>WNGO01001890.1_pt1 | contig 14996 bp, 12 predicted proteins | sample 5400511 | NCBI WGS metagenome assembly WNGO01 (sample SAMN13153380, study PRJNA577476) | soil metagenome | isolation source: 20 cm soil or saprolite under Garry oak tree replicate 2 | place: USA:California | collected 2016-06-15 | reverse complement strand
CAAAGGATTTTTACCTTCCCTACATCAACCGCAATGCGACTGACCAGGACGCTATCCGTGCCGCGCGTCTCGCCACATCGGTATTCGGCGTCCTTATGATCGTTGTCGCCACGATGGCCGCCAACGCGGTTTTGCAGGACGCGAAACTCACGATCATTCCGATTGCGATTGGAATTCTCGGTTACACCTACGGAGCTTTGCTCGCTGTCTTCCTTCTCGGGATGCTCACGCGCAGTCGCGGCCGCGACGGAATGAACGTCGTCGCGATGATCGTCGGCATCACATCGGTGCTAATCCTGTGCAAAGTCGCGCTGCCCGCCTTCGATGTCGGTGCCCTTTTACGGGGCGAGTTCAAGCACGCAGACTGGAACTTCGGTTGGTTCATGCCTGATTGGTGGCCGAAGATCGCCTGGCCCTGGTTCGTGTGTGTCGGGTGCCTCGTGACGATTGCGATCAGCATCCTCTTCCGTACGCCGGAGAGCCAGGTCGCAACTGCCGGAGCGCATGTCAGGTCGACCTCGGACGCTTGAGCAAGCGGGCCTTAGAGTGTCACTTTCGCAACCTCGTCACTTTCTCGGTGGCGATTCTTTCCGGACTGGCGACGAACATCACGCGCCGAGTTGAGCCATCGCGCCAAGCTCAGATGAAGCTGCCTCCCGACACCCATCATAGCGACAACAAAGCTTGACGAATATCTTCTGCGGCACCGAGACGAAGACGATAAGTCAGGGTTTCTGGCGCTCGCGGGCTACACACTGGAAAACGTAGATCGCCTCCTGAACGACCTGCGCACACAGCTTCTGCCGCTCGATGCCGAATTTTTCGATCAAACCGAGTATGGCGCTAAATATCAGATACGCGGGACGCTAACCGGGCCGAACGGACGCGTCCTGCCATAGTATCGATTTGGATGAAAGAAGACGCGACAGGCAAAGCGAAGTTTGTTACCCTATTCCCCGATAAGTCATGAAATACGATCTCTACTCGCGAGTCGCATTAGCTGAAGATTTGCCGGACCGCCACTTGCGGCGAGGGGACGTGGCCAGCGTCGTCGAGCATCATCCTGGTCGCCCAAGCCAGGAGCCAGGCTATAGCCTTGAGGTGTTTAATGCAGTAGGAGAGACCATTGATGTCATCACTGTCCGTGAGTCTCAAATTGAGCCCCTAACCCGGAACGAATTGCTCGCCGTTCGGCCACTCGCGACAACGGGTGCTGGAAGACAGAACGGTTAAGTCGCATGGAGGCGTAAAACGCTTGTCTAGTCGTGAGCATCATCTGGGCATGATCCAGTGACGATTTCGAAACAAGAATTGACCAGGCGGGCATCGCCAGATTATTTGAGACGGTAACAGCAATCTTTTCACCCAACCGCACAATCCCATGCCTCACGTCGTCACCGATAAATGTAACGGATGCAAGTTTACTGACTGTGTAGAGGTCTGTCCCGTCGCCTGCTTCTACGAACTCGAAAACCAGGTCGTCATTCACCCGGAAGACTGCATTGATTGCATGGCCTGTGTCGACGTATGCCCGGTGCATGCAATCTACGATCTACGCGGAGGATGACCTGCCGCCGGAGTTCACCAAAGACATCGAATTCAACGCGATTCAGTCCCACCAGTTGAAGGACTCCGGCACGGAGGCGATCACTATCCGTAAGGATCCTCTGCCCGGCGCGAACGAGCGAAAAGCGGCCCTGGGTTATTGAATCGGCAGTTCGCTACGCAATGCGGCTGGCACAGCCGCCACTACGGTTTTTTATCTTTTGCTAGTTTCAGCGACAAATCCTGCAACTGCCGGGCATCGACTTCGGCTGGTGAATTCGACATCAGGTCCATGCCCCGATTGTTTTTCGGGAATGCTATCACATCGCGAATGCTCTGTTCGCCGGCGATGAGCATGACCAAACGATCAAGCCCGAATGCGATGCCGCCATGCGGCGGCGCGCCAAGATGCAGCGCACGCAATAAGTGACCAAACTGTACCTGCCGGTTTTCTGGGCTGATGCCGAGGGCCTCGAACATTTTGTCCTGCAACTCCGGCTCGTAAATTCGCATGCTGCCGCCCCCAATCTCGACACCATTTAAAACGACGTCGTACGCTTCGGCGCGAACATCGGGAAATTTCTTTTCATTGAACAGCGACATGTCCTCCGCTTTCGGCCGTGTAAAGGGATGATGCATGGCGTTCCATTTATTTTCTTCCGGGCTCCATTCAAACAGCGGAAAATCAGTGACCCAGAGAAAATCCCAGTCCGGCGCGCCTGAGGCCTGTCCGGCTCGGACCGGTCGCGCTCTACCAAATAAATCCTGCATTTCGGCGATCCGCAGGCGCAACCGCCCAAGAACTTCACAAGCGATTTCCCATTTGTCCGCACCGAAGAAGATGCAGTCCCCCTCCTCGATTTTTAGTTTCGATCGTAGCGCTGCCTTTTCAGTCTCAGAAAAAAACTTCACGATGGGCGATTTCCACTCGCCGTTCTCAATCTTGATAAATGCCAGCCCTTTTGCGCGGTACAACTTTGCAATTTCCGTTAATTCGTCTGCCTGCCCAATGGTGATCCCGGCAAAGCCCTTCGCGTTAATTGCTTTCACTACACCGCCAGATTCCAGCGCACTGCGAAAAACTTTGAAACTGCTCTCGCGAAAAATTTCCCCAAGGTCGACGAGTTCCATCCCAAAACGGCGATCGGGTTTGTCGCTGCCATAGCGATCGACGGCTTCGCGATAAGTGAGTCGCTCAAACGGCATCTTGATCTTGACGTTGCGCGCCGCCTTGAAGATTGCGGCGAGCATTCCCTCGGTAACGGCGAAAATGTCCTCTGCCGTAACGAACGATGCCTCGATGTCAATCTGGGTAAATTCAGGTTGCCGGTCGGCTCGCAAATCTTCGTCGCGAAAACATCTGGCGATCTGAAAATATTTTTCCACGCCGGCGACCATCAGGAGTTGTTTGTATTGCTGAGGCGCCTGCGGCAGCGCATAAAATTTCCCGGGTGTCATTCGACTTGGCACCAAGAAATCGCGCGCCCCTTCCGGGGTGCTCTTGGAAAGAATCGGAGTCTCAACCTCGACGTAACCCTGGCTGTCGAGATAATCGCGCGTCGCCTTCGCCGCGACGTGTCGCAGCCGCAGGTTGCGCGCAAAGCGGGGGCGGCGCAGGTCATAGTATCGATGGGTCATCCGCAAATCTTCGTTGTGCGGGTTCGCGCCGATTGGGAACGGCAGATCGTCAGCCCGGTTCAGAATCTTCAACTCGCTCGGAATGATTTCGATGTCGCCCGTAGGAAGGTTTGGATTTTCTGTGCCTGGCAGGCGCGCAGCGACGTGACCGGAAACCTGAATCACGTCTTCGCTGCGCAATGTATGCGCCTGGCTTGCAAGCTCGGCGTTTTCCTCTGGCCGAAACACGATTTGCGTCAGGCCTTCGCGATCGCGGAGATCAATGAAAATGACTCCGCCATGATCGCGGGTGACATTCACCCAACCGGCCAGCGCGACTTGCCTGCCGATGTCGCTCTTGCGAAGAGAATTGCAATCGTGCGTGCGATACATGCGATACCCAAAAGTACGCGTCATTCTGAGCGAAGCGAAGAATCTCGCAAGCGATTAGCGACAATTGGATTTGGGGAGCGCAGGCTGGCAGCCTGTGGCCTCAGAACTGCGTGATCTAGCGCAGGGTAGATTCCACATCCGACATAAAATCGTCTTTTGAGACGAGGTGCTGTTCGCCGGAGCTCATGTCCTTTAGTTTCAGTTGCGGCCATTCATCTCCGAACAAAACCGCAACGCGCGCTCCGAGTTGCTCAGCGATTTGGAATTGTTTGCCGACCTTTTCGCTGGTGAGTGGATAATCCACGCGATAGCCGCGGTCGCGAAGTTGTTGAATTTGCCCAAGCGCATCAGCGCGGCACTGTTCCTTTGCGATAACAACGTAAATGTCGATCTTCCGACTGTTCGCGATTGCATTCTCCAATTTCTGACGCACATGAGCTGTTTCATTGATTAACTCGCCGAGCACGACGTCCCCCATTGCAAAACCGAGTGCCGGCATCGAAACAGCGCCATCACTTAGTTGCGCAATTAGGTTGTCATAACGGCCGCCACCAGCTATGGCGCGAAATTTCCCTGCGCGGTCGAACACTTCGAATACGATGCCCGTGTAATAGGCCAACCCGCGCACGATACCGACATCAATGGAGACGAAGTCCGCCAATCCTCGCGCACGAAGGCCATCGACAAGTCTATCGAGCTTCTCACTTTTTCCGCCGCTTTTTAGAATCGCAAAGACCGGGTCGGCGAGATTGCCAAGTTTCTCGGCTGTTTTCTCGCGCGGCTCGCGCCCGAATTTATCGATTGCCTGTAATAATTCGTCCCATCGGTCCGCAGAGATATCTTTTTCTCGGAGAAAATCGGTCCAGAAATCGCGGTCGCTGACTCGTACCACAAAATCCTTGTCGGTGAACCCGAAGGCGCGCAGGATATCGATGCAAAGCGCCACGAGCTCGATATCGGCGGCAAGGTTTGCTTCTCCGATAATGTCGCAGTTGAGCTGAAAATGTTCGCGTAATCTTCCGCGCTGTTGTTTTTCGTAACGGAAAAATTGACCGATAGAAAACCATTTGAGCGGTTTCTTAAATTCGCGTTCATGCACGGCGACTACGCGTGCAAGCGTGGGCGTTAGCTCCGGGCGCATCGCGACTTCGCGTTCGCCTTTGTCAGTGAAATTGAAAAGTTGATCGACAATTTCCGTCCCGCTCTTCTTTCTGTATAACTCGGTCGCCTCGAGCGGGGGACCGTCCCATTCGACAAAAGCGCAGCGCCGCGCGACTTCGCGCCAGCGGGCAAAAACGTAATTCCGCGCTGCGCAATCGTCGGGAAGGAAATCACGGAAACCGGGTAAAGCCTGCATAAACATCACGTTACGTTCCTCGAGCGCATGAAAACGGACTACGCCCACGGATGCGACCACGCGAGCCGCAATTTACGATATTTGGGCGTAGCTGAAGAAGCTCCGGCAGTAAGGAGCCGGAGAGATACACAATGGAGAACATCCATTCAATCAAAGCAGAGAGACAAATATGAAACAAACGAGATTAGTGAAAATGTTGGCGGCTGGAGTGGCTTGTGCAACGGCGGTGGCGACCGCGCTAGCGCAGCAAACCACAACCACTACTACGACAGCCGACCCGGTAACCGGTACAACCACAACTCAGGCGACAACAACCAGCAGTGCCGGTACAATCGTGACATACACTCCGGATTCGGATTATTTTATGTTCCGAACGGCGCCGAGCGCCGCGCCGGCGCGTTATTACTACACGAGAGACACCGCCATTCTAGATCCGGAAGGTCGCACCGTCAGTTGGTCGGCCATTCGGCCAGATATGCCTGCAACAATCTACTATACGACAGTTGGTGACCGGGTGCTCGTGCGCAAAGTCGTGTTGAGCCAGCCACCCGCGGTAATTAAGCACGAGGAAACAACTACTACGACGACGACAAGACCTTAGCCAAAACGAAGTAAACATTGGCGCGCGGTCACATGGACCGCGCGCCTTTTTTTGGACCTGCCGCACAGGGCCGGGGTCCGCGACCTCGGCTAAGGAGCGCTCTTCAGTTTTTGAATCGCGACTGCGACCTTGCGGCCATCGAAGCGGAACGAAGCGGGTTTCCAGCCGCTGCTTCGTGCGTAAATTCGCAGCCGGATGGCTGCATCAAAAAAAGAAAAGCCAGATCTGCAGAAAAACGTGCACGAAGTGCCGCACAAGCCCGGTGTGTACCTGATGCGGGACCGGTTTAACCGCGTGATTTACGTAGGCAAAGCGCGGGACCTCCGGAAACGAGTGGGTTCATATTTTTTGCCGTCCAAGCTGGCGCAAGCCGATTTGAAGACGCGCGCCATGCTGGAGGCGACCTGGAATTTTGAGACGCATACGGTTCGCAGCGAAGCAGAATCAGTTTTACTGGAAGGCAAATTAATCAAGGAATACCGGCCCCGTTACAACGTTTCCTTCCGGGACGATAAGCGGTTCCTGCTCGTCCGCGTGGATATGTCGGAGGAGTGGCCGCGTTTCCGCCTTGCTCGATTCAAAAAGGATGACGGCAGCCGCTGCTTCGGCCCGTACGCGCATGCAGGGGCGCTGCGGCAGACATTGAATTTCATGCGCAAGAAATTTGGCGTGCTCACATTTGGACGAGGCTCACCTACGGAGCGTGAGTTGAAATCAGCGACCTACCAGGTGCCGGTGCGTTTGAGCGAGATTAGCGCAGAGCAATACCGCGAGCGCGTCCTCCAAGCCTGTGAGTTCCTGGAAGGAAAATCGAGAGAAATGATCGCGACATTGGAAGACGAAATGCGCAAGGCGGCCAAGAAAATGAATTTCGAAAAAGCCGCCGAACTACGCAACATGGTTGATGACTTGCGCAGCACGACAAGGCCAATGCGTCGCTTTACACGTGGCAGTCTGCCGAGTTCGATCGATCCGATGGCTGACGTGCGCGCGTTGGCTGATTCGTTGCAACTGCCGCAGGTGCCGCGCGTGATGGAATGCTTCGATATCTCAAATATTTCCACGACGCATGTGGTCGCTTCGATGGTTTGTTTCCGGGATGGCGTACCGGATAAGGACAATTACCGCCGGTATCGAGTGCGAACAGTGGAAGGACAGGACGATTTCGCCAGCATGGCTGAGGTTGTCCGGCGCAGGTATTCGCGTGTCCTTCTGGAGGCGCGTAACGCGAATTCCGATATCGCGGAGTTTTCGCAAGAGAATGCGGCCGATGCGCTGGCGCGAATTTCTGGTCGTCCCGACCAAAAGCCTGCCCTGAGCGATAGTCGAATGGGTCAAGGGATCCCATTGCAAAACCCACAAGTAACTTCGCGGGACTCCCCGACCCCGAAAGCTCTCGGGGCTCAGAATGACGAAGGTTTTGTTGCCGTCCGATTGCCAGACCTGATCATTGTCGATGGCGGAAAGGGCCAGCTTTCCGCCGCGTGCCGCGAATTGCAGCGATTAGGCTTGCACGATCTTCCCATCATCGGCCTGGCCAAGGAACGCGAGGAAATTTATCGGCCTGGCCGGGCGTTGCCGCTGCAACTTCCGATGGACTCCGGTGCCTTGCGGTTGCTTCAACGTATTCGCGACGAGGCGCATCGCTTCGCCAACGCGTATCATCAATTGCTCATGAAAAAGCGAGTCGGCGAAAGCATTCTTGATGATTGCCCCGGTGTGAGTCAGAACCGCAAGAATTTACTGCTGCGGAGGTTCGGCTCAGTGAATCGCCTGCGCAGAGCAACAGTGGATGAAATCGCATCCACGGAAGGGATTGGCCGAAAGTTGGCCGAAGAAGTGCATCAATTCCTGCAAAGACATTGATTTATCCGTAGATTTGAAACTGACTCGCTTCCCAGCTCGCTCGCCACTACCCATCGCGGCTTTGCCTTCTATATCGCTTGATCCCATCAGCTCCATTCGCAGATTAACGCAGGCTTTTTTGGAATGAGGTCACTCTGGGGAACTTCCGGCAGTTTGTGCGTCGCTTTCTCGATCCTGGCAAGGTCGACCGCATTATTTGCCCAGGCGCTGGCGCCCTCTGCTGTGCCGAGCACAACCACGCCTCCACAAACCGAAGAGGAAACAATTGTGCCGACGTTTGAAACACAAAAACTAGCGCGCACTTACATCCTTGATGTTCCAGCGCCGCGCGGCCAGATCACAGACCGCAATGGCGAATCGCTCGCGCAAAATCGGCTCAGCTACAATCTGGCGATCAATTTCCCTACGCCGCTTGATTTTTCCGATGCGCAAGCGCTTGGCTTTGCCAGAGAAAAAATCGACAGAACCGCCAGGCTCATTGGCCGCAAACTTAAGATTTCTGACGAAGCGATTCTTCGGAATTACCACAACAGGGGTGTCATGCCGATGGAGATCGCGCAGAATCTTAGCCAGTTGGAGTACGAACAGATTAAAAATAATCCGCCGCCTGGCGTGATTGTGCGCCCGATCTACGTGCGCATTTATCCGAATGGAAAAGTGGCCGGCCAAATTATTGGTTACACCGGCAAGACCGGGCGAAATCCGGATGGGATTGTTGATAATCACGAGACCCTATGGCCTGAAACCGAAGGACGCGAAGGACTGGAGCAAACATTTAACGAAATGCTCACCGGCAAGCACGGCGAATACAAACTCACCTTTGACAAGGACGGTCGGAAGACCTCCGAGAAACTGATTACTCCGCCAGACCCCGGCTACAATGTGGTCACCACGATTGACCTGCGTCTCCAGCAGCTTGCTGAAAAGGCGCTGGAAGCGAAAGCAAAACGCGGCGCAATTGTGATTATCGATCCAAACAACGGCGACATTCTGGCGTTGGCCTCCTGGCCTACCTATGATCCAAATTTGTTTGTTCCTTCGATATCAGTCGAACAACTCAAGTTGTTGCAAGATGACAAGGACATCCCGCTTTTGCCGCGAGCGTATCGTTCGTCTTACCCGCCGGGATCGACCTTCAAAATTGACGTTGGAATCGCCGCGCTCGAAAGCCGTGCCATCCAGCCGGACGACCGATATGAATGCGTTCCGTCAATTCAGATTGGCAATGTCACTTTCCATAATTGGAAAAAGGGCAATCGTGGCGCGTTAAATTTTGTGCAGGCGCTTACCGAATCGTGCGACACATGGTTTTATCAAGTTGGGATCAAAACCGGCGCGCAACCCATCATCGATTGGGCATTAGCACTGGGCTTCGGCGCAAAGTGCGGGATCCCTTTGCGCGGCGAAGCAGAAGGCCGTGTTCCCAACGATGAATACATGAAGGCAACGCACGGTCGCAGGCTGCTCAATGGAGACATCGCAAACATGTCGATTGGCCAGGGGGACATACAAGTCACTCCGTTACAAATGGCCCAGGCCATGGGCGTCGTAGCAAACGGCGGAACACTCTACCAAACACGGCTGGTTCAACAGGTGCAGACATTCGATAACCAAATAGTTACTGCATATCAGGTGCGAGCGAAGAGAACGCTAAATCTGTCATCCGAGACGCTGGACGAACTGCACACGGGAATGATTGATGTTGTAAATGGCGCAGGCGGCACCGCGCACCAAGCCAGCCTCGATAACGCTGAGGTCGCCGGTAAAACCGGCACAGCACAATGGGGACCCAAAGATAAAGAGCGCACTGCGGCATGGTTTGCGGGGTTTTTGCCGGCTGATCAACCGCGATATGCATTCGCAGCTGTCTACGAAGGCGACGTCGGCAGCAAAGTCCATGGCGGCTCTGCAGCTGCCCCAATGATTGCAGATATTTTCAAAGAGCTTTACAAAGGTGAAAAGGTAGTCGGCCAGCGACAGCGTCGCGGGCGCGAGCAGCCGGAAGTCCGCCGCGCCGAGCCGGTAGAGGAAGAAGACGAATCGGATTAGCTACACGAATTGGCACGAATCTCACAACCTTGATTCAATCCGCTGGGGTTAATCCGTGTAAATTCGTGAAATTCGTGTCATGCCGCTGCAGTTTCTTTAGACATCTCCATTGAAACTCGCTCGCTTCCCATCTCGCTCGCCGCTATCCGTCGCGGCTTTACCTTCTATGTCGCTGCCCCCACCAGCTCCATTGTGCCCTTAAACTTCGACGGTTCCTCGTCGATTCCGAAATTCTCAGAATAGAGTTCCTCGATCTTCGCCATGTCGTCGGCAGTAAGCGACGGGCATTCCGGTGCTTTGGCGAATTCAACGAGCTGTTCTTCGTTGTAAATATTCGGCAGCGTCGAAGCCACGCGATCATCCGCGAGCAACCACTGCAATGCCGCTTGCCCGAGTGTACGGTTGGAATTTTCGAGGAAGCGCAGCTGCTCAACCTTTTTTATCCCATTCAGCAGCCAACTGCGCGGCCGATGGCTGCGATGATCCGTGGGCGGAAAGGTTGTCTCCGCAGTGTATTTTCCTTCGAGCATTCCAGATGAATGCGTCACGCGAATAAGGAACATGGTGTTCTTGGCGGCGTCGGTGGCCGCATCGTGAATGGCACGCCCGGGATGCTGCTCGAGCATGTTGTAAATGTGTTGCACGCTCGTGATATCACGCTCGCGAATGCAATTTGCCCCCTCGTACAACCAACCGATCGCCGGCCCGAGCGCAATGCCGTAATAGCGAATCTTCCCGGTGGCTTTTAATTTCTCAAGAGTCGTCCAAAGCGCATTGTCGTAGACTTGTTCCATCCGGATGTTGTGCAGTTGCAGAAGATCGATTCGATCCGTCTTTAACCGCTTGAGCGCTGCGTCCGTCGCACGAGTCACTGCGTCCGGCGAAAAATCCTGCGGAATCTCGCGCTGCCCTCGTCCGCGTGCTTCGCCATGATGAACAAAATCGTAACCAACCTTGGTCGCGATCACGATTTCATCCCGCTGGTTCGGGAACGCTTTCGCGATCAGCTCTTCGCTCAAACCGTTCCCGTAGGTATCAGCCGCATCGAACAAGGTGATACCGAGGTCGAACGCTCGCTGCATGAGCGCAATCGCTTCGCCTTCGGTAAAATTTCCCCACCAGCCGGTGGAAATCGTCCACAGCCCGAAGCCAACTTCGCTAACCGTCAGGTCGGTGTTTTTGTACGTACGGAAGCGCATGAAAACGAAATTAACCGCTCAACGTCTAACGTTCAATGCCGCATCGTCCGCTTTATTCACGGCCATGACCCTGTCATTCCAAGCGAAGTCGCCTGCGGCGCCGTAGCTTTATGCGAAGGTCGGGAGGAATCTCTTACTTTTTTAACTGCGGATTACGCGGATTTTTGCTTCTGAATTTCCCGCGACGGATGAGCAGCGTTTACTGGCAACAGCCATAGCCATAGTCCCATGGAGCACACCAATCGGCGACTAAGCTCCACCCGGCCGGAAGAGTTGGGCCGTACGCGCCGCTGATGAAAACGTTGTTGTTTAGATACCAGATCGCCGTTTGCTGCGTCCCGGAATTGTAAAGCAGATAGTCTGGCTTCCCGTCACCGTTAAAGTCGGCTGTGGCTGCCAATGCCCAGCCGCTGCGGAGAGTCGGGCCATAAGCACCTCCAACAAGCGTTCGTCCCGACAAATACCAGATCGCGGTCTGGCCCGTGCCGTTCTCAAGCACATAATCAGGATGGCCGTCGCGATTAAAATCCGCTGCACCGACCAATGCCCAGCCGGTCGGAAGAGTTGGCCCGTAGCCGCCGCTGACGTAAACGTTATTGTTGAGATACCAAATCGCCGTTTGATTCGTGTTGGGATTCTCAAGCAGATAGTCCGGGTAGCCGTCGCCGTTGAAGTCGGCGGCACCCACCAATCCCCAGCCACTGGGAACGCTCGGCCCATAAGCGGTTCCAACAAGCGTTCGCCCCGACAAATACCAGATCGCTGTGTCGGGCGCATTAGTGGAATCCAACAAGACATAATCAGGATGGCCGTCGCGATTAAAATCCGCTACGCCAAGTGACAAAAACCACCAGCCAAGAGTTGGGCCCCACGCAGAGCCTGTGTAAACGTTGTTATTGAGATACCAAATCGCCGTTTGATGCGTGCAGGGATTCTGAAGCACATAGTCCGGGTGGCCGTCGCTGTTAAAGTCACCTATTGCAGCCCGAGCTGCACCAGCGGCCCACGCGACAAGCGCCAGTGCGATGAGAAGTGGTAGAATGCGCATTTTTTTGAGGTGAGTCAGTGGATTCATTGTTTTTCCTTTTTGGTTTTCCCCGGCGATTAGCCGGATTTCTTAACTGTGAAGTTGTGATTTTTTTGTTGAGACTGGATTGTTGTTGGCACGTTTGGATTTCCGCATTGGTTTTGAAATGATGTCCGTCATCGGCGTTGTTGGACCGGCTGGAAGTAGTGCCTCTCGAGGTAGTGGGCGACCTTGTTTCCCAGCACGGCTCCCTGTGTGTCGGCGGTGCGGAAGTGGATGCCGGCCCACACTCGGGCGTCGATGACCTCCTTGAGCGCGTCCGAGAATCGCTCGAAGCTTCGCGTGGTACAGGATTTATTGCTGAAGGCGCTGAAGCCAATCCTGTCGGTGCGGAAGAAGTTCTGGAGCGTGTGTACGAACGCGGCGGTCGCGCAGGCGTGCCCCGAGGGGTGGTCGGGGAATGGCGGCGTGAAGAGCGCCGGCGGGTGGCAGACCGGTGTCGCTGGGTCGAACAGCGGCAACCACGTCGGGTCGGCTACCGTGGCCGGGTTGCCGTCGGTGTCGGCCTCGCGGATCGCCGTGATCGGACGCCAGAACTGCCAGTAGTACTTGTCGTTCCAGCAGCCGATCAGGGCGTCAGCCGCAGCCAGGTTCTCCATCGCGAACAGACGAGCGTTCTCGACGATGTCCAAGTTCTGGCTGGCGGCCAGCGTGCGAAATATCCGGTTCCAGAGCGCCATCGCTTGGTCCTGCCAGAAGATCGCCGCATCGGTCTGGTCCGGTGTTCGGGTCGTGCTTGTGAGCGAGCCGAGCTCCTTGACTTCGTTGAAGTCCTCCGCGTATTCGGCACTGGTGAGCGCGTTCGGCCCGTCGGTACGGAGCATCTCTGCGCTCGGGACGATGAACGGTAGCACGTTCCCAACCCACGGCGCGGGGTCGTTCGCGTAGTTCGGCGGTGTTGGCCGCCAGATGCCTGGCGCCGGCGGGTACAGTGTCGGCGGCGGTCCAAAGCGTCCGTCGTTCGTCCGCGCTGCGAGCATTGCCGCGGCTGTCGTCTCACCGATAGCGATCCCCGCAGCCTTCGATCCCGGTGGGTTGTCGGGCAGGCCCGCTATGTAGGCATCATAGATCGGCTGCAACGTCGGCAGCTGCCCCGGGAACAGCGCGATCAGCACTTGATAGGCCGCCGTCGCCGCAGCCGCCTCTTTCGAGTCCGTCGGGTTTGAAGGAGGCTGCACGAGGTACGGCCGGTGGCCCCGGTCGATCGCGTTAACCGCGTCATACACCGCGCCCTGCACCATAGCGAAGTGCAGCACCGACACCGGCGGCGGCTGCCCCGCAGTTGTGACGATCGCGTTGGACGCGATCGCGTTCCAGTCGGTCACGGCGTCCGCACGCGCGACCGTGGGCGACGCGAGCGCGACGAGCGCCACTGCGATGAGAAGTGGCAGAATTACTATTTTTTTGAGCTGAGTGAGTAAATTCATTGTTGTTTCCCTTCTTAACTATGAAGTTGTGATTTCTTGTTGAGGCTCGGATTGTTGTTGAGGTGATCTCTTTCTTTTTGGTTTGGTATTTTTCCTTTCATTGCCATAAACGAAAACGGCCGATCAAAGTGATCATCCGAATCCAAGCTTTTTCGAAAAAACTTCCGCGCGCACAGGATGCGACCCAGCCGCGCAAGCAACCGCGTGTGAGATTCGTCAGTAGGGGCGATTGACCTCAGTCGCCTCAGAGGGCGCGGCCGCATTGACGCACGGCCAATTTTTCAGTCGCAGATTTTTCGACAGTTCGTCCCAGCGGCTTCCTACGAAGAATATCCGCTGGGACGATTTACAACTGCGATCAGAGCGGAGTCGTTCTTAGACGGGTAACTAAGGGCAAGTAAGTGCTGGGCAATTGCCTGGAGCCGGTTCGTCGATCCTTCGGGGCTGGCCCGCCGGGACAATTTGGACTGCGACAACTTTGGCCTCCGCGCCCGTTTCGTTAACGACGTTGTGCACCTCCCCGCAGCCTATGTCGGTGAAGCTCTCGCCTGCTGTGTAGGTCGTAGGCGTGCAGGTGGGGTCGGCGGCTTCGTAGACCGTGAGCGTTCCCTCGATCACTGTGACCAAACTGGGACCGGGATGGGTATGCCACCCAGTTCGACCACCGGGCTGCCAGGTGTTTTGGATCACGTAGAGGTCCGAATCGCCTCTCACTCTTGTGAAGAGAAGCCAAGTCGGCAGGTCACTTCTACACATCAAGTCGAGCAAGCCAGACGGGAAGTGGGCGACCGGCACAGGGGCTAAAAGGTTGGTGGATGTAAAACCGCACGAAGGCGTTGCGCGGGCCGGCACGGCGACGACGAAGGTCAGTGCGATGAGAAGTGGTGGGATTGATAATGTTTTGAACTGAGTCAGTAGTTTCATTGTTGTTCCTTTGTTAGATATGAAGTTGTGATTTTTTTTGAGGCTCTAATTGCTGTTGGTGTGATCTCTTTTTTTTGGTTTCGTAGTTTTCCTTTCATCGCCATAAACGAAAACGGGCGATCAAAGTGATCATCTGAATTGAGATGTTTTCGGAGATGCTTTTGAGACACGAATTCCACGAATTCACACCAATTGATTTGATGAGGTTCGTGAGAAGACGCTTCCGCGTGCAGAGACTCTTTTGGCTGATACGATATTAAGGTTATGGATACGCCCTCGGTTTCTCCGCAGGAAGTGACCAACCTTCTGACGCGCTGGAGTCACGGGGACGATGCCGCCCTTACAGAGTTAACCCCGCTGGTCTATGAGGAACTTCGACGGATCGCTCATCATTTTATGGAAGGGCAGCGTTCCGATCACACACTGCAAACGACGGCGCTGGTCAACGAGGCTTATCTGCGGCTAGCCGATCAAACCAACCCGAGCTGGCAAAACCGCGCCCACTTCTTCGCTGTAGCCGTCCGAGCGATGCGCCAAATCGTTGTTGATTACGCCAGAAGTTATCAGAGCCAAAAGCGCGGCGGCGGCGCGCTCAAGGTGGAACTGGACGAAGCAGCAATTGTCTCACCTGAGCAATCGAAGGAAATTATTGATCTACACGAGGCACTGGAGAGACTCGCCACACTCGACTCAAGAAAAGCTCAAGTAGTCGAGCTCAAATATTTTGGCGGGCTCAACTACGACGAGATCGCAGAAGTTCTCAAGATTTCACGTATAACAGTGAGGCGTGACTGGGAATTTGCCAGGTTATGGCTGTATACGGAATTGCATGGCGCCTGACAGACACGAATTCACTAAGTTGAAAGACACGACACGAATTTCACTAATTTACACCAATTGATTCCAGAAACATTTTCAGCTTGATCCAGTG
>WNGO01006781.1_pt1 | contig 15005 bp, 8 predicted proteins | sample 5400511 | NCBI WGS metagenome assembly WNGO01 (sample SAMN13153380, study PRJNA577476) | soil metagenome | isolation source: 20 cm soil or saprolite under Garry oak tree replicate 2 | place: USA:California | collected 2016-06-15 | reverse complement strand
AAATGTCGAAATATGCGACCATGGTGCCAGCCAGAACTTCAGGTGGAAAGGAGACCTCGACCTGCTCCAGGTCCGAGTGTTCGGTCCAATACTGTTTGAGTTCCCAGTAGATGCGTCTGAGCTGATTCCATTCTTCTTGGCCACTTTCGGCCGCAACCGCGTTCGCCAGACCCCATGCAGTGGGATTGGCCTTTAGTTCCTCTAAATTGGCAATCTCCTGTCGTTCAAGATCCATCTCCAGGTGTAATGCCATCCTCCACTCAACGGTACGCAAAAATCACTCCAACGAAGTTGATGAAGTCGTATGAGGACGCGGGTTACTTCGGACGGAATCTACGGGCGATCGAAGTGCTCATCGATCAGGGAAGGTGCGAAACGGAGTCGGTGCTACGGAGGCGTGGAAGTTCTACGATCTCGGGCACGGCTACTGCACGTATGACTTTTTCGATCAGTGCCCCCATCGAATGGCCTGCGCGAAGTGCTCTTTTTATGTGCCAAAGGGTTCGACGATGGCGGCTCTTGTTGAAGGCAAGAACAACTTGCTGCGCATGCGCCAAGAAATCCCACTGAGCGATGCGGAGCTAGCAGCGCTCGATGATGGTGTATCTGCACTTGAATCGTTGCTGAGCCGTCTCGCTGATGTTCCGACACCTGCCGGCCCAACGCCCCTTCAACTACGGGACTCAGCGCTGGTCCAAATCGAAGGGGCAGACTGATCATTACACAGAAAATAAAAAAGGCCCTCCGACATCGTCGGAGGGCCTTCGTGTCGAACACATCAGAACGCAGCTTCGTTGGACTCCGGCGCTTGCGCGGGAGCGGGCGCGTTGGGCTCCGGTTCGCCACGATCGAGCCTGCGCACGACATCGGCGCGGACAGACCAGGACGTAATCTTCGAGGTCTTCGACTTCTTGCCTTTGCCGTTCGGTTGTTCGTAGGTCGAGCTGACGAGAGAGCCTTCAACGAGGATGTGAGCACCCTTCTTGATGGTCGTAGCGACACGCTCTGCCAAAAGTGGCCGGAACACGACGATCCGGTGCCACTCGGTTTTCGACGTCCATTCATCATCGGGATTCTTCCATGAGCGCTGTGTGGCGACAGACAGCACGGTGAATTTCGAACCGTTGCCTTTCGCTTGACGTTGCTCCGGGTCAGAACCAACAAACCCGACGAGAGTTATAGAGTTGAGGTAAGACATAACTGAAGTTTCTCCTTTTTCTTGCCCCATTTTCTTGGGGCACACGGAAGCGAGTGGCTTCTGCTTCCAAAGCGAGCGGCTGCTTTATGGGAGGGACCCACGACGTTCGGGAGGAACCGAGAAAGCAGAAGACGCGAAGCTGCAGGACGCAGGAATTAGCCCGAAGCAGTGGCTCAAGAAAATGAGCGGCAGGAAAAGGGTGCCCTACGGAAACTCGAAGCAAGTCGGCAGCGCGATCAACGACACGTCAAAATCGAAACTGTCACCGGTAACGAGTGGAACCGTTGTGTGCCGAAATCGTTAGCTTTTTGGCGGGCGTATTGCCCGAGTCGTATGTAGCACGATAAGCTCCTGACATGGGCATCTGCTTCGTTCCTCGTTTTTGTAGGTACGGCAAATTCGCGCTGATTCTTAGCTTTCTAGCAGTGATCACCACAGGAATCGGAGCAAGAAATACCACAACAAAGGAGCTGAGCTCCGACAGCCAACCTTCCTATCTTGCGGGTCAATCGAGCAGCCATAACCCCAGCTTTGCAGAAGGCTATGGCAACCTGCCGCTCAGGTTCGAACCAAACAATGGGCAGTCGCCTCGAAGCGTCATGTTTCTCTGCCGCGGTGCTACGTCTTCCCTGTTTTTCACAAAAACCGAAGCGATCCTGATGATGCCAGTGTTGGACAGGCATAAAGAAGAACTGAAACAGCCGCCCGCATTTCCATTCCGAAGTAGAGCAGCCTTTTCTCGGCCAGAAAGAGTGGCCGTCTTGCGTTTGAGCTTCTTGGACACAAGTCCCAAAGCTGAGGTTTCGGGCATCGGCAAGCTGCGGAGTGTGAGCAATTATTTTATCGGGAACGATCCAACGGGGTGGCGCGCCGGGATTCAGAATTTTGCAAGAGTACACTACGCAGGCCTTTATAAAGGCGTAGACGTTACATTCTACGGCCAGCATCGGTCACTTGAGTTCGACATGGTTGTGGCACCGCGAGCCAGTGCAAATGTAATCCAGATGCGACTGGAAGGGGCTGAACATCTGGCGATCGCTACAAACGGTGACTTGTTGATCGGAACCGCAGCGGGTGAGATAAGGCTTGAGAGGCCCATCGTTTTTCAGAGAGCGGACGGCAGCCGAAAGCCGGTGAGAGGCGAGTACTGCCTGAGGGGTCCAAACGAAATTGGCGTCAGACTGGGGCCCTATGACCATAGCCGCCCTGTCGTCATCGACCCGGTTCTTTCGTACTCCACATTTCTGGGTGGCGTTGGGGGTTCAACGGCTTTCGCGGTCTTCGCAGACGCTCAGGGAAATGCTTATGTCGCGGGGTCAGCCCAGGATGGATTCCCCACAACGTCTGGAGTTATTCAGCCAAACTTTGGTGGCAATGGAAGCCAATTCAATGTCAACGCGTTCGTTTCCAAACTGAACGCGGATGGCACAGGTTTGATCTATTCAACCTATCTAGGCGGCACGATTCCATCAGGAGCCGCCTTCGCTGGAGATACGGCTTTTGGAGTTACTGCTGATACGGATGGGAACGCATATCTCACAGGTACAACGAGTTCACCCAATTTCCCAGTGGTGAATGCTTTTCAATCTACGCTAAAGGGTTCGAACAACGCGTTTGTTGCGAAGGTCAATCCCACCGGGACGGGCATAGTTTATTCCACATTCCTCGGGGGCTCGGGCACGGATATTGCCGAGGGGATCGGCTTGGACTCATCGGGCAATGCATACATTACTGGCGACACTTCATCCACCGATTTCCCCACACTGAACGCCTTTCAATCTGTCATGCATTCCCAAGGCACAACATTCGTTACAAAAATCGCTCCTAGCGGTTCGAGCCTAGTTTACTCCACCTATTTGGGAGGCTCGAGCGGAGAAACTGCGGCCGCCCTCGCTATCGGTTCGCTCGGCAACGCTTACGTGACCGGTACAACGACTTCAGTTGATTTCCCAACAACCAATGGAGCATTTCAACCTGCCTCAAAAGCACCGCAGGTCCAAAACGTTTTTTTTTCCAAGCTGAGTTTGAGTGGGAACGCACTGGCGTACTCGACTCTGTTCGGTGGAAGTGCCTTAACAGCAGCTTCGCCAATGGGCATAGCACTAGATGCACAGGAAGCCGTGTATCTCACTGGATGGGCAGACGCCAGTAACAATGCTCCTAGCGATTTCCCCACCACGACGGGCGTCCTCCAGCCCACATTGCCGGCCGGGGACGGGGGAATATTTGTCTTGAAGATCTACCCGCGAGGGCAAGGCACGTCGGATCTCGCCTATTCTACGTTTCTGGGAAGTAACAGCACCAAGGGCGTCGGAGAGCTGACAACAGGAATTGTCGTGGACCCCAGCGGAAATGTCGTTGTAACAGGGCGAACTCCGGCGCCCAACTTCCCGGTAACCCCAGGCGCATTCCAAACAACGCTTAAGAGCACGGCGGGTGGCTTCAACGCTTTTGTTTCAAGATTGAATCCCACCGCCAGCACTCTCCTTTATTCAACGTACCTGGGTGGAAGCATCGAAGATCAGGCGCGCGCCATTTCGATGGATCCACAGGGCAACGTCTATGTCGCTGGCCAGGCACTCTCAACGGATTTCCCTACCACACCGAACGCTTTTCAAACGACGCACCTTGCGCCGAGCGGTGGGGGAGATGCCTTTGTCGCCAAATTTGCGATTGGCGCGGTTGTAGCCGTAACTCCCACCTCGATCGACTTCGGAAACCAACTGTTGCAGCAGCCGACCGTCGTGCAAACCATAACCGTAACCAACAACTCCTCGGCGATTCTGACCTTTTCAGCACCGCCAGCACTGTCGGGCGCCGACGTCGCCGAATTTGCACTCAGTCCGGCGTGTGGCAACACGCTTGCGCCGAACACGAGTTGCAATGTGACAGTGGATTTTACTCCCACAACAGTTGGACCGGCTTCCGCAATGCTCTCGTTCTTCGACGGCGATCCGACGAGCCCTCAGACCGTGCAGTTGTCCGGAACAGGAATCGTGGATTTCGCTCTTAGTGCGCCGGCAACGGAGAGCGTTGTGGATGGGGGTTCCGTATCGTTTCCCGTGACGGTCATGCCTTTAGCTGGCTCGACGCAGACCGTCAGCTTGAGTTGTACTGGAGAGCCGGCGAACTCCACGTGTTCAGTGTCACCCTCGTCTGTCACTCTGGACGGGACCCATGCGGCGACTGCGAACGTAACCGTTCAAACTCAGGCGGCGATTCTTCCGGGCACACTGGATGGGCCGATACCCGGCACAGTTAACCGCCAAAGTCCGTTCCTCTTTGCCGTATTGGTTCTGAGCGTTGCAGTGCTACGCGTGCGGGGTCGAATCCTTCGAGTTTTTTACGGAACTGCTCTGCTCGTTGTGCTCTTTTTGGGTGGCTGCGGAGGCGGCGGCTCCAGGGCCGTGACTCCCAAAGGAACTGCAACGCTCATCATTACGGGCAACGCGGGAGCGCAGAGTCACTCGCAGAGTGTGGCACTCACCGTCAACTAGGCGTTCCGTCGCCTCGCGACAAAGGGGACCTTGGTCGCCGGCCACTCCCTTCACTTCGGCCTAACCGCTCCGCCTGCGGCGTCGCAGGCCTCCGTTCCGGGAGTGGCCGGCGAAGCACAAACCATGCTTTAATGACGGAACCGTAGGCTGGCGACCACAGCACAAGCTATTCCACTTAACATATAAGTAGGACATGAAAATGTCTCCTTTTTTTTCTGCCCCATTTTCCTGGGGCACCCAGAAGCGAGGGCTTCTGCTTCCAAAGCGAGCGGCTGCTTTATGGGAGGGAACCCAATGGTGGTGGTGGTGGTGGTGGTGGTGTAAGGGCGGAACCGGGAAAGCAGAAGCCGCGAAGCTGCCGGGCGCAGGAATTAGCCTGAAGCAGTGCCCAGGAAAATAAGCGGCAGAAAACGGCTGGCCTACTGAACTGGGAGGATCGGTGCGGTATCGGCCGAGCTATGTGAGCAGGTAAAGCGGAACAGAAAAAATCAGCCGCGTCACGATGCACAAAAATATGGCCAAGTACCATTGACTGGGAGCGCCGATTCGATGACGATCATAAAACGGGGTCAGTGTGCTCTTCAGGCTAGGTGCCACTTTCACTCATGTAGCGCTGCTTTTCGCCTGCATATGTTCCCAAGCGTTAGGCCAAGAAACGCAGTCTCCCCAGCCGAAAAAGACCTGGACGAACGACGACCTGAGGCAACTCTCCCAACAGGGAGCGGCTGAGACGGGCAAGCCTGACTCGGGGAAGAATTCGTCAGAAGCAGGCAAGAACGAACCCTATCGCAGGGAGAAAGACCCGAAGTGGTATTTCCGAAAGTTGGAGCCACTACGGCAAGAGCTAACTAAAGTCGAGAACAATTTGCGAGGGTTGTCGGATGCCAAGAGATCGGGTAAAGCGGGAACGAGAACGATCGAATTGGACAACGAAGAAGCAGGGGTTACGACGGACGGCGAAATCACCGTTCTAGAGCAACGCCGAGATGACCTGCGGAAACGGATCGACGACTTGGAGGAGCAAGGAAGGCACAACAACATACTCCCGGGGCAGATGAGAGAAAACGCCGAGACGAGGAGATGGTCAGCGGAAAGCGGCGAGGCGAATAGCTCCGGGCGTGAAAGCCAGATTGAATCAGGGGTCGCAAAAGAGCTGGAAAGCCGGTTAGCGGAAGACAAGAAGCGGCTTGACGATGTTGACACGGAACTTGACCTTTTGGGGCGAGAACAGCGACTGGAAGAGCAGAAGGAGTTCTCGAAGCCAGAAACCCAGCAGCGGAGAGAAGCGCCGGCGCGCTTAGTCGCAATTGGCAACGAAATCGTAACGAAGGATACCGAGGTTCAGGGGCTGCAGGAAAGGATTGCGCGACTCGAAGATCAGATCGAGGACACGAAAAGGCATCCGCCTACGGAGGCGGAACAAAGGGGAGGTCCCAGTTCTAGCGAAGCTATCCAGGCCGCGAAAGAGGAGGAACTATCCTGGAGGAAGCGTTTTGGTGAGATCGATTACAAGATAGCAATCGCGAGAAAAGAGTTAGACATTTTGCAGCGAGAACACAACGTTCTATTGATGCAATACTATGCGAATCCGGCGACTGCCATGAAGGAGGGGGTGACGCGTAGAGACATCAACAATCACCGAGCGGCGATTGAAGGTAAGCAAAAAGAACTTAGCGAGCTCAAAAACCAGCATGAGGATATGGAGGACGCTCTGCGCCACGCAGGTGGCCCGCCGGCTTGGGCACGGTAGCAAATGTCCTGATGAGGTTTTGGAACGAATCCGGGAATTTCATTAACTGATGCTGCACAGGTGATAGCCCAGCTCTGCTCGGTGGCTGCGAACTGGATTATAATTGTTTTGCTATCCCAACGCTGGTTAGGGTGAGGGCTCCATGTGCATTCCCGCCCGTCGTGCTACGTTTGCTTTTCTCCTTATCCCGATAGTCCTGGTTTGCCTCGCCGGATGCGGGGGCTCGCCCACAATGCAAAATTCCTTCTGCAGCGCTTGCCAATTCCTGTACGCCACCACAAATTCCGGGCAAATCCTGACATTTCCGGTGGCTAACACGGGAGTTCTTGGCACGCCCACTTCGGTTGCGGGCCCGGCGAACAGCGGCGGCCTCCTGGCCATAGCCCCAGTAAGCATCAATCCGCTTTACTTGTACGTTTCCGATCCCCAGGATAGCGCTATTCACGTTTATAACATCAGCCAGGCCGACGGCACGTTGTCAACAGCGCGGGTTGGTCCTTTTTCTCTGGGTAGTGGTAATGGCACGCCGGGAGAAATGGCTGGGTTTGGGCATGTGATTTACGTTGCGGGCTCCACAGGAAACATTGTCGCTTTTAACGTCAATACAGATGGTTCGCTGACCGGCATGCCGGGTTCCCCCTTTGCGGCAGGGATGGGACTCTCGCATCTAGCCTTGATTGGGTCAACTACCGTCGGGAATACAACCTTTCTCTATGCCGCAAACGCCGGCGACCCAAACGGCAGCATCTCGGCATTTAATGTGACTTCGACCCGCGGACTGGTACCCGTGCCAGGTTCGCCGTTTCCGACTGTTTCAGGGGCTGGACCGGAAGGGTTTTATGCCAATGATGGATCTCTGACTCCTCTTGCAGGGTCGCCTTTCCCGGCGGGGCGCGGGACGTTTTCGTTGACGGGGGCCGACGGGTTCCTTTTTGCGACGAATAATCTTGACGGCACAATATCGTCATACAGTATGGATCCCGTGAGTGGCACTCTCACCGAAGTGGCCGGGTCGCCCTTCCCAGGAGTGGTCGCTTCAGGCGACATGCTTTATTCCAACGGTAGATTATTTGTGCCGGACACGTCATCGAACAGCATCGCCGGCTTCGGCCCCGATGTGAGCACTGGCACGGTCAGTCCCCTGATGGGTTCACCCTTTCAAGCGGGTGTCGGCCCCGTGGCCCTGACGTTTGTGCAATTCCCTGCTGTCGACCCGCCGGGCAGCCATTGAACGCCTAGCCTAACCCAATCAAATACATTCGTGCCCCAAATCGTTCATGATATTTTCATCCTTCGTTGTGGCTCTCCGAGAGCCATGGGTTACTCGTAACGCAAGGCCACGATGGGGTCGACCCTCATCGCGCGCCGCGTGGGGATGTAGCAGGCAAGAATCGATGTTGACGCGAGGACGATTGTCACGACAGTGAACGTCGCTGGGTCGGCTGGGCGCACGCCGTAAAGCAGATCCGTCATCATTCGCGTCAGAGCCAATGCTACTGCCGTTCCCGCGCCAATCCCAAAAAGGGCCAGCCGCGCGCCAGTGCCTACTACCAGCCGCAGCACGCTGCCTTGGTCGGCGCCCAACGCCAGGCGCAAACCAATTTCTCGTGTCCGCTGAGCAATGGAGTATGAAAGCACGCCGTAGATCCCCAAGGCCGAAAGGACAAGTGCCAGACAAGCGAATGACGTCAGGAGCGCCATCACCATGCGTTGCTGCTTGATTGGTTCTAGCGCAATCTCCTCCATCGTGGAGACGTCCGCCACGGGCTGGTTCTTGTCAACACGATGGATTTCCTCCGTGATCGGGTGCACTAGACTCTCTGGCCTCACGGTCGCCGACGTGCGCACGACCAAGTGTTTTGGCCCTTCCATTAACCACGGAAATTGTTGATACGGGATATACATCTCTGGGTTAAAGCCGCCATCAGGTCCTTGACTCAGGACATCGCCAGCGACTCCTACGACTGTGCGCCAAGGGCCTTGGCCTCCGATCCGCAACTGCTTCCCTAATGGATTTTGGCCCGGCCAGTAAGATCGAACTAGCTCTTCATTCACGATCACGACTCTTTCGCCACTCTGCGTATCGTGTTCGTTGAAACTGCGGCCTCGACGCAAGGGAATTTCCATGGCGCGAAAATAATGTGGGCCGATAACAACATAATTGGCCGCGGGCACTTGCCCCGCCGGAGGATTGGGATCGTCCAGGATGGTGAAGAATTGCCCATCCCACCCGTTGATAGGCAGACCACGGGAGACGCTCGCTGCTTCAACACCCGGCAATGATTCCACATCGGAGACCACGTGTTCCCAGAATTGCGCTCGGACTTGTGGCTCCTTGTACCGCTCGCCCGAAAGCGGCACACGCAGCGTCAGGACATTCATCGGATTGAAGCCTACGTTTACGCGGCTCAGCCCCGCGAGAGTCCGCACCATAAGTCCAGCCCCAATCAACAGCACCATGGCAAGCGCAATCTCAGAGACAACGAGAGCACTTCGAAAGCGGCGGCTCCGGGGACTCTGCAGCGCGCTACGACCGGCTTCTTTGAGGGTTTCTGTGACATTCGGGCGGGCGTTCTGGAGCGCGGGCGCCAAACCAAAGAAGAAAGTGGTTGTTATCACTGCCACGAGGGCGAAAGCGAGAACCCGCACGTCCGTCGCACCGGCATAACAGTTGTCGAATAATGCGACTCTTGTCGGCACCCAACGCGTTTCTCACTGCGAACTCGTTCGCGCGGCCCGAGCCTCGTGCAAGCAATAGGTTGGCGATGTTGGCGCACGCAATAAGCAGAACAAAGATCACCGCCCCCATTAGAACGAAAAGGGCCACACGCGTATCCCCTGAAGCATTAGTGCGCAGGGTCATCAACTGGGCTCTCCACCCCTTCAGATCGTTATGCATTGGCTCGATGCGCTCCGACACGGTGTTCATCTGCGCCTCAGCCTGCTGCAGGCTAATACCAGGCTTCAGCCGGCCAATCCCGAAGTAGTCGTTCCATACGAGCGTGGGCGATAGCCCAATTCCGGACAACCACAACTCAGGAAGCGCGCCGAAGGGTGATGCATACAAGTGTGAAAAATTGGAGGGCACTACTCCAACGACCGTGTAGCTATCTCCGTTGACGTCAAAAGCACGCCCAATCACCTTTTCATCTGCGGCGAACCGTCGCTGCCACAACCCGTAACTAAGGATCGCGACGCGCGGCCCTTGCGGCCTATCCTCTTCAGCAGAAAACGTCCGACCGCGACTCGGAGCCACAGCCAGCAGTGGGAACAGGTTGCTGGAAATGACTTCACAGGGGTCTTCCTCGGCCTCACCGGCTCCGATCAGCACACAGGTCCGCTGTGTATACGCGGCGATGTCTTCAAAAGCTCCGCTTTGATCGCGCCAGGCGAGAATTTCTGCCGGCGAAATGGGATTCCGCGTCCAGCCGCGCGGAGGGTTTTTCTTCTCGATAAAAACGAGCCGGTCTGAATCCTTAAATGGAAGAGGCTTGAGCAGGACAGCGTAAACAGCGGAAAAAATCACTGTGTTGGCGCCGATACCGAGCGCCAAGGTAAGCACGGCGACTGCCGTAAAGCCAGGGGACTTGCGCAGGGTGCGAACGCCAAAGCGCAAATCCTGCCAGCAAGTCTCGACAAAGGATTCCCAACCGGCAGAGCGGACGACTTCTTTGGTAACTTCGAGGTTGCCCCGCTCCAAGCGCACGGCGCGAACGGCATCCCTGCGACTCATGCCTTGTTTCATCTTTTCAGCCGCTTCCATCTCCAAGTAGGCGCCTAGCTCCTCATTCAACTCCCGGTCGACCTGATCCTTTCGGAACAGCGATCGGAGGCCGCTCTTTATATTTCGCAGCAAGGACATGGCTATTTACTCGTACCTCAGAGCGACCATGGGATCGACGCGCATGGCGCGGCGGGCCGGAACGTAACAGGCGGCAAGCGCGACAAATGTCAGCAGGAGAGCCACACTTATGAAAGTGAGCGAGTCAAAAGGGCTTACCTCGAAAAGGAGAGTGCTCATCAATCGGGTTACCGCGAACGCGGCAGTGATTCCGACACCGACGCCTGCCGCAGCTAACCTTGCCCCATGTCCTAGAACGAGCCTGAGAATATTGCCGCGATAGGCGCCAAGCGCCATGCGGATGCCCATCTCGAATTTCCTCTGCGCCACCGTGTATGCCGTGACGCCGTAGATGCCAACGCATGCCATTATCAGTGCCAAGGCAGCTAGGCCGCTCAGGAGTATCGTCTGCGTCTGACTCTGTGATGTCTCTTGATCAACGATTTCGTCCATGGTCCTCACATTGTCCAGGGGCTCCTCTGGGTCCACGGATTTCACAGCCTGGCGAACCTCCTCGAGGGTCCGCCGTGGGTCACGGCTGGTTCGTGTCACGAGCGCCCGAGGCCACATGTAATTCCCCTGGGTTTGCAGATAGGGAAGATATATTTCCTGCCGTGACGGAACACTGAGTCCCATCTGCTTCACGTTCCCAACGAGCCCTACGATCTGAATCCAAGGAGAAGTGCTTGATGGATATCCCAGTTTGAAACGCTTTCCAATAACGTCCTCATTGGGCCAGAACTTTTCAGCCATTGCGAAATTTACGATAGCGACAAACGGACTACCTTCTGTGTCATGGCTGTCAAAGGGACGGCCGCGAATGAGAGGAATACGCATGGTTTCGAAATATCCTGCCGTCACAACGCGCTCGTTCGCGTTGAATGGTACTTCTGGCGATATATCAGTCCCGTCTGGCGTAAACTCTACGGTTCCTCCCTTCCAAGTCAGTGGCACAACGCCAGTAAGCGCGGCAGTCTCAACGCCAGGTATGGCTCGAACGCGTTCCAGCACATGCTCGAAGAATTGTGTCCTTTGCGAGAAGTCCTGGTACTTAGGCTGAGCCATAGCAAAATAATTTGTAAGCACGTGGTCCGGTTGAAATCCCAACTCGACACGCTGCAAATTCCACAGGCTTCTTATGAGGAGGCCGGCACCAACGAGAAGCATCAAGGAAAGCGCCACTTCGCCAACGATGAACACATCGCCAAGCTTCTTGTATCGGGAACAGGTGTTGCCTCGCGTTCCTTCTTTCAACGCTTCATCTAGGGAAACCCGGGAGCTTCGCAACGCGGGCACCAGCCCGAAGATAAAACTGCTAGCGAACGCCGTCGCAGCAGCGAAAGTGAGCATCGGCAAGTTGAGTGTTAGAGAGACAGTTCGCGAAAAATGCTCGGGAACCAAATTCTTGAGGAACGCAAAGCTGGCAAGTGCAAGGAAAATTCCAAGAACACCGCCTCCCAACGCAAGCAACGTGCTCTCTGTTAACAATTGCCGAACGATGCGGCGCTTGTTTGCGCCGAGCGCCGTCCGCACGGCGATCTCCCGCTGTCTCCCGGCAGCGCGAGACAGCAACAAGTTGGCCATATTGGCGCATGCAATGAGCAGAATGAACGCAACGGAGGCCAGGAGCGTTTCTAAACCGCGTCGAAGATCCCGTGTGTAATTTTCCTCCAACGGCTCGACAAAAAATCGGCTTTCACCCTTCATGTCCGCTGGATACTGCCGGGCTGCCTGCTTTTCCAATACCGAAAGTCTTGTGTTGACCTCCGCCAGCGTCACATCACTTCGCAATCTTCCGACAACATTAAAAGCGCGTTCGTTCCTCCTCGCGAAGTTTTCCGCCGTGAATACGATAGGCCTCCAAAGTTCAATACCTGTGTTCGGGAACGAGAACCAGGCCGGCATCACGCCAACGATGGTATATTTCTCGCCATTAATACGAACCTCTTGTCCAACTACTTTCGCATTTCCCGCGAAACGGTTCCGCCACAGACGATAACTGAGCAGAACAACGTGCTCTTGGCCTCGTGTGTTCTCGCCGGGAAGAAAGTCTCTCCCCAGCAATGGTGTGACACCGAGAACGGAAAACACATTTTGCGTTACTTGTTCGGCGGTAAGCGCCTGTGCCTCACCGCTGCTATCTATCAGATCGTCCTCGTGATCGGCTCCCGCCGCCACATCTTCAAAGAGTTCCTTCTCGGCCTTGAGGTCGACGTAGGTTCCCGCTGATAATGGCTTGTGCAGAAACCCAAGCGAACTCATATCTTCAAAAATGGAGACGAGACGCTGCGGATCGCGATACGGAAGCGAGCGGAGCAAAACGGCATCGACCACGCCGAAAATAGCTGTCGTCGCCCCGATGCCAAGGGTGAGCGTCAGTACGGCTACAGCAGTAAAAACGGGACTCTTGCGCAGAATGCGAGCGGCGAAGCGTAGATCCTGCCAACAGGTCTCCACAAAAAATTCCCAGCCGCCAGAGCGAACGAGTTCCTTGGTAACTTCGAGACTGCCGCGCTCTAGTCGCACTTCGCGAAGCGCACCCTTACGACTTATGCCTTGCCTCATCTTTTCCGCCGCTTCCATCTCCAAATAGGCGCGTAGTTCTTCATCCAACTCTCGGTCGACTTGGTTCTTTCGAAAAAGCGACCGAAGGCCTCTCGTTATATTTCGCAGCAAGGACATGGCACTTACTCGTACCTCAAAGCAATCATAGGATCGACGCGCATCGCCCGTCGCGCCGGAATATAGCTCGCCGCTAGCGCGACACCGGCCAGTGTCGTAATGACAGCAAAATACGTAAGCGGGTCCGTGGCTTTTACCTCAAAGAGCATGCTTTGCAGCAGGCGCGTGACCGCAGCGGCGCAGAGCAATCCAAGAACAATGCCTGCGGCGGTCAAGGCAAGACCTTGCCGTAGGATCAACCGCAGAACATCGCCGGGACTTGCGCCCAGGGCCATGCGCAAGCCGATCTCGCTGGAGCGCTGGCCAGCCACGTAAGACATCACGCCGTAAACGCCCCCCATCGCCAGAATCACAGCCAAAGCGGCGAAGACGCCGAGCAGCAGTGTGCGAAATCGCGGGGCCGCGACATTCTCGCTCACCGATGCTTCCATCGTCGTGAATTTCACAGGAACCTCGGAGGAAAGCGCTTGCGCCTTTTGCCGGAGGGTTGGGAAAAGAGCGTTTGGTTCTAGCGCTGTGCGCACCAAGATGTTCAGCCCCGTCGACGGCCCCGGATGTTGCAGGTAAGGCGCAAAAATCTCGGACGCCGGCGACGCGGCGGGACCAGTCTGCCGGACATTGCCAACCACGCCCACAATCGTCATTGGCTCTGGCGAGTCCATCCCCCAATTAATCAAATGGCCTATCGGGTCCTGTCCCGGAAACGCCTCTGCAGCTAATTTTTGATTGACAATCACGGTAAACGCCGCGTCAAAAGTATCGCGGTCATCGAAGTCGCGTCCCTCGATTAGAGGAATTCCCAAAGTCGCGAACGCACGCGGCGCGGCTATCGAATAAAGGGCATGTGCCGGATTCGCCATGTCCGTTCGCCGGTCGATGAAGTAAGTTCCATTCGCACTGATGCGGACTGGAAGTGTCCGAACGGCGCTGGAATTCAGCACACCGGGAGTAGCCGCAATTTCGCGTAGCAGCTCTCTGTAGAACAGTGTCGCGCGTTTCTGGCTTTCGGGGTCAGATGCTGGAAAGCTAGTCTTCATCACCAACACGCGTTCGGGACGGAATCCCAAAGAGACGTTCTGCAGCGCGACAAAACTCTTCAGCAGCAAGCCTGCGGTGATGAGCAACATCATGGAAAGCGTGATTTCGGTCACTACAAGCGCCCCGCGAAGACGGCCGGCGATGACCCCGCTCGCGGCGCGGGTCGTTCCCTGCTTCAGCGATTTGTTCAAATCCACGCGCCACACCTGTAAAGCGGGAGCCAGCCCAAACAGCAAGCTGGCAAGCACAGCAACGACAAAAGTAAATGCAAGCACGCGGGCATCTACCGACGTTTCCGAAAGGCGGGGAACATCGGTGGGAGCTAGCACGACGAGGGCGCGTTCGCCCCACACTGCCAGGAGTACTCCTATCGCCCCTGAGAGCAAGGCCAGGACGAGGCTTTCGGTAATGAGCTGGCGCGCGATGCGGCCTCGGCCCGCGCCGAGAGCTGCCCGAACCTCCAGGCGCGCGCCGATTGCCGCCATTTGCGCTTGTGCCTGCTCCAAAGTGACGCCCGGTTTCAGCTTCCCGACCACGAGGTAATTGTGTCCCCCGCGGATTTCGTTGTCGCGAAAGATGGTGTTCGCAGGAAACCAAATGTCCGTTTTGTTCGGGAAATGGAAGCCGGGAGGCAGCACACCGACAACATCCAAAGTTCGGTCAAACATGCGGATTTTTTGCCCCAGCGCGTCGTTCGGGTTGCGGTAGTGACTGACCGCAAAATCGCAGCTGACCATCGCCGCGCCGCCGCTGCCGGGTTTTGTTTCGTCAGGATTGAATTCGCGGCCAATCGCCGGCTGCACGTGGAAGACCTGGAAAAATTCTCGCGAGACCATCGCCACCTGGCCGTACTCGGCCAAGGTCCCAGCCATGATCGCGGTATCGCGGTCTTGGTAGTAGGCCATAGCCTCGAACGCTGTGCTCTGGTCGTGCCAGTCGCGAAAATCCGGCGCGGAAACCGGACCGTGCTCGCTCTTCGCCCAGAGGCTCGCTAACGTC
>WNGO01001502.1_pt1 | contig 15009 bp, 22 predicted proteins | sample 5400511 | NCBI WGS metagenome assembly WNGO01 (sample SAMN13153380, study PRJNA577476) | soil metagenome | isolation source: 20 cm soil or saprolite under Garry oak tree replicate 2 | place: USA:California | collected 2016-06-15 | reverse complement strand
CTAATAGATCGCGCGGGAGGTCGGGTAGCTCGAGCGCCTCTGACGAAGTCATGATGCGTTTGTTGCCGAGGTCGAAGGCGTTGGGCATGGCGGGCTTGGAGCCGACGGCAATGATCGCCTTTTGATACCGAATGAATTTTTGACCTGCGTCGGTCTCGATGCGCAAGGTTTGCGAATCTTCGAAGTGGCCCCGGCCGTGTACGACTTCGACGTTGCGATGCTGCGCCAACCCTTTGATGCCTTGGCCGAGCTTGTCGAGAATCGATTCTTTCCATGCTCTGAGTTTGTCGAGGTCGAGCTTCGGCTGGCTGAATTCGATGCCGCGGTGTGACGACTCCTTCGCTTCGCGCAGAATTTCTGTAGCGTGGAGCAACGCTTTCGACGGAATGCAGCCGACGTTCAAGCAAATGCCCCCGAGGCGAGGACTCTGTTCGACGAGAGTTACTTTTTTACCTTTGTCAGCGGCGTAAAATGCCGCGGTATAGCCGCCGGGGCCGGCGCCGAGAACGAGGATTTCAGTGTTGATCGGATCCATAGGCAAAACTACTTGAGCTGCAAATCCGCTTCGTCGAACGCTTCCAGTCCAGCGATGACTTCTTTCAAGAAGCGCACGGCGTCGGCGCCGTCGAGAACGCGGTGATCGTAAGCGAGACAAAGCGGCAGGATCGTTCTGATGGCGATTTTGCTGTCAACGGCGACCGGTTTGGCTTGTCCTTGTCCGACGCCGAGAATCGCGACCTGGGGCGCGTAGATGATCGGCGTAAAATGGCTGCCGCCGATGCTGCCTTGATTGGAAATCGTGAAGCTACCCCCTTGAAGGTCGTCGATAGATATTTTGCGCTGACGGGTCTTCTCGGTGAGCGCGTGCAGCTCCTCGGAAAGCTGCAAGAGACTTTTCCGATCGATGTCGCGCAAAATCGGCACGATCAGGCCGCCTTCCGTGTCCACGGCGACGCCGATGTGGCAGTAGTCTTTATAGATAATTTCGAGCGAGGATGCGTCCATACTGGAATTTGCCCGCGGGTGCTTTTTCAAGGCGCGCCCGAGCACGAGCAGCAAGAACGACGTCAGCGTCAGATGCGCGCCTTTCTTTTCATACGTGGCCGCATGCTTTTTGCGCAACGCCAGCAGCGCCGTGATATCGGCGTCGGCGAATTGATTTATTTTGGGAATCGTTGTCCACGATTCCACCATGCGCCGGCTCACGGTGCGCCGCAGCGGCGACATTTTTTCCCGACGAATCGGGCCCCACTTGGCGAAATCGACGGGTTCGCTCGGGGCGGGCGCGCCAGCCTGAGCCGGTTGAATGGCGGGTGGTGCGCCATGAAATGCGATCTGCTGTAGATGCTCGACGTAATCGCGCAGATCACCGAGATTGATCCTGCCGCCGGACTCGCTACCTTTCACTCGGGTCAGATCGATGCCGAGCTCGCGGGCGATCTTGCGAATCGCCGGCGGTGCCGGAGGTGGCGCGCCGCTTTTCGATTCGTAACGATAACCGCCGATTGCCGCGTTTGCCGATGCGTTCGACGAAACGGATCGATGGTTCGCCGGCGTGGCGGGCTGAGCGGGGATCGGACGGCCGGCGGTACGTTGTGAAGTTGTCGTGGCGGCGGTTGACGCCGTCGCGCCGCCGCCGGCATCGATGCTAATCAACACTTGGCCGACGGTGACTTCCATGCCTTGTTTAACATGAATCTTGGTCACAACGCCGGAATTCGGCGCGGGAATCGAGCCCACGGCTTTCTGAGTTTCCAACTCCATGAAGGGTTGGTCTTTTTTTATTTCCTGGCCCTCGGCGATAAGGATGCTGACCACCGTGCCGGACTCTACGCCTTCAGCAAGCTGCGGTAGTTTAACGTCCATGGAAAGAGGGTCTAGCTGTTGATCGGACTATTACAGATAAAAGGGGAATGGTTTTTCGGGATCGATGCCAAGCGTTTTGATCGCATCTTCCACCCGATGCGCCGCCAGTAAACCTTTTTGGTAAAGCGCATAAAGTGTCGCCACGGCGACGAGTTCAGCGTCTACTTCAAAAAAGCGACGGAGATTTTCCCGCGTGTCGCTGCGGCCAAAACCATCGGTCCCCAGACTCGTCAACCCGCCGGGCACCCAGGGGGCGATCTGATCGGCAACCATTTTCAGGTAATCCGATACCGCGATAAATACGCCTTCCTCATCTTGTAAAATCGATTCGATATAGGATTTCTTCGGCGGCGCGGTCGGGTGGAGCATGTTCCAGCGTCTAGTGCGAAGCGCGTCGCCGCGCAGAAGCTTGTAACTCGTCGCGCTCCAGACATCGGCGGAAACGTCGAACTGTTCGGCCAAAATTTCCTGCGCCCTGAGAGCTTCCTTGAGCAATGGGCCGCTGCCGAAAATATGCGCCTTAAATTTCTTGCCTTTGTTCGCCGGCTTGAGCTTGTACAAGCCTTTGAGAATACCGTCCTCCGCGCCGGGCGGCATGGCGGGCATGTTGTAGTTCTCGTTGTATAACGTCAGGTAGTAAAAATAATCTTCGCCGTCGGCGTACAGCCGGCGCAAACCATCTTTGATGATGACGGCGATCTCATAAGCAAAGCCGGCGTCGTAGGTCAATAAGGTCGGCACGGTGCTCGCCAACAGGTGGCTGTGCCCGTCCTGATGCTGCAGCCCTTCACCATTGAGCGTCGTGCGACCGGCGGTGGCGCCCAAGAGAAAACCCTTGGTCTTACTGTCCGCCGCCGCCCAGATCAGGTCGCCGATGCGCTGGAAACCGAACATCGAATAATAAAAATAGAAAGGAACCATGTTGATTCCCAGGTTGGCGTACGCGGTGCCGGCGGCGATGAATGACGACATGGCGCCTGCTTCGGTGATGCCCTCTTCGAGAATCTGTCCGTCCTTGGCTTCATTGTAATAAAGCAAAGTTTCGCGATCGACGGGTTCATAAAGCTGACCCTTGGGAGAATAGATGCCGATTTGGCGGAACAGCGAATCCATGCCGAATGTTCGTGCTTCGTCCGGAATGATTGGCACGATGCGCTTGCCGAGATCGTCGTGACGCAAAAGTTTGGTGAGAAGCCGGACGGTCGCCATCGTCGTCGATATGGGATGATCGCCGGTGCCCTTTAAGAATTCTGCGTAATCGTTGTCGTCCGGCAAGTGCAGCGGTGTGGCTCTGACCTTGCGTTCGGGAACGAAGCCGCGCAGCTGCTTTCTGCGTTCGAGCAAATATTGTGTCTCAGGGCTGTCGAGCGGCGGGCGATAAAATGGCGTCTCCACGACTTCTTCGTCGGGAAGCGGAATATCAAAACGGGTGCGAAATTCGCGGAGCTCGCGCTCGTTCAATTTTTTCTGTTGATGGGTGATATTGCGTCCCTCGCCGGCTTCACCCATGCCGTAACCTTTGACCGTCTTGGCGAGAATGACCGTCGGCGAACCTTTGTGCTCGACCGCGGCTTTATACGCAGCGTAAACTTTCATCGGATCATGGCCGCCGCGCAGTAATTTCCGGATCTGATCATCGGTCATGTGATTGACCATTTCCAAAAGCTCGGGATATTTACCGAAGAAATGCTTGCGCGTATAGCTGCCGGGCTCGACGGAATATTTCTGGTAATCACCGTCGACGGCCTCTTCCATGCGTTTGAGCAAAAGTCCCTTTTCGTCGGCTTCCAACAGCGGATCCCAATCTGAACCCCAGATGACCTTGATCACGTTCCAGCCCGCGCCGCGAAATAGTGCCTCGAGCTCCTGAATGATCTTGCCGTTGCCGCGCACCGGTCCGTCTAAGCGTTGCAGGTTGCAGTTGACGACCCAAATGAGATTGTCGAGATTCTCCCGTGCCGCCAGAGTCAGCGCGCCGGACGCTTCCGGCTCATCCATTTCACCGTCGCCGGCGTAGCACCAAACCCTGGGCTCTTCGCCGGTTAATAAACCGCGGCTCTTGAGATACCGCGCGAAGCGCGCTTGATAGATCGACATGATCGGCGCTAGCCCCATGGAGACCGACGGAAACTGCCAGAAGTCGGACATCAGATAGGGATGAGGATATGAGGATACCCCTCCGACCGCGGATAGCTCTTGGCGAAAATGGTGCAACTTGGGCGCGTTGATGCGCCATTCGATATAGGCGCGCGAGTAGACGCCGGGCGATGCGTGACCCTGAAAATAAATCATGTCCGCATAATTATCGCCGTCGCCGCCGCGGAAGAAATGGTTCAAGCCGACTTCGTAAAGAGTCGCGCACGAGGCATAAGTGGAGATATGGCCGCCGATATCCGGGTGAAGGCGGTTGGCTTTGACCACCATCGCCATAGCGTTCCAGCGGACGTAGCTTTTTATGCGTCGCTCGATTTCACGGTTGCCGGGATAAGGCGGCTCTTTTTCGCGGGAGATCGTATTGATATATGGCGTGCTGACCGAATAGGGAATTTTTACTCCCGACTGCCGCAGTCTGCCGGTGAGCTCATCGAGGAGGAGCGTGGCTTGTTCCGATTGTTCGTTCTTTAAAATATATTCAAGGATATACTCTAACGAAGCAATCCATTTGTGCCGTTCGTTCTTGTTGTTTTTGCCGTTCGGACGGTCGTTATCGACCGGCATAACGTCGGCAGCAGTTTTGTTCTCGCGTTCCATTTGATTCATTTTAGCAGACAACAAAATACAAGCAAAATCAACTGAAACGGATGAAATACCTTGATCTCGCCTTCGACGATCCCGCTCGCAATCTCGCTTGCGATGAGGCCTTGCTCGAGCTAGCTGAGACGCAGCAGCTTAACGACTCTCTCCTGCGCGTGTGGCAATCCGCTAACTATTTTGTCGTGCTCGGCCATGCCAATTCCATGACCTCGGAAGTCAATGTTGCTACCTGTGAAGCGAATGGAATTTCTATCCTGCGCCGTATGAGTGGCGGCGGTACCGTCATGCAGGGCCCCGGCTGTCTCAATTACTCGCTGATCTTGACGAGCACCGCGCATCGGCCAAGCAGCATCGGCGGCGATTTTCATTACGTTTTGGAACGACATCGCGACTTGATTGCGCAATTATCCGGTGTGGCAGTGCGCATAGACGGTATCAGTGATCTCACCGTTGCGGGGCGCAAATTTTCTGGAAACGCGCAATACCGAAAATCCCGTGCGGTTCTCATCCACGGCACTTTCCTTTTGGGTTTTGATCTATCTTTGGTCGAATGCTATCTGCACGTGCCGGCTAAACAGCCGCCGTACCGCCGCGGCCGGCGACATGCCGCATTTCTTGCCAATCTTGGTCTCGCTTCCGACGTGGTGTGCAATAGTTTGAGAGAAGTTTGGTTCGCCGGGGAAGCTTTTTCGCAAGTTCCGCTAAAGCGAATCGAGGCGCTGGTGCGGGAACGATATGGACAAGAGGCGTGGTCGAAGAAATTCTAGTGCGCCGATCGACTCCGGTGTTCGATTAAACCCGCGGTGAACGCGCCTCCGGCGAGTGGAGGAAATGGTGGCGGTGGTAGGAGTCGAACCTACGACGCCGCGGCTATGAGCCGCGCTGACAGTGACCTTAATCTATCGGAATTGCTCACAGAATTAGTTCTGGAGGCAGATAGTGGAGACAACCAAGAGGCAAAATGTCGTTTAAAAAGGGCAATACGTTCGGCGTTCGTACCTCCAAAACTAATAAGCCTGCCGTTGAACATTCTCTTCACACTTTCCGCCGAATGCTCGAGGGCGCGAAGATAGATGGCAGAACTTCTCTCTACAGGGTTTTGCGAGAAAAAGAGCAGGAACTAATCACTGCGCTTGGCGACGATCCGAGTCCGCAAGAGCGGCTGATCATCGCCGATGCCGTAAAGACTCTGCTCTATGTCGGCACGCTCGATGAATACTTGATGGCGCTCGACGGCGGCATTGTGGGCAAGGGCAAGGTGATCCCTGTCGTTGACACGCGAACCAAGCTTGCCGGCCATCTGAGAGAGGATCTAAGAGCACTTGGCCTTCATCGCAGGGTTAAAGCGCTTTCGCTTCACGACTTGCTCACCCTCGATGAAAACGAGAACCCCGACAAGCCCGTCACCAGCAACGGCAAGGCGGATTGATGGAAACCACCGCGTTACGCCTACTTGGGAAAAAACAGATAAATAACGGCGGCAACAACAAGAACCACCAGTATCACCAAAAATTCAGGCTGGTCCATTTCGGCAGATATTTTACACAACCTTGGATCAGGCGTGAAGACTGAACAAACTGACGCATCACCCATGCAGAGCCGGGAACGTGCGCCAGGACTGCGTTAACGACTAGCAGCGGGCATCCTGAACGGTGTCATAACCCGTTTTGTGACTCCATCATCAACCCCTTGCAGGATAGATGGCGAAGGACCAAGGCGCTAAGGACTAAGGCGCTATTGTTGCACCTCATGCCGAATAGACGGCTACGCTTTGAGGCGTGCTCGAACGCTGCTCAACAAAGTCGGCATCATTGAGTTTCACCGGCGTTTGGATCGGGCATGAAGCGAAACGGCATGGACCCGTCAACAGCCGCAACGCATGCCATCGCGAGCGCGACAATCGCGTCGATCTTCTTTGACGTTTTATCCTTGCCGATCCTGACGCCTCGAGATGTCTCAATCCCCACGGTTGAAAGCGCCTGCTGTCGTAGATCCGCCGCCGGATAGAATTGCAACTTTCTGCCGTCAGCAAATCGAATAACACTTGCCCCATGCGCGTCGTATTACCCACGGTCTGCGGAAATTCCCTGATCGGTAATCCCGCCGCTTGTAGCGTCATGATCGATCGGTGCGCTTACCATGGATCACAACGATCTCGGTGATTCTCTTCACCAGTTCGCCGGGCATACCCCGGCCGCGGGTGTGTCGGCGTCGACTTGGCGACCAAACACGACGCAGCCGCGGTGGTGGCGGTCACGTGGACTGCCGAGGGCGCAATCAAGCTGGTGTCGCACAGGATCTGGCAGCCGTCGCCCGAGAACCCGCTGGATTTGGAAGACACGGTCGAGTGGCATCTCCGCGAGCTGCACAGTCAAGGAATGTGGGCGAACGGGCAGAGAAAGCCGACGGGTTGTGCAGTTGCATCAGCCGGGCCATTCCATTTTAGGAAATCGTTCTTCGTGAACGCGTATGAGCGGATCCCCGCTCCTTTCTTCCCGTCATGTTTTTAGAGACAGGTTGTGAACGTTTCACTTACTCTTTTTTCAAGACGCTCCATTGCACGCACGACAAATCGCGGTATTAGAATTGTACGCCCATGGCATAACCATTGCTCGCAAGCGAGTTAGCCCGGTTAATTCTTCTTGAACCAACCCTAGCATTACCATCGGGAAATCTTCTGAGCAGTAGCACCGACCGAGGCGATTCGCGAACGGGCAGGACAGTGCGAGGACAGCGCACCGCAACGCCCGTTGCGTTGGATCCAATTTACGCGGTGAAAGAGGAAACCTGGCGGCACTATGCTTTATCCTCTTGTTTTGAAAATGATGAACAGACGTTTGGCCAAGTTGACGCGGGAATATACCGCAATACGAAAGGGTGATCCCCGTGCGCTGGCAATCGCCGAGGAACTTTCGCAGGTAGGTACCATCCGGGACGAAATCCAAAGGATACACGGAAAGGTTGGACGATCCGGCCAACCGCGAAGGGGCTTACCCTCCGAGCGTCCGACTGTTGAGACGCTCTTGCGACGAATGGATAAGCTTGCGCGCCAGTTTGCCGAGACGCCGAGAGAAAATCCAGTCAGGTCTGAGATCGTCAACGACATTACGAGGCTTAGCTTTCTCGCTGACTCTCTATTCAAATCAAAGAACTCACAATGACGAGATCGTCATCAGGACCGAAGGAAAAGCGCACCGTGAGCGATCGGCCAGGCGATGGACCAAGGCTGACAATCGCGCAACATCAAAACGTGGCAACAAAAAGTAAACGCCTAATTGTCTGTCCATATTACGATAGCAGCGACGTCCGCCCATCTCATCTGATGAATATGATAGACAAAGCGTTGAGCTTACTTTTTTTAGGCCATCCGGCTGCAGAGATTGCCGACACCGGTTCTGGAGAATAAATTAAAGCCGTAGAATCGAAGCGCATACGGCATGATACCGGCGTTTATCGCCGATCTGTATTTATTGCAACCGGACTCAGATCGCACCAGCGCCGCCTCCCAACATCAAGACCTTCCATCGAGTCGACAGTTTGACCTGATTCGTATGAGGAAAATTTTATCAGGCAAAGTTGCCGCCCGCATTGTGAGAGTTTGACTCCTAGACGTTAAGCCAACTTCTTCAAATTCCTATCGAGGGTAACGGCACAACGCGTGCTCCGCTGAATATGACAGAACGCGTGCTCAGGTGAATGAAAGGGGGTGAAACCATATGAGAGAGCTTTTTAAACGGTTGCTCGTTGAAGAGGATGGCCAGGGCTTGGTCGAATACACGTTGATCGTTGTTTTGGTCGCTCTGGTTTTTTGGGTTGCCATCAAGAATACGGATATTGGCAACGGCTTAGCCTCCGGTTGGAGCAAGGTTACCGCTTGCGTAGGCACTCCTTCGAGTTGTGACTCCGCCTCGTAATTCAGGACGAAGAGATCGATCTCCATGAATGGATCGCTGCCGGACCCCACGGCAGCGATTTTCTATTCTAACTCAGCAACGCCGTTGTCAGCTGCGATGAAACCGAAGCTCGGAATTTGTTGCTGCATGCCGGTCATTGCCGCGGGCGTGCTCGCTTCAATACACGAAGCGCTTCGTTCTGCAGGCTTGCCGCTGGAACTGTAGTCACGTTTCCTGGATATCCCGCGGCGGGAAGAAAAAAGGAGACAGTGCATGTCAGTTAAAGCTTCTTCGCACTCTCGAATCAAAACAATTAAAGTTATCTGTGACCGTTGCAAACGAATCGTTGAGGGAATTCGAGGCGAAAAGTTTACCGCTGGATTTTATGACATGACAAAGTGGGAAGAGTACCGGCGCGAGAACGAACAGTACGTGTGCGCGTCGTGTATGTTCGCTGATCCTAAATACGTAGAGCGTTACGGCTCTTGCTTCTAGCTTTGGATAAGTGTCACACCCGCGGGTGCGTGACACTTTGAATGCTCTTCAATTTGCGCGCCGAAAGTGGCTATCGTCAAAAATTCGGGTGGTAAGTCGCGATCGGCATTTTCCGCGAAATAGAGCCGGCGAGATGTTTTTGCATACCCGTCTTTGCTGCCGCCCGGCGCTTAAATTGTTTGAAATCTCCCGCCTTGCTGAACCACAGTTTACCGTCAAGGGAGTAGAGTTTTAGTCGGGTGGTTGTGAATAAGAATTTTTTTCACGCGTAGGATGAGCACACGACGAGATTATGGAATTTAGAGCGAGCGCGCAAGTTCCGTCGCCCGAATTGATCAAGTCCGCGGGTGCGTGTTCGCGTGCTTGATGCTGCCTCGCCCGCCACGTATAACATTAGACTCCGAACGCTTCGATTTCGCGAACACCGTGGAGATTTCAGATTGACGAGTTAGAGATAATGCTGCTTAGTTGCATGGGCAGAATACCAACGATTGGTTTTAGTCTGGCGTTATGCATGTCCGTCATGTCAACGGCGTTGGCCCCCTGGCCAATTCCGAGCGGGGTGGCGATGGCGCAGTCGTCAGAGCAGCAGCGCACTCCAAGAACCATCCGCGTTGGGAAAGAATACCCTGTTAAAACAATCTCGGCTGCCGCTAATTTGGCTAAGGACGGAGATACCATCGAAATCGCAGCAGGCGACTATTTAGGAGATACAGCAATCTGGACGCAGACCAAACTAAAAATTCGTGGTATTGAAGGACGCCCTCGGTTGATTGCGGCTGGACAGGCCGCAGAAGGAAAAGGCATTTGGGTCATACGCGGGGGCGATATCGTAATCGAAAACATCGAATTTATCGGGGCGAGAGTACCTCATCGGAACGGTGCTGGGATCAGGCTGGAGCGAGGGAAACTAGCAGTGCGGAGATGCGTCTTTACCGACAACGAAAATGGGATGCTTGTCGGCAATGACCCCTCGACGATTCTGGAAATTGAAGATTCGGAGTTTGGCCACAATGGTGCTGGCGACGGGCAGAGCCACAACCTTTACGTTGGGACGATACAGAGCTTCATCGTACAAGGGAGCTATTTCCATCACGCGCGGGTCGGTCACCTGCTGAAGACGCGCGCTCGAGAAAATTTCATCTACTATAACCGGCTCACCGATGAACCTGGCGGCCGGGCGAGTTACGAGTTGGAATTTCCCGTCGGTGGCTTGGCCTTCGTCGTCGGGAACCTGATTGAGCAGGGCGAAAATACAGAGAACCCGACTATTATCTCTTTCGGTGCTGAAGGCTACAGGTGGTCACGAAACGATCTTTATCTTTCACATAATACGATCGTGAATGATAGAGTTGAAGGCGGCGTTTTCATCGTGGCGCGCCCCGGGTCTGCATATGTAAAGGTCTTAAATAATGTCCTGGTCGGCAAAGGAGACCTCGATCTCAAGACTCGAGCGGACATAGGTCAAAGTTGGAAACTGGATCGGAGCGAGTTCGTGCTTCCGGAAGGATTCGACTTTAGACTGAAACCAGATTCGCAGGCTGCAGGGGCAGCGGATGATCCGGGAGAGGCAATGGGAATTCCGCTTCGCCCAACTAGAGAATACAGTTATCGGGTCGGCACCGAACACCTTCCCCTGACTAGCTCGTTGAATCCTGGCGCGTTTCAGACTAGAACCCGCGAAAGTGATCCTGCCATACCTTGACGATCAGATCGGCGCAGCAGAATCCAAAACCCAAGTTTGAGGGAAGCGCCTCACGCCCGCAGGTGCGTGTTGGCGTAAAAGCGCGTACGGCATGACGTCCGGCATTTATCGCTCGACGCGGTAGAATGCAACCATGCGGTTGATAGAAGTCGACCCGACCAGAGTTTCAGGCGGATTATGCAGAATGCGCGGCGTGACTATAACCAAGATTTTTGGTGGAAGCCTGGAGACCCGGCGCCGGAGAGGGCGCCGGATCTCAGCCGAGTAACAGGCCGCTAACCTGCCGGGCGCGGTGTTGATCTCAGTCTACCGTTTGCGTAGGTAGCCAACTAGTCCTAGTAATCCCGTTGCGAGCAATATTAACGAACCAGGCTCTGGAACCGCAGGCACCCACGCATGAGCCTGCTGGGGCCCGAGCAGGCCGACTGGAATAAACGTGGAACCGATCAGGGCAACAACGGCAAGCGCCAAAAACAACATAAACAAATCCTTGCAGATTTTACGCGAAAAGAACACAAAAGATGCCACAATTAATTCCCATTTTTCTGACAAACGCTTTGCTTAAAACTATCAGGAACTTACAAGCGTTTTTTTGCTAGAGTTAGAACGTAAGCAATACTGACATGTCCGCACGCCACTACGGATTCTTTCTTCCAAACACCCGCCGGCCGCACCGGCGCCCGGATTGGATCAAGCCCGCGGATGAGTATTCGCGTGCACCGTCTTTATCTGCCGGATCGCCACCTGCGTGTAAATTTCGGTCGTGATGATCGACGATTGGCCGAGCAGCTTTTGAATCAGTTACGCCCGGTCCGACCTCATGGTCTTGCTAGGTAAATTTTGGAGCCAGGTTTGACTGCAGATCGAACAAGATCTTGAAGCTCGGATACGTTGCTGAGTCGGAAGAGGCCATTATCGATGGCAAGTTTTACTTCTTTGTGTCCTGCTGTGTGTTGAAAAATGCATTCGGTTTCGAGGTCATCAGGATTTAAGGGAGATGGCTTCGTGATCTGCCATCCCTTTTCGATCCTGTCAAGAACGGGTTGAAGTGCCCTGCGTTTATCAATGGCCATAGTCAACCTCCGTGAGAGCGGAATGCTCTTCTAACACGTTGAGCGCAGAAAACAACCGGGCGCCATAGGCGTCACTGCTCCACAAAATTCCACTGCTCGGAGGAAGATCTGCTACCTTCGAACCTTTCGAGTGACTATTATATGCTTCCAAAACTCAATTGAGTTTTCATGGTTGTGCTCTCCCCCAGCAATGTGCGCAGCGCCCGGACGGCTATAGAAGTAAGTGGTGGTGCTACTGTTGCTCGTCCCAAATTTGCTACCAACGGTCCAGCTTTCGCTCCTGATAAGTTTGTAGACTTTAAAGCTGCCGGCAGGTGTCGTCACTTGTTCCATCCCGGCAACATTAACCTCGGCGGACCTCCGTTGGCCAAACTTGGAGCCAGGCGGTCGGGGCGGCCCCACGTTTGTATCTAGTTTGGAGCCGTATGAAAAACAAAACGGATCGCCGGCTTGTCTCCCTCGAAGGCACACTAAACAAGCGGCGCGGCATCAAGAATTCAACGATCTGGCACTACATCGTGGATCTTCGCGCGCTGTTCTTTTGGGCCATAAAAACCCCGAGCGCAAAAAACCCTTTGTGAGAGTCAATCCGGTATCCGGCGCCAACCTTGATTTAATCCAGAATCGGAAAGTGATGAAACCGCCTCTGAAGCTGAAGGATTTCGAGCGCGCTTTTTCGGTTCTGAATTCCTCCGAACGCACATGGTGGCGGACGCATGAGTGTCTTGGTCTGCGGATGGATGAAGGAAACAGACTGGAAAGAACCGATATCGATTTAGAGAGCGGAATGATTCACGCACCGGGCACCAAGAGCGAAGAGAGCGAGTGTTATTTGCCGATGTCGCCGGCGCTGCAAGACGAGTTGAAAACCTATCTGGCGACACGCACCGACGATTCGCCTTTTCTCTTTCCGGGGAGATCGGTGCAGACTAAGGGCAAAAAGATTTATAGCCGGCGCCGTCTGTTCGAGAAGATAAGGCGGGTTACGGCGTTCAACGGGTACATGGAAGCGAACCCGAACACGGCGCCAATGAAAGCGTGGAAGGAATTAAAGAAGCAAGATTATCCGGGTGGGGTGAAGCTAACAACGAAGGAATTGCGCGACTACTTCGCAACTCAGGTGTCGGCGCAGGTGACGGACCCGAACACGCTCAAGAACTTGATGAGGCATACGAGCCTAAACACGACGAGCCGTTATGCCAGAACGGTCATGGAGCGCATGAAAGCGGCGGTGCGGAACCTTGGCAAACCCTTGGAGGCAAGTCTTGGGGGCAACTCTGGGGGCAAATGCCAGCGTAAAAATACTCAAAGCAACATCATGCGTGAATTGCTCACGAGACTGGTAAGAGTGCGAGACGCCAGAGAAAGTGTTGGTGGCGGTGGTAGGAGTCGAACCTACGACGCCGCGGATATGAGCCGCGAGGACTGGGATGAAAGCTATTGAAAACACAGTAGCTTTTATTTCTGGGGGCGATTCTCGGGGGCTATTGGAGCCTGAAAACCCGCCAAAAGCCGCTCAAGGTGCACCGAAAGGCAATCAAAACCGCCTAAAGCATGGTGTGCATGCTGTAACGAGAGCAGTTAAGGCGTTCGGCACTAACCGGGCGCTCGATAGACGCACCGCAACAGGCAAAGCGCTTGCGTGCTGGCGTCAAGATTTGATCGACGATCTTGGCGGCGACGTGAGCACGCAGCAGGACGCCATTATCTCGTTTGCCATCAAAACCAAGCTAATCCTTGATTCTGTCGATGTTTGGCTACTTCAGCAGGCATCGCTGATCGACAAGCGAAAGAGGGCGCTTTTACCGGCTGTCAGAGAGCGACAATCGTTGGGCGATGCACTGGCGCGCTATTTGGCCATGCTCGGCCTTGAGCGCCGGCACAAAGTAAAAACACTCGGCGAGTTGCTTCAACCCGATCGCATTAACGGCAACGGCAAGGCGGATTGATGGAAATCGCCGCGTTAACGCAATCAGACAGCCAAACTGAGGCAATCACCCAAGCCGAGCCCGCAGCGTGCGTTAATCTAGTCGTTACGACTAGCAGCAGGCATTCTCAGCGATGTGGTAACCCATTCTGCAACGCCGATATTGAGCCGTTGAACCGTGGCCATTGGCGAAGGACGAAACGGCGCTTCTGCTCTGATCACTGCAAGTACAATTACCACGCTTTGAAACGGGTCAAGGCGATAGTTGCCCGCGTCGGTATTATCGAATTTTACCAGCTGTTGAATGAGGTGTGATGTTGGCGGGGATTCAACCACAGCTTGCAGCTAGGAGATCATATCAACGATGATTAAGATGAATCCGGCGATTAGGAACGCCAAACCAAATAGTGAAACGCCTTGCTTTAGCAAGCTCCGAATCAACAAGAGCATACCAGCCAAGCCGATGCTGTAGCCCGGGATTTTTACGGTCAGTTTGAAATAATGCCCGAAAACTTTCAGGAACCACGCCTGATGAAGACGCCAGTCTTTAGTCGCATACTTAATTTTTTTCAGCTTCATTTGACACCACCGAAGGTGCCAGTGTGTGTGACGATTCTACGGTGGGAAATTTATAGAGGGTGCGTCACGTGTACTAAGAGTGTACAGCTTGCCGATGCTGCTTCAAAGCCCCCACAAAGGGTTGGTGCCAATATAGCCCTAACGAGGACTTCAGTTGCACGCTACATAACCAATGGAAAAGCAAAAGCATGAAACGCAAATCTCGCCCGATCATCGGCCCGGTTGAGTTCATTGACAAGGTGATCAAGCGCGATGAGAAGGGCGAACCGTTTAGCCTGGCACCCTATCAGCGGCGCGTGCTGGAAATGGCGCTCAGGCGCGATCCTTCCGGCGAGCTTGTGTTTCGCCTGGTTGTGCTGTCGGAGCCCAAGAAAAGCGGCAAGACGTTTATGGCCGCCTGTCTGGCGTTATGATGGGCGGTCACCAACCCGCACAGCGAGATCATCATCACGGCTAACGACCTTGAGCAGTCCGTCTCCAGGGTGTTCAAGACCATGACGGCGCTGATCGAGCAAAACGAGGCGTTATCGCGCGAGGCGGATGTTCTCTCAAGCTCAATCCGGATGCACAACGGAACGGTGATTGTCCCGATCGCCAGCGACTACAAGGGCGCCGCGGGAAGCCGCCACAGCCTGGTCGTGTATGACGAAATTTGGGGCTTTGAGAGCGAGAAGGCGCGCCGGCTCTACGAGGAATTGACCCCGCCGCCAACGGAGT
>WNGO01001500.1_pt1 | contig 15011 bp, 12 predicted proteins | sample 5400511 | NCBI WGS metagenome assembly WNGO01 (sample SAMN13153380, study PRJNA577476) | soil metagenome | isolation source: 20 cm soil or saprolite under Garry oak tree replicate 2 | place: USA:California | collected 2016-06-15 | reverse complement strand
GCGGCGCGCTTCCTTCATATCTGCGGCTCGGACTTCTACTACGAGAGCTTCGCGGCGCTGTGCGAGCGGCTCGCGCAGCTTGCGCCCGGGCCGAGCAAGAAGCGGGTGTTCCTGTCGAACTCCGGAACGGAAGCGGTCGAAGGCGCCATCAAGCTGGCGCGCCATTCGACGGGCCGGCCCGCGATCATCGGCTTCCTCGGCGCGTTCCACGGGCGCAGCTACGGCGGGCTGAGCCTCACGGCCAGCAAGGCCGTCCAACGATCGGGGTTCGCGCCGTTCCTGCCCGAAGTCCATCACGTGCCGTACGGCTATCGGTATCGCTGCGAGTACTGCCGCGGCGAATCGGCCTGCACGACGCGCTGCACGTCGTGGATCGAAGAGGAGCTGTTCACCAAGAAGGTGCCGCCCGACAGCGTCGCGGCGATTTTCGTGGAGCCGATCCAGGGAGAGGGCGGCTACGTCGTCCCGCCGCCCGGTTATCTCAAGGATCTGCGCGCGATCTGCGATCGCTACGGCATCCTGCTCGTCTGCGACGAGGTGCAATGCGGCGTGGGCCGCACTGGGAAGATGTGGGCCTGCGAATACGAAGGCATCGAGCCCGACATCCTGCTCTCGGCCAAGGGCCTCGGTAGCGGCATGCCGATCGGCGCGATCATCGCCAAAGAGTCGATCATGAAATGGCAGCCCGGTGCCCACGGGACCACGTTCGGCGGCAACCCGGTGTGCTGCGCGGCGGCGCTCGCCACGCTCGACATCGTCGAGAAAGAGCTGCTGCCTAATGTCGCGAAGATGGGCGACCGTCTGATCACAGGCGCGCGCAAGCTCCAGGACAAATACGCTGCGATCGGGGACGTGCGCGGGCGCGGACTCATGGTTGGTGTGGAATTTGTGAAGGACCGCGACACGCGCGAGCCCGCCCCCGACATTCCCCGCGAGATCGTCGGCCGCGCCTTCAAGAAGGGCCTCTTGCTCCTCGGCTGCGGGAAGAGCTCACTGCGGCTGGCGCCCCCGCTCGTCGTGGATGAGTATGACGTCGACACCGCCCTCCGGATCATCGACGAGTGCCTGCACGAGATCTCGGACTAGCGTCAAAAGTCGTGTCGATGCAGGACGCCGTTGCGCGACACGTGCGCGACGGCGACGTCGTCGTCATTGAAGGCTTTACTCACCTCATCTCGTTCGCCGCGGGACACGAGATCATCCGTCAGCGGCGCCGCGATCTGACGTTGTGCCGCCTCACCCCTGACTTGATCTACGATCAGATGATTGCCGCGGGCTGCGCGAAGAAGCTCGTGTTCTCGTGGGCCGGCAATCCCGGGGTGGGCTCGCTGCACGCGTTTCGGCGCGCCGTCGAAGGACAGACGCTCGAGATCGAGGAATACTCGCATTTCGGCATGGTGGCGCGCTTTTCGGCCGGGGCAGCGCGGCTGCCGTTCTGGACGCTGCGCGATTACGCCGGCACCGATCTGCCGCGCGCCAACCCCCGCATCAAGTCAGTGACGTGCCCGTACACCGGCGAAAAACTCGCGACTGTGCCGGCGTTGAATCCCGACGTCACGATCGTGCACGCGCAGCGCGCCGACGACCAGGGCAACACGCAGATCTGGGGACTGCTCGGCGTCCAGAAAGAAGCGGCGTTCGCCTCGCAGCGCGTGATCGTCGTGGTCGAGGAGCTGGTGGATGAGCGCGTGATCCGCTCCGATCCGAACCGGACGCTGATTCCGGCGACGATCGTGAGTGCCGTCGTGGTCGAGCCATGGGGCGCGCACCCGTCGTACGCGCAGGGCTACTACGACCGCGACAACGAATTCTACATCGGCTGGGACACGATCTCTCGCGAGTCCGCGGGGCTCAATCATTATCTAGACGAATTCGTCTACGGCGTGCGTGATCGCGCCGAGTACATGCAGAAGCAGCCGAGGCTGGCCGAGCGGTTGAAGGCGGGAGAGCAGCGCTGCGCGGGAGTCAATTACGGCTTCTGACTACACGGCCGACGAGATGATGGCCGCCGTCGCGGCGCGCGAGCTGGCGGACGGCGAGGTCGTGTTTGTCGGGATCGGCCTGCCGAACCTCGCCTGCAACCTGGCGCGCCGCACGCACGCGCCGAATCTCGTGCTCATCTACGAATCGGGCGCCGTCGGCGCGACGCCGTCGCGCCTCCCCGTCTCGATCGGCGATCCCGCGCTCGTCACCGGCTCGCTCATGGTCTGTGGTATGGCGGACGTGTTCCAGCTCTTTCTCCAGAACGGACGGATCGAGGTCGGATTCCTCGGTGGGGCGCAGGTGGACAGACGCGGCAACATCAACACCACGGTCATCGGGCCCTACGAGCGTCCCAAGGTGCGCCTCCCCGGCTCCGGCGGCGCCGCGGAGATTGCGATTCACGCGCACCGCATCCTGATCGTCGCGAAGCTGTCGCCCCGCGCGTTTCCCGAGCGCGTCGATTTTCTGACGAGCCCCGGTCAGCGCGTCGCCAAAGTGATCACCGACAAGGGCGTCCTCGAACGTGACGACGCGAGCGGCGACCTCGTGCTCGCCGGACTGTATCCTGGTGTCGAGGCGGGCGAGGTGCGCGCCGGCGTCGGCTGGACGCTCGAGTCCCGGTCGCGGCTGAACCGCTTGGACCCACCCACCACGACGGAGCTGCAGTTGTTGCGGGAAGTGCTGGACCCGCAACGGCTCTATCTCAAATCATGATCCTCGCCCTCGCACTGGTGCTGCAGACGAGCGGTGATTCGCTGGCGGTCCGCGTCCGCCAATTCGCCGACACGTATCTCACCGCCTACTTCGCGCAGCACCCGGACGAAGCGACGCTCGACGGTGTGGCGAATACGCGGCACGACCGCCTGCCGGATAATTCGCCCGCCGCGCTCGCGCGCTGGCAGGACCGTGAGGATGCCTGGCTTGCGGTGCTTAGACGGATCGACCCCAAGCGATTGGCAGACCGACCGGAGTGGGTCGCGTACGGGATCATGCGCGACGCGATCGAAGGCTCCGTGGCGACGCGCGTCTGCCGCTACGAGCTGTGGAGCGTGGCGCACACCGGTGGCGGCTGGCTGTCGACGATTACGTCGCTCGCGGCGCTCCAGGGCGTGGGCACCGACGAAGCGCGGCGGCAGGTGCTCGCGCGCTGGCATGCTGTTCCCGCCTACATCGCGACGGAGACGGCGAACCATCGGGAAGGGCTGCGGCGGGGCTATACGACCCCCCGTCACAATGTCGAGATCGCCTTGAGCGAAATCGACACGCTCCTTGCGACGCCGATCGAGCGCTCACCGCTCTACGACCCCGCCCGCCGCGACTCCACCCCGGGGTTCGGTGCCGAGCTCGCCCAGGTGATCGAGCGCGAGATCGTGCCGGCGATGCGGGCGTATCGCGATTTCCTCGCCACCGAGTATGTCGGACGTGCGCGGACCGAGATCGGCGTGTCTGCGAACCCGCACGGCTCCGATTGCTATCGCGCCAGCATTCGCGCGACGACGGGTCTGGCGCTCTCGGCGGACTCGGTGCACCGGCTGGGCCTCGCGACCGTCGACCAGCTCGAGACCACGATGCGGATGATCGCGATTCGCTCGTTCGGCACGAGCGACGTCTCGCGGCTGCTCGAGCGGCTGCGCAGCGACACGGCCTACACGTTCCACACGCGGGAAGAGATGCTGGAGCGGGCCCGGGAAGCGCTGGCGCGCGCGCGCGACGCCATTCCGCGCACATTCGGTCGGCTGCCGCGCGCGCCCGTCATCGTCCAGCCCTACCCGGCGTTTCGCGAGCGCCAGAGCGTGGGCGAGTGGAACCCGCCTGCCGAGGACGGCAGCCGGCCCGGGATCTATTACCTCTCCACGTACGACCCGCGGCACAAGTCGCGCGCCGACCTCGAGCCGCTGTCGTTCCACGAAACGATCCCCGGCCATCACCTGCAGGGGACGATCGCGCTCGAGCGGGGCGACACGATTCCCGCCATCGCGCGCTACTTCTGGTCGCCGGGAATGGGAGAAGGGTGGGCCGAGTACGCCGAGCAGCTCGCGGACGAGATGGGACTGTATTCCTCCGACACCGCCCGGTTCGGTATGCTGGCCGACATCACGCTCTCGGCGACGTTGCTGGTGGTGGACACGGGCATCCACGAGTTCGGGTGGACACGCACGCAGGCGATCGACTACATCCGCGAGCACACGCACGTGCCGCTCTTGCGCGCGGAAGTGGGGGTCGATCGCTATCCCGTCTGGCCGGCGCAAGGCTTGTCCTACGGACTGGGCCGGCTGGAGATCCTGCGGCTCCGCGCGCTGGCGGAGCAGCGTCTGCGCGCGAAGTTCGATATCCGCGCCTTCCACGACCGGGTGCTGGAAAACGGCGCGGTGCCGCTGCCCCTGCTCCGCGCGATGATTGAACGATGGATCGACGCGTCGCGCTGATCGTTGCGACGATTGTAGGGGCGCCGCATGCTGCGCCCCTACGTCTGGATGCGCAACGAGCACCAGTTCTCAAACAGGTCGATCTCCCCCACGCCTACTACTGGCGCGAGATGTACGTCCCCCAGGTCACCAGTGGCCCCAGCTCGGCGACCTGGTCCCCGGACGGGACCGAGCTGATCTACTCGATGCAGGGGACGCTCTGGCGCCAGCGTATCGGCTCACCGGCCGCGACGCAGCTGACGTCGGGTCCTTCTTATGACTATCAGCCCGACTGGTCGCCCGACGGCCGGACGATCGTGTTTGCGCGCTACGCGCACGACGCGATCGAGCTGCAGCTGCTCGACCTGATATCTGGCAGCGTCACGCCGCTCACGTCCAACGGGGCGGTGAATCTCGAGCCGCGCTGGTCGCCGGATGGATCGCGCATCGCGTTCGTTTCGTCGCTGTACCACGGGCGCTGGCACATCTTTATCCTGAGCCACGAAGGGCGCGATGTAGGGGCACAGCATGCTGCGCCCCTACGGATCACCGAAGACTCGGGCAGCACGCTGCCGCGCTATTACTACAGCAAGTGGGATCACTACATCTCGCCGGCGTGGTCACCCGACGGCAAGGAGATCATCCTCGTCTCCAATCGCGGCCACATCCACGGCACCGGCGGGTTCTGGCGGATGGAGGCGCGCCCCGGCGCGCCGTTGCGCGAGCTGCGCTACGAAGAGACGACGTGGAAGGCGCGGCCTGACTGGTCGCCTGACGGTACGCGCGTCATCTACAGCTCCTATCTCGGCAGGCAGTGGCATCAGCTCTGGCTGATGACGAGCGAGGGCGGAGATCCCTTCCCGTTGACCTACGGCGAGTTCGACGCCACCGCGCCGCGCTGGTCGCGCGACGGCAACCGCATCGCGTTTGTCTCCAACGAAAGCGGCAATACGTCGCTGTGGGTGATCGACGTCCCAGGAGGACGACAGCAGCCCATCGCGGCGCGCGAGCGGCATTATCGCGGACCCGTGGGAACGTTGCGCATCGACGTCGTCGATCGCGCCGGGCGGCCGCTCTCCGCGCGGATCTCGGTCACCACCGCCGAAGGCCGTGGCTACGCCCCCGACGATGCATGGCGCCACGCGGACGAGGCGTTCGACCGCTCCGAGCGGCAATTCGAGTATTCGTATTTCCACTCGGCTGGCGCCGCTGAGCTCACGGTGCCGGCCGGGCGAGTGCACGTCGAGGTGTGGCATGGACCGGAGTATCACGTTTTTCGGGCCGACGTGAACGTGCCGACGGGTATACCGACCACGCGGCGCGTCGTTCTCAATCGACTAGCCAGTCTTCCGGCGCACGGATGGTGGAGCGGCGACGTCCACGTGCACATGAACTACGGCGGCGCCTATCGCAACACGCCCCCGCATCTCGCGTTCCAGGCAGGGGCCGAAGATCTACACGTCGTCGAAAACCTGATCGTGAACAAAGAGCAGCGGATTCCGGACATTGCGTATTTCCGTACGGACGCCGACCCGGTGTCCACGCCGACGTTCCTGCTCCGGCACGCGCAGGAATTTCACACCAGTGTTTGGGGCCACCTGGGACTCCTCGGCCTCGGCTCGCACTACCTCCTGCCCGAGTACGCGGGCTATCCCAACACGGCAGCGTCGAGTCTCGCGCTCACGAACGCGACCGTGGCCGATCTCGGCCATGCGCAAGGCGCGCTGGTCGGCTACGTCCACCCATTCGACACGAAGCCCGATCCCGCCGATACCACCGCGCCGCTGTTCTACGAGCTTCCGGTCGACGTCGCGCTGGGCAAAGTGGACTATCTCGAGGTCATGGGTTACTCGGATCACCTCATCACTTCCGAGATCTGGTATCGATTGCTCAACTGCGGATTCCGGTTACCGGCAGCGGCGGGGACTGACGCGTTTCCCAATTTCGCCAGTCTGCGTGGACCGCCCGGCCTGGTGCGCGTGTTCGTGCAGTCCGGGGCGAAACTCGATCACAAGAGCTGGCTTGCGGGACTCAAGGCGGGACGAACGTTCGTGACGAACGCCCCGTTGCTCGAGTTCTCGCTCGCCGGCCATGGCATTGGTGACGAGATCCGCCTTCCAGCCGGGATGCATCAGCTGAAGGCGATCGTGCGGTTGCGATCCAACGTCCCGATCGATCACGTCGAGATCATTGGGAATGGGAGGGTCGTCGCGACGGTCGCGCTCGATTCCGGCCGCCTGACAGCCAACGACACGGTGTCGGTTCCGGTGAATGGGAGCGGCTGGTTTGTGCTGCGCGCGTACAGCGATCGTGCCGAGATGCCCGTGCTCGATCTGTATCCGTTTGCTTCGACGAGCCCCATCTACGTGCGCGTCGGCGACCAACCGGTGCGCTCTGCCGGGGACGCCGCCTTCTTTGTGAAATGGATCGAGCGGGTGGAGGCCGCGGCGCGGGCGAGCACGGCGTGGAATACGCCTGATGAACAGGCCGCGGTGTTGCAGACGTTCGCGCGGGCCCGCGCGGTATTCAGTCCTAGCGCATACTAGCCTATACCCCCGATGGGCAGGGGCCCGTCACTCGCGGTTGACCGGGTCGTCGTCTCGATCAGCCGCTGATGTTTTTCGCCCAGCCGCTCTACCGCGTCGTCGCGGTCCCTCTCCTTCTTATAGACCGCCGCGACGGCGCTCCCCGACCCGCACAGGCGTACCCAGACCGGCCCCGTTCCGGCGACCCGCTCGTAGAGCGCGCGCAGCTCCGGATGCTTGCCGAATACCACGGTCTCGAAGTCGTTGCCGCCGAGCCGCCCAATGCTTCCCCACGTGCTGAGGGCATCCGCATCGAGGGTGACCGGCCCCCGTGAAGCGGGGGAGCGATTCTGCGCGTCCCACCAGGCGTACGCCTCGGGGGTCGCTACCGGAATCGGCGGGATGGCCACCAGCGCCGGTTGTGACGGCGGCGCGGGCATACGGAACTGGCGCTCGCCGCGGCCCCACGCCAGTGCTAGCGCCGCGCCGCTTGCGAAAAAGGCGACATCCGCGCCGAGCTTTGCCGCGAAATGCTGGAGCTCGTGGCGCGGCACGGCGTTGCCGGCCAGCGCGTTCACCGCGTGCAGGGCCGCGGCCCCATCGCTCGAGCCCCCGCCGAGTCCTGCCCGTACCGGAATCCGTTTGGTGAGCTTGATTACGACGCCAAAGCGATTGCCGGTCGCATCGAGGACCATGCGGGCGGCTCGCACCGCCAGGTTCTCGTCACTCGGGCCGAGATCAGGTCCCTCCACCTCGAGGGTCACACCCGAGTCGATGCGGTGCACGACGAGCTCGTCCGCCAATTCCAGAAGCGCGAAGGCGGTTTCGATCTGATGAAAGCCGGATGATTCGCGCGCGAGAATCCGCAGGAACAGGTTGACCTTGGCGTGCGCCAGGATGCGACGCGCGTCGCTCACTCGGCGCTCCCACGCGCGGCACTGCTCAGCTCACCCAGTCGCAGGTGCAGGCGCGACAGCGACCACAGGCCGAGCAGGGTGATGGGGACGAACGTCGTGAGGTGATAGGTCAACGCGTAGGCGAGGGCCAGGCTCGAGTCCACGCCGTACAGCCGCAGGGTCAACAGTGTCGCCGCTTCGAAGACGCCGCCGTACCCCGGTGTCGATGGAATGGCGACGCCAAAACCGATGATGCCCTGCAGGAGTAGCGCGGCCTCGAGCGGGACATGGAGTCCGAAGGCGCGAAAGCAGATCGCGAAGGCGGCGGCGTTCTTGATCCAGAGCACGAGCGACCACAAGACGACGCCTGCGAAGCGCGCGGGACTCTTGAGCACCGCCAGCCCTTCGATGATGCCATCGGAAGCACGCACCACGCGGTCCGCCGCGCGGGCCGGCAGGACGCGCCGCGAGATGCGCTCGACCAGCACCAACCAGGGACCGGGCCGGTTCGCGATGAGCAGCGCCATCACCAGCAGCACGCCAAACAGCAGCGCCGTTGATGCCGCGATCGCCGAGAGTGACCGACCACCGACAAGCGTGTGGGCGGGGAAGGAGGGCGCCGCGATCGCGACCGCCATCAGCCCCAGCATGACGAGCGCGTCGAACACTCGCTCCACGGCGATCGAGCCGAGCGATGTCGTGAAACGCACCGGGAGCTGGCGCGAGGCGACGTACGCGCGCGCGAACTCGCCGGCACGGGCGGGGAGCAGATTGTTCGCCATGAAGCCGATCGTGGTCGCGTGCCACAGCGGCATCCACGGGAACGGCCGGCCGTCTGCATCGCGCAGGATGAGACGCCAGCGAATGGCGCGCACCGGGAAGGTGACGGTCGCAACGACGATCGTGAGGAGCAACAGCCAGCCGTTGGCGTGCTTGGCGTACTCCCAGACTTTGTCGGGGTGGCTCTTGGACAACACCCACGCCAGGAGGGCGACGCTGATGGCGAGCCCGATCAGCCAGGCTCTCCTCCAGCGGTTTTTCTTACTCGGGTTCGATGGCGAGGACAACGAGGTCGCAGACTTCGTCGATGATCGCGCGCAGGCTGTCGCCGCTCGCGCGCTTGGCCGCCTCGCGCAACTCCAGCGCGCGCTGACGGGCACTGGCGCCCTTGTAGAGCAGAGTTTTGATGTCGACGGGCTCTCCATTGGCTCGACTAACTCCGGGTCCATGACCCGGGGTGCCGGCGATCAGCTCCTCGAGCGACGCCGGTCCCACACCCGCTGCGACCATCTGTTGATATCGCGTCCACGTGCCCGCCAGATCGGTCGATGACTCCGCGCCGAACAGCGCCGACGGCGCCGCAGGTTTTGGAGGTGCGACGGCAGTTGGTGGAGGTTGTGCAGGGGTCGGCGCAGCGCCTCCCAGCCAGCGCACTGCGAGCGTGACACCCGCCAGCGCCGCGGCGATCGCCGTTTCATCGCTCGTTCCGGATGCGGAGAGAATCTCTCCCGCCTTGCGCACCTCAGCCGCGAAGAGCGCAGGCTGGTTCACGGCGATCCCGCTCGTCACGGCCTCGCGCGCCGCGTGCGCGAACTCGGCGACGCGCTCGGCGACGGGCCCACCGCCGGCAGACCCGAGCCCGCGGAACGTGCTGGCCAACGTATGCGCGCGCAGCTCGCGTTGGGTCGCGCTCGACGCCCGTTCCAGCGAGTCGGCGGCCTGCCGCAGATGCTCCCCGTGGCTCACCAGCTCGAGCGGTCCGAGCGTCGCTGGCCTGGCACTCTCGCCGCCGGGCGGCGTGCCGCGTCGGACAATCGTTGCCACGGTCTCGATCGCGACGACGTCGGGCTCGCTGTCCATGAACTGCACCAGCAGCCCCGCGAACTTGCGGAACTCCGCGCTTTCCGGATCGGGCCGGCCGCGCTCGGCGACTTCACGGGCCGCGTGCGCGATCGACGTCGCCGCCATCTGGAACAGCTCGGCGATCGTGTCACCGGCACCGGCGGGTGGTGCGCCACCGGTCCGGCCGATCTCGCCGATCGCTTGCTCGATTCCTTCGAGGAGATCCGGCAGCGGGGGGAGATCGGTGAGTGCGGCGAGGCCGCGGAGCGGCTGCAGCGCCTTCAGGACCTGCTGCAGCGGATCATGGGCCATCGGACTGGCGCGCATTGCCCGGCCGGCGCGATCGAGCGCGCTGGCAATCGCGGCGCCTTCGCGCGCGACGAAGGCGCGCGCGCCCGCGTCGAGGCCCATCGCCTCCGCCGCTCGGACCTGGGCCGAGGGACGCCCGCCGAGCTGCTCGAGCTGGCTCGCCAACGCCTCCGCCTTGGCCGTATCGGTGTCGCTCCAGCTCGCCGCTTTGCGCACGAAGATCTTGAGATCATCGACCGCACGAATCGCGATCTGCGTCGTCGCTGCGTCCCAGGGGCGCCGGCCCTCGCGCACGCCGCGCGCGAGCGCCTCGAGCCCCATCGCCGCGCGCGCGATCCCCTGCTGGCTCGCCATCAGCGCGCTGCCGCGCAACGCGCGCGCCAGCCGGACCAACTCCTCGGCCGCCGGCGGGGCCGGGGGCTGGAGCAGGGCATCGAGCCGGTCGAGATACTCCCCCGCCTCGAGGGCGAAGAAGTCCGACATGCCGAGCGGCTGAGTCATGGTTGGAACAACATAAGTAGATTAGGCGCTCGGTGGCCATGGTGCTGGATGTAAAGGACTTGCGCTATCACCTCCCCGCAAATGGGAGACCCTTGGTCGATGGGATCTCCTTCGCCGTGGGAGCCGGTGAGACACTGGTCCTGCTCGGCCGCAGTGGTTCCGGGAAGACGACGACCCTGAAGCTCGTGAACCGGCTACTCACGCCGACGGGCGGGGCCGTGCAGATCGCGGGCGAGGCCGCAACGGCGGCCGGTGCGATCGCGCTGCGGCGCCGCATCGGCTACGTGATTCAGGATGTGGGACTCTTCCCTCACTTTTCCGTTGCCGCCAACGTCGGACTGTTGCCGCGGCTCGAGCAGTGGCCCGCGGATCGCATCGAGCGTCGCGTGCGCGAGCTCCTCGCGCTCGTGGGACTCGACCCCGACACCTTCGCCGCGCGCTTCCCGCATCAGCTCTCCGGCGGTCAGCGCCAGCGCGTCGGCATCGCTCGCGCCCTGGCCCTCGATCCACCGCTGCTGCTCCTCGACGAGCCATTCGGCGCGCTCGACCCCATCACGCGCCTGGAGCTCCAGCGCGAATTCCGCGCTCTCGAAGGCACGCTTGGGAAAGCGATGGTCCTCGTCACGCACGACGTGCGTGAGGGGCTGTTGCTCGGCACGCGCATCGGGCTGCTCGACGCCGGACGGCTGGCGTTTCTCGGAACGCGGGACGAGTTTCGCGCCAGCACGCTGCCCGAGGTCCGTAAGTTCATGGAGGCCGCGTGAGGCTGTTCGAGTTTTACGGCCGTCACGCAGGCGAAGTGTGGTTGCTCCTGGGGCAGCACATCGCCCTCGTCGCGATTTCCACCGCTGTCGCCACCCTGATCGGACTGCCGCTCGGTGTCCTCGTGGCCCGCCGTCCTGCCTGGCGCCGGCCGGTGCTCGGCTTCGCGAACGTCTTCCAGACCATCCCCAGTCTCGCCCTCTTCGGGCTCCTGATTCCGGTGTTCGGGATCGGCGCGTGGACCGCAATCACCGCGCTCGTCGTCTACGCGCTCCTCCCCATCGTCCGCAACACCTACGCGGGGATTGCTGGCGTTGACCCTGCGGTGCGCGAGGCGGGTCGGGGGATGGGCATGACCGACGGTGAGCTGCTGCGGCTCGTCGAGCTGCCGCTCGCTGCCGGCGTCATCCTCGCCGGCGTGCGCATCGCCACGGTGGTGAGTGTGGGGATCGCGACGATCGCCGCGGCGATCGGAGCGGGCGGGCTCGGCGTCTACATTTTCCGCGGCGTGGCGACGGTGGACGACACCCTGATCCTCGCGGGCGCCATTCCCGCCGCGCTGCTCGCACTGCTCGCCGACGCACTGCTCGGACTCGCGGAGCGCAGGCTCGTCTGGCGGCCGCGGTGACGCGATCGCTGGTGTTGCTGGCCATCCTGTGCGCCGCGTGCACCAGACGGGATCGCGTCGTCGTCGGCTCGAAGAACTTCACCGAGTCCGATCTGTTGTCGGAAATCGTGGCGCAGCAAATCGAGCGGCGCACGTCGCTCCCGGTGGAGCGACGCTTGCATTTGGGGGGGACGTTCGTCTGTCATCGCGCGATCACGGCGGGCGACATCGACCTGTACGTCGAGTATACGGGCACGGCGTTTACGGCCATCCTGAAGCAGCCGCCGATCGCCAATCCTGACAGCGTTTCTCGCTTCGTCGCGGCGGCGTACGCGCGTGACTTCAAGCTGCGTTGGACGGCGCCGCTGGGCTTCAACAATACGTTCGCGATCCTGGTGCGACGCGCCGAGGCGGAGCGCTACGGATTGCGCTCGATTGCCGATCTCGCGCGCGTGGCGCCGCACTGGAAGGCGGGATTCGGCTATGAGTTCCTGGAACGAGCCGACGGGTTCACCGGCCTGGCCAAGGTTTATGGCCTGACCTTCTCGCAGCCGCCGACCACGATGGACCTGGGACTCACCTACCGCGCGCTGGCCGACCGACGCGTGGATGTCATCGCCGGGAACTCGACCGACGGGCAGATCGCCGCGCTCGATCTGGTTGCGTTGAGCGACGATCGCGGCTACTTCCCGCCGTACCAGGCGGCCCCGGTTGTCCGGACGGCGACGCTCGAGAAATATCCGGCGGTTGCGGCAGCGCTGGCGGAGCTGGGCGGCAAGATATCAGACGCGGAGATGCGACGGCTGAACGCATTGGCCGATGTGGAGCATAAGGACATCACGGACATCGCGCGCGCGTGGCTCGCGGAGCGAGTCCCCTAAGGAGGCGTCCGATGGCAGAAGCAGAGGGTGTGGTTGTCGTTCGGGGTGGTGCGCAAGGGTTTGTGCAGGAGATCACGGCCGGTCGTCATCATCTGGTCGCGGATGAGCCTGTCGGCGCAGGTGGCGCGGACCGCGGACCTGGTCCTTACGATCTCCTCATGGCTGCCCTCGGTGCCTGCATGTCCATGACCATCGCGCTTTATGCGCGAACGAGAAAGTGGCCGCTCGAGACCGTCGCTATCCGCCTGACTCACTCACGGATCTACGCCAGGGACTGCGCCGACTGCATGGTCCGGGACGATACCATGCTCGATCGAATCAATACCGAGGTTCAGCTCACGGGCGCGCTGACGACGGAGCAGGAGCGCAAGCTGATGGAGGTGGCGCACAAGTGTCCGGTGCATCGAACCCTCATGTCCCAGATCGACATTCGGGAGGTGACGGCGCCGCTCACGACGTAGGCGCACTTGTGCGGGACAACGCGACGTAATGCGTCGTACGTTCGCGGCCAACGGTGAGCTTGCGAACGCGAACCTGCACTTCGCGATCCGCGCGGGTCGTCCGCTCATGCTGGCGCAAGTGCTCCGCCCACGACTCCACCAGCCAGCATTCCACACAGCGCTTGGGATTGGCGGAGTCGACGAACAGCTCCCAAAACACCGCGCCGTCGCGCCGGCGCATCGGTCGAAGGAGTTTGCGCGCAGCGGCGGCAAAAGCGGCTCGCTGATCTGGTTCGATCGTGTACTCGACCGTGACGAGAACCGGCCCTGCTTCGGCGGCCAACTCTTCCGCGACGACCGGATCCGGCCAATTGCGCGACGGCTCGAGATCGAGAGCCTCGGCCGCGGTCAGGCGGAAGCGCGGGATGAGACCCAGTCCCAGCAACATGCCGCCTGCCGCAGCTGTGAGTGCCCACGCAACGCCCACGCGATTCGCGAGGACGCCCCACACCACGGCCCCGAGGGCGAGCGAGCCGAACAGCATCAGTGTCGATATCGCGAGCGCCCGGCCACGCACCCAGCCGGCCGCGGCGCGTTGGGCCGCGAGCAGCAGGCTCGACACGGTCGTGAGCCAGCCGATCCCGGCGATGACCATCGCTCCTGCCAGGATCGCGAAATTGCTGACCCATGCGAGCGCGCCACATCCGAGTGCGAAGAACACCGTCGCGGCCGCGGTGATCGCGTCCGTCGACCAGCGCTTGCGCCAGGCGGGCAAGAGCGCGGCGCCGATGAGGCCGCCGAGACCCAGGCTCCCTACCAGCACGCCGTAGGAGACCGCGCCCCGCCCCAGAGACGTCCTCACCACCACCGGGAGCAGCGCCCACAGCGCGCTCGCGAATGCCACGAACGCCGGAGTCCGAACGATGACGTTGCGAAGGGCGGGGGCATTCGTCGCGTAGCGGACGCCGGCGCGCATCGCCGATGCCAAGCGCTCCGCCGGCAGTACGGCGCGGCTTGGTTCCCGCCGCCAGCGCCACAGCACGACGAAGACGCCCAGCACCGAGACGGCATTGATGACGAAAACCGGCCCCGGTCCGCCGGCGACGATGATCAGGCCGGCGAGCGCCGGTCCGATCGCGCGCGCGATGTTGATCGCGACGCTGCCGAGTCCGATGGCCGCGGGCAATTCCTCGCGCGGAACGGTCTCGGGAATGATGGCCTGCCACGCGGGCAGGTCGATGGCGCTGCCGGCGCCGATGGCGAGCGTGATCACGAGCAGCATCCACGGCTGGATGACGCCGGTGATCGTGAGCACGCCCAGCAAGCCGGTCGTCAGGAACCACCACACCTGCGCGATGAGCAGGATTCGTCGGCGGTCGAAGATGTCGGCGAGCGCCCCCGCGGGAAGGGCGAGCAGGAACAGCGGGAGCGTGGTGGCGGCCTGCACGAGCGAGACCATGAGCGGCGAGGGTGCGAGCAGCGTCATCAGCCATGCGGCCGCCGAGTCGTGCATCCAGGTGCCGATGTTGGAGGCGACGTCGGCGATCCAGAGAGCGCGGAACAGCGGCCGGCGGAGGGGACTCCAAGCGGAGGCCGGGGGGGGCACGGTCACGACAACGAATCTACGCGCGCCCTGGCGCCCGGGAACCGCTATAATCCCCCGATCCTTCTGGAGCAGCGACGGTCTATACTTCCCACAATTGGGGATCGCTCGAGACATCCAAGAAAAGGGACTGCACTATGACGGATACGACCGAACGTGCCGTGCTCGCGGGTGGCTGCTTTTGGGGAATGCAGGACCTGCTGCGACGCTACCCGGGCGTGATCGGCACGCGGGTTGGCTACACGGGCGGCGACGTT
>WNGO01001496.1_pt1 | contig 15036 bp, 9 predicted proteins | sample 5400511 | NCBI WGS metagenome assembly WNGO01 (sample SAMN13153380, study PRJNA577476) | soil metagenome | isolation source: 20 cm soil or saprolite under Garry oak tree replicate 2 | place: USA:California | collected 2016-06-15 | reverse complement strand
TCAAATTTTCAGCGGTCAGACTTTTCCCGAGCGCATCGCGCGCTGCGCCCGCAAATGATGCATCTGGAAATGTGCGCAGCAGTCTCACCAGGAGCCAATGTCCGTGTACCGACGAATGCCAGTCGTAGCAGCCGTAAAACGCGGGCGTAAGCTTGCGGGGTGGTGCCACGTCTGTGTCGCTGTTCAAGACATGACTGATTTTATTCGGGTACTCCTTTCCGACACAGGCGAGCGCCAATTTTGCGAACCGCTCCGCCGCTTTCAGGTCGAAGGTCGGGGCCGCGTCCGTCGCTGCTACTGCGATTGATGGCATCAGCAGCAAAACTGCGAGGAAACGCTTCATCCTGGTGCCCGATCGTAATCGCAGTTGCCTCGTAGCGCGAGCGCGCGGACAATCCGAACCATGCGCGTTCACTTCCATTCGCTGGTAAAATCAACATCTACTCAGTCAGCACTTTGTGCAGTTTTGGCAATGACGCACATCGTAGTTATCTCTGTCACCGCGCAAACGCCACCCGTGCAAAATTCTAACGTCGAAGGCAACCCACTTCTCACCGAAAGCTCGCTGCCATATCACGTTCCGCCGTTCGACAGGATCAAGGACGAACACTTCGCGCCGGCAATGGAGAAAGGCATGCGCGAAGAACTCAAAGAAGTTGAAGTGGTGGCGAACAATTCCGAAAAGCCGACATTCGAGAACACCATCGTTGCGCTGGAGCGCACTGGCCGTTTGCTCGATCGCGCCGAGCGCACTTTCGACAATCTGAACGCGTGCAACACCAATCCGACTTTGCAAAAGATCGAGACTGAAATGGCACCGAAGCTCGCCGCGCATCGCGACGCGATTCATCTCAACAGCAAATTGTTCGCGCGCGTCCAAGAGCTTTACGACAATCGCGACAAACTCGGGCTCGATCCGGAATCGGCTTATTTGCTGGAGCGTTATTACAAGGATTTCGTGCGTGCGGGGGCGAAACTATCCGATCCCGACAAAGAGAAACTGAAGAAGATCAACTCCGAGCTCGCGACGCTGCAGACGCAGTTCGAACAGAATGTCTTGAAGGAGAAGAACGCATCCTCAATCGTAGTCGATCGCAAAGAAGATCTCGCAGGTCTCTCCGACAACCAAATGGCGAGCCTTATCAATGCCGCCAAAGCCGAACACAAGGAGGGCAAGTTCGTGATTCAACTTCAGAACACGACAGGACAACCGCTGCTAGGGTCATTGCAAAACCGACCGTTGCACGAGCGGATCATGCAGACTTCGCTCGGGCGCAACAGCAAAGGCGGTGAATTCGACACGCGCAACATCGTGATTCGCACCGCTCAGCTCCGGGCAGAAAAGGCGAAGTTGCTTGGGTATTCAAATTGGGCCGCGTACCAGCTCGAAGACCAAACCGCGCATAACGTTCCGACCGTAAACAAACTTCTGGCCGATCTTGCACCACCCGCGGTCGCCAACGCAAAACGCGAAGCGGCCGACATGCAGAAGATCGTCGAAGAAGAGAAAGGCGGGTTCCAAGTCGCTTCGTGGGACTGGGATTTTTATTCCGAAAAAGTTCGCAAGGCGCGCTACGCCTTCGACGAATCGGAGGTGCGTCCGTATTACGAGCTGAACCATGTGATCATCGATGGCGTCTTTTTTGCCGCCGGGAAGCTTTACGGTCTTACCTTCAAGGAACGTCATGACATTCCCGTTTATCAGCCGGACGTGCGCGTATTCGAAGTTTACGATCGCGATGGCAAACCGCTGGCGTTGTTCCTCGGCGATTACTATGCCCGCCCGTCAAAACGCGGCGGCGCGTGGATGAACGCATACGTGCAGCAAAACGATCTGTTCGCGACCAAGCCGGTCGTTGCCAATCATCTCAACATTCCGAAGCCGCCGCCGGGCGAACCCACTTTGCTCACGCACGACGAGGTGCGCACTGCATTCCATGAGTTCGGCCACGCGCTGCACGGGATGTTTTCGAAAGTAAAGTTTCCGCGTTTCAGCGGGACGAGCGTGCCGCGCGACTTCGTCGAGTATCCGTCGCAGGTGAACGAGATGTGGGCGACGTGGCCGGAAGTACTCAAGAATTACGCGAAACATTACAAGACAGGCGAACCGATCCCGCAGGCGTTGCTCGACAAAGTGATCGCCGCGCAAAAATTCAATCAAGGCTTCAAAACAACCGAATACTTGTCGGCGTCACTTCTCGATCAGGCGTGGCATCAACTCAATCCATCCGAGGTTCCAAAAGATGCGGTCGCTTTTGAAGCGGAAGCATTGCACAAGGCCGGCGTCGATTTTCCGCCTGTCCCGCCGCGTTACCGCAGTTTTTATTTTTCGCACGCGTTCGCCGGCGGTTACTCGGCCGGTTATTACTCCTATCTTTGGAGCGAAGTGCTCGATGCCGATACGGTCGAATGGTTCAAGGAACATGGCGGATTGAAGCGCGAAAACGGCGACCGCCTTCGGGCAATGTTGCTCTCGCGCGGCGGATCGGCTGACGCTCTCGGGTTATTTAAGAATTTCGTCGGCCGCGACCCCTACATCGAGCCGTTGCTAAAGCGGCGCGGACTCGATCGCGCACCTGGAGCTGACGACACAAAGGTCGAATCACAGCCGCCGGTTCGCTAAGCGCTTTGGGACACGCTGTCGCCAATGACTTCTAACGAATTGCCGGTGGAAATGCTGCCGCAATTTTGTAGTGTTATAGCTTGTGAGCGAACGACCTGACACTGCCGCGCAAACAGCTGCGCCAAACGGCGAAAGAGCTGATCTGCGCCCCGAAAATATTCAGGACGCAGTGATCCGCCTCGCCGGAAATTCGCAGGACGGAATTCAAACTGCGGGCGCGTTCCTCGCGCGTCTGGCTGGACGCAGCGAGCACGACGTCATGACCTACATGACCATCCCGGCCACGATCTCGGGTGGGCCTTCCATTTTCCAGGTGCGCATCGGCTCAGGCGAGGTGTTATCGGCGGGTGATGAAGCCGATTTTCTGGTCGCGTTTTACCAGCACAGTTACCAGGACCACATCGGGTTTCTGCGCGAAGGCGGCGTCCTCCTTTACGATTCCGACAACGTTGAGCCGAATCTTGATGATAAACGTTTCTTTTACGTCGGCGTGCCGATTACCGGCCTGACCGTCGAAGCGCTCGGTGGCACGGCCAAGGACAAGGGCAAAAACATTTTCGTCCTCGGTCTCATCGCGAAAATTTTTAATCTCGACGCCGAGAAGCTGAAAAGAGTGATCACCGAGAAATTCTCCGGGAAAGACCAGAGCGTGGTCAACACGGCCTTAATGGCGTTCCAGGCCGGTTACGCGTATCCGGTTGGCAATGTGCTCACGAAACATTATCGATTCGAGCACATCCCGAGAGAGAGCGGCCGCGCCCAAATCACGATGGACGGCAACCAGGCGCTCGCCTACGGCTTGATCGCGGGGGGTGTGCGCTATGGGGCCGGTTACCCGATCACGCCGTGGTCGTCCGTGATGGAAGTTTTGCGACGCGAGCTCCCGAAATACGGCGGCATTTTCGTCCAAGCCGAGGACGAGCTGGCATCGGTCTCGATTGCGCTCGGTTGTTCGTATTCGGGATACTTGGCGGTGACCGGCAGCGCAGGACCGGGTATTTCCCTCAAAGCCGAAGCAATCGGCTGGGCGTCGATGGCCGAGATCCCGATCATTATTTGCAATATTCAACGCGGCGGTCCCAGCACAGGCTTGCCCACCAATGTCGAGCAAAGCGATCTGCATCAGGCCATCTTTGGCAGTCACGGCGACAGCCCGCGGGTCGTGCTCGCCCCGGCGAGTGTGGAAGATTGTTTTTACATCGCAATTGAAGCGGCTCGCATCGCGCGCAAATACAGCACACCCGTTTTCATTTTGAGCGATACCTCGCTCGCCACGCGCATCGAAGCGTTCGATGAGCCCGATCTGTCCAAATTGATGGTGGATCCGAAACCAGACCTGACGCCGCGGCAGACGCACAAACCGTATCCCATCGATCAAATCACGCACCATGTCCCGCCTGGCACGCGTATTCTCGATGGCAAATACCCGCTTCTCGCCGGGCTTGAGCACGACGAGATGGGTCATCCCACCGGTAGCCCGAAATTGCACATGGCAATGACTGCCAAACGTCGCAACAAATTGCGCAAACTCGCCGAAGAAATCCCAGTGTCGGAAATTTACGGCAATCAGGAAGGCGACACGCTGCTCGTCGGATGGGGGTCAACTTACGGACCGATCCACGACGCGGTGAAAATGGCCCGCGACAACGGAGAAAAAGTCGGCGCGCTGCATCTGCGGCATTTGCATCCGTTGCCGAACGGACTCGAGAAAATTTTCGACAAATTCAAGCGCATCGTCACCGTCGAGATGAACGATCAGGGAGTTTACGGCTTCGGCCAGTTGGCCACTATTTTGCGTGCGCGCTATTGCGAACCGAAGATCACGAGCTTCACCAAGACCGACGGACTCACGTTTCGCGTGAAAGAAATCCTGGACGGCGTGTTCAAGGGCAAGTCCTTCCTTGCGCGACACATCCCGCGCGAAGGCGCCGAAGTCATTCACCAAGCTGGCGCGGAAAACGTGAAAACGTTAAAGGAAGTGGTGCCGCAGGGAGTGGGGTAGGAAAGGCAGAAGTAAGAAGGAAGAGGGAAAAATAGATTTTGATATGAATGAAGCAACAACAGGAAACGGCGACGGCAGCACAACTGTAGCGGCAGGCGTGTCGCCTGCGCTCGCGGAGCCACCGCGCGAGAAGTTAACTAAAAAGGCCATCACAGCCGATCACCCGACGTGGTGTCCCGGCTGCGGCGATTTCGCGGTGCTCGCCGCGTTCTACAAAGTGCTCGAGAAACGCAATCTCGAGCACGAAAAGATCGTCACCCTCGCCGGGATCGGTTGTTCATCGCGCTTTCCGTATTTCGTCAACGGTCACGGCGCGCATTACATTCACGGCCGTGCTGTGCCGCTCGCTTCCGGCATCAGCCTGGCCCGGCCCGATCTCCACGTGTTTCTGTTCGGCGGCGACGGCGACGGGTTCTCGATCGGCGGCAACCATCTCGATCACGGCGCGCGCAAGAACATCAACATGACCTATTTCATCATGGACAACTTCGTTTATGGCCTGACGAAGAAACAGACCTCGCCGACGTCGCCGATCGGGTTTAAGAGCAAGACCGATCCCACCGGCGCGATCGATCAGCCGGTCAATCCGATGAAAAAATTGATTTCGGCTGGCGCCACCTTCATCGCGCGCACCCACGCCGCGCAGGTACCTCACATGATCCAGATGATCGAACGCGCATTCGATCACCACGGCTTCAGCGTCATCGAATGCTTGAGCGAATGCGTCGAGTTTTACCCGGACGTATTCGATCCCGCAAACCCGAAAAAAGGCGGCAGTTTCGAACTGATCCAGGAAAAGAAATGGGACAACACACCCGAGGACGAGCTCCGTCACGACGTCACCGACGAGCTCGCTGCGTATAAATTAGCGCAACTTCCCTTTCCCGGTGTCTTCGGCGTGTTCTACGAAACCGATCGCCCGACCAAAAACGCGCTAGAAAAGAAGTGGATCGAGACGACGCGAGAGAAGACTGGCAATGCCAGCGATCTAGAAATTCTTCAGAAAACCTTCGATCGAATGAAGTGACGTCGTTTTAGTCTTACTTCATCCTTCTTACTTCTGACTTTCTTCGCGATTGCTTCTAACGCCGTTCCAGTTCGGCGCGCATCGCCGATAGACTGATCTCGGACGGCATGATGCCCGTGTCGGTGTAGGTGATCGTCACACTCTGCCCGTCTTCTTTTGAGAAAGATGCTGCGCCGCTCCTGCCTACGAGTGAGGCGAAGTTTTCTTTCCAACCGGCTTCGCGAAACTGTGTCCGCAAGGATTCGACGGCCACTTTGGCTTTCCCCTTGCCAACGGTGAACTTGATCTCGTCCTTGGTCTGCTTCACGTCTTTCGCGTCCGCGGGCAAGGTGACCGCGACTTTCGGCACTTTGTTGTTTTCGGCCAACCGTGCGGCCTCCTCGGCTGCTTTCTTTTCGGCGGCGGCGCGAAGCTTGGGAGCTTGCTCTTTTATTTTGCGATCGAGCTCGGCGATTTCCGCCGCGCTTTGAAAACGAACTGAGACGGGAAGCTTGCCGCCATAAGGTGCCGCCATCGAAAGCGTGAGCATGTCCTTCGCGGGATTGCGAAAGATCATGGTCGGCGTCTCATCCACCGCGACCGTGTGATCGAGCGTTGATTGCCAGCCCTTGGTGGCCAGAGTTTTTCGGTAGAAATCGACGATGGCGTCCTGGTTCGCCGTGGTTTCGAAGTTTAGTTCCGGTGGCTGATCGACGTAATGCAAATTCTCGACGTTAGGCGGTGCGGGAATGTCAGCCGAAATTAGCTCGCTCGAATACTGGATCATGGTCTTCCCGCCCTGTGCGGGTGCGGACGAGACAGTCACGGTGACAAGGATTGCGTTCTGTTTGAAGACGGCGGAATCCCCGGCATCGCCGTAGAGCACCCAGCCTTGCGCCAGCAAGAGATTGCGGCAGGCGTCGGCGGTCGCGGGAACGGCGGCGTCGGTGGAATACATGGCGGTGGATTCGCCGACATAGACGGGCTTTGTGCCTGGAGGAACCGGCAGTTTCCCGAGTTTCACGTTGCCGTGATTTTGTAGCATGACGGACAGGCCGCCGGCCTGGTCATTGGGAAAGATCCCGAAAGAGACGACGAACCCGTTACGCGAAAAGGTTGCGCTGGCCGACTGATCGGTGACGGACGAGTTCGGCAATTCTTTCCAGCCTTGCGCGAGGAGCGTTTTCCGATGGAATTCGAAGGCCTTCTTCACATCGCCGGTTGCGACATAGGAAAGGTTGGCCACGTGGCGCGAGTCGGGCGGTTTCGCACCGTCCATGAGCGGGAACGTTGAGAGATCGAGGAGCTGGGCCGCTTGTTCGGCTGTGGCCGGCGTTTTGATCGCGTCGGCCGAATCTGCGTCTTCCGCTGTCCCCTTTTTCGATCCGCATCCGAAGAGGCAAACAAGTGCGCACGTCACGAAGACTTTGTCCATCACGGTGCGCGAGCAGAGGTGAACTACTTTGTCCATAAGCCGCGAGGATATTGGAGAAAGTAAGAAGTAAGAAGGATGAATTAAGAAGTAGTAGGCGAATCACGCACGAACCAAAGCAGTGACTCATGCTGACTTTTCTTCCTTCTAAATTCCTACCTCCTACTTTCCTACTAAGAACGTGATTGATTATCTCTCCGTGCTCTCGTATTACAGCGAACCATGATGAAATTGCGTTGTTTAGTTTTAGCTGGATTTCTGGCGCTGCCTTTGGCGTCGTCGTTCGCGCAGGTAGGCATATCGGTCAATTTTGCTCCCCCGGTTCTGCCGGTATATGAGCAACCGCCCTGCCCGGTTTCAGGTTATATCTGGACTCCCGGTTACTGGGGTTATGGTTATGATGTCGGGGATTATTATTGGGTGCCGGGCGCCTGGGTTGCACCGCCGACAGTGGGCCTACTTTGGACCCCGTCGTGGTGGGGCTGGAACAACGGCGCATACGTGTTTAACCAGGGTTACTGGGGACCGACTGTCGGCTTTTACGGCGGCATTAATTACGGTTATGGCTACACCGGAAACGGCTACTGGGGCGGACGATGGAGTGGAAACACCTTCCAGTACAACACCGCTGTGACGCGCGTGAATACGAATGTTGTCCATAACACCTACATCAATAACTCGGTGAACAAACAAGTGACCGCTAACCGCGCCAGCTTTAACGGTCCCAATGGAGTGAATGCGCAACCGACAGCACAGCAAAAAGCCGCTGCGGCGAACGCTAAGAAAATGCCGCCAACCTCCCAGCAGCTTTCACGTCAGCAGGCGGCGAGCAAGGATCAAAATCTCCGCGCGTCAGTGAACAAGGGCAAACCGAACGCCGATGCGATAAAATCATTCAACAAGGGTGAAGGCGTGGGGCAAGGCAAGGCCGGCGAACAAGGACTTGGGGCTGCAGCGGGAGCGGGCGCAGGCAAAAGTGAAAACAAAGTCGGGAACGCATCCGAACTTAATCGGCAGGGCGCAGGCGCCGGGCAAGCCGGAAAAGGACCCGGAACTGAGGCGGGAGCCGGAAAAGGTGGAAACAAGTCGGGGAACGTAACCGAACGTAATCTTCAGGGAGCAGGAGCAGGTAAGACAGCTGGAGCAGACAACGGCGGAGCAAACGGGAACAAGCTCAAGACCGGAAATCAAAGAACCGCTGGGGGAAACCAGGCCAAAATGCACACCGGCAAAGGAGCCGGAGCTGGAGGTGGCGCCGCTCACGGGCCTCGTGCCATGAATCAAATGTCGCGTAATCCCCAAATGGGCGCGCGTAACGCTCAAATGGGAGGGAAACATCCGCAAATGGGAGGCGGAGGTAATCGCCCTAAGCCCAGCGGCGGACAGCAGCAAGACAAGAAAAAACAGGGCAAACCGTACTAGCAAGTAAGAAGTAAAAAGGCAGAATTATGAAATAAGAGGACTCGGTTCCGACTTCCTTCTTCCTTTTGCTTCTTATTTGTAACTTTCTTGTGCGGACATTCGAGCAGATGAGGTGCAAGTGCTCTCACGTTCTCACTTCATACCTCTTACTTCTAACTTTCTTCGCTCGTACGACACCAGCGGAAACACCGCAGCCGCATCAGGCGTCGGCGATCGCCGCGATGGTTCAGAAGGCGGTGAAGACCGAGCATCTCCGAGCGGTCATCGTCAAGGTCACGCAGGGCGACAAGGTCGTGATTAGCCAGGCGTTCGGCGAGTCGATCGACGGCGTGCCGGCGACCACTGCGATGCACTTCCGCAACGGCGCCGTCGCGTTCACTTACCTCGGCACGCTGCTCATGAAGTTCGTAGACGAGCACAAGGTGAAGCTGGACGACACGATCGATCGCTGGATGCCAAAGTTGCCCGAGGCAAACAAGGTCACATTAAAAATGTTGGCGAACCAGACCTCGGGATATCCCGACTACGAGACCGACCCAGCGTGGCTCGCGGCGTTCATCGCAGATCCGTTCCATATCTGGACGTACGAAGAGCGACTGAAGTACGCGTTCTCACGCCCCATTCAATTCGCTCCGGGGACGAACTGGAGCTATGCGCACACTAACTTCATGATTCTCGGCGAGATCCTTTCCAAAATCGGCGGGAAACCGCTGGACGCGCTCTTGCGCGAAAAGGTGCTCGGTCCGATGGGGCTGAAGAACACTGTCGCCTCGCAGACTTCCGAGATCCCGAGCCCAGTCCTGCACGCGTTCGATTCCGAGCGCCGGACTGCGCTCAAGATCCCGTCGAACATTTCGTTCTACGAGGAATCAACGTTCTGGAACCCGCAATGGGGAACACCGATTGGAGCGAACGAGACCACGACCATCGACGACATGGCCACGACCGCGGTCAAGGTCGGCACCGGCGCACTCCTGTCGAAGTCCAGCTATGAAGCGATGACTGGTCCGCACCTGCTCGGGTTCGGCAAGAAACAGGACAACTGCGCGCCCTCGTGCGGGACCCAAACGAACGTATACAATTACGGGCTCGGCGTGGTGCGCTCGGGATCGTGGCTGCTGCAGAACCCGCTCCTCGGCGGCTACGCCGCGATCGAAGGGTATCTGCCCTCGAAGAAGATCGCCATCGCCGTGGCGGTGACCTTCGCGCCGGAAGCATTCGATTCGGAGGGGAACTATCACAATTCCGGTGACACGCTGTTCCGATCGATCGGTGCGTATCTCGCGCCGGACGATGCGCCTCCAACTCCACCTTCATCGGCGGAAACATCGCCGAGCTCGGACTCTGCCCAGGCGGCGCTCTCCGTGGCGAGTCCGTCCGTTCAATCCGCGATCGTGGCAGCCGTCGAAGAAGATCGCAAACGCTACGGCGGCCGCACACCCGTTCCGGCCGCTCTGATCGGCGTCTGGGATGCCAAAGGAAACAGCTTCATCCGTGCCTTCGGCAATGCCGATCTTGAAAAGAAAGTGCCTCTCACTCCGGCTGATCATTTCCGCATCGGCAGCAATACCAAGACGTTCGTCATTAGCGTCCTCCTCCAGTTGGTTGGCGAAAAGAAACTCAGCCTCGACGACTCGCTTAGCCGTTTCCCGCTGGGGGTTACCATACCGAATGCCGAGGGCATCACCGTGCGCGAGCTCTGCGATATGCGTAGCGGCCTCTTCGAGGCCTACGGTACGCCACAGTTCGCGGCGTTGAATATGAAGGTCCCGGAAAACTTCGACCCGCGCACGCTCGTCGCATGGGCTGTGCAGCAGAAACCCTATTTTGCGCCCGGAAAAGGCTATCGATATAGCAATACCAACTACTTGCTTATCGGGATGATCATCGAAGAGATCACGAAAGACAGCGTTGGAAACCAGATCCGCAAGCGGCTGTTGGAGCCAATTGGATTGAAGCAGACGTCCTATCCGGAAACAGAAGCCATGCCCAGCCCGTGGGTGCACGGCTACCATCTCGACAAGCAAGGTAACTGGGAAGACATCAGCAACACGATTCCCGTCGCGTTCATGGGGTCGGCCGGCGCGATGATTTCAGATATGAACGACATCAGGCGTTGGATCGAGCTGTACGCCACCGGCAAGACGATTGGAGCCGGGAGCTACCAGGATCTCATCAACTGCATCCCATTCCTAGGCAACACTTCCTTTGGTCTGGGAATTACGTGCAGCGAGGGTTGGTACGGCTACACCGGCGCGCTTCCCGGCTACAACACTGCGGATTACTACTCGCCGGCGACGGGCACGACGATCCTTGCGTGGATAAACTACCAGGCTAAGGAGCCGGTTGAGGGCGTTGCAAGCGTCATGGTCCGCGACATCGCGCGAATCATCACGCCCGATCACGTTCCATTCGTGTACAAAGAGGGTTCGGAACCCTCCAAACCCTAATCGATCGAAGCCAAGGGTCCTTTGGCGCTTCCTAATTTTTAATTCATCCTTTCCGTCTTCCTTCCTCCTTCATAATTCTTAATTTCTCTGTGTCTATTTCCTGACGGGTAGCACTTATGGAATCCATCCTTGCGACTGCTTGGGACGAGCGTCTTGCCGGCCCCTATGACGTTATCGTAGTGGGCTCGGGTTATGGCGGGGCTATCACGGCAGCTCGCCTGGCGAACGCGCCCCTCAATCCGAAATTGAAGATCTGCGTGCTTGAGCGAGGGCAGGAATGGCCGATCGGGAGCTTCCCTGACACGATCGAGCATGTGGCCGAGCAGGCTTATAAGGCGACGTTGAACCCGCTCGGGCTTTACCAGGTGGATGTTCACACGGCAATCGTGGTCCTACGCGGCAGCGGCCTGGGTGGGACCTCTCTGGTGAACGCCAACGTCGCCATCCGGCCCGAGCGCGACTGCTTTGACACATGGCCTGCGGCGATCCGCCAAGCGGCGCAGATTCCGGAGGGCAACGCGGGTTCGCTGTGGAACTATTATCGCCGGGCGGAAAGCACGCTCGGCGTCGGGCCTCATCCGAACGGATTACAGTTGCTCAAGATTCAGGCACTACAGAAACGCGCCACCGAGCTGGGAAAGAAGGTCGAGTTACTCAATATTGCAGTCAATTTCGATCAGGAAGGCCCAGTCTTTACGCGTGACGGCAAGAGCGTGATGCGACGTAAGTGCATCAACTGTGGCGACTGCATGACGGGCTGCAACGTTGGCGCCAAAAATACCGTGTACATGAGCTACCTGCCTTTGGCTAAGCTGGGCGGCGCCCAGATCTTTACACAGACGGCCGTACGCCACGTAGAGAAATCAAACCAAGGATGGGCGGTCAGTGTGAGACGCCACAAGAATCGTTTTGCTTTCGAAGACGCGACGCTGGTCGCCAGCAATGTCGTACTGGCGGCAGGCACGCTGGGCTCGACCGAGATCTTGCTGCGGTCACAGGCGAAAGGACTTAGCCTCGCGCCGGGAATAGGTTCGCGCTTTGGCGGCAACGGCGATTTTTTTGGCACAGCATACAATTCGGATCAAATCACGAACAATGTCGGCTGGGGGAATCATCCGGGCGACCCCTTCGATCGCAGCGGAGGCCCTGGTCCGAGTATCGTGGGTCTGGCGCGCTACAAGACGGATGCATCCTTCGGCCAGCGTTTTAACATTGAAGATCTTACGGTTCCGCGAGTGTATCGTAACTTCCTCGCCTTAGTAGGTCGAAACGCGCCCCTTTCCCGAACTGGCACAGAGAATTTGCAGGCGCAACGGCAGCGCCGCGAAAAGGATGCGTGGCACGCCGATCCCAACGGAGCACTCAACTGCTCTCTGATGTATCTCTGCATGGCCCACGACGATTCCGCAGGGCGGCTTTACCTGCACGGCGACAATCTGCGCATCGACTGGCCAGGCGCGGGTCGTGAGCCGATTTTTAATGAGATCAATCAGGAATGCTTCGCTCACGCCAAAGCCTTGGGCGCCTCATCCATCGAGAACGCTACCTGGCATCTTTCACCTTGGAAGACGCTCGTGACGGCGCATCCGTTGGGTGGCTGTCCCATGGGCGAAGACGGTAGCCACGGCGTGGTGGACCATTTCGGGAGAGTATTTCGCGATGATACACAAGCGACGCACGACGGGCTTTACGTCGCAGACGGATCGATCATCCGGTCCGCACTCGAAGTGAATCCCTTCTTGACGATCTCGGCCCTGACGGAACGCATCGTCGAATACATCGTCGCCTTGCTGACTCATTGATCCACGAAGGCCGTGCCCGAATTTTCGCTGATTTGGCGATTGCTGACGCAGCGTTATCCAATTGTAACCTGCCGACCCAAAGTGACAGCAGCGTTACCTTTGCGGCGAAACGTGGACGTCCGGAGCGTTGTCTACATCGACATGAACATGGAAACCACAAACTCAATGCGCGTTCGCGCTTCGCGTTTTTTTTCTCATCGATATGCCTACAGGGCGCAGCCCAATTACTTATCTGAGCTCGTTGCATTCGGGCTCATTGTGCTCATCGCCATCTGGCCCATCATTTTATTGGCTAACGCGATGTCTGCGGCGAGGTAAACAGATCAATCGCCATGGTTCACCAAGCCCATACCTATACAGACCTGCGGAAACAGATTCATCATGACCTGCGGATCCAACATCCCGAATGGGTCCAGCCAAACGGCGAGTCTCCCATGTGTGATTCTTACGAGGCGCGCCTAATGGAATTGCTCGATGGTTTGAAACGAAGGGAACCCAGTAAAGCTGCTGACCGCTATCGCGATCAGCTACAGCAACGACAGGTTTGAGCTAGTCTTTACTGTTGTGCAGTTAGCCTCGGCGGCGGTCATTCCCGGGGTGGGGAAGGAGTTGGCAGCACGCCGTAGAAATACTGGCCGTCGTCGTCCTGTTGCGGCGAGTTCATAAAAACTTTTGTAACATCGCCTTCAGCAGGCCCACTGGGAGCCTTAAACAGGTACAACGTAATTCGCACATTGTCAGCGTGCCCCGTGCGGAGGACTTTTAATGGCAATGCATAGGTAAAGGCCTCTCCACTGCTAACCTGCCTCTGGCTCTCGGGTCCGTTGGTCGATTCGAAAACTGTTGTGGAGGAGCCCGATGGATCCGTTTGCTCCCCGGTGGCGTTGCCCGCAAACCTGCCTGACTGGTGGACGACCACGCTCACGTGGATCTCCGTTGGATGAATCTCATCGGGGACGTACCACCACTGCTTGAGTTCAATCGCCTTCATAAGAGGTTTGCGGCTCTCCATGAACGTTCGCTGTTGATTGTAGATTGCCAGACGCCGCAGTTTCCCGTAAGCGACGAAGCCAGTGACAAGCAGAATCAAAGAAAACAGGAGTGAACCAAAGTGAATGCGCAGCGCTCCTGACTTGGGAAACAACGGAACGGCAACTGAACTTAAGCTGACGTGGATGGCGAGTAATGTGATGTAAGTCCAAAAGATAAGTCCGCGGAAATCCAGGGTGATCCAATTGCTGCCGCCGCCGGCTCCAGTGGCCGCCAAATCCAAGAAGTACACTGGAACCGCGAGCAGCCCGATAGCCAGGCAAATCGTCAGATGTTTGCGCCAGGCGGACTTCATCAAACCTCTGTCTACCAAATTTCCCCGGTGAATACATCGTCGTTTCGCTGACGCTTTGAAATTGTAGGGCGTTTCTGTGAAACGCCGATTTCTTAATGGTAGGACCAAAGCGACCCTTCCTTGTTCGTTGAAACTCGCTCGCCTCCCGGCTTACTCGCTCCTCCCCTCGTCACTTTACCTTCTATGTCGCGCGTCCCGCGCGCTCCGTTCTTACTTCTTACTTTCTTGCGCGCTAGCGCGGTGCAACTGCTGTCCAGTCGCCGACACGAAGCGCAGTCAGCACGATTTCCACTGCCAGAGAGCAAAGGATGATTCCCATTACACGGACGAGGACGGACGCGCCCTGCCGGCCGATCACGCGCAGAATCGCATCCGAAAAAAGCAGCAGGACATAGGTCAGGAAGAGCACCACCAGAAGGACAACGCCGGTTTCGACCTGCTCCGGCAGCGTATAGACATCGTTATCGGTCAAGAGGATCACCGCCATCATTGCGCCCGGCCCGGCGATGGAAGGCACCGCCAGCGGGAACACCGCGAGGTCGCGCCCTTCCTCTGGCGATCTTCCCGTTTTCGCATCCATTTTCCCGAAAAGCATCTGCAGACCGAACAGGAACAGAATGATGCCGCCGGCCACTTTGAGCGAGTGCAGGTGAATGCCGATCGCGTCGAGAATGATCTGGCCGGCGACCACGGCGACCACGAGGATGATGGCGGCGTAAATCGAAGCACGCAGCGCTGTCCGACGCCGCTCTGCGCGCGTGAGCGAAGCGGTCAGCCCGGCAAACAACGCCACATTCCCGATCGGATCGATCGTCGTCCAGATGGTAGCGAAATCTTTGCTAATCTTGACCAGGAGAGGAGACATGTGTCGGAAATGTGGGCTTTAGCCTTATACAAACGGCGGATCAAGCGCGAGGCAAAGTTGGCGTTGTGAAATGGGCTTGTGCGTATGGG
>WNGO01008956.1_pt1 | contig 15039 bp, 13 predicted proteins | sample 5400511 | NCBI WGS metagenome assembly WNGO01 (sample SAMN13153380, study PRJNA577476) | soil metagenome | isolation source: 20 cm soil or saprolite under Garry oak tree replicate 2 | place: USA:California | collected 2016-06-15 | reverse complement strand
GTCCTCTCACTAAACTTCCGCCGCGATAGACGAAGAATGTTGATGCCCAGATGGTGTAGCGAACGTTTAGGACCCAGACTTGCGGAATAGCAGATACCAGAAAAATGATTGCGACGACAATCTCAAGGTTACGACTAAGTTTGTATTTTCTCAGAAGATCGGGGGCTACTAGCTTCCTTTCCTCGGATGCGAGAATGTGGGTAAACAGAGCTAGGATCCCATAGATGATGCCTATATCCAAGGCGTAGATGGAAGACGCAACGTCGTGCAGCTCGGTAAAGGTTTGTGGAGGACTGAGAAAGAACGGCAGAATGTTGAACAGGTAGGGCTCCAGAGCAACAAGGAAGAGAAGGATTGTATTGAGGACACGGGTCCAAGCCGTCTGAACGGGTAGGACCGACATTACTTCCGTGAAGCGGAACCAGATTTGGATCAGGATCAGGAAACTGAAGCCGAACCCGGCGATGGCCCGGTAGAGGTCTCTTGGGTCTGTGGGCTGTTTGCTGATAAGGACGATTGCGCCTATCGATAGAGCCAGGCCGAAGACAAGATCAGTGAGAGATTCGATTCGAGGCTGCGGACGTTGATCCGGCTGAGGCATGGCGCATTCAGCTATCGTTTGGAATTGGGATAAGGATAAGAGGACTGGGGTTCCTCTTGTGAATGGTTTTCGACGTGTTCCGATGTGCCGTCTGTGGATCGGTAGGGCTGAACTCTGGAACCTGTGGAGTTTGTGGTGGAGTTGTACGCGACATTCGCGAAGATACTTCTGGGTCACTGACTACTTCTGGGAGCATCGTCCGAAGGCGAGTCGCTGGTCAGCGGGTCCGACCGTTCTGGACCGCGACGAAGATTGTTGCGTCGATTATAGTTGTCGTGGTCGCCGTCTCCAGTGTGGGTGCTGGATTGTATCTCTCGGCTCGCCCGTCAGGTCCCTCTTGTCGGAATCTTGCGTTGAACTATCCTTCGTGTAATAGCTGCTACTCAAAGGAGACATACAACCTGTCAGCGGACACTTGTATCTGCACAAGCGGAGCTGTCAATCCGCCCGCATGCAACCGGTTTTGTGCCAATAACGCGATTAATCCTCCAAATTGCGACCGCTGCCCTGATAATCATACAGATGTAGTCTGCCCACCAAGCTTGCCCCTGAAAACTTCTCAAGTGGAAAGAACCACGAATTCGACTCCTCGCTTACTATCTATTGAGGTGTGAAGACCTGAGGATCTTTCCCGATCTCAGGTATGTTGCGCTTGAATCTTGGGAAGAATCGAGCGAGTAGGATTCCGTATGCTAGGTATGCTACAAGTCCGATTACTACTGAGATCGTGTCGTATAGGAGGCCGAACTCGGACCCGAAACTGGATAGGCTGAGCAGTATCCAGAGAATCACACCGAACACGATTCCACGGATCCGAAGACTACTACCCTTCAAGTATCGATCATTTACTCTCGCGAAGATTAGGCCAAGTATAGCGCCGCCGATGACTCCTGCAAGAAACACGTCTACGGCTAGTACGTAGATTGTCGCAGCTGCTAAACTTTCAATCGCACTCGTCGGCGCTAAGGGAGTGCTTTCGAATGTTCTTCCGATAACGTCGTAGTTCTGAGCAAGTAGAAAATTCCCTACCGCCGCAATGCTTCCCGAGATAATTCCGGCGGCTATGCCTGCTCTCGCCGCTTCGAATGCAGAAATGATCAGAATTATTCCGATCGCGGCCAGTACTAGACCGGGTGTAATGCTGTTTACTGCAAAGAAGATTGCTGATAGTCCAGCTAGATTTATTCCGATGTAGATGAGCCGTTCATTCCAGCTCGTATGCGTCACGTCCTTCATGACTATCTTCCTGTATCTGACCAGAGTGCTTGCGAGAATGATGAACCCGATAACTCCGACGAAAAAATCTGTGGTAAGACTCGACTGGTAATCGCCGAATGTTAAGAGTAATCCCACTTCATCTCCGACGAGCCCGGCACCGAGGCCGAAGATTATCGCGTACGTTCTAACCAGCCTTGGCCTGTTGAAAGCAATGCCAAGCCAGCCTGCTAAGGTAACCATTCCCAGCCCGTACCAGAAATGGTGAAAGTGAATACTCCCTTGTGCGACGACCACGGTTGGGTTCAGAATTGCGAAAACTCGGGCCCCAAAGAAGGCCGTCATGAAAGCAAGAGTTCCTAGAAAGGAGAGGCCACGGCGATTGATGCTCAGCGGGGCAAATATCGACAACTGCCGTCTTACGAAACCCATCGTCGTCCCATATGCCTCGTCATTAGCGAGTTATTTAGTAGAAGCTTAGATTTTCGGGCAATTCCCTCGGCTCGTGGAAGCGAGGTTTCCCAGCCAGCCGCACCAGGACTGGCTTGAACAGTAAGAAATCCATTCTGATCACAGCTTTTCGACGACGATATTTCCGCACTCTTTGCAGAGAAAACATCTCCCGCCCCAGCGGAAGGTTATCTCATGACTCGTAACCTTGCCGCACGTCCAGCACCAGACCAGCAGCAACCTAGCGTAGAAATCAGGATTCTTCTGCAAGACAGAGAAGTCGAAGAAATGGGCTTCTTATCTCAAGAAGAGATGAGCGAAACCAAACGGGATTTGGTTCCTGTTTGGAGGAAGACTGGCAGTCCGTAGTCGTGCCCAACTATGCCTATGTCTACGATAGTGACTGTCCCATCTGCATTCAGGTCATACGACGGGTCGTAACGGGTATCACCCACCGCCGATTTGTAGGCGTAGGCTATCGCGGCAAAGTCGACGAGGCCGATTATTCCATCATGGTCTACGTCGGGATCACGCGTTAGCATACAAGTCACCTGGCTGGTTGAGGAATTGACCTTGCAGGTTGTAGCAAGTGATGTTGTTATTGAAGAGACCACGATCAGGAACCTTGGTTGGACGGTGCTAGACGTGAAATTGATCATGAACGTCTTACTGAAGACTGTCTGACTTGTATTGTTGAATTCTGTCGCTGTAATTGTTCCTGTGACGATTTTAGTCGCCCACTCCACGTTGAGATTGCCGGAGAGGGAAAGGGTGACATCTAGGAAGGACATGTTGAGCGATACGGCGGGGTCTGTCGAGGGGTTCATAAGTGGGTACCTGTCGTACCAGTAGGGATAGTCGCTTATCCCGTCGGGATTCGGACAGACGTTCTGGGCTGGTCCGCTGCAATTGTCTACGTGAACATCGTCGGACCAATAATTGCCACCGACGGAATAGCCACCATCCCAGCGGTTCATTTTCGAGTTATCGTCAATCAATTGAGTAGTCACGCCTGAAATACCATTCTGAAGGAAGTTATTCCCAATTATGGTGATGTTGGAAGAGCCTGTCAGGGCGACGCCGTATCGATTCCAATAGATGGTGTTCTGTTCAATATACCCGTTTGCAACTTGTTGAAGGTCTAGACCGTCGGCGCAGGGCGGGTCACATCCACCATAGTACGAGTTGTAGCCCTTTAAACCAGAGTGGACGTAAACGCTGAGGATCACGAAGTATGCGGTTGTATGGCGTATCAGGATGCCCGCTTCTGGGACGAAAGTAGGAATCACGTAGGAAGTAGACGAATCGATGTCCCAGTCGGATATGACATAGGGATCTGTTGCAGTGCCGCTTCCCCTCCGGACTCCGTTTGCTAAAGTGAAATTGCCGTTTCCGTCAATCAGGATTGGCGCGTGAGGCGTCCGCTCGTACACGTGCACGGTTAGGTTCATCGATCGAGACTGGGTCCCGCTCGCCCCTGTTATCGTTATCACGAAGTCTTTTTCCGGAACCGTTAGTCGCGGAGCTACTACTGTGAGTATCGATGTCGCAGAAGCGCCGCTCTGCAGACTTACAGTGCTCGTGCTCAGCGTGGCTGTCGGTCCCCCAGCTGCTGCAGATGCACTTAGGCTGACAGATCCGGCAAAGCCGCTCCTGCTGTCAACCTGGACAACCGGACTCCCAGTCTGCTGGGAGAGAAGGGTCAGTGGGGACAGAGTTACCCCGAGTCCGAAGTATAGCGTCGTCCGTTCCGTCGCCGTTATGTAATCGTAGTTGCTACTCGAGTAGGCGTTTGCTCCAGGCCCGATGCCAGTTAGGTACGTATTGGGATCAGGCTCAGCATAGCTACCTTTCAGAGTACCATTGATGTATGCGGACAGGGTCCCGGCCACCATTTGGAGAGTGAGCAGATCCCATGCAAACTTCTGAGGGTAGCAGGAGGCCGAAGTTGTCGAGCAGGTGCTAATGATTGGAGTTTGTTCGAAGGGATACCGGAAAAGCGCGAAGCCTGTCCATGTGTACTGATGGGCAGCCGTGGACACGACTAGTCTTAGGTCGTCGTAGTTAATGTAACTGCTAACATCCTGCGACCTGAGTGTGACGGTCCAGTCGGACACGCCGCTCGGAATATTGCTCCAAATGAGATAATCGTTTTCATAAGTCGCGCGCAGGGATAATATGCCGTTTCCGACGCTGTTCGAAGATCCAAACCCGCTCGTGGTCCAGCCTGAGCCGGTCATGTTGTTCATCGATGCATAGTTGAAGTCGTCTCGAAACGCGAAAGTGGATGAAGGGAAGAATAGAAGCCAGGATCAAAGAGACCAGCGTGACCAGCCGGGCTATGGTCCAGCCATGCTTCAGTAGCTCAGAAACCTTCATCGGTAATGCCGCATCGACCTATACATATTAAAAGATAATATCAATTGGATCACTCATTATATAGAATGATTGCTAGCGATATCCCTAACTAGTTCGTAAGGACTCGAGGGCAAACTGGCTGGCAGGTGAACTGCAAGAGCTACGTTTTGAAGACCAAGGTGAAACTGCATCTCTGCTGATCAGGTATAACTTTGAGTGATGAAGGCTTAAGGCTCAGTGACCTCTAACCTCCTGTCGGAAATCTTGTCGGAATCAACTTCTCAAACCAGTCTTACCGTGGAGTGTCTGAGCTGCAACACGGCTATGGTTGACATGGGTGACATTCCATTCCGGACCGGAGGAACGAGCGGAGCCGCACACCTTCTCTTTGGAAACTGGGCGGAGCTCGGAGAAGATGTCCTCCACCTGGACGCGTTCCTCTGCCGGAGCTGTGGAAGGGTTCAGCTCTTCGCAGACTCGCAGACCAGAGATTCCCTCAACCGCTGAGCATCGTCAGTTGGGGCTCGGCCCCCAGCCTCGACCTGTCTTGATAGCGACAATATCACTTACTCGACCTGAGTTTGGCTAACCCCAGAACGAATGTCCCGCAGAAGATTCCCAGAAAAACACCCCCGATGACATCACTCGGGAAGTGCAGCCCCAGAATGATCATCGAGACCCCGGTGGCGATCGCGAGCAGAACGAAGGGGACACCCCAAGAAGGATATCGAGCCCATATCACTGTGGCGACTGTGAACGCGTTTGTTGTATGTCCGGAAGGGAATCCGGGATTTGTTGGGATTTCACCGCGAGACGTTATTCCGAGCGAAGGTACCTGGACCGGTCTTGGAAGGTTGAAAGCCGCTTTCAAGATGTCCGTTAGAGCCATTGCAGAAACCATCGCCACCGCCAGTATCAGTGAGCTTGTCCATTCATTGCTGTCTTTGCGGAAGACGTAGAGCCAGAAGACCAGTGGGACCCAGATGATATCGCCTAACGTTGCTATCCCGAAGATTAGAGGGACAAAAGAGTCACTGGATAAGGAATGATAGAAGGCAAGGGCTAGGTACGTGTCTGCTGGAGTTCCGAGTATTCGCAGACCGAGCAATGCAAGGACGAATCCTACAATGCAGATCAGGATGATCCGGTGTGAGGCTCTCAGGCTCTTGGCCCACGATCTCAGGTCGAGCCCTGCCCTTCCTAGTAGAGACATCTAACGGGACCTCTTCACTGGTTGCTATTATGTGAATGGATTAGTACGCTCTCGAAGACATGATTACTATCTTCATAGTAGAATTGGGTCGGAGCCGGAATCCAATCCGAGCAATGTTCTGGCAAAGAACCGGAGACTTAACCGGGTGGGAATTGCAAGCGACCCAAAATTAGAAACGGCTTCAGTATTTGTGATCTTGCGGGCGATAACCAAACTTTAGGGTCCTCTGATAATATTTGACAGGTTAGCGACTTTTGTCTTGAGACTTGCGCTTCTTCCCTTTGTACCGTCTTCCCAGCTCGGCCAATTCACTATACCAAGGACGCTCCGTATACAGGCCCAAGATGCCTCCACCTTCCGGATTAGGAAATGTGATGGGCCGTTTCTCCCACTTCCGCTGGTTCTTTCTCTGGTTCTGCAAGATGTAGGCCATGACGAGGAAAGACAACAATCCTATGGTAGTGAGGATTGGCCAGCCGCTCTCAAGATTGATGTTGTAAAGGAGACCGACGAACCCAGTCGTGAAAACGGCTAGGAAGAGTGACGCGATGAGATCGCCCTTCGCGACCCTCAAACGCCGTTCATCCAATACCTATCACGGCTTGTGTCGATAAGAACCTTCCGGGTTAACCTGTGAAGTACTGGGATTGCCATCGATTTTTGCCTTCTCGGTCATGTCTAAGGTCCGCGTCATGGCGGCCGACGAGTCGGCTATGTTCCGATGAACCGAACGGGTGCCGAGGCCGAGAAGGGTCGGAAGCTCGTTGTGGTAACTATGTTTCCGCTAACCTCTAAGACATAGGTTCCCGGGCTCGGAAACAAAGCCAAGAGTTGCCCCGTAGCGAATCTGGCTGAGAGCTGTTGGCCGCCTTTCGTGACTTGAAGGACCAAGCGTCCGGACGCCAGCGACACAGTGCCGTTCACCCGGATGCTCGAAGCAACAACCGTGGAACCATCGACTCCCAACGGGAGTTGAATGATCGCCGTCAGGGATCTTGTCTTACTCTGAGAGTTGACAGTTGACGGGCTATACTGAACCATGCCCGTAACGGCAGGAGCGGAGGGATGCATCAGCGGATACCGGTCCTCAGCCAGGCTAAACGAGTATAGGGCGTCGCTTATGCCGTCTGGACTGGGACAGACATTCTGGTCGATTCCGCTGCAATTATCCACGCCCTTGTTACCGGACCAGTAATTGCCCCCGCCTGGGTAGCCGTCGTCCCACGAGTTCTGGCTTGAATTAGTATCAATCGCCTGGACCACATTGTTGATGAAGTTGTTATGAAACACTTGAAAGCTCTGGGTATTGTCTAGAAGTATCCCTTGTCCGTTGGACTCAATATTATTGGCAATGATCCTGGCGCTCGACGAGTCAGACACGATCAGAGCGTCAGAGGTGCCCTGCCCAGAAGTTGCATTCAGAAGATCGTTTCCCGCGATCATAATATTACTGGACCGTGAGACCCTGAGGAGATCTTCCTTGTAATAGGGCTCAAAGTACTGCGGAGCAATGCTATTTCCGGAAATGTCTACTCCATTGCAAGAGTCAACCTCTACAAACGGGTATTGGTCAGTGATTGCCCGCACTCGGTTTCCTCTAAACGAAAGATCTGAGCAACCGCCTAGAGATACTCCATGATCTATGCCTCCTGTTATCTTATTATTTGATATGTCCACAGTGCTCGATTCACCGATCAATAACGCGACATCGCCTCCGATGATGTTGTCTGTCATGCTAACATGGTCCGATCTCGAAACACTCACGGAGACACAATCGCACCCAGGAATATCATTACCCGATATTGTCACCCCGGAGGAAGTGTCTATACAAGCTTGGCATCTGACCCCGTGGAACTGATTATCAATGATGTAAACGTCGGTAGATGAAGTAGCGAAGACGTTTCCAATTTTGTTGTTGATCAAGGTTACATTGTACGATGACCCTATCGAAGCGTAATAGTAGATTGTATCGTTGAAGATCAGAATATTCCTCGAAGAGTCGAGAGTTAGACTGTTCGGGTAGGCAGAGACATAGGAGCCTCCGACTGCTCCGTTCGTTACGTTCTTCATGCGGATGCCGGGGTTTGCAGCATCGTTAGTGTAAACGTTACGAATTACGAAGTAGGCGCTGGTGTCGTTTATCGTAATCCCTGCAGGGCCAAAAATAGCCCGTGAGGTTATGTTCCAGCCTTCAATGATGTAAGGGTCTGAGGCTGTTCCTGTCCCGCCCGTTACACCGTTCGCAGCTGTGAAGTCGACATTTCCGCTAATGACTATGGGTAAGTGGGGGGTCAACATAGTGGCTCTTACGGCGGGAACAGACACTAGGAATGTCGGTACAACCAGCAGCAATACTACCAGTTTAGCCGAGGCTCTTATGTTAGATCAATCCTCACAATTCGGGTCTCGTGGATTCGGAACAATAAATCTCTGCCGCTATGGCGATAGCAAGAGATGTGCGTCTATATCAAAATATTCCTCGCGCACCTCCTATGCCGGCATTCCCAGATCATGTCGAAGTCCACCATGCGTTTAGAACGTCTAGATCCAACGCATAGGGTTAGCCGGGAGCGAGATTTACTGGTTAGAGCCTTCGAGTCTCCGAACGCGAAAGAAGCCCCAGTTGTCAAGGTCGGCGAGGACTATTTTGAAGTGAGGCTCGATGAGAGGACGGAGGGTGACGTAGCAAACAAGGGACTTCTAGAGATTCTGGCCGAACACTTCAAAGTCCCAAAATCAAGAATCTCCATTCTAAGAGGAACAAAATCAAGAAACAAGATCGTCCAAGTGTTTCTCGAACATACTGCTGACTCGCCGTCGCATGGCCAGTAGATTTCTCGTCTGCGTTGGTTTATTTCTGCCGTTAAGGAAACGATACTCTGGAGGGTTGGAGTCTCTTTGGCTGGCAACGAACTTGGCGTTGATTATGATTACCGTTCCCCAGCCGTCCCAAACATAGGAGAAGAGAGCCGAGCGAAAGCGACTGACAAACCGTCAGAACCGCCTCTCCCAATCTTCTCGATCCTCGACTCGATAGACTTCTCAGACCATTTCATCATCATCGGCGACGTTGGAACGGGGAAGAGCACTGTGACCCCGATTCACGAATACGAATTATCGAAGAGAACCAGGGAGATTGTGATCCGTGAGGCTTCGAGGGCTGCCTGCAACGCGCTCTACTATTCTCTCCAGGCACTTCATCCAGAACTTGGAGACGAGCTGGCTGTCATTACAAAGGACACTCAGATCAATGTTAACGGTAAGATCAAGATAGTCACAGACGGGGTCTTGCTGAGAATGCTGGCCGAGAACTCGATCGTTGACTCTTCGATCTACTTTGATGAGAGCCACCAGATGTCTTCCCAGCTGGAGCTGTGCATGTCACTGGCGAAGAAGGAGGAAGACAAGGCAAGAAACCTGTTTCGGGTCATGAGCGCCACCATCGACCCGAAAGAATTCCTTTCCTTCCTAGGCATTTCGAACCTCTACCGGATGAGCGGGCGCAGATACCCCGTCAAGCTCGAAGTAGAGCTTGTCAACGATCTTAACGGAATGTTCAGGATTCTAGACCGATATCTCTACTCGCAGCCCCGTGACGAGTCCTGGCTAGTCTTTCTACCAACAAGGCGCATGGTCGAAAAATACGCTGATCTCTACCGCGGCGTCTACATTCACGGAGGACTTGAGGGGTCCGAGATCAACAGGATACAACGCCGAGCCGAGACCGACAAGAATCTGAGAATCTTCGCAACAAACGTAATCGCCAGCTCAGTCAACATCTACGTCGACAACGTGCTGATATTCGATGACGTGATTGACAGCAAAGACAAGCTAGGCGTAAAGACGCTACACTACACGAGCATCGACAACAATAGTCTGCTGCAGATGATGGGCCGAATCGGCCGGTTCAAGCCAGGCCGCGCCGTCATCCTCACCGACTCGCCCCTACCGAAGAAAATCGACCCGATACCAGTGCGCAAAGCTCTCGAAACCGAGACCCCGTTTGATTTAGTACTACTGATGTCCAAGTACGGCCTCAAACTCTCAGAACTAGAGTTCATGTCAAAAGTCGATCATCGCGAGGTCTCCTTCGCAGAAAACTGGCTGGTTGAGATCGGCGCGATCGACAGGCGCACTCGCAAAACAACTTGGAAGGGACTTTTGATGAGCGAGATCCCCTACGAGCCAGACTTTGCACACATGATCTCCAGCGCCCTAATCTCCCAAGACTACGACATCGCAAGATTCCTCCTAGCCAGCGGCTCTTTCGGCGACTCGCTAAACCACGCCTACAAGTCAGACGCGGAAGGCAACGCCCGCCGCTTCCTGTACAGCTTCGACAGAACAAACGAGCTCAACATCAAAGCACACCTCCTCAAAAGCTACGCAGAAGACAACAACGGCTCATTCATCTCAAAGATGGAAGCGAACGGCCTATTCCCCGTGTATGTTGAGGAAGCATGGAAGAACCATGAAGCAGCCAGAGAAGCGCTAAATGACCTGCTCAGTGCGTCAAAGAAGAGACCCATACCCAAAGAGGTCGTGGTAGATGCTGCTGTTATCAAGCTCAAGCCATACCTCGAAACCTGCCTGTCGTTCGAAAGATTCGGCCCACACGAGAGAAAGGGCCACGAATTCAAGGAAATGAGCATCGAAGGACAATTCTACGCAAGAACTCTGACGATAAACTACAAGCGCATATCGTTCGACATAGTTGCGTTGGATTCTCCGGGTAAACGTCGCCATCAAACTAGGCGAAGAAAGGTCGGAATTAGCTGGCAAGACTGAGAAATACCTACGTAGCTTGGATGTCGAGAGACCGAAAGAACTTTGAAGCAGGGCAAGTCCCCTCAATGCACTATGACCGAAAAGAAGAAGGAAGACGAAAAGAACTCCGCCAAATTGCTACCATTCGTTGAGCCTCAACTATTCGTTGCCGTCGAAGAGGCGAACCGTAGACTGAAAGAGATAATGAAGGTTACACGCCCGAATATCGAGAACCATCATCCCCCAACTTGAGATCGAAGTCTCCGGCTATGTCGAGACATTTGAACGAGCACTAGCAGAGAAAGAGAAAGAGATAGAGGCTCTAAAGGCAGAGCTTGAAGCGCTAAAGTCGAAAACGAAGAGTTAGCGCGTAGTTTGATAGGGAGGGACTTATCCTTCCCGATGCAGGAATGAGGCTCGACATCGAACTGTTGCCGCGTTCCCCCAAGGAGTACTACCTCGTCTCCAACCTCTCTGTTTCCAAGAAACCTAAAGGTCTGCAGTAGGGACGCGCATTTCCCAACCGACGGTCCAGGGTTCATGGTTGATGCATCCCGTCATGGAACCACCTCGCAATCGTAACCTGGTTCGTGTTTCCGTACTTCTCAACCTTGACGATTCCGCGCTCTGACAACGCGGCCACTAGTCTGTGAGTCTTCTCAGCCTGTTACCAAATCCGTTATCAGCGCCACCATTGACGGTTTGATATGACACATAGAACTGCGCTGATCCATGCAACCTCCGCCTAGGACCAAAGTACGTTTCTCGAAAGAGCGTGTTCAGTTCAACCAAGGTAGAGACTTATTTCTAGCACTTCCTATATCCCTGGCTATCACTAATAACACCGGTTTGGAGAACCGTCTTGATTTTGTGTTTGTAATCCGCCGGACGTATCTTGTGGAGCCAAGCCCCTGGCTCGGGCTTCTCCAATGTCTATGCCTTCGAACATAGTATTCTCCGGAGGTTCACGAAGACAACGTTCGTCATATTTCTGATTTTCAAGTCGCATCATCCCTATTCCATGTTTGAAAGACATCAACCGGCCGTTTGCTCTTTGTTACGCGCTTTATCAACAGGATGAAGTATCTTGGAAAGAACGGATGCAGTAGATCGAGGAGGACCATGTAGTTTGAGCTTTTCCAACTGTTCCAGATGTCTGTGCCCATCAAAAGTCCAGGAAAGGGTGGATGGATCGAAACGGCCCCAGTCCAATTTGCAGAAGTTCGGCTGAAACAATTCTAGGGTTGCGGCTCGGTCTTGGATTGCGATCTGAGGGGGCGTATTGCCGGAGTGGCATTCCCCGATGATTCTAGCAACATGGGCCACCTGGTCGCTCGCAAGGAAACAAGATACGTGACAGGTACCATCCAGCTTGATACCGGCTTTTAGAGCGGTGACTATTGATCTCTCTGACAGCCGAAGGACTGCCTCAAGCATAGCCCTCGAGGAAGCTACATGCATCATCACACTGAGAAACGTAGAATTTTTCAGCGAGGGCCAGTCAAAGAACACTCGTGGCTGAATGAAAACTTCCTCGAAATTCTGCATTAGATGGTTCCACTGATTCTGAAGGAAGTGAAGAGCAACTCCCGGTCTCCGAAAGTCACGGGGTCGGTGTCCCTTGGCGTATCTCCAAACCTCATTCACTTTCTTTTGACCGACGGCTTGCCATACTTGTCGGGAGGAGTAATACCCCCAGATGTGCTCTACGACCAATGGAATTATGAGGGGTGCATCAAGAATCGGCTTTTGCAGTTTCACCTCGAAGGACTCGCGGAAATCTTTCTGAATAAAGTCCATGAAGTACGAATTGTTGGGGGGGCCCGTCCAAGTGGCCGAGCCTTCCTGCGTAGTCATATCTTCGAAGGGAGAGAAGATGAAGTGGGTGTTCCTGCTCGGAAATGACTCGGCCTCCTGAATAAGACCCATGTCAACAGCAGATTTCCAGAACTCTCTGAACTCGCCCATGGCACCGGCCGGGATCCAGTAACCCTGACGAATGAAAGGTTCACCTGTATCGAGGCTGACTTCCACATTGAAAGATGCGGTAAAGGGCACGATACTGAGAATCCTCGGATCGCTGAGTCCGTGAACCGTCAGAAGAACGTCCGTGAGTCCTAGAACGTTTGCACGTGGATAAGGATAGTAGACCAATCCCCCCTTCTCTCGAAGCGTCCTGAACCATCGATGCACAGTCCTAGCTGAGACCTTGGACCCGTTCGGACTGAACTCGTTGGCGACTTCAGATGGAGACAACCAGGCTTGCTTCCTTGTCAAGAAGGACAGGAGTTTCATCAGCCGCGTGTCGAATAGCTCCACGCTAGCTATCAGATTGAATCGGGCTACTTTAGAGTAGCTGACAAGATTCCGCAAATCTTGTCAGTAACAGTATTTATGCGAGACCGAGTAACTGGCCCGCGAAGGAAGATTTGCGCTCCATAACGATGATCCTTTTGATCGGCCTTCTGTCAATGATCGCACCGCTTTCACATCCGGGTCTACTTGGAGGAACGGTGCCATGCCCACAAGTTGCTGTTGGCGTTGTTGGAGTTTTGCCGAACTTGATAATTCCAGACGCATCTGCTTGCCCAAGCTTCACCTCCCACTCTCCAATAGTAATTAACGGAGACTCCGGCTTCACCGCCGCGAACGGTGTGACCGGTGGAATAGGAACCAAGTCCAGTCCCTTTCTGATTTGCGATTGGAGCATTGACGGAGAGAGCTTCAGTAGTGCGGTTGAGGTAGACAACACTAGAGCATATTTCTCTATTTGTAACGGGAGCCTGCTCGGACGACAAAACGGTGTTCTCTTCGATAACGTGACAAATGGAGAGATATTGAACTCCTTCGTCAACTCCGATCTGGCTATCAAGATTTGGATAGATCGGTCAAGCAACATTCTGGTTCAAGGCAACAACGTGTCGGGGGGCATATGTGTGATAGGGGCTAGCAGTGAAAATTGTGACAGTTCAGACAGCGTGGAGGTATCTTATAGCACGAACGTCACTGTCTCGGGAAATACTGTCAATCCGAACTTTGGAAGTAAGGACTTTGGCGTCATACGCTCTTCGAACATTACAGTCGATGGCAACACGTTCAACGTTCATGGGGCAGAGGTTGACAATGCCACCAACGTTTCGTTCACGCAAAACGCATTTGCGCCTTCAGGCATTATTATTACCGCAGGGACAGCGGCCCAGCTCGGCTCACTGTCGATCAGCTCCGACAACCTTGCTGCCGGGTTGCCGATTCTCTTTTACAAGAACTGCTCCGGGCAGAATATTGATGGAATTACTGCCGGGCAGCTGATAATCGCCAACTGTTCAAACGTCAGCGTCTCGGGCGCACACTTTGGTACCTCCCAGTTCCCCGTTCAAGTCTGGCGGGCAACCAACGTCAGCGTCAGCAATACTCGCATTCATTTTGCCCGGGTTGCAGAGTCGAATGGAGTAAGGATAGCCTATAACGATCTCACGGAGATTTCGTTAACCTACGTGAACAACGACCTCATAGTGGGTAACAACATTACCAAGCTGTATATCTTTGGCGAAGCCTTGGTCTATCACAACAACTTCGTCGGAAACGGGTGTCATGTCTGCGGCTCGGATCCGAGAGTCACTTGGGACAACGGTTATCCTAGTGGTGGAAACTTCTACTCGGACTACACGGGAGTAGACAATTGTAGTGGCCCTAGCCAGAACACATGTCCCAGTCCTGATGGAGTAGGAGATACACCGGAGACGATCACCGGAGTGTACTTCGATCATTATCCGCTAATGAAACCGTTCGTTGCTGGGACTGATCCTTCAGTGAGCGTTTCATTTACGACCGGCTTCGAAGGAGTAACGGTCGTAGCCTCAGGCAATCTCTCCATCAGCTCTGGTCAAGTCTCGGGGACCGTTACTATCACAGCAACCAACAGTAGTACAGGCGCGACGCTCTTCTCGAAAACCTACAACTTCTCGAACCTACAATTGGCTAACAATCAGACAAGATTCCTCCTCTACATACCCGTAGGGACGAATCCTCTGTCCGCGGACATCACCGTGACCGAGAGCGGGGGGGTATGGTCTGCGTCGGTCATGGTGACTAGACAGCTTGCAATTACTGGGGGTGGCACTGTGGGCATCGTCGACTTTTCTATAGTAGCCTTAGACTACGGGTCTTCACTGGGCAGCTCCAGATACAACCCTGCCGCAGATCTTACCGGTAGCGGAACGATAAATGTTGTCGATATCGGCATAATAGGATTATTCTACGGAGCAACAGTGTTCTACTAGCAACCCCGCCTTTCTCTTTCGCTCGGTTCTCCTCAAGATAGGGGAGTTATCCTCTTCGAGATCTGTCTACGCGTAGCGTTCTATAACGCGCCAGAATACTCCTAGGAATCCGGGAACCCTCAGGTAACTCGTTTCAGTATGCGTACGATTCGAAT
>WNGO01003758.1_pt1 | contig 15048 bp, 12 predicted proteins | sample 5400511 | NCBI WGS metagenome assembly WNGO01 (sample SAMN13153380, study PRJNA577476) | soil metagenome | isolation source: 20 cm soil or saprolite under Garry oak tree replicate 2 | place: USA:California | collected 2016-06-15 | reverse complement strand
GTTCATCCACCAATCACCCGTGGCACCAGGATAATCTGCTCGGCCTGCGGGTCAAACTGCTCTATTCGCTTGGTCGGCTTGCCTGCTTCGACATGGAAAGCTGTCGCGCCCCTGGTCCGCTCTTGTGCAAAAATGCTTTCGGCTTCTCGAATTGCCGCCATCGCCTTAGCGTTACCTGCCTGGGCATCCTGTTCATTCCACTGCACGCGATCATCTCCATGTTTAGAGATCACTCGTAACATTCCCATTGCTGGTACTCCCTTCTCATCTCGGTTCTTGGTGTTAGCCAGGATGTACAGAGAACGAAGCCTTCACTGTCCTTCCATAGCTCTCGCGCGCGTCACAACTGGTCGGGTGAGGCTTCACCCAGGGCTTGATCCAGGGCGTGACAGGCACTGATCAGAGCAAGGTGGGTAAAGGCCTGGGGAAAGTTTCCGTACGCTTCACCTAAAGGACCCACCTCCTCTGAGTACAAGCCAAGATGGTTGGCATAGGTCAGCATTTGATCGAGGTTCTGCCTGGCTTCTTCCAGTCTTCCCGCGCGCGTCAAGGCCTCTACTAACCAGAAGCTACAGATGGAAAACGTCCCTTCGACGCCTTTGAGCCCATCGTCTGCGGCGTTCTCACGGTAACGGTAGACGTGGGGTTCGTGCATCAATTCCCGCTGAATACGCTCAATGGTGTGAACGATGCGTGGATCAGTCTGAGCCGTAAAGCCGGTGAGCGAGATCAGTAAGGCGCTCGCATCGACCGCATCACTGCCATAGTGCTGCACAAAACTCTGCTTTTCTTCGCTCCATCCTTGTTCCATGATTTCCTGGTACAGGGTATCGCGGGTAGCTCTCCATGCCTCAAGGGGGGCAGGCAGACCCTGATCTTGGGCCATGCGGATGGCGCGATCAAAGGCAACCCAGCACATCACGCGCGAGTGCACGAACGCTCTCCTGCCACCACGCACCTCCCAGATGCCCTCATCCCCGTCCTGCCAGTGCTTCTCCAGCCAATTGATGAGGCGCAGTGCATAGAGCCAGCCACCGTAGTAGATGCCCCGCTTGCGCGCATAGACATAGACCCCATCCAGGAATTCACCCGTGATATCGAGCTGCAATTGCGTGTAGGCGCCATTGCCAATGCGCACCGGGCGACTGTGCCGGTAGCCATCGAGGTGATCCAGGGTGAGCTCTGTCATGTCGTGTCCGCCATGAATGGTGTACATGGTCTGCAGCGAGCCATCCTCCCCCAACTCATGCATCCGAGCCAGAAGCCAGCCCACAAACGCCTCTGCCTCCTCGTGGAAGCCAAGGGTGAGCAGACTGTGGATGGTTAAAGAGGAATCCCGCAGCCAGGTATAACGATAATCCCAGTTGCGTTCGCCCCCCATACTCTCTGGCAAACTCGTAGTGGGAGCGGCCACAATCGCTCCTGTTGGTGCATAGGTCAAAAGTTTTAAGGCCAGGGCTGATCGCTGCACTATTTCTCGCCAGCGGCCCTGATAGCGGCACTGCGCGAGCCAGGTGCGCCAATAGTTTTTCGTATCGTGCAATAGCTTTTGATACTGCGCAGGCGAGAGATGCGGCGGTTCACTTTCTTGCTCGCCTGTGCTTTCTAAGAGAAAATAGGCCCATTGATCTTGCTGCAATGTAAACGTGCTGGCAATACCACCGTGACCATCTTCCTCTAAGGGAACTGAAGAGAAGAGCCCCAAGCTCAACTCTTTATTCTGAAAGACCGCTCCATGCTCTGAGAGATGAACGGTATGCGTATCGCGTGCGTAGTTGAAGGCGGGGCGACAGCGCAGCTCGAAGGTCAATGAGCCTCTCACGACGCGCACAGCGCGTAGAATGCGATGGTGTTTTGTATGTTCCTTTGCAGGTTGGATTGGCATGAAATCAGTGATCTCACCGACACCCTCAGTTGTGAAAAAGCGGGTGATCAGGATATTGGTCTCTGGAAGATAGTACTGATTTTGCCTCATCTCGGGCGTAGCGTGTGGCGCAATGCTGAAGAAGCCGCCTTTTTCAGCATCCAATAACGCTCCAAAGACGCTGGGTGCATCAAAAGCGGGCATGCAGCACCAGTCAATCGTGCCGTTTTTGCCGACCAGAGCAACCGTATGCAGATCACCGATGATCCCATGGTCCTCAATAGGCAGGTAGCTTCCTGCCTGGGGTAGAGACTGTACTATGCTTGCCATTCCTAGAATCCTTTCGAAGTCGAATATGCTGTCTAGTCATATTTTGTGGCCTTACGTTTACAGTATCTCGCTGGAAAAACAACATCATCTCTCGTTTAGAGTATGCTGATCTGGGGAGCTAAACACAGTCTTCAAACAGAACGTTATTGAGAGTCTTATGATTCTTCCTATCCATGTTATGGTCGACCTTTTAGAGAATTTACATTACCTCTACCTATTGTTCTATTAAGGCAGCGCGCAAGTATGGTTTGGCCCGCTGGAAACGGGCCTTGACTGTTGAAACTGGCAATTTGAGTACTCCCCCAATCTCAGCATAATTCATGTGCTCTATATAGTAGAGTAAGATGACCGAGCGGTACGTGCGAGGTAACGCTTGAATAGCACATTGTATGGTTTGCTTGAGGTCGCGCTGCTCTATCAGTTCTTCCAGCGTAGGACTCGTATCAGGTATGGCGTCCAGGAATGCCACCTCATCCTCCCCATTTCCCGTTTCTATCTCGGAAAAACAGAGAAGCCGCTTGCGACGGAGGACGTCCAGGCTGCGATTGCGCGCCACTGTGAAGAGCCATGGTTTCACATGCACATTTGGGTAGAGCTTGGGTAAAGACAGGTAAAGTTGGAGCCATACCTGTTGCAGGACATCATGGGCTTCGTGATACTCACCTACGTAGCGGTAGATAAGGCGAAAGAGCGAGTGCTGATATCGGTGGATCAGCGCTTCAAAAGCTTCCTGATCACCAGCAAGGGCTTGCTGAAACAGGACGTTGTCTAACGTATCAGAGTCTCTTGTATTCCTAAATCCCTGTCTTTCCATCGAAACGATTCCTTATGTACTTAGATTTGACATTGGAAACTCAACAGGTCGATGCAATCTCTCCAATAAGCGAGAGCAATATGTTTGAGGATGTGAGAGAATAGTTTGTAGTTGGATGTTTTCAACTCATTTTCCGTCCTCCTATCACATACAATACTTTCACCAATATCGTTCAATAGAACTAGCAAGAATCGCATTACCCTGCTTCCAGATATTCGACCGAAAGAATTGGATACCCGATGTCAAACAAAGCATTGAGCACACCGAACAAAGCGGATTGATCTGCCAATTTACCCATCAAGCTCGTCATCGCAGATTGCTTTGAATCGCCTTCGTGCTCAATCGTCATCCCACCGTAGTAATCAGACAAATTCTTGTCCAGGATACCCTGAATCCTGATCCGATACACCGCAGGCTCTAATCGATTGATGCTCTGCTGGTATTTTTCCATCGTCCCTTTCCTTGGATAACTGGCACACCTCCTTGCACTGGGAGAGATCGCAAGCATCAACATGCTGCTGATAGCAGCAGTACCACGCATTGGGTGGGCTTTTCTGGGGGCAGCCTCCTTACGATAGCAGAGCGAGTAGGACCCTCAGAACAAAACTCAACTGGTCACGCCGACTGGGAAATGCTCCTGGAATGACTATAGTCGAAAATACATAAGAAAGCCATTCCCCTCTGGGGATAGAATGGGGTAGTTTTCTCACTGTGTATGTACCGAAACCGCCACAGGAAGCCCCGTCATTTCAAGACCTGTTTATTCCCACATATTACCAATGAAGATGAAAAGCAGGGTGAATGCCGTCAACGAAGAGGTGATCTCTGTTTCGTCATTGGTGTTCAAACGCCAGAGACGTGTGCCTTTCGTGTATCTTCAGCATTCTGTGTCGAGGCTGCCACCGAGATCAACCAGCACATCTCGATTCTGCTTTCCCCTCTGGCCCCAGATATACAGCACGATAGTCAGCACTATGATGCAAGCCAGTGGTACAAAATGCGTGAGCTCAAACGTCAGCCGATCCAGGTAGTTGTTCTGGAGATACACATCGCTCGGGATCAGCAAGAAGTAGCAGGCAATGCCCACATACGCCATCGGCAAGAGGGTCACAATCCAGGCTCCCACCAGTCCTCCTGGCACCCGGTACTTGCGAGGTATCGCCGGATATTTGTACCGCAGGATCAAGAACGTGGGAAACATCAGCAAATATGCGAGTAAAGCAGTCAAGATAGCGACGCCCAGTACCTGAACAAAGAGCGTCCCGATACTCTCAGAGCCAAATGCGGAAAGCCCAATGGATGCGACCACTGTAATCGTTGCCACCATGCCGGAGAGGAGCGTTGCTGTGATGGGAGTTCCGAAGGCCCGACTGAAGCGGCCTAAGCGCAGTGGTGCTGCGCGATCGAGTGCGGCAATGGCATACGTCCGGCTCACCGCGATGAGTAACGTTGCGCTAGAGGCAAAGAGCGAAGTCGTAAAACCCAGCGCCACCAGCCATCCCAGCCCGGTCGAAAGATTCGGGGCAGCACACCATTGACCGTTTGAAAGGCATTAAGAAAGCTCCCGACGGCGCTCAGTTGATTCGTAGGCAAGGCGAACAGGATGGCCAGCAGAAAGAGGCTGTAGAGGATGACCACGATGATGCCTGCACGCAGAATGGTGAGGGGCACATCACGTTGTGCATTGGCCATCTCTTCCGCAGCACTGCTCTGCATTTCCGCTCCCAACCAGAGGACCACCACTATCGGCAGGACCGAGCTAGCAGTCAGTCCCCAATTGGTGGGGACCAGGTCAGCGACAGCAACATGCGCACCGTTGCCGGAACCACTCACCACGAAAATGCCTGCCAGTACCAGGAAGATGCTGAGCAAGGCCAGTTTGACAAAGAAGCCAACAGTAGAGATCCATTTGCCATGGCGTAGCGAAATGATCGCACCAAAGGTGATGCCCCAGATGAAGAGCAAGGCAAATGCCAGTTCGACAAGCACATCAGTCACCACGTTGCTACCAAATAGAAAGTTGGCATCGCCAAACCAGAAGATCTTGAGCGCTGCGATCATAATCACCGCAGCCGAACCACCTATTAAAAGCGGGACGGTGATCCAGTAGAGTGTGGCTGCAAAGGCTGCATAGAGGCGCCCTCCTGCCAATTTGCACCACACGTAGATGCCTCCCTCCTGAGGGAAGGTGCTACCAAGTTCCGCTACCAGCAGTCCATAGGGAAGGAAGAAGGTGACTGCTGAGAGCACCAGCCAGGTGAACGATTGCGCTCCGTTGGAAGCAAAAGCACCAAGAGCATTGAGACCGATGACGGCGACCACAGTATAGCAGATCATATCAAAGCGCCTGAACCCTTTGCGCAGTTTCTTTTTCTCCGCAAGCGCTGCTGTGGTGGTGACTTCACTCAGATGCGTTTCCACGAGAGATGCTCCTCATAGCTTGATCTACCTCGTTGTTGATATAGGTGATTTCCAACGAGCGGAATCCTTTAAAGACGACTTCTACAATATTGGTTGAGCTTACTGTATTCGTTACTATGCATGGTTTTACCAGTTCTAACTAGCAACCAACAAACCGAGCGCTCTGGCGAGTGTGACGGCTGCGCGACGATTATTCACACTGAGCTTGCGGTAGACATGTTTCGTATGCAACTTGACCGTTTCGGTCGTGACCACCAGTTCGCGCGCAATCTCCTTGTTCGTGAGATCTGTGTCGAGCAGGTTCACAATTTGTAGCTCGCGCCTGGTCAACGGTTCCAGGCCCACTCGCACCAGCAGGTCTTCCTTAGAACTGGATTGAGCCGGTAGCTGGTCCATCGCTGCCAGGATGTCTTGCAGGTAGGCATCCAGAGTCTTGTCAACTGCGTGGTGTGTTTTTCTGTGCTTACGCAATTCGTGAAGCAATTTAGCCAGCGGAGCAAGATCGGAGAAGGAACGCATGAATCCTCCGGGATGTGCCAAAGTAAGCGCTCGTTCCAGCACATCGAGGGCTTCGGCCTCACGACCTTGCAGATCGTAGACCCACGCTTGCAAGGCCAACACCTGGATCATCTTGCGTGTATTGTGAATGGCTTCGACAAGCTGCAAGAGCTGGGTGAGAAGACCTTGCCCTTCGGCGATACTCACTTCGTCACCTTTGGCAAGCAACAGGAGGACTTTGGTCGTGGGTGGATCCTCCAGGAAGAACATCGGACCTCGCACTTCTTGCTCTCCTGCCAACTCGAGCCACTGCGAGGCCTCCTGCACCTCGTTCTGTAACAACGCCAATCGCCCACAGAAAGCAAATGCTACCCGTAGCTCGGATAGAGAGTGCTGCTCCTGCGCCAATTCGAGCAAGGTACGAGCCGTCTCTTGTGCCTGGGTACCCAACCCTTGCGCCCGGTAGGTCAAGGTTAAGCCACAGAGAGCATCCCGCACCACCCAAAAGTGTGCCCGGTACTGGTCGGCAATGACCGCCGAGAAGTGATAGGCCGCTTGATCTAACTGGTTCTGTTCGTAATGAGCCAGCCCAAGCAACCAGTGGGCATAATTTTGGCTGATCCCGAGCTCGGCCTCACGCGCAATGTGCAACAAATAGCGTGCGGTGTGCTCCACCAGTGGAAATTTGCCCATTGCCAGATAAACATACGCCTGCGCGAAGAGCAGTCGAGCGGTGCTGCTAAGTCCCGTCGATTGCTCTTGTAGCGCTTGCAGCATTGCAGCAAGCGCTACCTCTTCTTGTCCGGCCGCCTGGTTTGAGAGTGCAAAGTAAAAGTTGGCATGGCTGACCATATGATCCTCACCCGGTGGGATCCATGCCAACGCGGAACGAGCGTATTCCAGACTCGCCTGTGCCTGTCCGGTAAAGAAGTAGTACAGGCTCCACAAGGTCGCTATCAATCCTCGTAGAAGTCTGAAAGGTGTGTCCTCCGCATCACTCGACTCCCGGTCACTGCTTGCTAAAAGTTGCTCGGCTGCAGTCAGCAAGCTTGGCAGCTCTTTAAGATGCCCGCGGGCCTGGGATATCCACGCTCGCGCGGCCAAGAGGTATGGGCTTCCCTGGATCTGTTCCTCCGGCAGCACGCGTAGCCAGTGTTCTACTAGCGCCAACTGCTCCTGCTCGAATGCTTGAAAAAAGTGCGCTTCCACCAGTTGCGTCGCCCTCGATGGGTCTTTCGCCAAGAGGGCATGACGGATCGCCTCCTCAATAAGATCGTGCCTGACATACCATGCGCTCGCGCGCAGGTGTAAGGTGGCCAGTTCATCCTGGCTTCTGTGTGTTTGCAAACGTTGCTGCAACAACTCCTGGAACAGGTGATGATAACGATACCACCTCTGGCGCGTATCGAGGGGGATCAGAAAGAGATTCGTGCGTTCCAACCAGTCCAGAGTGGACTGCACCTGTTCGTGCGAGAAATCGCTTCCCATGACCTCGGCACACAATTCTGTGCAGAACTGATCGAGAATCGACGTTTGTTCGAGAAACTCCTGTACCTCATGCGTTTGCTGAGTGAGAATTTCCCCGACCAGGTAACTGTTAATAGAACGAGCAGTGTAGTTGTCGAGATGTTCCATGAATGATGCACGGTCAAAAGTATCACGTAGCGAGAGCGCTGCTAGACGCAGTGCCGCAACCCAGCCTTCCGTTCGTTCATTGAGTGCACCTGCTGTTTCGCGTGCCGCTTCGCTTCCCAGCATGTTCGTGAGAAAGGCTTCCGTTTCTTCCGGCATAAAGCGCAGGTCTATACCACGTAGTTCATACAGGCGTCCCTTAGCCAACCATCTGGCAACAGGCAGAGGTGGATCTGATCGACAGATGAGTACCATGTGCAGTTGGAGAGGCAGATGCTCTACTAGCAACTCAAGCAAAGTATGTACCTCGCGATCGTGAATACGGTGATAATCATCCAGCACCAGGATGACATCATGGGGCACATCAGCCAGATCATTGATGAGCAAGGGAGCGATTTGATCAGGCGGCAGGATCCGCGGTGCCTTGAGGAGGACGGTAGTGGCCTCAAACGCGTCCGGAAAGGCCGTTTGCAGGGAGGCGACAAGCGATTGCACGAAGACAGGCAGCTCGTTGTCGTGTTCATCCAGGGAAAGCCAGGCATTCGGGCGATCAATCGTCTGCACCCACTGGGTTAGCAAAGTTGTCTTGCCAAAGCCAGCAGGGGCGCATACCAGGGTAATCTCTCCTTCGAGTGCCACGTTCAAGCGCTCGATAAGACGGGTCCTGGTTATGACGTCAGTGGCGCTACGTGGGCAGAAGAGTTTCGTGCGCATCAAGGAGCGAAGAGAGCCAGTAGTGGATACAGGCTCATATGCAGGGAGTCTAGATGCAGCGGGCATGTCTGAGGATTCTGTGGCCCGTCCGATGGTTGGGTGCTTGCCTGCGAGTCTTCTAGCCGCAGCCTGCAAGCTTGAGATATTAACTGCGTTCGAGGGCCCTAAGTAGACGGTGAAGACCTTCCCCATGCGTGTGCGTGACGCTTCCCATTCCGACTCACCATGATCGGTCTCGATTTTGCGTACAGTCACGGCACTCTCATGATCGACAAAGAGAAACGATGTATGCTCCTCGAGCCAGTCGTACCAGGAGGAGGACCCAACGTCGATCGGAACGCCCTCTCTCCCCATCTGGTATAGTCGTCCGCTTTTCACGGTTGGCCTTGTTCGCTGCACTAGAGTATTCCCCATTGTATATGCCGGTATCGTCCTACCCGTCTTCTTTCATGAGAGACATAGTCCCGTGATGCGAGCAGGAGTTCTGGATAGTCGGCACAATCACCTTGATGTGATTAAATCGAAATTAAATCTAGCATATCACAATTATATCACAACATTTGCCTATGCCCTTATTGAAAAGTCACACTGCTCTGGCGCGTTCACATGAGTTTAGGGATTCCTCTCCGTATCAAGGAGTCGGAGAAAAAGGGCGTGCTATACATGGTGTTGGCATAGTCTATCCACCATAGGACCAGTTTACCCACGATCATATCCAGAACTACCCTTTTCTAACCCCGAAGGGGAATAGCTTTTGCATACAACTTCGACTACAGTGTTTATCAGAGGAGTAAGCTACCTGGCTATTTAGATGGAGCCATCATGAGTGTTGGTGTTGCAATGTTTGTACCCGTATCTAACACGCTGTGATCACTTTGTGAACTTTGTGTCTTGCTTCATGATCGTTTTTTGATACGAGATGCACATAGTTCATATCAGCAAGAGGGTCAGCCATCGAGCAATACAAGTTGCAATAATGTCTAAGGAAGTGCATCCCGCTATCTACTAGTAGCACATTCTATGAAGGAGAAAAGTATGACTACCTCAACACCGCCCGCCACCATCCCACCCGGGCAAGGGCCTGTCTGGCATACCCTCAGTATCGAGGAGGCTCTGCGGGAGCAAGGTGTCGATGCAGCGACCGGGCTAAGCCAGGAAGAAGTGCAGAGCCGTATGAAGAAATACGGTCCTAACAAGTTCGCAGAAGCCAAGAAGATACCTGGCTACATTGCCTTCTTGAACCAGTATAAGGACCCAATGCAGATCGTCCTGCTGGTGGCTGCTGTCGTCAGCATCATTATCCAGCAATGGAGCACGGCCCTCATCCTGATCATCCTGACGCTGTTCAACGCGATGTTGGCACTCCGCCAGGAAGGGAAGGCAGAGGCGAGCGTTGCCGCCTTACAGAAGATGCTGATCGTGAAGTCGAAAGTACGCCGGGGTGGCCAGATCTTCGAGCTAGCAGCAGCGCTTCGGGCGGCGACCCTGGAGATCGACGAGTCCGCCCTCACCGGTGAGAGCGCTCCAGTCCCTAAACAGATCGAGCCAGTTGAACAGGTTGATACACCGCTGGGTGACCGGGTGGACATGGCGTATATGAATACAGAAGTGACCCGTGGGGCTGCGGACATCCTGGTCATAGCCACTGGCATGTCGACCGAAGTCGGACACATCTCAGGTATGTTGCAGACCACAGCCACCCTTGAGACCCCACTCACCAAACAACTCAACATATTGACGCGCCAGATTGTAGCAATCGCCCTTGTGGCGCTGGTCTTTTATATCGCCATTGGCTATTTTCGCAATGGCCAGACGGTGAACGAGCTCTTACTGGCAGGCATCGCGTTCGCCATCGCGTCGATCCCTACTGCCCTGCCAGCTGTGGTCACCTACTTGCTGGCTCAGGGGACAACGGCCCTGGCAACAGTAGGAGCGATTGTCAAGCGACTGCGCTCAGTCGAAACGTTAGGCGCGACCTCAGCCATCAACTCGGACAAGACCGGCACGCTCACCCTCAACAAGATGACGGCCGTTGAGCTGGTGATCCCCGGCCAGCGGTATACCATCTCAGGTGGTGGGTATTCCATTGACGGCAAGATCAGTCGTGTGGGTGGCAAGCCCAACATCGATCTCGAACCATACTTTTTGCCAATGGCGCTCGCTTCTGATGCAGTGGCAAGAGATGGCGACCTGGTCGGTGATCCCACCGAGGGAGCGCTGGTGGTGCTGGCTGGCAAGGGTGGTATCGATGCCGTCACCACCCGCGAGGCGTATCCACGTGTAGCTGAACTACCGTTTGACGCCGCCTACAAATTGATGGCAACGTTCCATCATATGCAAGACGATGATGGGCGCGAGGTGATCCGCTGCTTCGTCAAAGGCGCCCCAGACCAGTTGCTGGCTCGCTCAACATATAGCCTGGATGCGCAAGGGCAGACCGTGTCGATTGATACGATGCGCAGCGAGTACACCGAGAACAATGAGCGACTGGGCAAACAGGGCCTGCGTGTGATGGCGGTGGCGCGTCGCGACTTCGACCCAGCCAGTTTTGATCCCTCTTCCGATCTGCTCTCCCAGGTAAGCGACCTGACTATGCTGGCGTTAGTCGGCATTGTGGATCCTCCACGGCCCGAAGTCAAAGCCTCGATTGCCAAAGCGCACTCGGCTGGCATCCAGATCCGCATGATCACTGGTGACCATGCTGTCACGGCAGCCGCCATCGCAGGGAAGTTGGGCATCCCAGGTCGCGCAATGACCGGCGCGGAGTTTGCAGCACTCAGCGACGAGGAAGCCTTGCGTCAGATCGACGATATTGGCGTCATTGCGCGTGTCACTCCCGAGCACAAAGTACGGCTCGTAGACGTTTTGAAGAAGGCGGGCAAGATCGTAGCTATGACGGGTGATGGCGTCAATGACGCGCCAGCCCTCAAAAAGGCTGATATCGGCGTAGCTATGGGTATCACCGGCACCGACGTGTCCAAAGAGGCGGCCGTGATGATTCTGACCGACGATAACTTTGCCACCATTATTCGGGCTGTCGAGAATGGGCGTGCCCTCTACGACAACCTCATGAAATACATTCGCTTCCAGATGTGTACCTTGTTCGCCTGGATCCTGATGTTTCTGGGTGCGGCGCTCTTCAACATCCTGGGAGGCGTTCCATTACAGCCGTTGCAGGTGCTCTTAGTCAAATTTTCGATCGTCATCTTCCTGGCTGTCGGTCTTGGCCTGGGCAATCCGACCCCTGGCCTGATGCAGCGATCTCCGCGTAAAGCGAACGAACCGGTCCTGCCCATGGGGCTGGCATTGCGTCTCGGTGTGCAGGGATTGGTCAGGGCAGCCAGTACCCTGGTAGTGATCGTGCTTGCCACGAGCGTCTGGTCCTTGAGCGATACAGTCGCCCAGACGATGGCCTTCGCCACCTTCTGCTTCGCCTGTATCTTCTATGCGTTCGAGAGCAACGACGAGCTGCGCTCAGTGTTCAGCTGGGAGACGCTCGAGAGCGACCGGTTAATCAAGATGAGCGCATGGTCGGTGCTGCTGGTGTTGGCAATCACGTGGCTGGACTTCGCGAACCGCCTCTTCGCAACGACCGACCTGAACGTAGGGCAGTGGATAATCTGCATCGTGTTCGCCTCGGCGGTACTGTGGAGCACCGAGATCGAGAAGTTCTTCCTGCGACGGGCTGAGCAATCTACGGCTACCGAGCTAGAAACAGTACCTGCCCAGGCTACAGCTTAAGCACAAGCGGATAGTACGCATGGCAGCGCCTCTACCCAATACTGCTGCCATGATGCTGGCCATCTCTTATGTGATTGGCCTTTGTAGCACCTTTATCAGTCAGGGATGAAAAGGCACAGCGTAGACATCAACATAGGATTTCTTAGAAAGGGAGAATAATATGTCCAAGGACAACGACAAGAACCAGGAAGAGCAGCCAGGTAAGATGAAACGCAAGGAGTTCGAACGTGAATTGGAGAAACTGCAGGTCGAACTCGTGAAGTTGCAGCGCTGGGTGATCCACGAGGGATTACGCGTGATCATCATCTTTGAGGGACGTGACGCCGCAGGGAAAGGAGGCACGATCAAGCGCATCGTTGACCGGGTCAGCCCTCGCGTCTTCAGGGTTGTGGCGCTGCCCAAGCCGACAGAGCGCGAGAAAACTGAAGTGTACATCCAACGCTATATCCCACACTTTCCTGCGGCCGGTGAGGTCATCATTTTCGACCGTAGTTGGTACAACCGGGCTGGCGTCGAGCATGTGATGGGCTTCTGCACCTATGAGGAATACGAGACATTCTTGCAAAACACCCCGCTCTTCGAGCAGTGGGCCATCGGGCAAGGCATCATCTTGATCAAGTACTGGCTGGAAGTGAGCGAGGAAGAGCAAGACCGTCGCTTCAAGGCAAGGATTCATGATGGAAGGAAGATCTGGAAGCTCAGCCCGATGGATGTAGAATCGCATCGACGCTGGTACGACTATTCTAGGGCCAGAGATGCCATGTTCAAGGCTACCGATACGCCAGTGTCCCCCTGGTATGTCATCGACTCAAATGATAAAAAGCGGGCTCGTCTGAACTGTATCGCACACCTCTTGAGTCTGATACCTTACAAGGAACTGCCGACCGAAGAGGTCAAGCTAGGGAAACCACAGCATCGAAACGGCTACAAAGAACCGGAGCGAGCCTATCACCTGGTCCCAGAAGAATATTAAGTGACGAGATGCGGGCTTTTTTCTGGGTAACAGGTATGCTCAAGTTCTCAACTCTTTCACAGAGGAGGGTACCTTGGAAACAACAGCAAGCGACGAACCATCTGTCTCGGCCGAAAAGGTCTTGAAGCGACAAAAGAAGCAAGCAAGGCGAGAAGCGAAACTGATGCTGGAAATTGAGGCAGCGAAGAAGGATCTCAAAAAGGCACAGAAGAAACAGTCGAAGGCACAGGCTCGTCTGGAGAAGCGAAGCGCCTCTCTTCAGACTCTAGAAGCGCATCTGGAAGAACTTCGTGCCCAAAGCCAACAAGCAGCAACCGATACGACTTCGCAAAGTGCAACACATGCAGAGCCAACTTCTCTCCCGGGAGAAGAGGTCACACTGCCCGAGGCATCGGTGGTGATTACAGATGCGTCCCAAGAGAATGCCACACCTGAGGGTGAGGCTGCTATTGTACATGCTTCAGCATTATCGACGACGAGAAAGACAAGCGCACGAAAGTCAGCGAGAGCACGAACATCGACTGCGACCAAACAATCAGCACATCGTAGCCAGGGTAGCAGGAAGCCATCCTCAGATGCCGGGCATACAGAGTAGCGTTCAAGCTAATTGCACCCAACAATGCTTATTGGCATATGGGAGGAATTGTATGGAAATTACTGAACACGCAATCCATATGTTGGCAGAGGTGGAAAGATCGGTGCAGGACCACTACTGTGATTTCACCGATCTTGCTCATGGCTTCGAGCATGTGCAGCGCGTCTATCATCTCGCCATGCAATTGGCGGAACAGGAACGGGCTGATGGGTTTATCGTGGGGATAGCAGCACTGCTGCATGATCTGGGACGCACAATACGTGGTCCTACACGCTCACATACAGAACGCTCCGCGAAGCTTGCGAAGCAATTGCTGGCTTCCTATGATCTCCCTTCTGAGGCGCTGTACGCGATTCTGCATGCGATCCTGGCTCACGGCTATCATCATGGCATCGAACCCACGACACAGGAAGCACGAGTTCTTTATGACGCGGATCGTTTAGACAGCCTCGGCGCGAGTGGGGTGATGCGCTGGGCCATGACTATGAAACGCGGGCGCTGGCCACAGACCAGGATCTACCATCCTGATGACCCGTTCGCACTTTGGCGAGACCCAGATGCGCAGCACTACCAGCTTGATCGCTTCTTCACCAAACTGTTGAAGCTCCAGGAAACGATGACGACGAACACAGGTCGAGCTATGGCGGCGCGCCGCATCGCCTTCATGCGCCTCTATCTGCAGGAACTTCAGCACGAACTGACGATCGGAGGATCTGGCTATACTATGTCTGAAGAAGTAACGTCTGGTCTGCTCTTGCGGAAGTTGAAAGGAGAAGAGCAGGAGAAGGAACAGCTAGAAGAAGACCTCCAACATGAGAGGATTTTTGAAATGCCTTATCTCTCTGAAGTGCAACATTCGGCATGATCAGGAGAACGTTGCGTTGGAGCAGGTCTATCACTCCGGTCATCGCGAGATCGATGTAGCCGCAGTGTTCTCATCAGGATAGACGGAAGTATGAGGCTTACACTATCGAACACGTGTAATATAGGGAGGTGCATATGCCACAACGAGTCATTGTGATCCATAGTCCCCATTCGGGAAGATCGAGTAAACTACCAGATGCACTGAAACACCTTGAGCAAGTAGGGCTAGAGGTCGTCAAGAGCATTTCTATCGAGAAGCTGGGTGATCTGCCTGCACAGGGATCATCCTGAAAAGAAAGTGGGGTGGATGTGGCTATCGCTGCAGGCGGCGATGGATTGGTGGGATGCGTGATTACCCACATTGCCGAAAGCGGCCTTCCCCTGGGAATACTGCCACTGGGCACGTCCAATGATATCGCACGCGCTTTGCACATTCCACAAGATATCGGCGAGGCAGCACACGTCATCGCACAGGGGAGTGAGCAAGAGGTAGATATTGGCATAGCACGGCCCACAGAGCATTCCTCGCACCCTGGCACTCCTTCCCAATCTAGCCCAGGACCGGCACAAGGTGTGCCCCAACAGCAGGCTTTCTTCGCACA
>WNGO01026285.1_pt1 | contig 15051 bp, 13 predicted proteins | sample 5400511 | NCBI WGS metagenome assembly WNGO01 (sample SAMN13153380, study PRJNA577476) | soil metagenome | isolation source: 20 cm soil or saprolite under Garry oak tree replicate 2 | place: USA:California | collected 2016-06-15 | reverse complement strand
TTTCAGAGAGAAGGTATGCGCTTAACCCCCGCTGAGCGCCGGCGTTCTCCACGGATACACGTTCAGATTCCGATGTTCGTTCGAGGCGTGGACGCAGCCGGAGCGGAATTTCTCGATCTCACCAAGACCCTTGATATTAGTTCTACGGGGGCATACTTGGCGAGTCCACGGTTGTTGCGTGCCGACCAACTTTTGAACCTGACGATTCCTGCACCGCCGTCGCCATCTTCAACTCTTCCAGCGGAGACTCCGCCAATCCAGGCGCGAGTTCGCCGCCACCGGATTGCGGGGGGCATACATCTGTTAGGAGTCGAGTTTCTCAAGGCCCTTGATTGATGGTCCGCAAGTACGGTCTAGGAAGACGTGGTAATACAATGGCCGGGAAGGGTGTGCAATAGTTTGCACTCCTACTCTTGTTTGTCCCCCTGACTATTTTTTGCATTCCTCTTAGGAAGCCGCTATTCTTTTAGTATCAATACGTTAAGATCCATTTCTTGATTTGTCTCCACTTGGTCGGACTGATGGCAGACTTCTTGCACAGTTTCCCGTGCACAATCCTACTTTCCCCTTTCCCCGTTGGGGCGACCTGGATTTTCCACGGAACTTAATGATGCCTCAACCTGGTGGCCCCAATCCGGCCCGTTTGTCGACCGAGGATGCCTTTCTCGAGTTGCTGACCGACACGCTCGAAACAATGGAGCGGCCGGCACGCGGGCAATTTCTTGAGAGATTTTTTAAGTCCATCGCCCATGTGGACCTGAACGAAACGCAAGGCCTGGACATCTGGGAGCAGGTTCTGGCCCGCAAGCGCGAACTCTCCGAAAGCGCCGGCAAGAGAGTAGCCTTGCAGGCAGCGGTAGTGGATGTTTTGACTTCTGCCAGTCTTCTGCGCCTGCCGATTGTGATGGAGTATGAAGACCTTCGAAAGCTCCAGATCAACGCCACTACAGACCCATTGACCGGCCTCTACAACCGGCGTTTTTTTGACGACTATTTTGAGAAAGAGCTCAATCGGTCCCTTCGCTATTCTCACCACCTCGCACTGGTCGTCTTTGACTTGCATCGCTTCAAGGAAGTGAACGATCGCTATGGACATCCGCAAGGGGATATCTTGCTTCAAATGGCAGCCGCAACTCTCCGAAAATCCATGCGTACTTCAGACTACGCATTCCGGATTGGTGGTGACGAATTCGCGCTTTTGCTCCCGCAATCCGGCACTGAACAAGCCGCTACCATGAGCCGTCGTTTGCGCGCGGCCTATGCGGCGACGATCGAACCCCTGCGCCTGGGCGTTTCTCTTGGGCTGGATTACGGCTTGGCTGTCTACCCGGACGATGGCGAACAACAGGAGATCCTGATTCGCGTTGCCGACGAGAGGTTGTATCAGTTGAAAAACGCGGCGCAGCCTCCAGCGGCGGCCAGAGCAGTTCCGGCCGAAACACGCCCTGCCCCAACGCCGGGGAAGCAAGTTCCTCCTCCCACCGGACCAATCACCGAAGCATCGGAGACTCCTGAAGCAACTGGGCCGGCCTTGGAGCGGCGGCGATGGGAGCGTGTGTCCCTGGCAGGAACACGCGCCTATGCCTTAATTGGAGAGGGAGTCGAGCGTACCGCCCGTGTGCTGGACCTGGGCTATGGTGGAGTGGCTCTCGAAACAGCGCGTCCGGAGGAACTCGGGGAATCCTTCCTCGCTGTACTCCACGTGCCGATCCTGCCGCCCGTTCGCGTCAACTTGCGCCGCATCTATCTGAGGCAGGGAAGCACTGGGAGTTCCCGCGTGGGCTGCGCGTTTGTGACCTGACGGGAGAAACCTTACGGCGCGGCGTCACATTTCACTCGCCGGATTGTTGGCGTAGCGCGCGAGCCCGAAATAGCAATGCCTGTTGCAATCGCGCCAATCCCAGCCCACACCGCATTTCCGCTTGTTCGGCCGAGACTCCCTGGGCTACCAGACGAATGCTCAGACAGAAGCCACGACGGTTCTGGGTGGGAAAATCGCAGGTCCCAATCCGCAACACTGCTCGAATCGCGTCTCCGGAGTCACGTTCCAATAAATCCTTCAATCCGGCAGTGAGGTCCACATAGCGGTTTCTCTCGAAATTGAGGGAAGGCTCCACAAAAACAAGTCTGGCTTGAGAGGCGAATTCGTAAGCATCCCCGGCAGAGACACTAGCGGGCGAATCGGCTTGGGTGCTGGCGGATGCGCTGGTGAACGAGGATTCCGCACTGTTTACAGCAGTAAGGAAACTGCGGAGCGGCAAGTATTGCCTTGCCGGCGCGATCAGTTCCACCGCGTGAGGGTTTTCACGGAGGTCTACATAATTCTCGCCGGGTGGAAAACTCGCCGCCGGCCCGCGGCCCTCCGTGTCATCTATTATCTCGACGCGCATCAGCGGGTGTGGGCTCTACTTTTACGCTGAACGCCCCGGCCAGGCCGGGGCGTGGAGCCCGCCAATAAAAAGACACGCTATCGTTTCTCGCATCTGCGCACAAGGAAAATCAGGTTTCATTCCGCGATGGTGTGCAAGCGCTCATCGTAAGGGCTACCCAGCAGGGGATCAATCTGCTCGCGGAACTTCTTGGTGTGGGCGGCGGCTTCGTGTGCCTCAAGCGCCTGGCGATTTTCCCAGACCTCGACCAGAGTGAGGTGGTTAATCCGCGAGACTTGAATATAGGCTTCCACGCGCACGGCTCCCTTGTCCTTCCGGCTCTCCAGCACATATTGGTGCACCAATTTCGTGCCGGCAGCGGCGTCCGTCGGCACGATGTCCACATGCGTCACGGCGTAAATCCTGTCGCGCGCCCCGGACTCCTGCGCGCGAGCCCATCCTGCCAGACCAACCGTGGCCAGAAACAAGACCGCATATACACAGAACCGGCGGCGAACCGAATGCACATCAGTATTCAAGGACATCTCTTCCTCCCCGCACTGTTATTCTCTCGGGCTCCCCTTCTGGATTCAGGGTAAACAAGTAGAGCCCGCACCCGAGCGATATCATGCGCCGATCGGCGTCCCGGGCAACGGATTTGTTGTGACCGGCGCGGCGCGCTTTGCAAGAATGCCCGGAATCGCGTATGATTGCAAATTGTCCGCTGACCAAGCGACGCGGCTGTAGTTCCGGCGCCTTACCGGGGACCGCGCAGACCGGCCAGACGGCAGGAGACCTCCATGAAACCCAATATTCATCCGGACTACCATCCCGTAACGGTGCACTGCGCTTGCGGGCACACGTTCCCGACGAACTGCCATCCCTTCTTCACCGGCAAGCAAAAGCTGCTGGATACGGCAGGCCGCGTCGAGCGTTTCACGAAGAAGTACGAGAAGGCAGCCGAGGCGCAAAAAGCGATCAAGGAAGCCAACAAGAAGAAGTAGCCCTCGCCACTGCGCCATTTGCTACTCATGCGTCGCGCGGCGGTGTAAAATCCCGCGCGACACATGGCCCCGCACCCGATGACTTCTCCGCAGACCGACAGCGTGCAATTCGAAGCCGCCGCGCCGCGCATCACACTGCGAAATCACTTCGCGCATCCTTACGATTCGGCCATTGCCGCGGCGCGCACTTGCTACGCGCCGCGGATCATCGGTCCTGAAGAAATCACCGACAAGCAGCGGCTGCAAATCGGCGCAGCCACATTTTTCGGCGGCCACCATACGGTTTATCAGCACGCGCACTTTGAATTTGGCCTTGAAAACGTCAGCCGGCAATTCGTCTGGTCGTTTCTGCACGCCCATCCGTTCTACAACTCCGAACAGCAGAGCCAGCGGTACGTGCGCCTGACCCACGCGCTGGCTTACTTGCCGCCCGAATCGCCCGGATTCGGCGCGGCCGAGCGCGAGATTTACGAACGCGCTGTCGCGCGCGCCTGGGGATACTATCGCGAGCTGACCGCGCTGCTGCAGGATGACGCGCGCGAAATTCTGGGCGATATTTGGCACATCAGTCCGGTTTCACATCCGAAACGCGTGCAGAAAGTGGACCGGCAAGCGGAAAAGCGCGCTATTGAAGTCGCGCGCTACGTCCTGCCCGTTGCGGCCGCGACCACGATGGTGCACACGCTTTCCGGCATCGTGCTGCACCGGCTGTGTCGCATGGCCGCGGCTTCGGATACGCCGGCCGAGGCGCGGGCCGTCATCGGAGAAATGGTCGCTCGTGTGCGCGAAATCGATCCACAGTTTTTCGATCGCTTCGGCAACGCGCCGATGGAGCAGGAAGAAATGCCGGAATGGTCGCACGCCTCGATTGAATCGGGGCATGCGGCTGGAGCGACCGCATTGGACAACGCGGTTTGTCCCGAAACACGAGGGGTTCACCCCGAGCCGCGAGGGGAAGCATTCGCGCGAGAATTTGACGCTCGCCTCGCCGGGCGCGTCTCGGTGCTGACCGACTTTTCAACTCAGGCGCCGCGTGTTGTCGCCGAAGCTTATCGCGCCGTGCTGGGCCTCCCCGAAAGCGCGTGCTCCGACGCGGAGGCGATTGACCGCCTGCTGAATCCCGCGCGCAATACGTATCGCCTAGAGACACTCAACGTCGGCGTGCACGCGCCGATCATGCGCGCGCTGCAGCATGCGAATTTCACATTTGCGAAAAAAATCAGCCATACGGCCGATAGCCAAGATCAGCGGCACCGTATGGTGCCTGGCTCACGCCCGTTGCTGGTTCTGACGGATACGCGCGCCCCCGATTTCCTCACGCCCATGCTGATCGCCGGAAACTCACGCGCCCGCGAAGTCTATGAACGCGCCATGGCCGATGCCTGGTCGGCGAAGAACGAACTGGTCGACCGCGGCGTGCCGCGCGAGATCGCTCTCTATCTGCTGCCGAACGCGAAAGCGATTCGCCTCGTCGAGTCCGGCTCGCTGCTCCACCTGCTTCACAAGTGGACGATGCGGACATGCTTCAACGCGCAGGAGGAGATTTACCAGGCCTCGATGGAAGAGGTCGAGCAGGTCCGCGCCGCGCTCCCCGCGCTTGGGCGCTATCTCGGCCCGCCATGCTACATCCGCGCCGGCGTCGCCTCTCCCATCTGCACGGAAGGCTCGCATTTCTGCGGGGTGAAAGTCTGGCAGGAATTTCCCAAGATCGAACGGCGCATTTGATGGCTCTATCTGTCACATGCTGCAAGCAAAATCAATCAGTTGTCATCCCGAGGCACGCTTCGTGCCGAGGAATCCGTCTTTTCCTGGGTTCTGAACAAGGAGAGATTCCTCGCTCCGCTCGGAATGACGCTTTAAGCCATTTATTCCGCAAACCGCTAAGTCCGCGATGACGCGCCGGGGCAGCCTCGTTTATTACCTCACTTCGTGGTGTTGCGGCGGCAATGTACGTACGAGAAACGGTTTCACCGGCCGGGATGGGAATCGGACCCTCTGGAGCCGGTGTGGCCATCATTACGACCTACTTTCTCGTTTTGATTTTTTGCGCATTCCTCTCGTTGTTGTTCGCGTTCCTGTTACGCCGTCTGATGAGCTGGCTTCGCGCGGAAAAACTATGGCAGTGGGCTTTGGCCGGTCCTACTCTTGCCCTTCCGATGGCTTGGGGAGTTCGGTGGGCGTCGCGCGCAACGGACGTGATTGGTTTGCAAGGCGCGTGGCGTCAGGTCGCTGTTTTTCTTTTCCTCGGCGTGCGCGGCATCGCCGAGCGGCATGTCCTACTCGCGATGCCTGTTGCGGCCGCCACCTCGGCTGTGCTGTTCCTCATCCACCGCGCGTTTGCACAAAAGGGGGAATCGTAGAGCCATAGTGGGTCGATGTGATCGAAATTGCCAATCGTGCTGGGAGCTTTCGCTTTTTTTGTGGCGCCGCCGTCCCGGCGGCAGTCCTACGCCGAAAACCGCCGGCTGGAAGCCGGCGCCACCAGCCCGGCCAATTCCGCATGGTTTGCTTTTCACACGAACCACGGATCACCCTTAACATCACTCAGGGCAAGCCAATCACGTCTCATTAACTCCGCCAGCGCAACGTCACCGGCCCATCGAGCGGATGCGTAATGGGCGCTCCAGTCTGCTGCGCCGCGAGATACGCCGCCTTCAACTGAAAATACCAGCGCGCTTGCCGGTCGGCGTCATCGATCAGCATCATCCGCGGCTGCACCTTCAGGCCCGGCTGCTGCCGCTCGATAACGTCCTGATCCTGCGCGATGAAGCGCTTGCCGAAGAATTTCAGTATCGGCGTCACCGGAAACCAACGAAACAGATTCCATGTCGCGACGAAATCCAGCCGGCAAAGATCGCGCCGGATCGGCGTGACCGTCGTGCGATTCGTGAACCAATATGCGCCGCAGCGGATCTGCTCAGTGCGCACGTTTGGCAGTTCAAAATCGATTTGCGTTGTAATCTCATCGCCATAAAACCGCAGCAGTTTGTAAGGACCGCTGTTGGCCGAAGGCGCGTGCGAACTCATGCGGAAGCCGTTGGGAATCGGCCCAAACGTTTTCTGCTTTTCACGAATGCTGCGCCGGCTGCGCCACCACCAGGATTGATGCACGAAGGGCCCATGCGCCGGGTCCATCAGTCCGACGATTCCCGTGTCCATGCTGCACGCGAGGTCGGCGGTGAGATGCGCAATGCGATAGCGCTCACTGAATTTCGGCAACTCCGGAACGGGAGGAATCGCGGCTCGATCCATCTGCCCGTCCGGCAGGCGGGCCGCGCGGCCCTCGGGGTTCGCGAAATATACCCACACATATCCATCGCGTTCTTCGCAGGGAAAGCTGCCCGCGAAAATGCGATCGCACTGGAGCTTGGAATCCGACGTGATGGAAGGAATCTCGCGGCACTGGCCCGTGTGCGCGTCAAATCGCCAGCCGTGGTACGCGCATTCGACCGTCTGCCCGTCGCACTGTCCCGCCGAAAGCGGAAACGCGCGGTGCGGACACACGTCGCGGAGAACGAACGGTTTGCCCGCGGCATCGCGCCCGAGAACTAGCGGGACTTCGAGCCGCGTCGAGGTTGTTAGCGCGTGCCCGCGCAGTTCGCCGCTGCGCAGCACCGGATACCAGAAACCCCACAGCAGTTCGCCATCTATGCTCGCCGCGGTCGCACCCGGGATCGATAGGGGTTGACTCATCTTTACGCACAGTTGCACGCCTATAATATACCGATCAATCGCCATCGCAATGCCGGCCACAGACCGTGTCAAAGGCAAGAACACTATGTGACCACGTTTATCACATTACGGTGTTCCAAATACGCCAATTTTGGTATCATATGGATGGTTTATTGTTGACTTTTGACACCAATTTTGATATAAAACAAACGCGATGGGAGTTTCTCGCCTTCCGCTTGGATTCTGGACGACGTCCAGTTCAGGATTGGATCGAAGAACTTACAGTTAAAGCACAAAACGAGCTCGAGTCAAGCATGGAGTTTCTTTCAATTTCTCCTATTACCTTTTGGAAGATGCCACAGTTCAAGATTCTTGGGGATAGGTACTCAGGAATGGGCGAGATCCGATTTACTTCAGAAGGCAATCGGTATCGCATATACGGATATTTTGGCCCCAAGCGAATGCAGTTCACGTTGCTTCATGCTTGCATGAAGCAACGGAGCGACTTGAGCGCTGAAATGGACATTGCCTCACATAGGAAGGAACTTGTCGAGGCAAATAATAGGAGAGCATATGCCATTACATTCTAAGGCCAAGTTAATTTTTAAGTTCAATAACCCGGAATATCGGAAAGCCTTCGTTTCGTCTCGGATTGATAATGGCTTGGCATTTCAGATCCGCGTGATGCGCCAGGGTAAGGGCTGGAGCCAAGCGGAGTTTGCCAAGAAATTGGGGACAAGCCAAAACGCGGTCTTCCGTATGGAAAATCCTGCGTATGGGAAGCAAAGTCTGACTACGCTTAAGAAGATCGCTGAGATTTTTGATGTCGGCCTTACCGTAAGGTTCATCTCGTTTAGCCAGTTAGTTGACTTAACGACATCAATGTCCACTGAGGATGTGCTCGTGCCTTCGTTTGCGGAAGACCAGGCACTAAGAAGTGAAGCGAACGTACAACTGCCTTCTGGTCCGGAAGGGGCACTTTTCGAACGATCTAAGTCCCAAACGGTCATACTAACCAATGGGGACGCTCTTACGCATGGAATGATACAAGCAGATCGTCATCAAGGAGTTGGTGTCTAGACATGGAGCTTCTGAACGTAATTACGGCTCGTTCTATATGGCTCTGCGATATCGATGAACTCAATCCTCAAGGAAAGAGCGTCCAAGCCGAGTTCTTGGAATGGTTAAAGGACAATTATCACTTTACGAAATCCCCAACGAGCATGGATGAACTCGACGAAAACAAGGGGCTAGTCTTTCAAAATGGACAGTTTCAAATTAGGGAGGAATTTTTTATAGGTGTCGATATAACAATATTCCTCGACGGATTGGTTGCGCAGACTCGTTCCTCTACACGCGACACGGACCGATTTTTGGATGATGCGATACAAGAGGCAGTACGAGAATTTGGTTTTGCGTTTTCCAGCAATACGATTCGACAGAAACTCTACGTCAGCGAGTTAAATCTGCGGTGTGAAAAAAAATTGGATACACTGAATTATGGTTTGACTAGCATTTGCGGGAGAATTAGTCAGCTCATTTCTGAACCGAAGAATTTACCATTTCAAACGGCTAGCGTCGGCCTTTGGCCAGTATTTGAGGCGTCACGCACCGTTGTTCCTCCATTTCAATTTGAGAGAAAAGTGGGTGCTTCATTTGCAGAGAATCGATACTATTCGCGCGCGCCACTGCAAACTGAAGATCACCTTACGATTTTGAACGAGTTCGAAACCCTCCTTGTAGGGTAGGACCAACACGAAATTTGGACGTCTTAGATGCTGTCGACGGTTTGCTTTTTCAGGAGTTCGGGACTATCCTTTCGGAAGATACGAAAATGTCCACCGCATTCTATTAGCCGCAACCTCTCCCGGATCCCGCCGCGCGGGGTCGCCGCACGAATCTGTTCTCTGAAAATGCGCTCTTGTTTCCATTGGAATTCGATTTGACAGGTGCAAGCCATGGCAGGGTTAATACACAACGATTCCGCGAGCTTTCAGAAGCTGGCGCGGGCACATGCGGACCTCTCCGCGATGGTTGAAAAATACCGCGAGTGGAAACAGGCTGATAAAGGTCTTACCGAGGCCAGGCAAATGGGCCTCGAAGCCGATGACCCGGAGATGAAGCAGCTTGCCGAAGAGGAAGAGAAGCAACTCACCGAGCGCAAAGAAACTGTTGAGCGAGAATTGAAGTTTTTGCTGCTGCCAAAGGACCCGAACGATGAGAAAAACGTGATCGTCGAAATCCGCGCGGGCACCGGCGGGGACGAAGCCGCGCTGTTTGCGGGAGAGCTGTTCCGCATGTATTCGCGTTACGCGGAATCGCAGCGGTGGAAAGTGGAAATCCTGGAGAGTTCGCCAAGTTCGCTCGGCGGTCTGAAGGAAGTCGTCGCGTCGATCCAAGGCCAGAAAGTGTATTCCAAGTTGAAGTATGAGAGCGGAGTCCATCGCGTGCAGCGCGTTCCGGCCACCGAGCAGCAAGGCCGCATTCACACTTCGGCGGCGACGGTCGCGGTGCTGCCCGAGGCCGACGACATCGACATCAAAATCGAAGCGAAGGACCTGCGCATCGATACGTTCTGCTCGTCGGGCCCGGGCGGACAGTCGGTGAACACGACGTATTCGGCCGTGCGCATCACGCACATTCCTTCGGGCCTGGTCGTCTCACAGCAGGACGAAAAATCGCAAATCAAGAATCGCGCCAAGGCCATGCGCGTGTTGCGCGCGCGCCTCTATGAAATGGAGCAGTCAAAACAACACGAAGCCATCGCCGCCGAGCGACGTGGGCAGATCAAGACCGGCGACCGCTCCGAAAAAATCCGCACTTACAATTTTCCGCAGAACCGTGTCACCGACCACCGCATCGGCCTGACACTGCACCAGCTCACCGAAGTGATGGAAGGCAAACTCGGCCCGTTCGTCGACGCCCTGGTAACGCATTTCGAGGCCGAACGCCTGAAGCAGGAACTGGTCGAAGCGTAATCGGCTAGAGTTATCCCCCCGCGAATTTCATGTCATACGAGCCACGAATCACGAGTCACGAATCACGAGTCACGACGCTTCGCTCCGCCCTCCGCGACGCCATCGCTCAACTCGAAAGCGAGCACATTCCCTCCGCGCCACTGGCTGCTGAATTGCTCCTGATGCACGCGATGGGGCGCGACCGCACATGGCTCTACGCGCATTCGGAACAGGAACTCGACGCAGCGACTCGCGAGCGATACTTCTCCCTGATCGCGCGGCGCGCCAGCGGCGTCCCGACGCAGCACCTCACCGGCCATCAGGAATTCTGGGGTCTGGACTTCGAAGTCACGCCCGATGTCCTGATCCCGCGCCCAGAAACCGAACACGTAATCGAAGTCGTCTTGGAGCGCCTGACAATCGCAGCCGGCAACGCGGCATCGCAACTCGATGCCGCGCATCGCATCGCCGATGTAGGCACAGGCTCCGGCTGCATCGCGGTAGCATTGGCGCACGAATTTCCCGGCGCGCGCATCACCGCCACGGACATTTCCGCTGCCGCCCTCAAAGTAGCGCGCCGCAACGCCGCCCGCCATGGAGTCGAGTCGCATATCGATTTCGTCGAGTGCAATCTGCTCGATTCCCTCCTGCACGAATCACGGCTCACGAATCACCCTTCGTTTCCAGTCAGGGCAAGCGAACTACGTCTCTTCGACGCCATCGCCAGCAATCCTCCCTACATCGGCCGCAACGAAGCCGCGACGCTCCCGCGCGAAGTCCGCGAGCACGAGCCGGACACCGCGCTGTTCGGGGGTGAATCGGGCACGGAAATGTACGCGCCGTTAATCGCACAGGCAGCAGCGTTGCTCAAGCCGGGTGGAATATTAGTGCTCGAACTCGGCCACAACTCCGCGGAGCAACCTGCAGCCAGTAACAGTAATAGGGCCAAGTGAATTTCAGAATTCGCCGCTTTGTCTTAACTGTTTGGTGGCTGAAAACCACCAGCCCCGCTCGAAAAGCACCATTGGCCCATTTTCTGCAAACGGCATCACCTCCCGCGGCGTCGAGCATCTTACTGAAAATAAGTATCTTCTGAAGTTTATGGGAAGAGCGCGTCGTTTGGCAGCGCCATTGCATCAAGTAAGGTAGTAGGTTGAGATCGGATTTGCGGATCTCAGAAGAGGCACAAAATGCGATACCTAAAGTTTCTTGCCTTATTCGGAATTTGCTTGATGGCTGCGCCTTACGTACATGCGCAAAGAGTCGTGGTCGGCTTTGGAGCCGGGCCAGTCTACGTTGGTCCACCCCCGGTGTGCGAGTACGGCTACTACGGATATGCTCCGTACGCGTGCGCACCTTACGGCTACTACGGGCCTAGTTACTTCTCGGGCGGTGTTTTTATCGGCGCCGGTCCGTGGTTCCACGGCTTCTACGGCCGCCCAGGTTTCTATGGCCGGCCTGAGTTTTACGGTCGCCGCGACTTCGACGATCGAAGACATGGCTACTTCGGACGCGGACGCGATTGGGATGGCTTCCGCGGTGGTTATGAACGCGGCGATCGCGAAAGAGGAGACTTCCGTGGTCGGCACGAACGCGGCGGTCACGAAGGGGGAGACTTCCGTGGTCGGCACGATCGCGGCGGTCACGAGGGAGGAAACTTCCACGGCGGCGGTGGCTTCCATGGCGGAGGCGGTTCCCACGGTGGCGGACGCAAGTAATTTCCACTTTCTGGCGGGCTCCGAGCGAGCTCACACCAGCGCAAAATGAAAAAGTAGAACGGCCGACAGAACAACTTGCCGGCCGTTTCCTTTACTTGGCGCAGTCGCAGTAACGCAACACGATAAATCGGGGATTGGAGTCCTTCTTGCCGCCGTCAAAAGTGAGAATGAAGAAGCGGTCGTACTCTGTATGCGCAATGGGCGGTATTTCGGGCGCCCCGAGCGCGCGCAGAATCTTTGGCAGGGTGGCGTCGTGCCACACCACCAGAATATTCGCAGCCTTTTCTGAACCTGCTCGGCTAAAGGTGCGGCTGTCTGTTGCGTGCGTTGTAGATCGGAGGTAAATATCTGTTGAATGTGCGCGTCCGCCAGAGTTTTTGCGAGGCATTCCGCGCGACGGTGTCCTGCGTCGCTGAGCAGAGCATCTGTTTCATCGGACACTTTGTCCGCATGGCGCACAAGGTAAATCGTGTGCACGTTTTGAGCGTGCGCACCTGGAGCGAACGTCATTGCCACAAAAAGGCAGATTCCCGCAATTCTTGCGAATGTTCTCACGAAGAATCTGCCTCTCAGATTCCTATTCCACGCCCGACGACCAGCGCATTCCAAAAATGATGGACGGCTTGTAGAACTCGCGCTGAACCGGATAGATTGGGCTGCCCTGGTAGAATCCGAACACCTCGTTGCTGAGGTTCAAGCCAGAAACAACCAGTTGCAGCCCCTTATACATCCGGTAACTGCCCTGGACGTCGTACTGCGTGTGTGCGTAGAGGTAGATATCGCCGTTGGGCCCCCTTAAACCAATGATGGGATCAGTATCGTTGCCTGTCGCCTGATAGTTGTAGGCATAAATGTTTGCGTCGTTGTGGCTCACCCCGAAGCGCATTGAAAACCTCGCCTTGTCGTAGGTCATACCGAGGTTCCAGGTGTTCGGCGCCTGGCGCAGCAATGCGGGGTGGTCGGTCCTGCCACCAGAGAAGCCGTCGGGAAATTTTACCTGCGAGGTCGTGTAACTGTAGTTTGCAGCCACTCCAAGTCCGTTCAGAAGGCCAGGAAGGAACGACAGCCGCTGCTCCCACGATGCCTCGAAACCGGTGATGTGCGCGCGCGGGCCATTGATGGATTGCTGCACCTGAAACCCCGCATATGCCCCCGTTCCCGTTTGCGTAGTATTGTAAATCGGATTCGAAAGGTCCTTATAGAAGAAGCCAGCTTGCAAGATGCCTAGGGGCTGGAAAAAGTGCTCGAAAAGGAGATCGAAATCATTGGCGCGCGTTGCCTTCAATGCCGGATTACCAAGCGTCGCGGACGGAGGGCTGCCGTTTGGTGAGAACAACACCGACGGCACCAGGTCCGAGAAGTTAGGTCTGGAGATGGCCATGCCGTAAGTTGCGCGGATGTTGGTGTTGGAAGTCAACATATACTGCCATTGAATGCTAGGCAGGACGTTGGTATAGCTTCCACCTCCAATAACTGGCAAGGTAGTTACATAATCACCGTTAATGTCTACGACGACCTTATTCGCGTTGTAGGACTCATCCGTTGCTTCGAAACGCACGCCCGTCTGCAGGCGAGACTTCCCGAAACTGATCGAATTCATCAAGTAGCCTGCGTAGATACGTTCGGTCCCGTCGTAATCCGATCCGTCATTATTCAAATGAGTCGCGGCGGAATCGAACGTGAATGCGGTGAAATTGGAGTTGATCAGGCTGACGATCTTGTCGTAATTGGAGAGCGGACCAAGTTGGTACGAGTGATCGTAGTAGTTTGGGTTGGTGTACGGACCAAGAACCTGGCTGAGTGTAAAGTTGGACTGTGGATTGTAATATGGGTTATTGGAAAAATTTGTCTTGTCAGAATTTCGTAATTTGAAGCCCATCTCGAACGTACCCAAATGCGAACCCACAGCGTATCGCCTCGCTAACGAGGCAGCGCCCTGGAGACTGAGTTCTGCAGTGTGCGCGTTAATAAACTCCTGTTGAGTCATGACATACTGCGTGGGATCAAAAATAGGAGTGTTACCCACAACCACGTATCTCGGGCGGTAGGGGTCCGTCGTATCCACATTGAATTGAATGCCGGAGGGTCCACTCCTGAAATTGGTCGTGGGAAAACCCCCGTACTGGTGGGAGCGGGAAACCGCAAATTCATAGGTGATCAGCGTCGAAGAAAGGTCATGCCTAGCACCCGTGGAGAAACTGAAGATTTGCTGATCCGGTCGACGAATGTAATGGCGGTATCGCATCCTACCGGTGTTATCGTAGCTCGTTATTCCCCCCGATTGAGAGGGATTTGCACCGGCCCTGTAGGTGTATACCCAGGTGTCGCCGAAATCATGAAAATCGGAGAATAGGCCCTTGACATAGGCGGTCGATCCTGGACCCAGGCGATAATCTAGGCCGCTCGCGAAACCCCAACGCGTTCGATAGTACTGATATTCACGAGTGTCAACGGATGGGACCACCGCAATGTTCTTTCCGCTCACTGCATCGACATCCGTCGTGGGCCCCGGTTCCACATCATCAATACCGCGTGCATTCCAATCATATGTGCCGCCAAACATGACGCCAAGTTTCTTGCTGTCCCCGAATCGCCTGCCAATGCTGCCGTTAAATGAATCCAGCCAGCGCCCATTCTGAATGGGGGTGTAGCCACCTTGGCCTTCAAGGCTGATGCTCGGCTTCTCGCCGGCGGTTTTGGTTACCAGGTTTATCGACCCGCCGATGGCGTCGGCGTCCTGATTGGCGGAAAGCGTTTTGTAGACTTCAATGCGGTCGACCAGTGCTGCGGGAATAACGTCGAGCTTAATATTGCGCACGCTTCCTTCCGGGGACGGCACATTGACTCCGTTAACGGTTACGTTACTAAGGCGCGGTTCCGTTCCTCGAATCTGGACGTACTTGCCTTCGCCTTCATCACGCTCCAGCGTTACGCTGGGCAAGCGACCGACAGCATCAGCAATGTTCGTATTCGGTAAGCTGGTAATGACCTTCAGCGGCAGCACTTGAACGATATCGTCGGCGGTGCGCTCGATATTGATCGCCTCGGTCTCGCCTTGCAGCCGCTCAGCGGAGACAATGACTTGATCGTTCTGCGAGGCGACTGTCATCGCGACGTCTGCGGTTGCCACCTGCCCCGGCGCGACTTTCACGGTCGTCGTGAAAGGTGAGAATCCGACGTAGGAAGCCGTGAGCGTGTATTCGCCCGGCGCAACGTCCAGGATTCTGAATTGCCCCTGGTCGTCCGACACAACTCTCTTTCCTGTCGGCTGAAGCTCCACAAGCGCGCCGACCAATACTCCGCCGGCCGGGTCTTTCACAGTTCCAGAGAT
>WNGO01001848.1_pt1 | contig 15054 bp, 17 predicted proteins | sample 5400511 | NCBI WGS metagenome assembly WNGO01 (sample SAMN13153380, study PRJNA577476) | soil metagenome | isolation source: 20 cm soil or saprolite under Garry oak tree replicate 2 | place: USA:California | collected 2016-06-15 | reverse complement strand
ACCACGAAGATCAGCAGCCCGGCCCCGCCATAGAACACGCGCAGCGCCGAGCGTCTCATGCACCCGCCTCGTTGATCGAGCGCACGGTCTGGCGCACGTAGAAGAACGAGATGATCATGAGGATCGCCACCATGACCACCGCCACCGCCGAGCCCAGTCCGAACTGGCTGACGCGGAACGATTCCTGGAACGAGAAGACCGAGATCACGTAGTAGTTCTCGTTGGGTCTCTGGTTCAGCATCACCCAGACCTGGTTGAACACCTGGAAGTCCCAGATGGTAGACAGGCTCAGCAGCACCAGGAGCAGCGGCTTGAGCGTCGGCAATGTCACGTTTCTGAAGATCTGCCATGCCCGCGCGCCGTCGATCTGCGCCGCTTCGATGAGCTCTCTTGGGACCTGGGTGAGGCCTGCATGAAGCGTCAGCGCCAGGAACGGGATCGCGCCCCACACGACGACGACAGTGATGACGGTGAATCCCTGCACCGGATTCTCGAACCAGTTGTGGTGGATGTAGTTGCCGGCGCCGATCCTGGTCAGGAGCCAGTTGATGACGCCGAACTCGTAGTCGAACATCCACTGCCAAAGGTCGATCGCGGGGATGACGGGCGTGGCCCAGACGAAAACGAGGCCCGCGCCGAGGAGAACGCGCACAAAGGAGCTGACCCGCTCCATTAGCAGCGCGATGATCGTCGCCAGCGTCATCGACAGCACGATGTTGGCCGCGGTGAAGATGAGGGTCACCTCGACGACGTACTTGAACTGCGGGTCGGCGAGGATGTTTGCGAAGTTCTGCAGGCCGACGAACTGCCCCTGGTGCTGGAACAGCTCGCGCAGCCCGTAATGCTGGGTCGAGAGGTATAGAAGGTCGAGCAGCGGCCAGCCCAGCACGCCGAGGATGACCACAGTCGCCGGCGCGATCAGGGCGTACGGCAGGCCCTTGCGCGCCACCATCGAACGAAGTGAGGAGGCTCCTACGCGGGACCGGGTCCTGGCGGTCGCGGTGCCTAACGACCCGGCCGCTCGCATCGAAGCCTCCTCCTTATGAAATTGGTCTAACTGCTTGCGTTGAGTATCTGCGCGATCTTGTCACTCGCGGACTTGGTCGCGTCGCTGATGCTTGCCTTGTTGGTGAAGATCGAAACAAGCATGTCCTGCAGGACGTTGGCCGACTCGACGTTGGCCCAGTTCGGCGAGTTAGGGGTGAACCGGCTGTTCTTGGCGGCGGCCGCGAAGATCGCCGGGAGCCCGCTCGACAGGCTGACCAGTGAGGTCGAGTTGGGGATGACGCCGCCGACGGTCACCATCTGGCTCTGGAACTTGGTGCCGCCGAGAAGCTTGATCCACTCGCGCGCCAGGTCCTGGTGCTGGCTCTTGGCCGCGATGCCAAGGTCGGATCCACCAAGGAACACGGGCGCTGTCTGGCCGGCTGTGTGGCTCGGGATTGGGAACGCACCGAGCCGCCGGTCTTGTCCGCGCGAGAGAGCTGGGTGACCAGGTTCTTCAGGACCGTGAGGCCCTGCTGCGAGTTGGAGCTGTTGATCGCGCCGGTCCACTGGCTGCCCGACTGGGTGGCGATGTCACCGCCGAAGTCCCAGACGAAGGGAGCCGCTGCGTACCAGTACTTGCCAGGGAAGTAGAGCGCTGAGAACCGGGAGTCGGATCCGTACTTCGCCATCAGCTTCTGGCCGACCGTCAGGAGGTCGTCCATGCTGGTGGGAGCGGTCACGCCCGCTGCCTCGAACATGTCCTTGCGGTAAATGACCGCGCGGCTGCCGGCGTAGTACGGGACGCAGTACAGCTTGCTCTGGTACGTGCAGGAGTCGGTCAGCGACTGAAGCCACGTGCCCGAGTTTTCGAAGTCGGACTTCTTGCCGCTGATGTTGGCAAGCGCGCCGGCCGAAGCGTACTTCGCGACCAGCGTATTGCCGAGCTCCATCACATCCGGCGGCGCGCTGCCACCGAAAGCGGTGTCGAGCTTGGTGGTCACGTCCGACCACTGCTGGATCTGGACGTTGACCGTGACCTTGGGGTACTTGGCCTTGAAGTCGGCGTTGACCCCGTCGACGACGGCCTGCGGCGCGCTCCCGTTCATGAGCCACACCGTGAGCGTCCCTGTCTGGTCGTTCGGGTTGGCCGCGGTGGAGGTCGATCCACACGCCGCGGAGATGACCGCGATCGCCGAAACGATCGCGACCATAAACAGCTTCCTGGGATTCATCTGGGTTTATTCCCCCTCTGGTTTCAATTCGGCGCGCCTTTCGCCGTTGCGGACTCTTGCTGCCGCCGCGCGCAGCCGGCCGTTACGGCTGCGCTGCGGCGTCAGGTCGGCGACCAGGCGGTAGCGGTCGCCTCGATATATGGAGCGAACGAACTCGACGATCCGCCCTGACTCGGACTGGGTCGTCCGCTCGAACAGGAAAGCCGGCGTGTGCAGGGGCACCCCGAGCACTTCCGATTCCTCTTCCGACGTCACTGTGGGCTCGATGCTCTGGGTGCCAGAGACGACAACGATTCCGTACCTCTCCTCCAGGAGCTCGTAGAAGGAGTGATCTTCCAGGTCGGACTTCGTCAGCCCCGGGACGAGTGCCTCTGGAATGTGCAGCACCTCCATGGCCATCGGCTGGTCGTCGGCGAGACGCAACCGCTTGACGCGGACCAGCCGTGCCTCGGGCGATACCTGGAGACGGCGCGCCATCCTCGCTCCCGTGGATGTGACGACGAGCTCGAGGGTCCTGCTGCCCGGGACCATCCCCCGCCGCCGCATGTCGTCGCTGAAAGACGTCAGGGTCAGCGGCTGGGCGATCTTCGGCTGGGTGACGTATGTGCCGCTGCCATGGCGGCGGTCGAGGTGCCCGTCGCGGACCAGCTCGTCGAGCGCCGCCCGGATGGTCAGACGCGAGACGCCGAGCTCCTGGGTCAGCTGGCGCTCCGAGGGGATGGTCTGACCCACCGCGAGCGCCTCCATGAGGTCGAGAACCCGCTCGCGCGTCTCTTCCTGCTTGGTCAAGCGGTCCCTCGGCCGAAGTGGTATGGCCCTCTAGCCAGCTTCACGCACGGGAGTTAAGCACATTGTCCCCAAGTGGTCAATACCACTTTTCGTAGCCAGGCGACTCGGCCAGGAATTTTTGCGGTGGCTGGTGCGGGTCCTGAACCGATCTTTACCGATTCTTGACCAACCTGTACTCAGCCGATCTTAAATTCGTACATCAGGGCCAAAGTTGTGGCCGAAAAAACAAGGGGTAGGAGTGAAATGAAGAGAATCTTGTTCAGCCTGGCCGTTTGCCTTGGCCTGCTCGCCGCCGGCACCACGAGTGCCAGCGCGGCGGTGCTGTGTCATGACGACCCGACCGTCGGAGTGTCCGTCCCGGGCGTGAAGCTGGCCGTCAACGCCACCGTCGGCGGTTCCAACGTGTTCGCGACCAGCGGAAGCGGCTCCACGAGCTTTGGATTCACGATCGGAACCTAGGCCGACAGCGGTGAACCGGGGGCTCCGCCTCTACCTGGTTGGCATCGTCGTCCCGGCGGCGGCCGTGCTGGGCGCGGTCCTCGGACTGCCCCGCACGCCGTCCGACCCGGTCCTGGCGGCGGTTCTCGTGTCCATCGGGGTGCTCGCGGCCAACTTCCCGGTGATGATTCGGAAGAACTACAAGGTCGACGCGACGCCGGCGATCGACCTCGCGCTCGTGGTCCTGTTTCCCGCGGCGACGGCCGTCGCGCTGGTGGGGCTCGTGCGGTTCCTCGGCGACGGCACGCTGTGCCTGCGCCGCAACCCGAACACCGGCAAAAGGCGGCGCCGGCCCATCGACCTGCTCTTCAACACGAGCCAGATAATCCTGTCCGCAGCGGCGGCGGCGATCATCTACCGCGGCGTCCTGACCACCGGCCCGCTCGCCGACGGGGCCGGCGCGGTGGGTGCTGCGATCGCGGCGGCAGCGGCCATGTACGTGACCACCACCACGCTCGTCGTGATCGCCGTCGCGATGATGAGCGGGCGCAGCCCCGTCCAGGTATGGCTCGAGGCGGCAGCGGTCGAGTGGAAGCTGACGGCCGCGATGTACGCCGCCGGCTACGTGCTCGCCATCGTCTCCGCGTCACATGCGTGGGTTGCGCTGGTGATGCTTGCCCCGCTCGCCGGCTTGCAGCTCGCCATGAAGCGCGCCGTGCAAATGCGGGACCAGACGATCGCCGCGGTCGAATCGATGGCGGACGTCGTGGACATGCGCGACCCGTACACAGGCCAGCACTCGAAAAGCGTGGCCGAGCATTCAGTGCGCATCGCGCGGCAGATGCACCTTATTGAAAGCGAGGTAGAGCTCATTCGCCTCGCCGCGCGCGTGCACGACCTGGGCAAGATCGCGGTGCCCGACGAGGTGCTGCACAAGCAGGGCCGGCTGACCGACGAGGAGTTCGCGATCATGAAGCTGCACCCCGCGACCGGCGCCGAGATCCTGGCAAAGTTTCCCGAGTACCGTCGCGGGCGTGAGCTGGTGCTCGCGCACCACGAGCGCATCGACGGCCGCGGCTATCCTCGGGGGCTGGCGGGCGACGCGATCCCGCTGGGGGCGCGCGTCATCGCGGTCTCCGATTCGTGGGATGCCATGACCTCGAACCGGCCGTATCGCACAGCGCTCGATCCTCATGTGGCGATGGCAGAGCTGCTGCGCGGACGCGGCATCCAGTGGGACGCCACAGTCGTCGACGCGTTCGCGACGACGATGCCGGATCTCGTTCCGCCCGAGTTCGAGGTCGAGCCGGAGCGGGTGGGACTGCCGCTGCTGCGCTCGCTCGGAGCCGTGGCCGGGATCCTGAGCTGACCCTCAGGCACTATTCCTTGACATGAACGAGTTCTTCGTCGACCTCGGCAGACGATGGGTCGCGGCAAGCGAGCGCCGTGGCTCGAAGATCACAGCGCCTACGCTCGACGCTCGCGTCGCGCTCGAGCTTCTCGAGCTGGCGCGTGCCGCTGCTCACACGCACGAGCGGCGTTTCGCCCCGCTTTCCTGCTACCTCGCGGGCGTCGCCTCTGAGCGGATGCGGTCAGCTCGGCCCGATTTCGACGACGGCGCCGCCGCGGCCTACATCCACGAGGTCTGGAAGGAGCTGGAGGGCGAGCCGGCCGAGCCTACCTGACGTTGATCACCGGCAGCTGCCGGAAGCTCTGCACCGCCACCCGGGCCGCGACCGCGGAAGCGACCGACGCGAACGCCCTGGCCGAGGCTGAATCCGGCTGCGACGCAACGACCGGGGTTCCGCAGTCGCCGCCCTCGCGCACCGACGGTTCCAGAGGGATCGCGCCAAGGTAGGCAACGCCGAGGCGCTTGGCGGCCTGCTCGGCGCCGCCGTGGTCGAAGATGTGGTGCTCCTCGCCGCAACGCCCGCAGACGAACCAGCTCATGTTCTCGATCAGGCCAAGGGCCGGGACGTTCAGGCCCCTGAACATCTGGAGCGCCTTCACGGCGACCCGCAGAGCCGCATCCTGGGGCGTGCACACGACCGCAATGCCCGTGAGCGGCACGGCCTGGGCCAGGGTCAGCGACGCGTCGCCGGTCCCAGGCGGCAGGTCGATGACGAGATAGTCGAGCTCGCCCCACCGAACGTCGGTCAGCATCTGCTCGATCCCGCGGGACACCATGGGTCCGCGCCACACCAGGGCCTGCTCGGCGCCGGCGAGCAGTCCTATCGACATGAGTCGCACGCCGTAAGCCTCGAGAGGCACCAGCTTCTGGTCCAGCACCTTGGGCTGCTCGCTGACGCCGAGCATCCCCGGCACCGACGGGCCGTAGATGTCGGCGTCGAGCAACCCGACGCTCGCTCCTTGCGCGCGCAACGAGACCGCGAGGTTGACCGCGACCGTCGACTTGCCGACACCACCCTTGCCCGAACCGATGGCCAGCACGTGCTTGACCCCAGTGATGGCACGCTCGCGCGGCTGGCCTCCGAAAGCCGACTTCACGTTGGCGGTCATGCGCACATCCACGGCGCTCACGCCGGGCAGCCTTCCGACCAGGTCATGCGCCATGGCGCTGAATCGGTCGCGCACGGGACAGGCCGGTGTGGTCAGCTCAAACGTGAAAGCAACTCGCCCCTCGTCGCTGATGGCGAGGTCTTTGATCATGCCCAGGCTGACGACGTCGCGATGGAGGTCAGGATCCTGGATCGAGCGCAGCGCCGCGAGGACCTGTTCGGGCTTCGGGGGCTCGACCCGCGTCGAGCTACTGGCCACTGAAGATCACCGCCGCGCGCAGGGCGAGCACTCCGATGAGCACCAGCACGGAGACCAGGACGGCGTTGGCGCCCACTGACGCGACCGCGGCCCCGCCCCCACCGCCACCCGACGGCCTCATGCGCCGGCCCTCGGCTCGGAGCCCGACCAGCGACGCGGCCAGGCCGACCAGGGCCAGGGCCCAGAGGGGCGCTGTCGCGATCGTCCTGGCGCCCGTGCCGGCGTTGACCACGGTGACGAAGAATGCGATCACCAGGATCAGCTCCAGCAGCGAGAAATAACCGTCAGCCATGCGCAGGCGCAGCAGGCTGTAGACCGCCTCCCGCCGGTACCGCGTCAGCAGCGCGATAAGCGCGGCCGCTCCGCTCAAGCCAGACGCCAGGAACAGGCCGCCCAGCGTCCAGGTATCGCTCCAGACCGGCTGGTTGGAGACGCTCAGCAGCACACCGGTATACGACGCGAGGAACAGACCCGCCAGGGCGCCGACAAGGTTGAACGCGACGCTCAGCGGACCGAACAGAGGCGGTCCCTCGCGGCCGCGCCGGTCGGCCAGCCAGGCCCCAAGGGCGGAGAGCCCCGCGAAGATGCTGAACACCAGAAGCAGCCACACGCCCACCGACATCGGCGACCAGTACTTGAAGTTCAGGCCCGCGTTGCCCGGCGTGACGTTCACGAGCATGTGCCAGAACTTCCACCAGCCGGCGCCCAGGTCCGCGGTGAGGAGTACGGGACACAAGAGGATCAGAACGAACGAGGCGTAGAAGGCAGTCCTGGCCGCCGGCTCGTCGCGCGGATCGCCGGACAGTCGCAGCAGGGTGGCGATCACATAAGAGCCGCCCGACAGGCCGGCCAGAAAGAAGTAACCGAGGATGAACCACTCCCAGTCCGGGGCGCGGACGAAATGTTCCGCGGCAAGGAACATCTAGGCCATCCCCCGGCGCCGAAAAGCAACCAGGCCTGCCACCACCCCGACCACAGCCGTGATCACTGCGCCGACGTAGCCGCCGATGTTGTTGCGGCTCGGCAGTACCGCGTTCTCGGCGTTGGGCAGGCCGTATGCCTCCGGCTTGTCCATCAGGAGGAAGAAGGCGTTGAGACCCCCGTACACCTTGTCGTCGCGGCCATAAAGCTGGGCCTGCGTCGCGCCCTGGGAGTGCAGCGCTTCGAGCCGAGCGTCGGCCGTCTGCTGCAGCTGCGCAAGCGGCCCGAACTGGATCGATTGCGTGGGACAGGCCTTCGCGCAGGCGGGCTCGAGGCCGCCCTGCAGGCGGTCGTAGCACAGGGTGCACTTATGCGCTGTGCCTGTCTTCTGGTTGATGCCGATGACGCTGTAGGGACACGCCGCCACACAGTTCCGGCAACCGTTGCAGACGTCCTGCTGGATGAAGACTGTGTTGAACTCGGTGCGGATGATGGCGTTGGTGGGGCACACCTCCATGCAGCTCGCGTGCTGGCAGTGCTTGCAGACGTCCGACATCATCAGGAAGGCGGTTCCGTTGCCGGTCGTCGCCGGCCGATCGGGCACCTTGTCGTAGAACTTCACGTGACGCCAGTTCTGGGCGTCCAGCTGGCCAGTGTTGTCGAAGCTGTCGGCGAGGAACGCGGGCTCGTTGCCCTCCAGCTGATTCCATTCCTTGCACGCCACCTCGCACGCCTTGCACCCGATGCAGACGCTGGTGTCGGTGAAGAACCCGTACGACTCGCCGGCTTTGATCTCCACGTTCAGAACCCCATCAGGTTGGGCGTGATCTTGGTGAACCCGATTTCGCGCGCGTAGAGGTCGAGGGGCAGGGCCGACAGCTCGTCCACCAGCGGCACTGCCTGCGCGTCCGCGGCAAGGTCGATGTTGAGCATGTAGCGACGGCATGTCTCGCACGCTTCGATGCGAATGTGCGGAAACAAAGCATCGGTTTTGCCCGGTATCCCAAGCCCTCGCACGACTCCTCCGCGCTCGCCGGCTGCGGTCCCAAGCTCGCTGTAGACGGGCAGGCGCGAACCTGACTTCTCGCCGCAGCCGGCGCACGTCATGCGCGGATACCCCCACTCGGCATGGCACCTTGCGCACACCAGCACTCGGCCGCCGCTGGCCAGGTCGTCCGCGGCCAGCTTGAAGCAGCTCAGCTGCGGCGGGCCGCCGCACCGGGGACAATGCCGGGGGTCGCGGCGGCTGTGGAACGCAGGAGCAGCGTCCGGTCCCAATGCCTCGAGCACCGGGCTCAGCGCGGCGCGCGCGAGGTATCGCTCCGGGGGCGCCTGCTCGTCGCCGAACATCCAACCCGCGACTATCGCCTGTGCGCTGGACCTGTCCAGACAATCCGCGATCTCCTCGGCCAGGCGCTCAGGACCCGCGGCGGTTGTCGCGTCAACGATTCGGGGCACCACACGCTCGGCCACGTGAGCCGCGATACGGCCGGGCGCCGGCGGCGCGGTGCGGGCGTCGAGGAAGGCCTCCTCCTCGATTGGCAGAAGCGCGGCGAAGAGGCGCAGCAACTCAGCAGCGAACGGATGCCGTTGCTCCAGGATCTCGGTCCTGGCTCGCCTCGCCTCCCACGTCTCGGTCAGGACCTGGAGCATCAGATCTTCTCCAGGTTGACGAGGAACGCCTTGAACTCGGGAGTGCGCGCGTTGGCGTCGCCGACGAAAGGTGTCAGCGCGTTGGCGAGCCAGTAGCGGCCGTGCGACGGATCGCTGTCAGCCGAGACGCCGACGTAACCCCAGTGGATCGGGATGCCGATCTGGTAGACCTTCTGGCCGGCCACGGTCATGGGCCCCAGGCGCTTCGTGACCAGGGCCTGCACCTCGACCTTGCCCCGCTTCGACGACACCCGCACCTTGTCGCCGCTCTTGATGCTCTTCTCGTTCGCGAGCTCCTCCGGGATCTCGACGAATGGCTTCGGCTGCAGCTGAACGAGGTGTGGCACGTGCTGGGTGACGTAGTGCTCGTGCTCGGTCAGGCGGTAGCTCGTCGCGATGTACGGGAACTCTTGAGGGCCGCCGAAGCGGTTCGGCCTGCCCGCCGCCTTGTCGTACAGGAACGCGACCGGCGAGGCCGAGTTATTCGGATGGAGCGGGTTCTGCACCGGCGACTCGACCGGCTCGTAGTGCTCAGGGAACGGTCCATCGACCATGCCGTTGCTGAACAGGCGGCCGACGCCTTCGCCGTTCATGATGAACGGCAGCCAGGCCTTCGGATCGTGAGGGTCCATCGTCGCCGGGTAGTCCGGGACGTCGCCGACCCACTTGCTGCCGTTCCAGGTGATGCCCGGTCGCGCCGCATCCCACGGCTTGCCGTCGAGGTCGGCCGACGCACGGTTGTACATCACACGCCGGTTGAGCGGCCAGCTCCACGCCCAGTTCGGATAGAAGCCCATGCCCGTCGGATCGTTCGCCTGCGGGTCGCTGATGCCGGAGCGGCGCTTCATCAGGTTGCCCGAGTCCGGGTAGCTGCCTGTGTAGATCCAGTCTCCCGCCGTCGTCGTGCCGTCGTCTTTGAGGTTGGCAAAGGTCGACAGGCGCTTGCCGGTGGTGAGGTCGAAGCCGTTGATCTCCTGGGCGATCTCGTCGAGCTCGGGCTTCAGCGGATCTTTGTACTTGAGGGTCACGGCCATGATCGGATCGGGGAACTTCCCGCCCTGGTCCTGGTAGAGCTTCTTCACCCGGCTGAAGACGTCGGCCAGGATCCAGTGGTCATGGCGGGCCTGACCTTGCGGCGGCATCACCTGGTCCTTCCACTGCGACCAGCGGCCGCTGTTCACAAACGAGCCGTCCTTCTCGATCCAGTGAGTGGTCGGCACCATGAACACCTCGGTCTGAATCGCTGAGGGAGTGGCGCCCGGCGCGTGCCAGAACTCCGAGCTGGTAGTGGGCAGCGCGTCCATCACCACCAGCCACTTCAGGCTGGATAGCGCCTGCTGCACCTGGTTGGAGTCAGGGCCGATGCTCGAGGCGGTCATGCCCGACAGGATCAGGCCCTGCATCTTGCCCTTGAGCGCCTGATCGTGGATCGTCATCCACGAGGCGTTCGAGGCAGGCTTGGGCACGAAGTCGAAAGCGAACTCGTTGTCTTTGGTGGCTTTATCGCCGTACCACGTCTTGAGCAGGCTCGTGAGGAACTTCTTGTAATTGGTGCCGAAGAAGTTCCACGAGTTCGGGTCCGATTTCTTCGGAGCGCTGGCCGCCACGTACTCGTCGCGGTTCTTCTGGCCGGGGGCTGGGATCTTCAGGTAGCCGGGCAGGATCTCCCAGGAGATGGCGTGATCGGTGTTGCCCTGGATGTTGGCGTGCCCGCGCTCGGCGTTCATGCCGCCCCCTGGCCTGCCCATGTTGCCGAGCAGCAGCTGCAGGACCGCCGCCGACCTGATCAGCTGTCCGCCGGTGGTGTGCTGGGTGAGACCGACCGCGTACACGATCGTCATCACCTTGTCCGGCTTGCCCATCTCTCCGACCATCGAGGCGACGCGGTTGAAGTCGTCGACGGGTATGCCGGTGATGCTGGAGACGACATCAGGCGTGTAGCGCGAGTAGTGCGTCTTCATCAGCTGAAACACAGTGCGCGGGTTTTGCAGCGTCAAGTCGCGCGTGGCGAATCCGTCGGAGCCGGTCTTGTACGCCCAGCTCGCGATGTCGTACGACCGCTTGTCTGAGCTGTAGCCCGAGAAAAGCCCGTCATTGAATGCGAACTCGTCTTTGACGATGAACGACGCGTTCGTGTAGTTGCGCACGTAGGCGTCGTGGAACAGGTTGCTCTGCATGACGTGGTTGATCAGGCCGCCGAAGTACGCGACATCGGTGCCTGTGCGCATGCGCAAATAGATGTCGGCCACTGCAGAGGTGCGGGTGAAGCGAGGATCGGCATGCACCATCTTCGCGCCGCGATCGAGCTTGGCCCGCATGAACCACTGGAAGCCGACAGGGTGCGCCTCAGCCGGGTTGGCTCCGTTGATCAGGATCAGGTCGGTGTTCCTGATGTCGCGCCAGTGGTTGGTCATCGCTCCCCTTCCGAATGTGGCGGCCAAACTGACCACCGTGGGGCCGTGTCAAACCCTGGCCTGTTGTTCGAGGTGAACCAGTCCCAGGCCGCGCATCAGCTTGGTGGCGAAGTAGCCTTCCTCCGAGCTGAACGCGGCGCCGCCCGCGAATGCGATCCCCTCGCATCGGTTCACAGTGTTGCCGTTGCCGTCGACGGTGACGAACGTCGCGTCTCGTGACGCCTTGATGTTCTGGGCGATCTTGTCCAGCATGAAGTCCCAGGTCACCTTCCTCCAGTCCGAGGCGCCGGGCGCGCGATATAGAGGCGCCTCGACCCGGCGGGGCGAGATGGCGAGCTGCATGGCGGTGGCGCCTTTGGGGCACAGCCGTCCTTCGTTCACCGGGCTGTCAGGATCACCCTCGATCTGGAGCAGCTGGACACTGCCGTTGGCGGCCTTGCGCGTGTAAGTGAGCAGAGCGCAGCCGACGGCGCAGTAGGGGCAGACGCTGTGGGATTCAGTGGCGCCGGAGATGCGCAGCGACTGCTTGACCTTTGTCGACTCGGCCACCGCCACGTCGAAGCCGAGGCCTGTGGCCACGATGGCGCCCGAGCCGGCAAGGCCGATCTTCAGAATTTCCCGACGCGTGACTTCGGTCACGTCTCACCCCGCAACCAACCGGTTTGGCTTGCAACTCGACGCTAGCCAGCCTGAAGCCGATTGTCAAGTTCGACGCGAGGCGGGGTGGCCTCAGCCGGTGGACATCTGCAGGTCGCTGCGGTCATCGTCAGCATCCTGGTTGCGCAAGAGGTCGACCAGGCGCGGATCCCAGGGCACGATGAGCCCGGCCGCGCCGCGCGCGGTGTGGGTCGCGAGGGCCTCCCTCCAGGCCATCCGGTCCGCGGGCATCTCTATCTGTATCCAGGCATCGCCGGGCTCCGCGCCATGGATGGTCAAAAGGTCGGAACGCTCGCCCCGGACGAAGACCATCGCCCGGCCGCCGCTGATCCGGTCCAGAGCCGACCATGCCTCCGCGGAGAACGCCTCTCCCCGTACGCAGCCGACCTGGACGCGGTGGGTCGCCGCAGCCATGGCACCGAGCACGACGAGAGAAACGGGATCCGAACCTTCGATCAGCTCCGCATAGGCGCCGGCCGCCTCCAGAGCTGCCACATCGGCGAGGAATTCACCCCCGCGCTCGAACATGATCGGAAGCAGGACGGCGACCCGAAGCACCGACGTCAATCTACCGAGTCCGCGTGCGGGCGCCCCAACCAAATTCGACCTGTTTGGCGCCAAACCCGCGCCTGACGCAGAAAGCAAGGGCCTGTTTGGCGCCAAACGTGGCGCTTCAACAAGGCCGGCCTCAGCGCCTGCCTGCGAGCTCCATGAACTCGGCGCGCAGCTGACCGTCCGATTTGTACGCGCCCAGCATGCAGGAGGTCACCGTCTGGCTTTCGGCCTTCTCCACGCCTCGCATCTCGACGCAGAGGTGGCGCGCCTCTACCACCACCGCCACCCCACGCGCCTCGACCAGCTGCTCGATCGCCTCTGCGATCTGACTGGTCATCCGCTCCTGCATCTGGAGGCGGTGGGCGAACGCGTCCACGATGCGAGGCAGCTTGGACAGGCCGAGGACACGGCCCGAAGGCACGTAGCCGATGTGACAGCGGCCGAACATTGGCAGCAGGTGGTGCTCGCACAGGCTGTAAAAGGGGATGTCGCGCATGGTGACCGGCTCGGTGCCCTCATGCGCGTAAAGGGCGCCGCGGGCCAGCACGTTGATGTCTGTGCCGTAACCGTCGGTCAGGTCCAGCAGCGACCGCGCGACCCGGCGCGGCGTGGCCTCCAACCCCTCGCGGTCGGGATCCTCGCCCAGCGCGACCAGAATGCGCCGCGCGGACTCCTCGAGCTCCTCGAGGCGGGGCCGGCCTGAAGGCCGCGGCAGGCTCATTCGACGCTGACCTCGGCTGCGTTGTTCTCCGACTCGACAACTCGAACCTTCAAGAGGCGGGCCGGCTTCAGGTGCGGCTCGAGCTGGCGGAAGGCGGCCAGGGCCACGTTCTCGGCCGTGGGCACCGTGCCGCGCAGGAACTCGACGTCGCGGTTCAGATGCCGGTGATCGACGGCGTCGATGAAGTGGCGGCGCAGCGCCGCGTCCACCTGTTTGAGGTTGACGACCATGCCGGTCTCAGGATCCACGGGTCCACCGACGGTGACCTCGACCACGTAGTTGTGCCCGTGATCAGTCGCGCAAGCGCCGAATACCTCGCGATTGCGCTCCTCGCTCCACTCCGGACGGCACAGGATGTGCGCCGCCGCGAAGGTGGCACGCCGCTGGATCCGTACGGCTTCAGGCACTCAACACCTCTTTACAAGAACGCGTACTGGGTTAGGTAACTTCCCAGGGAACTGCACTAATGCGGATCGAGGCGCAGATTGGCTCCGGAGAGCGGCTCCGAATCCCGCGAGGCAAGCCACACGATCAGGCGTGCCACCTCGGCCCGCTGCAGGCGTGGTCCCTCGACACCGGCGATGCGCAGCATGGCGGTGTCTACCGCGCCCGGGCTGATTGCGTTCACCCGAATCCGCTCTGGCCTGCCCTCCACCGCCAGGACCTCGGTCAGCCCCGCCAGCCCCGACTTCGCTGCCACGTAGCCCGCCATGCCCGCGAACTTCTCGGCGCCGGTGACTCCCGACAGGCTGGACACAAGGACGATGGAGCCGCCATGGCCCCGCATCAGCCGAAACGCCTCGCGCGAGCACAGGAACGCTCCGCGCAAGCCGGCGCCGAGCTGGTCGTCCCAGTCGCTCGCGGACGTCTCGGCGAAGGGCCGTTTGATCAGTACCTGGGCGCAGTGGACCAGCGCGTCAAGCGCGTCAAAGCGGGCGAAAGCGCTGCGGACCTGGGCTTCGTCGGAGACGTCGCATCCCTCGCGCCGGCTCAGCGAGGTCACCTCCCAGCCGCGCCCACGCATTGCCTCGACCACTGCCAAGCCGATGCCGCCCGACCCGCCGGTGACGACCGCCCGCGCGGTCACGAAGACGCGATCTCCATCAGCGCGCTCTCATAGCCGTCGACCGCGCCGTCCAGGCTGAGCCGCCGCCGCGCGCTCGCCCGCACCTCCCCGCGGTCCAGGGTGAGGCACCGTTCGATGGCTGCAGCAAGGGAATCTGTGTCATCCGGAATGGCGAGAAAACCGCTCACGCCGTCCTCGACGACCTCAGGCACCGCGCCCCTGTCGTACGCCGCGACAGGGCAGCCTGCCATCTGCGCCTCGGCCGCGACCAGACCGAACGGCTCATCCCAGCGCACGGCGCAGATCGTGACCGCGCTTCTGGCCATCACCCGCCGCAGCTCCAGCCGCGTGAGCTCGCCCAGACGCTCGGCGCCCTGCAGATCGACGTCATACGCGGGATCGTAGACCGCACCCGCCACGCGAGCCGGCAAGCCCGCAAGGCGCGCGGCGGTCAACGCATCCTCGATGCCCTTCTCAGGCGAGATTCGCCCAGCGACTAGAGCCAGGTGCTCCGGCGCGCCGTCCGGCACGTCGACGTCCTCGACCCCGTTGCGCAGCACTCGTCCCACGTCGACGCCGGCAGCGCGCCACGCCCGCAGCATGCTCGCGGAGACGGTGGCGAGCTGGGCGGCGGGGGTCGATGCGGCGGCGGCTACGACGGCCGGCACCAGGGGCGGCAGGTGGAGCGTGTGCAGCGCCGCAAGTCCGCGCGCTTGATCGAACGCCGGCGCATCGAAGGCATGCTGGCTAACGACGTCGGGCCGGCTCGACCGGATGGCGTCGAACATCCCCGCGATCGCGGCCGCCACCCCCGGCGCCTGCGGCGCGGGACGGCCAAGAGGC
>WNGO01009052.1_pt1 | contig 15057 bp, 13 predicted proteins | sample 5400511 | NCBI WGS metagenome assembly WNGO01 (sample SAMN13153380, study PRJNA577476) | soil metagenome | isolation source: 20 cm soil or saprolite under Garry oak tree replicate 2 | place: USA:California | collected 2016-06-15 | reverse complement strand
GGTGACTGCATGACGGCCGCCGCGGCGGAATTGCCGCGCTCGCACACACCGATCACCGACACCCGGAGGCATACCGATGACCAGCACCCCGTTCCGGCAGCTGCACCACATCTGCATCGTGGTCCACGACATCGACAAGAGCGTCGCCTACTACGAGTCGATCGGCATCGGGCCGTGGCAGGACTACCCACCGCTCGCCGAGTACAGCAACCTGAGCGTCCCGAACCCTGACGCCTTTCACGCCCTCCGATACAAGCTCGTGAACCTCGACAACGTGCAGCTACAGCTCTGCCAGCCGCCCGAGCTCGACTGCCCGCAACGCCGCTTCCTCGACACGCACGGCGAAGGCGTGTTCCACATCGGGTTCGAGTCGGACGTCGACGCCGCCGCCGAGCAGGCCGATGCCCTCGGGCTGCACACCCTCATGCGCGGACAACGCCCCAACGGTTCCGGCTTCATCTATTTCGACACGCTCGACCAGGCTGGTGTTGTGCTCCTGGCACGCAGGACGCAGCGCTGATCATGCACGCGCTCATCGTGCACGCCCACCCGGAGCCGCGGTCCTTCAACGGAGCGCTGACCCGGCAGGCGGTCGAGACGCTCACCGCCGTCGGCAACACCGTCGAGGTCAGCGACCTCTACGCAATGAAGTTCAAAGCCGTCGCCGACGCCGACGACTACACCGAACGTGAGGACCCCGCCTACCTGCGCATCGACCGCGAACAGACCCACGCCCACCGGGTCGACGCCGTCGCCGCCGACGTCCGCGCCGAGCAGGACAAGATCGCACGTGCCGACGTCCTCATCCTGCAGTACCCCATGTGGTGGTTCGGCATGCCGGCGATCCTCAAGGGGTGGGCCGAACGCGTCCTCACCCGCGGCTTCGCCTATCTACCCGGTCGCAAATACGACACCGGCATGCTGCGCGGCAAACTCGCCATGGTGTCCGTCACCACCGGCACGTCCGCCGACACCTACCAGCCGGACGGCATCGACGGCTCGCTGCTCGACGTCCTCTGGCCGGTCCATAACGGCCTGCTCCGGTACAGCGGCTTCGACGTGCTGACCCCGTTCGTCGCCCATATGCCCGGCAAGCTCGACGCCGAAGACCGGCAACGCGCGCTCGCCGAGTACGCCGATCGCCTGCGATCGCTGGACTCGGTGCCACGCCTCTACTTCCACCCAGCCGAGGATTACGGCCCCAACGAACGCCTGCGACCCGGCGTCAAGGCAAGATCTGGATTCCAGCACAACTGACCGGCGAGTCCGAGACGTGCATACGGCGGTCCCGCGTGGTGAGGATCTCAGACCACGACGGACCCACGCAGTTTCGGTGACACCGCATTGACGCACTGTCCACAGTGGACAGTACTGACCTGCCGGTATTGGCATCTAGCTGATGACCAAGGCATGGCCGACGCGACGTCTCGAGTTTGCCGTCGACCTGCCTCGTCACATGTCGATCTCGCGGTCGACCTCGGTTACGACCTGCTCGATAACGTCGAGTGCCTGGTCGAGCAGGGATTCGGAGATGTCCAGTGGTGGCTTGACCTTGATCAGGTTGCCGAGTCCGACGTACCGGCTCTCGCCGAGAAGCACGCCGCGGGCCTGCGCCCGCCGGACGATCTCACTCGTCAGCTCGCGTGCGGGCTCCTTGGTGCGCTGATCACGGACGATTTCGAAGCACACCATGAGACCGGGGCAGCGGACGTCGCCGATGATCGAGGTGCGTTCCTGCAAGGCGCGCAGGCGCTGTGTCGCGTGCTCGCCGTGCTTGGCGGCCCGCGTGGGCAGGTCGTCGGCGATGATCGCCTGCACGGCGGCCAGCCCGGCCACGATCGAGAGCGGGAACTGCCCGAAAGTGAGTTGGTCGTCGCCGGCGGCGAACTTCGCCTCGTCGGCGCGGGCCAGGACGCCGGCGAGCGGGAAGCCGCCGCCGACACCCTTGCCGAACACCAGCATGTCCGGGCGCAGGTCGTAGTAGTCGGTGGCGAACATGCGGCCGGTGCGGCCGAAGCCGGTCTGTACCTCGTCGACGATCAACAGGATTCCGAACTCGTCGCAGACCTCGCGCAGCCCCTGGTGCCACAGCGCGGGGAACTCGTTGTGGCCACCGTTGCCCTGGATCGGTTCGTAGATGATCGCCGCGACCGGGCCGTCGACGCCTTTGGTGACCGTGTCTCTGAGCAGGCCGAGGCACAGCTCGGCGTCCTGGTCGGGGGTCAGCCCGGGCCGGGGCCGGTAGCAGTCGGGCCGGGCGACGCGGTGGAAGCCGCCCTGCATGAGCCCGAACACGTTGTTCGGGTGCGGCCAGCTCGCGGCCATCGTCGCGATCGCCCGGCCGTGGTACGCGTCCTGGAGGACGAGGATGTGCCTGCTGTCCGGGCGGTTGCGCAGAGCCAGCTTGAACGCCATCTCGACCGCCATCGACCCGTGCAAGGTGAAGCCGACCCGGTCGAGGCCGTTCGGGGCGATGCCGACCATCAGTTCGGCGAGCTCGAGCAGGGCAGGGGTGTGGAACGTCGGGCGCGCGTGCGTGATCTCGCTGAGTTGCCGGGCGACGGCGGCGATCACGCGCGGGTCGTTGGCGCCGAGGTTGTTCGACCAGGCCTGGGACGTGCAGTCGACGTACTCGTTGCCGGCGGCGTCCCACACCTCAGAGCCGAGCGCGCGAACGAGGGTGAGCTTGTTCGGGTCACCGCCTGGCGGCTCGTGCAGCAGTGCTTGCGCGCCGGAGTGGATGGCCTGGGTCATGGTCATGGTTGCTCCTCGAATCGTTCAGGCGCTCAGGGGCTGCTCGGCCGGGACGGGCACGTCCAGTCCGGGTGCTGCGCCGGGTGCGGCATCGCGGTAGATCCCGACAGCGCGGACGGCCAGGCGCGGACGCAGGTAGAGCAGGTACCAGAGCAGCCCGACCACCTCGGCGCCGAGCAGATAGCGGCCGGCCACGTGACCTTCCTGCGGCGCGAGGGCGATCACGACGACCCCGATCGGTCAGCAGGTATACGAAGTAGTAGGCAACGGCACAGATCGACACGACGTTCGCGGCGATGCCGGCCGAGAGCATATTGATGCCGATGCCGACCGCAGCCACGAGCACGATCGAGGCGATCGGGGTGCGGGTGGCCTTTTTGACGCTGCCGAGGACGGACGAGCCGGGCAGCATCCGGTCCCGCGACAGCGCGAACGCCAACCGCGTGGCCACGACCATGTTGGCCAGCACGCAGGAGAAGATCGCGAGGAACACGACCACCTGCAGCACGTCGGCGGCGAACGCGCCGAAGTGACTCTGGAAGATGTAGATCAACGGGTTCTTCGATTGCCCGAGCAGATCCGCCATGCCGCGCGGGATGGCGATCAGGAAGCCGACGATCATCAGCGCGCTGGCCGCCATCGAGACGAGGTTCGCGCGCATCATCGCGTACGGCGTGACCGCTCGAGGGTCGTGCGTCTCCTCGGCGAGGTCCGCGGCGCCCTCCCAGCCGATGAAGCAGTACATCGGCAGCAGCGCCGCAAGCACGAAGCCGTACCAAAGCGGGTTGTGTGTCGTCCGCTCGGTGGCGACGAGGATGTGGAACCCCGCCCGGTGATGGAAGAACGCGGAGCCGACGAGCAGCATCAGCGCGGCGACGACGGAGCCGACGATCTCGAAGAAGACGCCGACGTTGTTCACCGCGCTGACCAGCCGGATGCTGACGATGTTGATCACGGCCGCGGCGACCATCGCCAGCGTGGCCAGCAGCACGATGTCGCCGTGGCTCGGGTGGGACCAGATGTCGCCGGCGAACACCGATGCCAGGGCGACCGCGGTCGCGGCGGTGCCGGCCATGAACGCCAGCAAGGCGGTGTACCCGGTGAACCAGCCGTAGTGCGGATTGATCAGCCGGCTGTTCCATTGGTAGGCGAAGCCGGTGATCGGAATGCGGGCAGCCAGGTGCGAGTACACCAGCACGATCAGGAACACGCCGCCCGCACACGGCAGCCAGAGCCAGACACCGACGGCGCCGCTCGTGCCGAACAGGCTCGGCAGGAGGAAGAAGATCGCCGTCGTGATGCTGACCATCGAGAACGCCACCGAGAACGAGGCGAACGGGCCCATCGTCCGGCGCAGCGACTGCGCATAACCGAACTGATGCAGGTCGCCGACGTCCTGCGGATCGGACAACTGCTGTTCGACGCCGGAGCTCGTCGTTCCAAAAGCCATGCCAGTACCGCCCTTCACGAGACACCTGAACGCGGTCGCGACGCGGGATTGTTAGGTGGAAGCCACGCTAGATTCGTAACGGCCCCAACGGAATGACGAGTCTCTGCTGGCATTATGTAGATTCTTCGATGTAATCGGCCATCCGGAGGACGCCCGTGTCAGCAACCTCCAGCATCACCCTGCGGCAGGTCGAGGCCTTCCTCGCTGTCGCGCACGGGCGCAAGTTCGCCGCAGCCGCCGAACAGCTGCACCTCTCGGCGCCCTACCTCAGCCAGACCATCAAGCAGCTTGAACGCGCGCTGGGATGCGCGCTGCTGACCCGCACCACCCGCTCGGTGGAGCTCACGCCCGCCGGCAGCGTCTTCGCCGGACTGTCCGAGCGCGCCCTCGCCGACCTGGACCGCGCCGTGTTGGCCGCCCGCAGCACCGCGCAACCGCCGAAGACCAGCCTGCGGCTCGGCTACACGATCGGCGCCGGACTCGACGTCGTCCCCACCCTGCTGCGGACCTTCGCCGCCGAGCACCCCGCATTCCGGATCCAGACCGAGGAGTTCGACTTCGGCGAGCCGACCAGCGGGCTGCGGGACCATCGAGTCCAGGCGGCGGTCGTCCGTCCGCCGATCGGGCTGGCCGGCCTGCTCACGGTCGACCTCGCCAGCGAGGCGCGCGTCGCGTGCTTGCCCGAGGGGCACGAACTCGCGGATCGCACCTCGGTGTCCGTCACCGACCTGCTGTCCGAGCCGATCATCGCGGCTCCCCCATCGCTAGGCCCGTGGCGTGACTACTGGATCCTCACCGAGTACCGCTCGACCCCGGCGCCCGTCGTCGCAGAGGCCGCGACCTTCGAGGCCGAACTACACCTGGTCGCGAGCGGCCGCGGGATCAGCGTGACCGCGATGGCCGCCGCGCGCTACTACAGCCGACCCGGCGTCGTCTTCGTGCCGATCCACGATCTCGAACCCTGCCGCGTCGTCCTCGCCTGGTGGCCCGAAGACACGGCCGCCGTCGCCGACCTGGTCACCGTCGCCACCAAGGTTGCCAGCACCTCACCAGACGTCTCGCCGGGACACCACGCCGCAGAACCACCGCGCGACTAGCGGAGTTTCACGATCGCCGGGTCGCGCTGCACCAGACGACCGCCACGGTCCTCCGCCGCGACGGTCGCCGCCATCGGTAAGAAATGGCCGACGGCTGCGCTAGTCGTCACCAAGCCGCGGATGCTCACCCGAGGACCAGGCGCGCGAGCATTACACGGAGCAGGGGCTGGGCCGCGATCGGTCGAGAGGTCGATCGTGCAGTGCCGCGAACTCGACTAGGCGCGGCCGTCCAGCTAGGCGGGGTCACGTCTTGTCAGTCCCTATGAGCTGCAATTCAACTTGGTGGAGCGTGGCGTTCATGTTGTGGCGCAGTTGGCGCGTGCGGGCGGCGATGATGACGCTGGCGGCGGCCGGTGCGACTGCGACGGCGCGGCGAACAAACGAGTCGCCGGGCCCGTGCTCGAAGGTCTGCGTGACTGCGGTCGCGTCGCCTGCGCCGCCATTTGTAGCCTCAAGCGTGTAGGTCCAGGTTGAGGATGGGCGATCAGGGTCACCGACCGTCCAGCCGAATCGTTGCGGACGCGCGAACGCCGTGACGGTACAGGGGACATCCCATTTGAAGGCGCCGATGCGGTTGATTCCTTGGAAGCGCGCTCCTGTTTCGCGTGACTCCGTGAGCCAGCGCGCCAGGCAATGTTCGGGTCCGAGTCCTGCCATGCGCTCGACATCGGTCAGTAGCGCGAAGACGTCTTGCGGTCGGCGCGCGATGGTCTTCCGAACGGTGACCTGCCAGCCGGCTAAAAGGTCGGGTCGAGCGGGGACGGTGAGAGGCAACCGTTCCGTGCTCATGTCGCCAGGATGAACGAGCCGCGGTGCACGGACAGGACGCCTGTGCTGAGGGCGACGGCGAAGTTCATCATGCGAGCCGGTCCATCGTTGAGGAGTGCGGGAAGAGTGGCTGTGCTTCCGTTAGCGGCGGCTATGCGTTTGCCGAGGTCCTCGAACCATCGAAGTACCCATTGGGTCTCGTCGAGCCAGCCGAGGACCTCGAAGCCGCCGGAGGCGATCGTGTCGCGCAACTCGTCGGCTGTGGCGAGGTGGCTGTCGGTGCCGTCGAGCGACCACGGCAGGGGTGGCGTTGGGTGGGTGGCGCCGTTGAGGCAGACTTCGAAGGTTGCAAAGCGCGCCGAGGGCCGCAGACGCCGGGCGATTTCGGCGAAGTAGGTCTTCTTGTCGGCGACGTTCATCTGGACGTGCATCGTGTAGGCGGCGTCGAAGCCGTCGCGGTCGAGGTTGGCGATGTCGCTGCAGATGAAGCTGACGTGGTTGTCGAGGCCTGCCGCTCGTGTGAGGGCCTCGGCGGTGTCGACGTACGAGGGGGTGATATCGACGCCGACGACGGCGCAGCCGGCGCTGCGGGCGATCTGGCGTGCGGGCCCGCCGAGTCCGGAGCCGACGTCGAGCACAGTCATTCCTGGTGCAAGCTGCAGGCTCGGCAGGAGTCGGTCCACGGCCTCGGATCCGCCGCTGTGGAACTGGTCGAACTGGTCTCGCTGGGGTTGGGTCAGCGCGGCGAGGTCCGCTCCGGCCAGCCGCTCGATCGTGGCGACGAGGTCTGTTTCGGTGTAGGTCACGGGGTGGCTCCTGATCAGAGGGCGGGTCGAGCAGGGGGTGTCGGTCGATCGATTGCCGCTCCGCAGGATGGGCAGCGGAACGGACGTCGCCGGGCGAGGTGGCGCCGTGCGGCGTAGACAACGAACGGGAAGCCCGTTGCGGGGATCTCTCGGGACAGCCTCAGCGAGCTGTCCGCGGGAGTCAGACACTGACCAACGCGGATTCGTCGCGACCGTGCTCGCTGACACCGATCCGGTTGTGGATCCGCCGCAACGGCGCTGGCGCGTACCAACTCCGCTCGCCGAACGCGCGCATGAATGCGGGGACGAGAACCCCGCGTACCAGGGTGGCATCGATGAGGATCGCCAGTCCGGTGCCGAGCCCGAAGAGTTGGATGAAGCTGACGTGGCTGGTCCCGAAGGCGAAGAAGCCGACCGCCAGAAGCGCGGCAAGTGTGGACACGATTCGCCCGGTGCGAGCCAGCCCACCGGTGACCGCGTCGCGGTTGGGGACGCCGGCATCGTGCAGTTCCTTGATCCGACTGATGACGAACAGTTCGTAGTCCATCGAGAGCCCGAAGGCGATGCAGAACAGCAGGACCGGCATCGCGGTGTCGGTGGGTCTTGGGGTGAAGCCGAGGAAGGACGCGAAGTGCCCGTCCTGGAAGATCCACACCATTGCCCCGAGGGTTGCACCGAGGGTGAGTGCGTTACCGAGCAGTGCACGAATCGGTTGCAGGATGCTGCCCGTGAACAGGAACAGCAGGATGAAGGTCGTCACCACGATCAGCGCACCGGCCAGCAGCAGGTGGGAGCTGATCGCATGTTTCGCATCGATGAGAGTCGCGGTGGCACCGCCGACGAGCACCCTCGTTCCCGCTGGTGCGGGCACCGCACGTAGCTGCCTCACGAGGTCCTGCGCTGCGCCCGAGGCCGCGTCCAGTCCGGTGCTCACGCTCACCCGCTGGGAGGTGGGTTGACCGGCACTGGCACTGCCGACGCTGATGTCGACTCGCTGCACGCCGTTAAGGTGACTGAGCTGTTGCATATACCTCTGCAGCTCGGGCTGCGGAACGGCGGGGGTGATCAGCACGTCGATGACGTCCGGGGCGGTCGCGAAGTCGTTGCGCAGCGCGTCACCGACCTGGTGACTCGCCGCGCTGGTGGGCAGGACGCGCTCGTCCGGCGTCCCGAAAGTGACCGAGAACAGCGGCGTCGCGAGGAATAGCAGCACCGCGATAACCGGAAGCGCAGCCACTACGGGGCGGCGCATCACGCCGGCAGCCAGCCGCCCCCAGAAGGGCGCTTCGACACTGCGCATCGGGCGGATCCCGCGGATCCGTCCGGCATTCACTCGCCCCCCGAGGACCGCGAGCAAGGCCGGCAACACGAGTAGCGCGCTGGCCGCAGAGAAGATCGTGACGCCGACCCCGGCGTAGGCGAACGACTTCAGGAAATAGACCGGGAACACCAGCATCGCCGACAACGCGGCAGCAACGGCGAGCGCCGAGAATGCGATCGTGCGCCCCGCCGTGGCCATCGTGCGGGCTACCGCATCGCCGACGTCGACACCCTTGGCCAACTCCTCCCTGAACCGGCTGACCATGAGCAGCGCATAGTCCATGCCCAGGCCCAGTCCCAGTCCGGTCGTGGCGAAGATCGCCAGAACCGCGATCGCCAGCGGCAGCAGGGACGCGACCAGGCTGCCGAACACGATGATCATCAGGATCGTCGTGATCGGCACGGCGATTGCCTCGGCCACCGCGAGATCCTTGCCGACTTGAGTGCCGACGTCGGCGCCCTGGGCGCCGCCGATGCGGACCGTCGCGGCCGGCCCGTCCAGGTGGGCGTAATCGGTAAGCAGTGCGTTGGCGTTCGTATCCGCGGTCTGTTCGTCGCCGACCACGCTGGCCAGGATCAGCGCGTCGGTGCCATCGCGCGACCGCAGTCCAGCCGCGTGTGCGGTCCAGTACGACGTGACACCACGCAACCGAGCATCGGCGCTCAACCGGCGTGCCAAGGCCTGACCCGTGGCAGACACCGCGGCGCCATCGACCGTCCCGGTCCGTGCGTGCACCAGGAAGATCATGTCCGGCTCGCCGCCGAACTTCTGGTCCAGCAAGACCTTCGCCTGACTCGACGCCGAGGCGGGATCATCGAACCCACCGCTGAGCAACCGGGCGAACACACCGACCCCGAGGGCAGCCGAGATCACGAGCGCAACGACACTCACCGCGAGGACGAGCCGGGCACGAGTGACGATCTTCAGACCCAGTCGATAGAACACGGCGGACTCCCTCGGGCGCAATGTTGACGGTGTGAACTTGCCATGCGAAGTTCACGCTGTCAACATTGTTTCTTGTGACGGAGCCGGGCGTTGGCAAGCCCCCGCCCTACCACCACGGCAACCTCCGCCACGCCCTCGTGCAAGCGAGCACCGAGCTCGCCCGCGAAGGCGGTCCATCGGCAATCGTGTTGCGCGAGGCGGCCCGACGCGTCGGCGTCTCAGCGAACGCGGCGTACCGGCATTTCACCGCGTTGCCCGAGCTCGTAGAGGCCGTGGCGTTCGAGGCCCTTTCCGCATTGGCGCGTTCAATGGAGGCCGAGCTGGCGAAGTGTCGGCGCACCGGCGACGCAGGCCGAGACGCCATCGACCGCCTGGACGCGGTCGGGCGCGGCTACATTCACTTCGCCCTCAGCGAGCCCGGACTGTTCGCCACCGCGTTCGCGCCCCGCAAGACAACGGCTCATCCCGGGCATGCGCCGGTTCGTCCCAGCGAGATTGCCGCCCATTCTGAAGATGATTTACGCGGCGCGGGCGACTCCGGCCTGAGACCGGGCGAACTGCTCGAGCAGGCGCTCGACGGCATGCTCGACGCCGGCGTCCTCGATGCGGCAGATCGCAACATCGCCGCCACGAACGCGTGGGCCGCCGTGCACGGTCTGTCGGGACTACTTCTCGGCCCCATGGCCGGACAGGCACCCTCGGCAGAAGAATCGCTCATCGATGCGTTCCTCGACCTGGTCGGCCGAGGTCTGATCACGCGCAGGACTAGCTAGACCCGCCGAAGGTATTGGGCAGATCCGCATCGACTGCGGGCTGGCGTCACCGGCGCACGTCGCCGGACCGCGGTGCGATCAGTCGCACCCGATATATCCATCTGCGCGAACTCGTCAGGTTCTCATTACAGGCGACCATGCTTTGCGGACGGCCGGTCAACCTGCCTCAGCGCTATCGCTGCGGAGTCTGATATCGGTTGATCGGACGGCCGGTGGCGCCGTATGAGAGCACCAACTCCACGACGCCGGTCCGTTCGAGTTCGGCGAGGTAGCGTTGCGCGGTCGGTCGGCTGATGCCCAACTGCTCGGCCACCTCGGCGGCACCGACGGCGCGGGGCGCGTCGCGCACGGCATCGAGGATCTTGCGCGGTGTTGGCGCGAGTTGCCGGCGTGCACCGCTCGTCGTGCTTGGGGCGCGAAGCAGGTCGTAGAGGCTGTCGATGGTGGCTTGATCGGCTTCTCCGCTGGCGTCGATGCGTTCGCGCCATTGGCGGTAGCTCTCGAGTTGTTCGCGGAGTTGGGCGAAGCCGAAGGGCTTGACGAGATAGCGCAGGGCGCCTATTCGAAATGCGGTTCGCACGGTCTCGACATCGCGCGCGGCGGTGACGAGTATGCAGTCGATTGTCCGTTCGCCGGGCACGTTCAGGGAGCGCAGTAATGACAGCCCGTCTTCGTCGGGCAGGTACACGTCCAGTAGCAGTAGATCGGGGTTGAGTTCGGCGATCGCCGATCGGGCCTCGGCCGCGGAATGGGCCTCGCCCACGCACGTGAACCCATCGATTCGCTCGACGCTCGCGCCGTGGATGTGCGCGACGCGGTAGTCGTCGTCGACGACCAACGTCCGGATCATGTGTCTACCCCTGTCGCGACCTTGGCGGCCGCGGGTAGCGGCATGACGACGACGAACCGCGCGCCGGCGCCGGTGGAGACGTCGATGCGTCCGCCGGCCCTCTTGACGATGCGATGCACGAGGGCAAGCCCAAGGCCTCGTCCGAGGGTCCCTCGCCCGGGCTTCGTCGTGTAGCCGTCGACGAACAACTCGTTGACCGCGTTGGGTGCCACACCCGGGCCGGTGTCGCTCACCTCGATCCGTAGTTCACCGTGATCGGTGAGCCGCACGGTGATCTCCCGCGGGCTCGGGCTGCCGCGCAACGCGTCGATCGAGTTGTCGGTCAGGTTGCCGATGATGGTGATCAGTGCTTGGGCGTCCGCGTCAGGCATGTCGAGGTGCGAATCTTCAGTGACGACAAGGGTGATTCCCTCCTCTGCAGCCACTGCGATCTTGGCCACGAGCAGGGCGGCGAGCATTGGTGAGCCGATGCGAGCGCGTACGTCCTCGGCTCGCGCTCCGGACGAGTGGGCGATCTCTGCCAGGTACTGCGCCGCTTCGTTCGATTCACCGATCTCGAGCAGTCCGGATGCGACGTGGAGCCGGTTTGCGTACTCGTGCTCCTGCGCGCGCAGTGCCGTGGTCAAGCCGGTCATCGCCCGCAGCTCGCGTACCAGCAGTTCGGTCTCGGTGCGGTCGTGCAGCGTGGCGACGGCGCCGACGGCGCGACCTCCCACGACCACTGGGCGGTGGTTTACCACGAGGAGGAAGTCGTCGGTCAGCGTCATCTCGTCGACGCCGGGAACCTCGCCCGCGAGCAATGCGCGCAGTCGTCCGGGCGGCACGACCTCCTCGAGTGGCCGGCCGATGGCGTCACCGTGGACTCGCAACAAGCGACGGGCTTCGGGGTTGATGAGGCTCACCCTGCCCTTCGCGTCAAATCCGATCACGCCTTCGCGGATGTCGTGCAGCATCGCCTCGCGTTCCTGCAGTAGTGATGTGATCTCGGGAAGCTCGAGTCCGAATGTGGCACGCTTCATGCGTCGGGCCAGCACGAGCGAGGCCGCGATTCCGATGCCGAGTGCGAGTGCGGAGTACAGCAGTATCGCGCCGATCGCACCGCGTTGCTTCGCGGCGACGTCCTTGATGAGGATGCCTACCGACACCTCGCCGATCACCGAGCCGTCAGGTCCGTCCATCGGTGCCTTGCCGTTCGCCGACAACCCGAGCGAACCGTGGTCGATCGTCAGGTGGGTCTTGCCGTCCAGCGCGACTACGGGCTCGGTGATGCGCTGACCGATCAGCGCCGGGATCGGATGCGAATGCCGTACGCCGTTGCGATCGATGACGACGACGTAGGCGGCATCGGTCTGGCGCATCACCTGGCTGGCGAGGCTCTGGATAATCCCGCTGCGATCACCGTTCGCCAACGCGGTTCGCACCTGCGGGATCTGGGCGACCGTGTTTGCGATTGCCGCCGCTCGCTGTTCGTACTGTTGCTCGACGGACTGGTTCGTGAGCCGGACGAACAGGAACGCGCCGATCGTCGTCGTGGCGAGAAGGATGCCGAGCACGCCCGCAAGGATCTGGAACGCCAACGTCTTGGTGCGGAACATGGCCTGGATAGGAACACGCCTCGGACGAGAAGCCAATAGGTCAGTGAGCAGAACGCACGAAACACTCGAGAATGCGCCGTTCACATGCGCCATCACGACGATCGACGACTAACGCGAGCAACGCGGTTAACGGCCGCAACGGTGCTGGCCGGACCGATCAGTGGCCTAGCGTCCCCGCAACTCAACGACGGGACGCGAAGGGAAGCAGCTGATCATGACTTCGACCGAATCGCGGACGGCGGCGGGCGCGCCGGCAATCGAGCTGCGCGATGTCACGAAGAGGTTCCAGACGCCCGCCGGATCGGCATACACCGCGCTTCAAAGCCTCGACCTGACCGTTGACGAGGGCGAGTTCTGTGCGGTGGTCGGGCCGACGGGCTGCGGGAAGTCGACAACGCTCACGCTGATCTCAGGTCTGGAGCGGGCGAGCGGCGGACAGGTACGCGTGCACGGCGAGCCGGTCGACGGCATCACCCGCGGAGTTGGCTTCATGTTCCAGACCGACGCGATCCTGCCGTGGAAGACGGTGCTCGACAACGTCGCTGCCGGGCCCCGCTTCCGGAGGGTGCCGAACACGCAGGCGATTGCGGAAGCCCGGGACTGGATTCGTCGCGTGGGACTCGCAGGCTTCGAGAACCGGTACCCGCATCAGCTGTCGGGCGGCATGCGTAAGCGGGTGGCGCTCGCGCAGAACCTGATCAACGAGCCGCGCGTCCTGCTGATGGACGAGCCGTTCAGCGCTCTGGATGTGCAGACCCGCTCGATCATGTCGGGCGAGCTGCTTGGCCTCTGGGAGCAGACGCGCCCCGCGGTCGTCTTCGTGACGCATGACCTGGAAGAGGCGATCGCGCTCTCCGACAAGGTCGTCGTGATGACGGCCGGCCCGGGCGGCACCGTCAAGGCCACCTTCCCGGTGAACCTGCCGCGTCCGCGCGTCGTCCAGGAGATCCGCTTCGATCCGGAGTTCGTCGCGCTGTATCACCAGATCTGGGAGGCACTGCGTACCGAGGTCGATATCGCCTACGCCCAGACGACCACCGCGAATGTGGCCGGGAGTGCGGCATGACCGACATCATCGGCGCCGACTACGCCACGCGCGCCGCCGTTGCGCCGAGTCCGGACGACGACATCGCGCGCAGGCCGAATCGCTGGCGTCATCGACTGATCGTGCACGCCAGCCAACTGGCCTTCCTCGTCGTGGTGCTCGGCGGATGGCAATGGGCCGCGAGTTCCGGCCACCTCGACCCGGTGCTGTTCGGCAAGCCCAGTGGCGTCGTGGGTCGGCTGCACACCTGGATCCGCGACGGCACGGCGATCGGCTCGCTGGGCCAGCAGATCGAAGTCACCCTCAAGGAGGCCCTGCTGGGCTTCGTCATCGGGACGGCGCTCGGAGTCGTCAGCGGCATCGCGCTCGGGCGGGTGCGTTTCCTGGCCGAGGTGTTCGGCCCGTTCATCAAGGTGCTGAACTCAATTCCGCGCATCGTGCTCGGCTCCATCTTTGTGATCATGTTCGGGCTAGGTCTGGAGTCGAAGGTGCTCCTGGTCATCGTCCTGGTCTTCTTCGGCGTCTTCTTCAACGCATTTCAGGGGACGCGTGAGGTCGACCGCAACCTCATTGCCAACATGACGATCCTGGGTGCCTCGAAGTGGCAGGTCACCCGTCACGTCGTGCTGCCGTCCGCGTTCACCTGGATCGTCGCGAGCCTGCACGTCAGCTTCGGCTTCGCCCTCATCGGCGCGATCGTCGGCGAGTTCATCGGCGCGCAGAACGGGCTCGGGGTGCTCATCAAGTACGCGCAAGGCACGTTCGACGCCAACGGCGTGTGGGCCGCGATGGTGATCATGGCCGTTGTCGCCCTCATCGCGGAATTCCTGATCACCCGGTTGGAGAACCGACTGCTGCGCTGGCGTCCGAGCCAGCTCGGTGGGCCGGATCTATAGCAGCAGCACCAAGCAGCGGGCGGCTCTGCCCGACGAACCAACGCACGACCCATCTCTAGGAGGACACGTGTCCAGAATCAGGACGCTCGCCGTCGTCGCGCTCGCCGCGACCCTCGCGGCGACGGCGTGTAGCTCGAAGGCGAGCCACACAACGACTCAGCAGCACGTCGGCGCCACTACCGGCGACAAGATCAGCATCATGGTCGGCGGATTGAACAAACAGATCTACCTGCCCTACATGCTCGCTGAGCGTCTCGGCTACTACAAGGCGGCCGGCCTCGACGTGTCGCTCTCCGACGAGCCAGCCGGCAGCGACGCTACGACCGCGATGCTCGCGGGACAGGTCGACGGCGTCGGTGGCTTCTACGACCACACGATCGCCCTACAGGCAGTGGGCAAATCCGCCGAGTCAGTGGTCTCGATGCTGCAGGTTCCCGGCGAGGTCGAGCTGTGCCGCAACGACCTGAAGGCGAAGATCCACTCCGCGGCGGACTGGAAAGGGCTCAGCCTGGGCATCACCGACACGGGTTCGTCCACGGACTTCCTGACCCAGTACCTGGCTCAGAAGAACGGCGTCGACCCGGCCAGCACGCACCGGATCGGCGTGCAGGCCGGCCCGACGTTCATCGCAGCCATCCAGCACAAGAACATCGCATGTGGCATGACCACCGAGCCGACCGTGTCGACGCTCATGGCGACCGGCAGCGTCTACACCCTCTACGACACCCGCACCGCCGCCGGCGCACAGGCCGCATTC
>WNGO01001490.1_pt1 | contig 15062 bp, 14 predicted proteins | sample 5400511 | NCBI WGS metagenome assembly WNGO01 (sample SAMN13153380, study PRJNA577476) | soil metagenome | isolation source: 20 cm soil or saprolite under Garry oak tree replicate 2 | place: USA:California | collected 2016-06-15 | reverse complement strand
ATGAACAGCGAGATGACCAGCGCCGCCGCCGTGAGGATGACCGAGATCAGGAAGACGTCGTGCAGGGTGAGGGCCAGCGCCTGGCGGACGGCGTGCATCGCCTGGTCGAAGAGGGGCGCCAGCTGCGCCGGGAGCTTGGCCTTGGCCGCCGCAATCCGCGCCGGATCCAGCAGAGCATTGGGATTGCTGGCTGAGCTTCCCATGACGTTCTTGAATGCCGGTGGCAGGTTGACCTTCGCGATCTGGGCGCTGATCGCGCCGGGAAGCCGCTGGGCCAGGATGCTTCCCAAAACGGCGGAGCTCACGGTGCCGCCGACGTTGCGCCAGAACTGGATCTGGCTGGTGCCGACGCCAAGGTACCGCTGCGGCAGGGCGCTCTGCACGGCGTTGATGTAGAGCGGCATGGTCACGCCGAGCCCGAGCCCGACGAGGACGATGTCGATCGTGATCGCGGTCTGCGTGGTCGACGTCGTCGTCTGCGCCATCAGGTAGAGCCCGATCATCACCAGGCCGAGGCCGATGGTCCCCAGGTAGTGATAGTGCTTGATGCGCGGGATCAACTGGCCCGTGAGGACACTCGACACGATCAGGCCGAGCATCATCGGAGTCAGCAGCAGGCCGGAGTTGGTGACGCTCACACCCAGAACGCCCTGGGTCTCGAGGGGAACGAAGATGATCATCCCGAACATGCCCAGGGCGGCAAAGAAACCGACCAACACGGAGACGGCAAACGCGCGGTTCTTGAACAGCGTAAAGGGCACGATCGGTTCCTTGACGCGTTGCTCGATCATGAAGAAGGCGATCAGCATCGCGGCGCCGAAGGCAAGCAGCCCGAGCACCTCGAAGGAGGTCCATCCCTGGTCCTTGGCCACCGACAACGCGATCAGCATCGGGATCAGGCCCGCGGCGAGCGTCGCCGACCCGACGAAGTCGATGTCGCGCCAGGAAGCGCGCGTCCGCACGAAGGGCAGGAAGGCAGCCACCACGAGGACGCCCAGCAAGCCAACCGGCAGGTTGACGAAGAAGACCCAGCGCCAGCCGAGGTTGTCGGTCAGAAAGCCGCCGACCACGGGGCCGACGATCGAGGAGAGGCCGAAGACGGCACCGAAAAGGCCCTGGATGCGGGCCCGCTCCGCCGGCGTGTAGATGTCGCCCAGGACCGTGAACGCCGAGGCGAAGAGGGTGCCGCCGAAGAGACCCTGCACGATGCGGAAGACGATCAACTGATTCATGTCCTGGGATAGGCCGCACAGTGCCGAGGCGGCGACGAAGCCGATCATCCCCGCGATGATGAAAGGCTTTCGGCCGAAGAGGTCGCCGAGCTTGCCGGCGATCGGCACCACAACCGTCGAGGCGACGAGGTAGCCGGTGATCAACCAGGAATAGCGATCGAGACCGTTCAACTCGGCGACGATACGCGGTAGCGCCGTGCCGACGATGGTCTGGTCGAGCGCGGCGAGCAGTAGCGCCAGCATGACGCCGACGGTCGCGAGGACTTTGATGCGGGTCGTCAGCTCAGCCTGTGGCATGGGTTTTTCCCTCCTCGACGCCCAGGGCCTGGATGAGGCGCAGGCACAGATGGCGAAGTTGAATCAACTCGGACTCCTTCAGCCCGTGGGTCAGGGTCGCCTGGACCCCGGCGGCCTCCCTCCAGAGCGCATTCACGCGCTCGCGGCCCTGCTCCGTGATCTCCGCATGGACGGAGCGGCGGTCCGCCTGATCGGCGACGCGCCTGACCAGTCCGTCGCGCTCCAGGTTATCGACGAGGCCTGTCACCGTTCTCGGGGTGATGTCGAGCATCTCCGCGAGCTCACCCATGGTGAATCGCCCGCTTGGCTGGTGGTGAAGGCGCACGAGGATCTGGAAACGGCCTTCGCTGAGGCCGAACCGATCCGCCCACCGCTCCATGCCGGCGTGGAGCTTCTTTCCCAGGATGCGGACGGCGGCCAGCGCCTCCGTTCCGGGCTCGACCTTTCGCCCCTGCCGCTTGAGGACCTCGCGGATGCGCGGATCGAACAGGAAGCCTTGCGGGTCTGTCTGAAGCTCGGCAGCGTCGAGATCGTGCCTGGAAGTGAGTTGACTCATATTTACTGGCCACATTATTACATCGCTCACGAAACGGCGCAACCCTCGTGGGTGACGGGTCAGTCACCGATGACCCTGATCCGGCTCGCGCCCCCGCCGATCTCGACCTCGTATCGGTCCTGGGCCTTGGGGTAATCCGGAGTTTCCAGGCGCACCGGCCCGCCGACGGCGCCCAGGTACTGCGTGTCGAGCTCGAGTTTGCTCGCGCCGCCGCCGATCTGGAGGCGCGCCGGAACCCCAGCCGGCCGGTGGAGTGTGAGCTGGCTCGCCCCACCCGAGATGCGGATGATCGAGCTGCCGGTCGGGCGAGGCAACCACAGCTCGACTTTGCTGACGCCACCTCGCACGTCGATCCCCGTCAGCTCGAGGTTGCGCAGATCGCTGTTCCAATGAGAGACTCCGCCCCGAATCTCGATCGCCCAGCTCGCCGACGGGCTGAGCCGGACGTCTGCGGACGTCCGGCCCCACCTGAATGGATTGAACTGCGAATAGTCGATCGAAACGACGTCGTCGGCCTCGCTCACGCGCGGCTTCGGGCCATAGAACTCGCCCTGGTAGGAGCCCGTGATCGAGGGGTCGACCCGCACCGTCAAGTTGGCGACGCCGCGCGGGAAGACGAGCCGGTACAGCGTTAGTGCGCTCATGCGACCGACGCCTGCTCCGGCTGCGCGTCACGCTCCACCCGGCTCCGGGTCCGGGACGGCTGGTTTCGCGCCCACAGCGCGCCAATCGCCGCCAGCAGAATAACCGCAATGGCGAGTGCCATCGTGGGCCGCATGGCGTCGACGAAGGCCTGGGTGAAGACGGCGTGGGCCACCTGCTGGATCTGCTGCGCGACCTGCGACGGGATGCCCGCCGGCAAGGCCAGGTTCGTGCCGCTCTGTCCGCGACCGACCTCGAGGCCCGACTTCGCCGCCTTGCTGAAGCCGTCGACGAAGGGCGCCTGCGCCTGAGTCGGGAGCTGAGTGGCAAAGCTGAGGGCGCGGTTGTGCAGGTCGGTGGCCAGCTGATTCTGCAAGAGCGCGCCAATCGCCGCGCTCCCCAGCACAGCACCAAGCTCCTGCACCGTACTGATGACACCGGAGGCCACCCCGGCGAATTGTGGTTGCAGGTCACGCGTCGCCAGGCTAAAGACGGGCGTCCAGATTCCCGCCATGCCCGCGCCGGCAATCACCAGCCCAGGCACGAAGAGCCAGCGATTGGACGTGACCTGCGCCGTCCACGCGATATACGCCATTCCCAGAGCGAACAGCGTGAGGCCGGCGATCAGGATGTATTTCGCGTAGCGAGCGGCCAGCGTGGCGGCTACACCCGAGAGCAGCATCATCGCCAGCGGCTGCGGGGCGATCGCCAAACCGGCATCGAAGGCCGAGAGCCCGAGCACCGACTGGTAGTAGAGCGTTAGCGGCAGGAAGACACCGACGATGGCGAATCCCATCGCCAGCAGAACCAACGCCATCAACCTGTAGTTGCGGTCTTTAAAGACGGCAAATGGGAGCAACGGCTCGCGATCCTGACGCCGCCATTGCACCACCAGGAAAATGGCCAGCACCAGCAGGCCGGCGGTGATGATCGCGGGAATCGTGATCCCGGACCACACCGTTCCCCACTCGTACCGCTGCCCCTCGATCAGCCCGAAGACGACGCCGAACAGGCCGAGGGTCGCGAGCGCGACGCCGAGCCAATCGAGGCGATGACGCCGGCCCGGGCGCAGGTCGGGAACGAACAGAAAGGCAAGCACGAGCGTGATCAGGCCGACTGGCAGATTCACGTAGAAGATCCACCGCCAACCGAAGTGGGTGACGATGAAGCCGCCCAGCACCGGACCGAGCAAGACGGCCAGACCAGAGAGTGCGCCGTAGATGGCGAACACGCCACCGCGCCGCTCGGCTGGGAATAGCGTCGTCATGATGGGCAAGCCCTGGGGTGCGAGGATCGCCGCGCCGAAGCCCTGGGCGCCGCGTGCAAGGATGAGTTGGGTGGGATCCTGGGCGAGACCGCTGAAAGCCGACGCGATGGTGAACACCACGATGCCGGCGACGAACATGTTGCGCGGTCCAAAGATGTCACCCAGCCGCCCCGAGGTGATCAGCAGCACGGCGTACATCAGGCTGTAGCCGTTCAGTACCCAGAGGATCTGATCGAGCGAGGCATGGAGGTCGTCAACAATGCTCGGAATGGCGACGTTGACGATGGTCAGGTCGAGCAAGGTCATGAACAGACCCAGGGCGAGCACCGCCAGCGCCAGCCAGGGCGCGGACGGTCGAACGTTGTTAGACATGTTTGTGGTAACCCTCCTTGGGAATTGCCGCCGCTATACTCGGGGTGCGCGCCCTTGAGTGGCGGTCTTGCGAAAGGCCGGCTCGAGGAACACGACCTCTGACGGAGTGCGCTGAACACTTCGCCGGAGGTCGTTGTTGTTCATCCGCTATCACCTCCTTCTTTCCCGCTCTCGAGGGCCTCGCCGAAGGCCTTCATCTGCTCCTTGGTGATCCACAACTTGCCACCCTGAATGTCGTCGACGAGGCTGCGAACCCACTCGAGCTCCGCGCGCTTCATCGCCACGGCATACTCGCCTTCGACCAGGAAGAGCCGGGGCAGGCCCATCCCCAGAAAGTTCTTGAGCTGTTTGTCCGCACCAGCGATCTGGCTATCGAGCAGCGCGATCCGCGTTTTCAGCAGGCGGGCGACCTCGTCCTTGTCGAGTGCCGACATAAAGGCGAGTGCGGCGGCGAATTGCGGATACTCGCTCAGCGGCTGGGTCAGCAGTTCCGCCAGCCAGCCGGTGATCTCGTCGCGACCGGCCTCGGTGATCGAGTAGACCGTTCGCTCCGGCCGGCGTCCCTCGCGGCTCGTTTCCTGCGATTTGATGAAACCACCCGCCTCTAGACGCTCGACCGTGTCGTAAATCGACCCACCCTTGAGCCTGATCACCTGGTCGTGACCGCGCTCCTTCATCATCGATTTCATCTCGTAGGGGTGCATCGGGCGCTCCATCAGCAGGTTCATGACGGCCAGCGCCAGAGGAGTTCGGGGAAGTTCACGGTTAGCCTTCATAGCTTAGTCGATGTCGACTATACCGGAACGACTATCCGATGTCAACTAGATTTCGGGAGACCTTACGGCATCCTTATAGAGAGCGGGCACGATATACGGTCGTGAGCGTGGGCGCCCGGCGAATCCTCGTGGTCGACGACGACCCGATGGTTGCCACGACCGTCCAGCGCGTCCTCCGTCCGGAAGGCTACGACGTCGAGGTCGCGCTCGGCGGCGCACAGGCGATCGAACAGGCTCGCGCCCTCCGGCCCGACCTTGTCATCCTCGATCTCATGATGCCCGGCGTCGACGGGTTCGAGGTGTGCCGGCAGTTGCGCGCGAATAGGGACCTGCCGATCCTGATGCTCACCGCGCGCAGTGGAACGGTGGACCGCGTTAAAGGGCTCGACACCGGCGCCGACGACTACCTGGTGAAACCCTTCGCCTATGCCGAGCTGCTCGCCCGCGTCCGTGCCTTGCTGCGCCGCACGCCACCCCCAGCGAGCATCCTGCAGTTCGCCGACCTCACCATGGAAGTCGCGACCGGCGAGGTCCGTCGCGGTGAGCGCGTGATCGCGCTGACCGCGCGGGAGTTCGCGTTGCTGGCACACTTTCTGCGGCATCCTCGCCTGGTGCTGACGCGGGATCAATTGCTGGTGGCCGTCTGGGCGGGCGAGGATACCGACGACAACGTCGTAGCCGTCTACGTCGGCTACCTGCGCGCCAAGCTGGACGGCGACGGCGCGCCGCGGTTGATCCAGACGGTCCGAGGCTTCGGCTACAGCTTGCGCGAGGCCTGACGTGTCGTTCCGGCTGCGGCTGACCCTCTTCGGCGCCACACTGGTGGCCCTCACGCTGCTCGCTTTTGGCTGGCTGGTCTACGAACTGGCCGCGAACAGCCAGGCGACCGCGCAGGACGCAGCCCTCAAACAGCGCGCCGGCGATGCACTGACGTCGGTGAGCACCGCTCCCGCCGCCGAGCTCGACGGCACGGCGACGCCGTCGCTCAGCGGCGCAGAAGACCTGCGGCGCCGCACCGACCCCTTCACGGAAGTGCTCGCCTCGTCCGGTGCCGTGCTGTCGAGCACCGGTCGTGTCGGGAGCGCGGCTCCCGCTGTGCCGGCGACTCTGCTCGAGGCCGCCGCGCACGGCGGCGCGCTGGCGACCATCGATGCATCAGCATCTCCCCAGCTGCGGCTCTACGCGACGCCGTGGACCCGAACCGACCTGGGCCTGCACGGTTTCGTGGTGGCCGGCCAGCCGACCAGTATCCAGAGCGAAAACCTCAAGGGTCTCCGTGGCTTCTTCATCATTTCGTCGATTCCGACGTTGCTCGCGGCCTTCTTCGCCGGCTGGCTGATCACGGGGCGCGCCCTTCGGCCGCTCAAGTCTGTGGTGGAGACCGCCGACTCGATCGCCAGAACGCGCGACTTCAAGCGACGGCTCCCTCCGGCGAAGCGGAGGGACGAGATCGGCCTCCTCAGCGAGCGCTTCAATGGGATGCTGGACCAGGTTGAAGCGGCCAACCAGCAGCTGACGGTCGCGCTCGAGGCCCAGCGCCGCTTCGTGGCGGACGCGTCGCACGAGCTCAGGACGCCACTGACCACGGTCCGGGGCAATGCGGACTTGCTAGCGCAGGGTCCGGCCCTGACGGAGGATGTGCGGGCCGCGGCCGCCCGCGACATCGCCAGCGAGAGCGAGCGGATGAGCCGGCTGGTCGAGCGCCTGCTGACGCTGGTCCAGGCGGATGCCGGCCAGCACCTCGAGCTGGCCCCACTCGCGCTGCGGCCGCTGGTCGACTCAGTCTGCCGGCAGGCACGGGCGGTCCACGAGGACCGACGTTTCCACAATGTCGGGCTTACCGACGCGACCATCGCGGGCGATGCGGATGCCATCACCCAGCTACTGTGGATCCTGGTCGACAACGGCGCGAAGTTCACGAGGTCGGATGGTTCGGTCGAAGTCGGGCTCCGGCAGCACGATTCCACGGTGCTGCTGACCGTCGCCGACGATGGCATCGGGGTCGCAGCCGACGATCAGGAGCGAATCTTCCAGCGCTTTTACCAGGCGGACCCCGCCCGGTCGACCAATGGCACCGGGCTCGGGCTGTCGATCGCCCGCTGGATCGTCGAGGAGCATCACGGCACGATCAGCGTCCGGAACAACGCCGGGCCGGGCTGCACCTTCACCGTCAGGCTCCCCCTCGCTGAGTAATCCCTCCCCCGCTTGCGGGGGAGGGCAGGGTGGGGGCTTACGTCGTTCTTATCGACCAGTTCTACGGTGGCGTCATGTACGACATCGCCGCAGAACATGCCCCGGCCATCGGCGCCACCATCGTGCTTGTCGTTTCGTTGTGGCTTGCCCTTCGCGCCGTCTCCACGCTCGCCCGCCGTCGAGTCAGATGGGCGCTTACGCTCGTTGAGATCTACGGCGCGACATCCGGCATCACAAAGCTTGCCGGCAACTTGATGCTCGTGAGTGGCGTCATTCACCTGGCGCTGATCCCGAGCCATGAGGGGATCACCGGGATGCTCTTCGTGATCGATGGTTTGGGGTTCATCCTGCTAGGCGCCGCGGCATTCGTCACCTCATGGTGGCGCCGGCCCGCGGTCCTCTGGCTGTTGGCGACCATCGTCGCCTACGTGATCTGGATCATCGCCGGGTGGGAAACCCCCGATCAGATCGGTATCGCCTGCAAGCTCATCGAGCTCGTTGCCCTCGGCCTCGTCCTACGGCTGGGCCCGCCGGGCCGGCGGACGTGGCCGCGCCGCCTGTGGCGGGCGGTTGCCTATCCAACCCTCGTCAGCGTCGCGACCATCGGAATCTGGATCGGAGGCCTTGTACACCGTGATGCCCTCCACGCCCACGCCGGGGCCCTGCTCCAGCCGGTGGCGGAGGTCGCGACCGCGGAGCAGCGCGAGGGCGCCGCCCGCCTGCTCGGTGACACCCGGGCGAGCATCGCGCGCTACCGCGACCCGGCGGCCGCGATCGCCGCGGGGTTCAAACCCGGACCCGTATCGAGTGCCGACCCGCTCCGCCATTTCGTGAACCCGGCGAACGCGAAGGCGCTCCTCGACCCGAACCACCCGCAAGCGCTGGTCTATGCGCAGACCAACCACGGGCTGCAACTCATCGGCGCCATGTACGAGATGCCGCGTGCCGGGCAGTGGGGCCCCGACCCGGGCGGGCGGTTGACGCAGTGGCACCAACACGAAGGCATCTGCTTCTCCCCCTTCGGCTTCGAATTCAGTTTCGAGACGCCCTTCTGGACCTGCCCCGTCGGCTCGACCGGCGTCACGACGCCACCGATGCTGCACGTGTGGATCATCGATAACGGGAAGGAAGGGCCTTTCGCCGCCGACGTCGACAAGACCGTCCAAAAACAACTTCAAGGGAGCTGAAACGTGAGCATCGCATCGCCTGCCATCAGCGCAAATCCAGCGGTGTCGCCCTCGAGCGCCTCGGAGATCGCCTCTGTGCTGGTGTTCACGCAGGCGAGTCTCTCCTTGGTCGCCGGGCTGAGCGCGATCCCGTTCGGGATCGTCGAGCCAGGCCTGCGCGTGCTGAGCGTGGTGACCATCCTGGTCGCCATCGCGATGTTCTGGCTGGCGCGCAATCTGCGCCGGCAGCGGCGTTGGGCGCGCCGCTGGGTCACCGCCCTGGAAGCGCTCAGCCTGGCGGCATCGCTGCTCTTGATGGTGCTCCCCACCGGGGCGGTGCGCGGTCCTGTGCCGGTTCTCGTCAATCTCGTGATGCCGGCAGCCGTGCTCTGGCTGCTCTGGACGCGGTCGGGGAGAACCGCCTTCAGAAAGACCGGGCGATCAGACGCGCGCGGCGCTGCCTGAGGTGGCGCTTCGGCGAGAGAGCGAGTCGATCGTGATCGCGACGAGAAGCACCAGGCCGGTGACGATGAACTGCAAGCGCACATCCAGCCCGAGCAGGCCCATCCCGTTGTTGATCCCGCCAATGACCAGACCACCGAGGATGCCGTGAAGCACTTTGCCTCGGCCGCCGAAGAGGCTGGTTCCGGCGAGAACCACCGACGCGATCGCGTAGAGAACGAGCTGACCGCCGTTGATGTTGCCCGACATCCCGCCGAGATAGGAGGCGTAGAGCAGGAGACCGATGCCGGCGGTGAAGCTGCAAATGATGAAGCACAGCGTTCGAATGGCCGCAAGGTTGATGCCGGCGCGCCGCGCCGCCTCCGGATTGCCACCAATCGCATAAACGTAGCGTCCGAACTTCGTTTTCTGGAGCAGCACCGTCCAGACGCCAAGGACGGCGAGGACAATGGGGATGACCCAGGGCACGCCCGCGAGTGTGCCGAAGGCAGCCCGATTGACATTGGAGATCGCCACCACAGCGACCGCGACGATCGCGATCAGGGCAATCTTGATCACGGTGAGGCTGACCGGCGGGGCGACCAGGCCACTGCGGCGGCGGCGGCTATCGCCAAACCAGAGTAATGCGGCGATGGCGATGACGACGACGGCCGCCCCGATCCAGCTGACGACCGGGTCGATCGTCCCATTCATGAGGTTGTAGAGAACCTGCCGATTTGCGTCGAGGCCGGCCAGGCTCGGGTAACCGGAGAACGCCAGCCCGAGGATGATGAGCATCGTCCCCTGCCAGGTCAGCAGGCCGGCGAGTGTGACGATCAGGGAGGAGAGCCGCAGTCGGGTGACCAGGCTTCCCTGAATCGCGCCGATGACGGTGCAGACGAGCAGACCGGCGAGTACCGCGCCCCACCAGGGCCATTTCGCGGTGGCCGGCTGCACCAGCTGGACCGTAACCGCGGCCCCGACGCCGCCGGCGTAGCCGATCGACAGATCGATCTCGCCGAGCAGGATGACGAAAAGCTCACCCATCGCCAGCACCATAAAGACCGCGCTCTGCTGGAACAGGTTGACAATATTCCCCGCTGAGAGAAAGACGTGATGCGGGCTGATCGTCTGGAACACGATCGTGATGATGAGCAGGGCGAGGATAACCGGCAGGACACCGCTATCCCCGCTGCGAATCCGGGTCAGCCAGGCGCGCCACCACTCGCCCAGAGACTGCGCAACGATCTCTGGCGGGACTTCGATCGTCGCGGCGGCGGTCGCGTCTGCGTCTTGCTCGGGGGCGTTAGCGCGCGCCACTCGTTGCTCCGTCACCGTCGGTTCGCTGCCCGGTTCGGCTCGACGCGCCGGTCGTCATGTAGTCGACGACGCTCTGCCGGTCGAAGTCCGCGGCGCGGCCCTGCGCCACCATCCGCCCGAGGTGCACCACGGCAATCCGGTCCGCGACCTCGAAGACGTCGTTGAGGTTGTGCGATATCACCATGACCGCAAGGCCGCGATCTCGCAAGCGCCCGATCAGGTCGAGCACCTGCTTGGTTTGCACCACGCCCAGTGCCGCGGTCGGCTCGTCCAGCATCACGAGCTTGGAATTCCACATCACCGCTTTGGCGACGGCCACCGACTGCCGCTGCCCGCCGGATAGTGACGCCACGGGCTGACGGATCGATCGTACGGTCGTAACCCGAAGGTCGGCCAGCGTCTTGCTGGCCCCACGCTCCATGTCGTCCTCGTTGAGGAGGCCGGTTCGCAGGCGTTCGCGTCCGAGGAACATGTTCTGCACGATGTCGAGGTTGTCAGCCAGCGCCAGGTCCTGGTAGACGGTCTCGATCCCCAGGCGCGCGGCATCGCGTGGGGTGCGTACATGAACCGGGTTCCCCTCCCAGAAGAATTGGCCATGGTCGATCTCGTAGATGCCGGCGATGCATTTGGTCAGGACCGATTTCCCGGCGCCGTTGTCCCCGCAGAGGGCGGTCACCTGTCCGGCGTACAGGTCCAGATCGACCTTGGTCAGCGCTTGCACTGGACCGAAGTGCTTATCGACGCCCCGGGCTTTGAAGCGCGGCTCGGCCGCCGGCGATTCGTTGATCACCTGGCCCATCGCTTCACTTTATCGCGCGGGGAAAGGGTTGGGCGCCGCCGCGCACGGCGGCGGCACCCATTTCGATCTAGCTGATGCCCGCGGCGGTGCAGGCGGCCGCCCCGGCGTCGGTGCACAGCTGCGTCTTGTCGACGAACTTGTCCTTGATGACGGTGTCGTTCATGTTCGACGCGTTCACCCATTTCGGGGTCAGGAGCGAAGCGGGCTGCTCGCTGCCGCTCGTGCCCGATGGCGGCTTGGTTGTACCGTTCAGCAACGCTGAGGGCGGCGTCTGGCCGGCCCGGAGAATGGTCGCAACCGCAACCGCGTCCTGGGCCTCGAGGTAAACCGCCTTGTACACCGAGCCGCACTGGTAGCCCTTGAGGACGTTGACCATACCTTGCTCGGTCGCGTCCTGGCCCGTTGTCGGCACTTTTTTCGGGCCGACGCCTGCGTTCTTCAGGACCGTGATGACGGCGTTGCCGAGGCCGTCATTCGCCTCGACCGTGGCATTGATGCTCCGGTTGGCGGTGTATTGCTGCTGGAATATGGTCTGTCCCGCAGCGTTGTCCCAACCGGGCGCGACCTTGTCGCCGACGAGGGTGTAGCCGTCGCTGTTGGTGGTACCGGCCGGCAACGGCGAATCCGTCTTGGTCCAGATGACCTGGTTATAGCCCTGGGCGAATGAGACGGCATTCGGATCCGTATCCTCGCCGCCGTCGAGGGTGAAGACCTTCGGACTCGACACGCCCCAGGCGGTGACGCAGTCCTTGAAGCCCTGGCCGATCAGCTTGCCGACCTGTACGTTATCGAAGCTCACGTAGTAGACATTGCTGCCCGTGAAGGTCGCCCGGTCATAGCTGATGGTCTTGACGCCGTGACTTTGGGCAAGCTGCTGGATCTGCCCGCCGACGTTGCTGTTGAGTGGGTCGAAGATCAGCACTTTTGCGCCGGCCGTAATGTCGGCCTGCGCCAGGGCGAGCTCGGTCGACTCGTTGCCCTGGGCATTGTCGATCTTGTATTCCGACGAGCTATAGCCGGCCGCGTCAAACGCCTGCTTCAGGTATGGCAGGTCGAAGTTGACGTAGCGCGTGGACGACGTTGTGTCGGGGAGAATGACTCCGACCAACCCGCTTCCGGCCCCATGCAGGCCCTTGAGCTGAGCCATCACCGTGAAGCTGGAGTCAAACGATGAGACGCTGAGGCCCGCCGGCACGGTGGCGCTCGCCGAGGTCCCCGCGGTTGAGTTCCCACACGCCGCCAGGATGATGGCGAGCGCGCCCGTGGACGCCATTAAGGTCAACGTTCGTAGCTTGCGCAATTGCATGTCCCCTCCTGAGGTTAAAGGCTGATCGCAGAGCCGAAGTCATATTGTGCCGTGTCGAAGACCAAGTTCGCAAGCACCAAGCGCCTTCGGCCCATACGGCGCTCTAACACTCTCTAACGATAGAGGGCCCGCGGATCCGCGGGCCCTCTCATGCCATGCGACGAGTACTAGCGGCGGCCCCAGCCCCGAGCGAAGGATCCGCCCGCCACCAAGCTGAACAGCAGGACCACGATAGCCGCGCCCAGAATCGCCGAGAGAATCGGGATGCCCCCCAGCGAGAACTCCGGCGCGATCACGAGGTGTAAGACATCGACCATCAACCAGGCTCCGACCAGCCCGGCCACGATCGCACCCAGCAATCCACCCGGCATGCCACGGCTCACCAGTCGTTCGCCGATCAATCCGGCGACGGCGCCGACCAGGAGCAAGACGATCAGATGCGTAAACGTCATATCAAGCCTCCAATTATTAAGTAGTCTCGCTATCACAAGATCATACCGTCATGCATCCGATTTGCCAAGCGTGTAGAGTCGGACGCGAGGGGAACGAATTGGCTTCCAGCCCGACCAAACGACCACTGCTTCCTGGGCGCGGATCCGCACCGGCGTCGCCCGGAGCCCCAAAACCGTTCTGGCGCAACCGGGGTTTCTGGATTTACCTCGTCGTCCTCTTGGGCCTGAACTACCTGGTCTCGGTCGTTTTCATGAGCGGACCGGCGCGGATCACGGTGCCCTACACCACCTTCATCCAGCAGGTGAATGCCGACAACGTCAAGGACATCACCGCGCAGGCCAACTCGATCCAGGGCGACTTCAAGAAATCCGTGAGCTCGGGGTCCGCCAGTGGCACGCTCTTCCAGACCGAGCGACCGGCCTTCGCGACGGACAACCTGGAAGCGCTGCTCGAGCAACACAATGTCCCGATCAGCGCGACGCCTCCCGGATCGGGAGGATCGCCGCTCCTGACGTTGCTGCTCAGCTTCGGGCCGGCCTTATTGCTGATCGGTGGCTTTCTCTATCTGAGCCGGCGCATGGCCGGCGCAGGGCCGGGCGGCTTTCTCGGAGCCTTCGGTCAGAGTAAGGCGACCCTCTACACGCCGGACTCGGGGACGCGCATCACCTTTGCCGACGTCGCCGGCATCGAGGAGGCCAAGCAGGACCTGGCCGAGGTCGTCGATTTCCTCAAGATGCCCGAGAAATATCAACGCCTCGGGGCGCAGATCCCGCATGGCATCCTGCTGGTGGGTGCGCCCGGCACGGGCAAAACCTTGCTGGCGCGTGCGGTCGCGGGCGAATCCAACCGGCCGTTCTTCAGCCTCTCCGCATCGGAGTTCGTCGAAGCCATCGTCGGTGTGGGCGCGGCCCGCGTCCGCGACCTCTTCGCCAAGGCCAAGGCCGCCGCGCCGAGCATCATTTTCATCGATGAGCTCGACGCCATCGGCCGGGCACGCGCCTCATCCGCCACGTTTGGCGCGAACGACGAACGCGAGCAAACCCTGAACCAGATCCTCACCGAGATGGACGGATTTACCCCGAATCAGAATGTGGTCGTGCTCGCCGCCACCAACCGTCCCGAGGTTCTCGATCCTGCCCTGCTCCGTCCCGGCCGGTTCGACCGCCGGGTGACCGTCTCCGCGCCGGACAAAACAGGACGCGAGGCCATCCTCAAGATCCACACCCGCAACGTCTCCCTGGCTCCCGACGTCGACCTCGGCGACATCGCCGGCGCGACCGCCGGCTTCGTCGGCGCCGACCTGCGCAATATCGTCAACGAAGCGGCGCTGGTCGCCGCCCGCAAGGGCCGGACGGCGGTGACGCGCGAGGATTTCGACGAAGCGATCGAGCGATCGGTGCTTGGCCTTCGCCGGCCGATCGTGTTGGGCGCCGACGAAAAACGGCTGATCGCCTACCACGAGTCGGGCCACGCGCTGATGGGCTTGCTGGTCGCGGGGGCGGACCCCGTGAAGAAGCTCACGATCGTGCCACGCGGGTTGTCGCTCGGCTCCACGTACAGCCAGCCGATCGACGACCGCTACAACTATCCGGAGAGCTACCTGCGCGGCCGGATCACGCTCGCGCTCGGCGGCCGGGCGGCCGAGGAGGTCGCTTACGGTGCGGTGACGACCGGCGCGGAAAGCGATCTGCAGCAGGTCAATCAAATCGCGCGCTCCATGGTGGCGCGCTTCGGGATGTCACCGAAGCTGGGGCCGCTCAACCTCACGGAACCCGGCGACGGCGCGCTGGCCGCCCAGCACTTCAGTGAGGAAACGGCGAAGCTGCTCGACGAGGAAGTCCGCCGGATCGTCGATGAGTGCCATCGGGAAGCGGTGCGGCTGCTGACGGAGAACCGCGATCGCCTCGACCGCCTGGCCGAGGCCGTGCTGAAGAAGGACACGCTCGATCAGGACGAGATCTATGCCGCCGCTGGAATCAGCAAGCCGCCCACCGCGCGTCCGGCGATCGCGCCGGCACTCCCCGCCAACGGCGCCTCCCACGACGGCGACCTGGCGAAGGACGAGGTCGGGTCCGAGGTCACCCGGGCGTAGGACTGACCGTCAGGCGGTGCTGCCGAGCAGTTGGCGGAGGAACGATTCCGTTTCGTCGGAGGGCGCCACGCCCAGCTCGTCGGCGAGCCGTTGGCGGCACTGCTGGTAAACCCGCACCGCCTCGGCACGGTCGCCGCGTCTGACGAGGAC
>WNGO01001894.1_pt1 | contig 15075 bp, 14 predicted proteins | sample 5400511 | NCBI WGS metagenome assembly WNGO01 (sample SAMN13153380, study PRJNA577476) | soil metagenome | isolation source: 20 cm soil or saprolite under Garry oak tree replicate 2 | place: USA:California | collected 2016-06-15 | reverse complement strand
ATCGCATCGACGTTCCCGGATACAAGCGGACGCGCGTTGTCTCTGGTGGCGTGAATACAGGCGTGCAAGTCGGGCCCGACAACCGTACGCTCGCCTATCTGCATCAAAGCAACACGCAACCACCCGAAGTCTGGGTAGCTGGCAGCTCACCAAGGGCCCTTACGCATCACACGGACTCTGCCGTCGCGACGCTCGACTTGCCGCCGCTCGAGGCATTCGGATTCGTCGGCGCACTCGGCGATTCGGTCTTCGGGTGGACGCAGAAACCGCCTGGATTCGATCCGTCGAAGAAGTATCCCGTGGTGTATCTGATTCACGGGGGGCCGCAGGGCGCGTGGACCGATTACTGGGGCGCTCGATGGAACTACCAGATGTTCGCGGCGCGCGGCTGGGTCGTGGCCGCCGTGAACTTCCACGGCTCGACCGGCTACGGCCAGAAATTCACTGACGCGATCTCGCAGCACTGGGGCGACTATCCGTACGAAGATCTCATGAAGGGCCTCGACGTCGTCGCCCGGCTCCCGTACGTGGACTCGACGCGCATGGGCGCCGCGGGCGCGTCGTACGGCGGGTACATGGTGTACTGGATCGCCGGCCACACCAACCGCTTCAAGGTGCTCGTGGACCACGACGGCGTGTTCAATGCTCAGAGCATGGCGGGCAGTACCGAAGAGTTGTGGTTCACCGACTGGGAGTTCGGCGGCCCGCTATACTCGAAGCCCGAGCTCTACCAAAAGTGGTCGCCGGTGAATCACGTGAGCGACTGGAAGACGCCCATCCTGATCGTGCATAGCCAGCTCGATTATCGGGTCGATCTCTCGGAGGGCTACCAGGCGTTCACGGCTGCGAAGCGGATGGGTGTCGACGCGAAATTCCTGTACTTCCCCGATGAAGGGCACTGGGTGTTGCGCCCACGCAATCGCCGCATCTGGTGGGGCACGGTCCTCGATTGGCTGGAGGTGCACCTCAATGAAAGCCCTCACCCGTAACACGCTGTTGTCGTTGCCGCTCGCGCTCCTGATAGCAGGGGCGTTGCCTGGTCAAGGATGGGACTTCCTGGACGCGTTCACGCTCGCGTTCTGCTTCACGTACGTGGGTCACTGGGTGGAAGTGTGGCTGCTGAAAATCCCCGGCGTGCTGGGGTGGTTTGCGGGCGGACTGTGGTGCTATGTCGTTGCCCGCTGGGCGCTGCTCGCGATGGGGCGCGATACGAAACAGCTACCCGCGCTCATCTGGGGAGGCCTGTTATTTGTAGCGCTCGAGTTTGTCGTTCATGGAGTGCTGCAGGCGTCTGGGAAGCCAAACTTCTATAGCGGACAGCTTCAAGAGGCCAGGTACCAGTAAAGTTGCACCGTTGCCCAGACGGCGAAGTGGCTGCAAGCTCGGAGCTTCAAGCTTGGAGCCACTTGGCCGTCTGGGCAACTTCGCAACTACTCTAAGGGCTTGGAGCTTGTGACTTAGTCCAGACGTTGTTGCCCCGTCTTATATCCGGAAAGTTCTTATCGGGATCGACTTCTACTTTCACCAGATCCTTCGCGAAAGCCCGCACGTACCTAAAGTGACTCCCCTCGAACCAAACCTCTACCGGAAGGCGAGCATTCTCCGTGCTGCCGTCGTTGAAGGTCACCCGGAGGTCGACCGGCATCGGCAGACCACCCGGACTCGAGAGGAAAATCGTCGTGAGCGTGGTGCCCGAGGAATCGCGCTGCGCGCGCACCGAATCCACCGCCTGGTCCACCACGTCGGTGCGCAGGAACCAGCCGCGCCAGAAGTAGGACAGATCCTCCCCGACGCCGTCCTCCATCGAGCGGAAGAAATCGGCGGGTGTGGGATGCTTGAAGGCCCAGCGCCGGATGTATTCGCGGAACGCGGTATCGAACCGTGTCGAATCGAGGATCGCATGACGCAGCAGGTACAGCCCGGTCGCGGGTTTGCTGTACGCCACGGCGCCCAGGAGGTCGGGCGTGACGCGGTCGGCCGGCGTGATGCCAGGCTCGTCGCGGCCGGTCGCGGCGAACTGCGCCCACGACTCGGCCTGCCCGCGGCTGCGAAGCGATTGCTGCTCAGGGAAGTAGGCCCGGGCCGAATAGATGTTGATGAAGGTGTTGAACCCCTCGTCCATCCACGCGTAGAGCCGCTCGTTGTTGCCCACGACCATCGGGAACCATTGGTGGCCGAGCTCGTGCGTCGTCACCCCGAATAATCCTTCGCGACTGCGCCGGTTGGCGCAGAACACCATCATCGGATATTCCATCCCCCCAACCGGGCCATTCACATTGATCGCGGTCGGATAAGGGTACTGGAACCATTTCTCCGAGTAATGTTTGATCGAGTGCCGCACCATTCTCGTCGATTCGCGCCAGATCGAATCGGCGACGGGCGGATAGTACGATTGCATCAAGATCCCGTTCCAGCCGCTCGCATCCCAGATGAAGTTGGGCGCCGCCGCCCAGGCGACGTCGCGCACGTTCTTGGCCGAGAAGCGCCACGTCAATGTGGGGCTGGCTCCCGCCGGCCGAGTCGCTGCCTGGCCCACTTCATTCTTCGCGATGATGGCGACCGTGGAATCGGAGCCCAGCGCCTGCGCGAGCCGCGCGCGCTGCGCGGCGGTCAGCACCTCGAGCGGGTTGGTCAATCGTCCTGTCCCGGCCACGATGAACCCGCGCGGCACGGTGATGGCGAAATCGATGTCGCCGTACTCGAGATAGAACTCGCCCTGGCCGAGGTATTGCTCGCTGTTCCAGCCGCGCACGTCGTCGTAGACGGCCATGCGCGGGTACCATTGCGCGATCTCGTACAACCAGCCCTGCGGGAACTGCTCGCGGCCCATGCGATCGGCGCCGTGCTCGGGGACCTGGAACGAGTAGCCGATGTCGAAGGACGTGACGCCGCCCGGGGGCAGCGGGCGATCGAGCTCGACGCGCATGATGGTGCCGTTTTCGAATGTGCGCAGGGCGGTCCGCGTCGCAGTCTTGCCGGTGGATTGGCGAACCGCCTCGACACGATCGAGCACGAACCCGCCTTTGAATCCGCGCGCGGCGAACCGGGCATCGGGTGGGTTCAACAGAGCGCCGCGGCTGTCGTCGCGAAAGAGGTTCTGATCGAGCTGCATCCAGATGTAGCGCAGCGTGTCGGGCGAATGATTGGTGTAGCGGATCGTTTCACGGCCGGCGATGGTATGCGCTGCGGTGTCGAGTGTGACGGCGATCGTGTAATCGACGCGCTGCTGCCAGTACCGCGGGCCGGGGCTTCCCGATCCCTCCCGGATCAGGGTGGGTGTCGACAGCTGCAGGCGGCGGAACGGTGATGTATCGGTGCGCGCCACGGGCAGGGATTGGAGCGCGGGCTGCTGTAACGCCGTCAGAACAAGTAGTACGAGCATCGCGAAAGTCCCGAAGGTTGTGGGTGTGGGGAAGTGTCAGAAATGTACCCACGCTCCGGCCGTCCGTGCCGTACGCCGCGGCGACGACTAGATTGTCGCGAGCGATGATGCGCCGGCGCGACCGCTCCCCGATTCGTTTCACCATTATCGTGGCCGCCGTGCTCGCGGGATGCGAGCACGGCGCCCCGTTCCTTCCGGCCGATTACACTCCCTCGCAACCCTACAACGCGCCGCCGCTCATCCGTCTCACCTTGAATCCTGGTGACGATATGATGCCGGCGTGGCTGCCGGACGGCGAGATCGTGTACACCGCGGAGCGGATCGATCGCGCCGATCATGACCGCTGCCTGGCGGTGATGCCCGGCACCGGCGCCGCAGTCGTCGGCTACGTCTGCCGCAGCTCGACCTCCAACGATTCGCTCGACGTCTTTCTAGAGGCGAGCGCGACCTCGCTCGGGGGAGATCAGATCGCGTACGTGCGGCAGGGTTCGTACCGGCTGCCTATCCCCCCAATCTCTCCGAACGAGCAGGCCATTATCGTCGCGCCAGTCACGGATCCCAACGCCGGTCGCGAGGTCCGGAGCGTACCGTATCTCGCGCCCTCCGGCCGCACCCACTGGGGGATTTCGCACCTCCGCTGGCTCGATGCGTCCCGGCTCATCTACGTGGGTGAAGACGTGAGCTATCCCCGCGCCTGTTCGATGTGCCCTCCCGACACCGTTCGCGTCGGACTCGAGATTGCGGTCCTCGATCTGACTCCGGCCACTCCAACAGTGACGATCGTGCCGGGGACAGACGCCGCGTCGTCCGTCAGTGTCGGCGCAACCAGCGACACGATCTACTTCACATCCGAAAACGACGCGGTCGTTTACCGGCACGTGTTCTCGAGTGGCGTGACCGACACGGTTCATGATTTCGGTGGTAACCGGCTCGTGCGCGATGTCGCGTGGGCGGCCGGGCGCCTGTTCGTGGTGGTGGACGGCCTCCCGGACATTGGCGGTGATGTGCACATCCTCGGACCCGCGGCCGGCGCAGACTCGCTGGTGCAGCCGCCCGCCCGCGCTGGGGGCGCATTTGTGTGGTTCGAGCGGCCGGCGCCGTCGCCTGACGGCCGGCGCTTCGTCGCCCAAGGGTATGTCCTCGCGAGCGACACGTCCTCGCTCGCCTCCAGCCGCGAAGTATGGCTGTACGAGCTGCCGTAACGGCCGCGGGCGCCGCGCTCTGTCTCATGACAGGCGCGCTGGCGGCCCAGACGAACGGTTCGATCGTCGGGCACGTGCGCCAGCGCGTGGGGAGTGTTCCCGTCAGTGGCGCGGAGATTGGACTCGACGGCCGCTTCCTCGCGCAGACCGACTCCACAGGCTACTACCGCATACGCGAAGTGCGGAGCGGCTGGCATGTCGTCACGGTTCGCTCCATCGGCTTCGAGACCGTCCGTCGTGACAGTGTTCTGGTTCGTGCCGGCCAGAACACAGTGGTGAACTTCACCGTGGACGTCTACACGATCGAGCGGCCGATCGTGGTCGAGGCGTACGCTGACTCGATCCTGGACCCGACGGTCGTCGCGTCAGTGCAGCGCATTGGGGGAGACGAGCTGCGGCGCTTCCCCGTCACGACGGTGGCAGAAGCCGTCGCCCTGTCCGCCGGCGCCGTGGGCGAGAGCTACCGCGGTGGCCGCCTCGGCCAGCAGGCGTTCGTGCTCGATGGATTGGGTGTGAAGAATCAGCTGGACGCGTCAACGGGCGGACTCGGCGTGCGCATTCCGCCCGACCTGCTGGTGGAAGCGTCACTCGCGACCAACGGTTTCTCCGCGCGCTACGGCCAGGCCATTTCCGGTCTCGTCAACGTCGTGACCAAAGACGGCGGCGAACGCTGGAGCGGACGCGCGGCCTACGAGAGCGACCGGCTGCTGTGGGGCGCCGCGGATATGGGTCAGGACCGCATGGTCGTGTCGGCGGATGGCCCGCTCGGCGGCGGCATCGGGGTCGTCGCCGTACTCGACGTCGAGGGCAAGCTCGATGCCGATCCCGTGAATGCGCCGCTGCCCCCCGAGGCGCGAGATCCCCGCAACAACAACCCCGCGATGCTGCCGCACAACAGCGGCGAGCGCGTCGACGCCGGCGCCAAGCTGCGCCTGCCGCTCGGCGGGTCACACTCCCTGCGCCTGTTCGCGCTGCGATCGGTCGAGCAACGGCTGCTGTACGATCCCGTCTACAAGTACGACACCGATGGCGCGCCCGGGCAGCGCGTGAGTGGTAACCTGGTCAGCGCCGACCTGCAGCGCGCGAGCAACAATTTCACCGCCGACCTGCGTGCCGGTTACTTCTCGCGCGAGTTCGAGCGGGGGACGCTCGCCGAACAGCCGCGGTACCGCTTCGGAGCGTTCACCGGCAGCCCGTTTCGGTTCACCGGCGACGAGCTGGCGCGCAGTCAGGACACCGTCGCGGCGCGCGCGCCCATTCCCGGACTCACCGCTCCCGACTTCAGCGATCGGACGCCGTGGGGCGTGCCCGCATTCTTCCTCGGTGGCGGGTCGGCCGGCGGAGTGGCGTGGAACCAGTTCCACGAGCTGCGCGGTCAAGCCGATTTCAGCGTGGGAGGTCCGCACGGCGATTTCTACTTTGGCGGAGAGATTGCGAGGCAGGAGGTGAAAACCTTCCAGCGGGCCCTGGGCTATCTGCCCGTCGGTGACAGCATACCGCCCGCCGAGGCCTCGACCTTCACACCGATGTCCGTTGCGGCGTACGCGGAAGGGCAGCTGCGCGGGCCGGACTTCGTGTTCACGTTTGGGCTGCGCTACGACCAGTTCGATCCCGGCACCGGGATCCCCGGCGGTGCCGTGTACGGCGCGCGGCGCAGCTTCAGTCCACGGCTCGGCTTCTCGACCATCCTGAAGGGCGCGACGTTCGTCGCGAGCTGGGGCCGCTTCTCCCAGGCACCCGACTTCCAGTATCTCGTAGATGCGGCCTTCGACGACACGTTGCGCACCGGCCGTTTCCGTCGCGGCAACCCGAACCTCGGCTTCGAGGAGGCGACGCAGTACGAGTTCTCGTTGCGGACGCGACCCTCGCCCACGACGACGCTGCGCGTCAACGTCTTCAACAAATTGCTCGACGGAATGGTGGCGTCGGTGCCGCTGGGCGTCGATCCCGACTCGTCGATTTTCGGGAATCTCGACTACGGAGACGTGAAGGGTGTGGAAGTCATCGGGGAGCGGCCGCTGCGTGATGGCTGGGGTGTGCGCGTTTCCTATACGCTGCAACAGGCGCAGGCGACCGCGACCAACGCGTTCCAGCTCACCCGGCGCATCCGCCTCGATCCCGGGGGCGACACGATCAATCCGGCGCGCGTGACGTTCCCGCTCGATTACGATCGCCGCCACAGTCTCACGGTGATCGGGCAGACGCAGCTGTCACGCAACGCCGGTCCGCGGCTCGCGGGTATACGTCCGTTTGCCGGATTCGAGGCGGCGGTGATCGTTCGCGTGAGCTCCGGCCTGCCGTACACGATGACGAATCTTGCGGGCGACAGTCTGATCGGCTTACCCAACAGTCACCGGCTGCCGACACTGGCGACGGTGGACATGCTGGTGAGACAACCGATTCGGCTGGGCGGACGGTGGCAGGGGAGTGTCTACCTCGACGTGCGGAATCTGCTCAATCGCCAGAACGTCGAGGCCGTGCGTCGCGAGACGGGTCAGCCGAACTTCACCGACGCCCAGATTCAACAGATGGCGGAGACGGCATACGCGGCCCACCCCGAGCCGATTCCCTACGAGTCACCGCGCTATCGTTCTTACGCCGATCTGGACGGCAACGGCCTCATCGAAGGACGCACGGAGCTGTTCCCGCTCTATCTGTCGGCCGCCCGGGATTATGGGCAGCCGTTGTTCTCATACGGGCCGCCCCGCCTCTTCCGCATCGGCATCGAGCTGCTGTTTTAGTCCCTCGAGCAGGTAGCCGGCCGCAACGCCGGCCACAACCAGCAACAGCCCCAGCCAGCCGAGTCCGGTGAGGCGCTGGCTGAAGAGGAGCAGCGCCAGCAAGGCGCCCACCACAGGCTCGATCGTCGCAGCCACCGACGCCGGCGCGGCTTCGATCCGCTTCATGGCGCCGAAGAACAGAAGATTGGCTGCGATCACGGAGCCGGCGGCGAGTCCCAGCAAGCCACGCCACGCCGCGCCCGACGGAGGCGGCGTTGGCTGCCGGCCCCAAATCGCGAGGGCAATCCAGATCAGGATGACGCCTCCCACCGCCTCGAGGAACAGCACCTTCACCACGCCGTAGCGCGGCGCCGCGTAGCGGCCCATCAGTGACGTCAGCGCGTAGCTCAGCGCCGACAGCAGGCCACCGGCGACGCCCGCCGTCACGCCCATGCGTGCGGCCTCCGCGCCCGCGTTGCTGCCGCCGGTAACGGTGAGCGCCACGCCGACCATGACGATGACCGCCAGCGCGATGCGGGTCGGTGTCAGCGCCTCTTTGAGAATCACGCGAGCGAGCACGGCGACCATCACGGGAGCGGTATACAGCAACGCGGCGGCGCCGGCGACGCCGACGCCGGCGATCGCGAACTGATACGCGATCTCGAACAGCGCGACCAGCGCGCCCCCGCCGAGGCCGATAAGCAGCCAGCCGCGCCGGTCCGCGCGAAACAGGTCACGGCGGAACAGGATGCCCCAGATCGCGAGCGCGATCGTGCCGATGAGGACGCGCCAGAAGCCGATGCTGGTGGCGGGCATGAGGCTGTAGAGGCCGGTCGAGAGGGGGCCTGTGGTGCCCCAGGTCGCGCCCGCGCCGAGCGCGAAGAGGTAACCCACGACGCGGTTATGGCGTGGCATACCCATGAATCTGCTCTCTTGATAGGTGTCAGGTGCGTGGTTTCAGGGGCTACGATGTAGGATCGCAGTCGAATGGTCCGATGCCGAGAAGAATGATGCTTCAAGAATGCTCGCTGCAAACATTATCTGACATGCCGCCCGAGCGAAAGAAGGTTACCTCATATCGCGACCTGATAGTCTGGCAACGCGCGATCGACCTCGCCGACGTTGTCGATGATCTCACGAAGGCTTTCCCCCGGGATGAGCGCTTTGGGCTTACCAACCAGATCCAACGATCGGCGGCTTCAATTCCAAGTAACATCGCGGAAGGTCACGGGCGAGCGCACTTACGAGAATATCTCCACCATCTGTCGTTTGCACGAGGGTCGCTAATGGAGCTCGAAACGCAACTTGTCCTCGCTGCACGACGACAGTACGTGAGCTTGGAGGATCAGCAACGCGCATTCGACCTGACCGGAGATGTTGGACGACTCCTGGCGGGTCTGATACGCGCGCTGAGGGGCAAGTTACCACCTGACACCTAGCACCGAACACCTGTCAGGTGTCGGGAGTCAGTGGTCAGTCGCGATGAGCTCACCGCGCAACACTGTCACGGCCTGGCCGCCGAGGCGTACCCGTTCTCCGTTGAGACGCACGCGCACCACGCCGCCGCGTGCAGAGGCCTGATACGCGACGAGTTCCTGCTTGCCGAGTTTCGCGCTCCAATACGGAGTCAGCGCGCAGTGCGCCGAGCCGGTGACTGGATCCTCCGGGACGCCGGCTTGCGGCGCGAAGAATCGCGACACGAAGTCGTACTCGCTCTTCTTATCCGCCTGGCTGGTGACGATGACACCGCGCGCGTCGACCCGAGCGAGCGCATTGAGATCGGGCTCGAGCCCGCGCACGGTCGACTCGCTATCGACCTCGACGAGGTAATCGAAGCGGCTGCGGCCTACGAACCGCGGCTTTACGCCGAGCGCATCGATCAGGCCCGGAGGCGGCTGTGCGGGGGAGGCAATCGTCGTCGGGAAGTCGAGCTCGATCCAGGAATCGTGCCGGTCTGCCGTCAGCAACCCGCTCTTTGTGTGAAAGCGCGCCTGAGCCGTGGTCTTGAGAAGCCCATCTTCCCACAGCACATGCGCGCTGGCGAGCGTCGCATGGCCGCAGAGATCGACTTCGACCGCGGGAGTGAACCAGCGCAGATCGTATTCACCGTTCCTGGGAACGAGGAACGCGGTCTCAGCGAGATTCATCTCGCGCGCGACGTTTTGCATCCAGGCGGGCTCCGCGGCCGTGGGGAGAATGCAGACCGCGGCGGGATTGCCGGCGAACGGGCGATCGGTGAACGCGTCGACTTGGATGATTCGGAGGCCCATGCCTCCAAATCTATTGCTGCCGCGCGAGTCGCGAGGCGATCCAGTTCAGCCAGGCCCCCGCGAACGCGCTCGCATATGCTGCCAGGACCGTGACGCCCGCGCCGGCCTGGCTCGGCGCCGCGAAACCATGACCACCCTCTAACAACGTCAACAAGCGTCCTACTGCAGCGCCAGCCGCCCAAGCGGTGAGCGACAAGACAGCCCAGCGCCATGGCGCGTAGCGAAACGCAAACGCCAGGACAAACGTCGCGAGCGCGGTGACGACTACGCCGAGCGCATCAGGACCCAACAACCCAGCAGCGAACGCGAGCCCCAGAGTCCATGCGGCCAGGCGGCGCATGCTATGCCGCCTCCCCCAGACGCAGGCGTGCCCGATGCCAAAGCGCGATCGCGCCAATGCCACACCCGATAAAGGCGCCACCGAGGGAATTCACGATGATGTCGTCTCCGGCGCTCGTGGCAAACCAACCTGCGACTCCGCCGATCGCCGTGCCGACCGAGCAGACCAGGAACATGCGACCGAGGGGTACGCGACGTAGCAACAGCCACGCGAGGAGTGGCGCGGTGACGGCCCCAAGCGGGGCGCCGAACAACCCACCAATCTCAAACAACTCAGTTGAGACTCGCTCGCCCGCCAGCAACCCGACGAACGCGAACGCGGCCCCACCCGCCAGAGCACCAAAAACGATCCCGGCGCCCACCAGCCCAGTCGTCACAACCACAATCCGGCCAAGTCGTGTCATCGTCAGCTCGCTTTCGCCAACGCAAACGTGGTCTTGCCATGCCACAAGCTGTTCTCGTGACCAATAATCAACGTGGTCTCGGCATCGTTGTTTCGCAGCACGAGGCGCAGATCCGGCGTGGCGGCCGGCACTTCGAAGACGATATCGATGGTGTACGACTCGCCTGGAATGAGCGCGCGGCGCAGCCCGTCGGTCGAGCCCGGGTACTCATGGCCCCGTGCATCCACGAGCGCGACGTAGCGGCTATTCGGTGTGAGTGGCGCTGCGCGTGAGCGGCGTGCCGAGATCGTCCCTTCGTCGAACCGGACCTTGACCGTTACGGTCTCCCGGACGCGCCCGTCCGGCAGCGGCTCGGATTTCGTGCCCGTCACCGAATACGCGAGGTGACAGTCGATCTCACAGATGTGCTTCTCTTCACCCGGTGCCAACACCCGGCTGCGACTGAACAACGACGCGCCGAGGACGAGCATTGCATAGAGGCCAGCTCCCGCGATCAACGTGCGCAGCGTCAACCGAGCGAATGGGTGCCGCTGGCTGACGCGTGCGACCAAAAAGAGCACCACGAGCGCCGCGCCGCCCAACACGGCGCCGACAAACAGCAAGACCGTCAGGGGATTCAAGCCGTCAGTGATCATTGGATTGCTCCTTGACGTTGGCCGAGCACGACGCTCTCAGGGCACTGGCCTCGTCGCGCACGAGGGAGCGCGCGCGCGCGCGACTCCAATTCCACGTACGCCAGTCGACGTCTGCCTTGTCCCAGCGCTTGAGCAGGCCGTGCACCACGACGCACCGATCCTGCTGGTTCAGCTGCGGCAGGGCGGTGAGCAACGGCGGCACCGCATCCCCACCCAGTGTGAGCGCATACTTCGCGTCGAACGGTCGCTCGGCCGCGGGGCGATTGAGATTCGTTTTCACGATGAACGCATCCGGGTTGAGCAGGTGCAGACCCGCGAGCACCGCCAGCCCCTGCATCAGCGCCCCGAACACGAAGCGCTGGCGCCGGCCGCGCAGCACGGTCCACACGAACCAGACGAACACGCCGACCAGGAGGATCATGAAGGCCGTGGCGTAGAGCCGCTGCTCGGACAGCCCGAAGGCCGCCACGTAGAGACGCATGCGCTGGAGCGCCGACACCATGATGACCGCGAGAAACGCCAGCAACAGCCCCGAGAGCTGGCGGACGACGCGGATCTGCGGCGCCGCGCCCTTGCGAACCAGCTCATCGGCGCCAAGCAGGATGGGCAGCATCAGCCCACTCGCCGTCATCAGCTCGAAGAACCCGCGGCGCGCGTACTCGGCGTAGGTGAGCCCGCTCGTTTCCTCCACCAGCGCGGCACCGCCGAAGAAATAGCGGAGCTGGACGACGACGAAGAGCAGGAAGAGCGTATTCAACAGACCCAGTGCCGTCGCGAGCGGGACGACGCTCGTGATGGGCTTCGCGTCGAGCGTCAGGCCTTGCACCGGCCGGCCGAGCATGCACCAGCGCAGGTAACCGGCGACCAGGAAGCCCCAGAACGCCATGAAGAAGGTGTGCGAAATGACCGATTCCAGATCGAAATCGAAGACGTTGGTGAGGACGTTGCTGAAGACCTGATCCGCCGAGGCGAACAGCGCGGCGAAGACGAGCAGCACCGGCGCCGCAAGTGCCACGCCGAGCAGGACACGGCGAACATTGCGCATCCGGTCGTTCTGGGGGAGCTCGTGCCACTGGATGTCGCTGAGGAGCAGCTGGAAGCCGCCGACGATGCTGGCGGCGCTCGCGGTGATCACGCCGCGCGCGAGATCGAGCGGATACCACTGCGCGATGACCTCGCCCTGAAGAGTGGCTGCTGCGAGGGCGAGCGCGCCGACGAGCGCGATGGCGTCGAACGCGGTCAGCATTTCCGCGTCCCTCCGCAGGAAGGCGAGCCCGAGCAGCAGCGCGGTAATCGCCAGCCAGGCGGCGTCCGGACCGGGTTTGATGTGGTGGCGGCGAACGAGCCAAGCCCCCGTGCCGACGAGGACCGTCGTGCCGAGCGCGACGTTCAGGCCCCACGGCATCGCACGGAGCAAGGCATCGCCGACGATTCCACCAGCCACGCCGGCGGCGGCGATCTCGAGTCCGAGTCTCGTGCGCGGACTGAGCACGGGCAGGGTCATACGGCCTCCCGCGTGGGCAACCCGCCGAAGCGGCGGTCGCGTGAGTGGAATTCATGGACCGCGGCCGCGAGGTGCGCCGCCCCGAAATCCGGCCACATGCGGTCGGTGAACCACAGCTCGGCGTAGGCGCATTCCCACAGCAGGAAGTCCGAGAGGCGCTGCTCGCCGCCGGTACGAATGAGGAGGTCGACATCGGGCAGCAGGTCCCCGCGCTGGATCGCCGCGCGGGCGGAGTAGTCGACCGCGATGCGGAGCTCGAGCTTGGTCCCGCGTGCGGTCCCTTGTTCGGCGGCCGTGATCGCGTCGACGAGTGAGCGGGGCAGGCGGTCACGTCGGCCAATGACGGTGAGCTTCACGCCCTTCTCCGCGAGCTCAGCGGTTTCCGCGCGCAGATAGCGTGCGAACAGGCGCATCAGCACCGAGACTTCAGCGGCCGGCCGGGTCCAATTATCGGACGAGAAGGCGTACAGCGTGAGCGCGCTGATGCCGCAGCCGGGCGCGATTTCGACGGCGCGGCGCACCGCCTCGGCGCCGGCGCGATGTCCCGCGGCGCGGGGCAGCCCGCGGCGCGTGGCCCAGCGGCCGTTGCCGTCCATGACGATCGCCACGTGGAGAGAAGTACTTTGCCTCATAAAGCAATCCCGCAAAAAAAAGAGTCCACGTCAGCGTGTGCGCGTCGCGCGGATCAACGCTTCCATGTGGTCGAGGTAGCGCTCGAGCGCCCGCCGGCCGAGGGCGGTGAGTCGGTATTCGGTTTTCGGGACGCGGCCTGCGAACGACTTGTCGCAGGTGATGTAGTCCGCGTCCTCGAGCTTGCGCGCGTGGACGCTGAGGTTGCCGTCGCTCGTCTTGAGCAGCGCCTTGAGCTCGTTGAACGTGAGACTGTCGCGGACCGCGAGGGCGCTCACGATCGCGAGTCGCACACGCTCGTGAATCAGCCGGTCGAGATTCGCCGGCGCCGGTTGCACTTTGGCCTTCACCGGGCGATTCGCTTCCGCGCGGGTGATCCGCGCCGTGTTGCTCTTAGCCACCGTACCTCCGTGCGATGATCACGCCAAACGCGATGTGCAGACCGCCGAAACCGATTGCGAGAAGCCAGGCCAGCCAGCCGACGGGCGCGAGCAGCGCCGCGGTGCCCAGGATCATGAAACAGATCCCCATCACGGGGACAACCCGCATCGAGAATGCACCGCCCGTCATCACGCCGGCGCCGTAGCACAACATCCACACCGCCGGAAGCAGCGCGAGCTGCTTCGCGTGCCACAGCACGTATGTCAGCAGCGCCCCGACGATGAACGGCGGCAGCACGCTGAGTCCGAAGCGTCGTCCCGGGCCGTGCACGATGGCATCGCCGGCGCGCAGGGCCTTGTAGAGCAGGGCCGCGACGCCGATGCCCGCGCCGAGTAACGCTTCGAACATCCAGACCCAGAACCAGCGATTCTGCGACGCGCCGTCGACCGGCGCGACCGGCAGGGCGCCGGCGTACCACGAGGCTGCCAGCGCGGTGCCGCCGAGCACGACCATTCCCCAGCCGGGCACGGCCGTGAACGAACCCGCCCGCTCCATGGCGGAGCGGATGAACTGGAGGTTGTCCAGCGCACGATCGCGGAGGGGCTGCGGCGCGGTCATGAGGTACAAGTTAGGGCAGGAACGCCGATTGTGTCAAGTACTTTGCAACGCAAAGTAAATCACCGGTTTTTGAGCCGCCGCACCAGCTTGAGGCCCGACCACACGTCGTCCACGGCCGCCACTTTCACATCGACGAGGCCGGTGGGCAGGGCGACGGCCCGCACAACGTCTTCTGTCATGTCGGTCGGGACACCGGAGGCTTTCTTTGGCCACGAGACCCATAAGGCGCCGTCCGGCGTCAGCGCGCGCAACAGCGCGGGGAGCCGCCGTCCGGCGTCAGCGCGCGCAACAGCGCGGGGAGCTGCCGCTCGAGCAGGGCCCGGTCCGCGGTGAAGAGGTGAATGAAGGGCAGGACGCCGCGTGCCGCGGAGGTCACCGTGACGCCCGGCGGGAGCTTCCCCAAGGTTGCGCGGTAACCCTTTGGCGCATGGAGAATTGCGATCCGGGTTCGGGCCTTGATGCCCAGCTTCTCGACAAGCGAACGTTGAGAGTAACCCGCTGGCATGATGGGAAGGTATCATCTATCAGATGATGCGCACCCGGAGGATCTCATGAGGCGTGTTTCGTTCTTGCTCGTCGCTGCCGTCATGCTGGCAGCCTGCGATACGGCTACGGCGCCGCGCTCCATGCATTCGAGCGTCGACGACTCGCGGGTGCCGGCTGAGCTGCGCGCCGCGTATCTCGAGGACGCCAATCGGCTGGCGCTGCGCGATCTGCTGGCGAACGGTTTTTCCGAAGTTCCGATCCCTCAGGACGCGGTTCAATCGTACTACAACGCGCTCGTAGGGGTCTACAACGCGGCGGCTCTGCCGGCGCGGGACACGGTGGTTGACGTCTATCGCATCCGCACATCTGGTAATCCCACGACCCGCAGCCTGCTGCTGCAGCTCGTGGGGACCGAGCCGTGGGTCCAGCATTTGGCGCGCCGCGAAATCCCAACCGGCGACCCAACGATCGATACTCTCCTGTCGCGCTACTCACTTTCCGTGG
>WNGO01006993.1_pt1 | contig 15082 bp, 18 predicted proteins | sample 5400511 | NCBI WGS metagenome assembly WNGO01 (sample SAMN13153380, study PRJNA577476) | soil metagenome | isolation source: 20 cm soil or saprolite under Garry oak tree replicate 2 | place: USA:California | collected 2016-06-15 | reverse complement strand
CGCTTCGTCGAGCGCGCCGACGATGCGCTCGTCGAGCGGCGTCGCGGGCAGGGTCTGGCGCTGCCGATACTCCGCCGTGGTCCCGCGGCCCCGCGCAGACTCCTGCGCAAAGGCGGCGATGTCGCGGGCGACGCTCTGGAACGCGTCGTCGTCGGGGCCGCGGATGTCGAGTGAGAAGCGTACCCGGCTTGCGATCCCATTGATGATCCCTGGGTCGACTTCGATCTCCCCGACCGTGCCAACGGTTCCCTTGCCGGCCGCCCTGGCGAGGCGCTCGAGCTCGGCGATCGACTCGGCCAGGGGCAAGGTCGGGTCGAGGCGAAGGTCCATCGGCGTCGCTCCTGCGTGGTCGCCGCGCCCCTGGACGACGACGTCGGCGTGCACGTAGCCGGCGATCGCGGAGACGATGCCGATCCGGTTCCCGGTGTCCTGGAGAACGCGGGCCTGCTCGATGTGCATCTCGATCCAGCCGGTCAGGTTGTCGAGGACGTGAACCGCCTCTCCCCAGCGCGCAGGCTCGTAGCCGGCCTCCTCGGCGTGCTCCCAGAAGCTGCGCCCGTCGTCGATCGCACGGAACGTCTCGCGCAGCTCATCCTCGGTCACCCGCTGGGCGACGATGCGGCTGCCGAGCAGCATCTGCCCGAAGCCCGAGCCCTCCTCCTCGAGGAACGAGATCAGCTGCAGCGGGAGCCCGAGGCCTAGCTCCTCATTCAGGCGGCAGACCTCGAGTGCGGTGACGACGCCCATCGTTCCGTCGTACTTGCCGCCGTTGCGGTTCGAGTCGCAGTGCGAGCCCACGCCGAAGGCAGGCTCGCCTGGCGGGCGGTTTCGCGCGACGAGCGTCCCGACTGGATCCTCGCCGACGTCGAAGCCGATCGCCTCGAGCTCCCGCCTGAAGTAGTCGAGCGTGTTCCGGTAGACGCCTGTGTAGGCATAGCGGCGGATCGCCTCCGCCGAGAGCGTGTACTCCGCGCCGGCCAGCTCCTCGATGTCGTGCTCGATCCGGTCGGAGCTGGGGGTACGCTCGACCGTGACCATGCCCGGCGACTCTAACGAAGAGTGGCCCCTGCCCGAAGCGCGCCTGCGGTCGATCCTCTGGCGTGTCGAAGGGCACCTTGAGCGGAGCGAGTTCGTGGCCGCCTCCCGGACGCTCGCCGAGGGCTTCGGGGTCGGCGACGACGAGCTCCTGCACGGCCTGCACCACCTTGCGGCTGCCGGCTATCGGGCTCAGACCGGCGAACTCGACCGGGCGCGACGCCAGCTCGAGCGCGCCCGCCGGCGGCTGGCGTCGTATCCGGACTCCGCATTGCTCGTGGCCGTCGTCGAGCTCGTCGTAGAATCGGCAGATGCCGAAGGAGAGCTGGAATAACCGCAAGACGCTGATCCTCAGCCGGACAGACATGATGGGCCTCGTCACGCCGTCTGAGTACGTCGAGTGCGTCGAGCAGGCCTACCGGATGCACGGTGAGGGCCGCTTCTACATGGACCCGAAGGGCCACATCGTGCTGGACAAGTACCCGGGCGAGTGGGAGGCGATGCCCTCGTACATCGAGGAGCCGGAGGCTGCCGCCTGCAAGTGGGTCTCCATCCGCGAGCAGAACCGCGAGCGCTTCGACCTCCCTACCGTCTTCTCGATCCTGATCTACACCCACCCCGAGACGGGCTTCCCCCTTGCGATCGTCGACGGGAGTTACCACACGGTCATGCGCACGGGCGCCGCGGCCGCCGTCTCGGCCAAGTGGCTCGCGCGCGAGGATTCGAAGGTGCTGGCGATCGTCGGCGCCGGCCACATGGCCGAGGGTGTGCTCGAGACCTGCAACGAGGTCTTCGACTGGGACGAGGTGAGAGTCTGGAGCCGCTCGCCGGAGACGCTGGCGGCGTTCGCCGCGAAGTACGACGGACGCTACGCCTTCCGGTTGATGCCCTCGGTCGACCTGGCCGAGGTCGTCAGCGGCGCGGACGTGGTCGTCACGATCACGCCGGCCCGCGGGCCGATCGTCGAGAACGAGTGGATCGCAGAGGGGACGCACATCGCCGCGGTCGGAGCCGACAAGAGCGGCGATCAGGAGCTCGCCCCTGAGATTCTCCAGCGGGCCCGGATCTTCGTCGACGACATCCGCCAGTGCCGCACGGACGGCGAGATCAACGTGCCCCTCGCACAGGGCCTGATCTCCGAGGACGCCGTCGCCTGCGAGATCGGCAAGGTCGTGACCGGCAAGAAGCCGGGTCGGACCTCCGCCTCCGAGGTGACGGTCTTCGACTCGACCGGGATCGCCCTACAGGACTCGGCAACCGTGCCGCTCGAGTACGAGCGGGCCGTCGCGGCTGGCGTCGGCGTCGAGAAAAAGATGATCTCGACTTGAGTGGGTCGTTGCTCGGGATCGAGGAACGGCGATTCTGGTCGGCGAGGGTCGCCCCTCGAAGAATCGCCGTCCCTCTGCACGGTTCTTCGTCTCGAACGCGACCGTGGATTGAACGCCCATGCCCGAAGAGGATGATCTATACGCGTGGTCGCTGCGGTTTTTGAGTCCAGGATGGGCCGCGAGCAGGCGGAACGGCTCGCGGAGCTCATGCACGAGGGACGGGCCACGCGGCCCGAGGGTGTGCTCACCGCACGGCTGCTCGTCGACGGCGACCTCGTCCGGCTCGTTGCCTTCTGGAAGGATCGCGGCACGCTCGACCGCTACCTGTGATCGGCGCGCGTGCCGCGTGGAACGGAGCTGATGCGGAAGGTGGGCGTCGAGCCCGAGGTGACGATCGTCGACGTGCTTGAGCTCGGATGAGCGGTGCGGAAGCGGGCGAAGGTGTAACTGTTCTAGTCCGCCCTCGGAACGAGCGGCTCCCCGGCGAGCAGACGCTCGAGGCCGCCCATCCCCCAGTGCGTCTCGCCCTCGTCCGTCAAGAGCGAGGGAACGCCCCGAACGCCCGCCGCCTCGGCGGCGCGGCGGATCTCGCGGAGCTGCGCGAAACGCTCCGACGAGTAGGCGGCGGCGACCACGCCGTCCGGGTCGATCGCGGCGCGCCCGGCGGCACGCGCGAGCTCTCGGTCGGTGGCGATGTCCTCGCCCTCGCAGAAGAACGCCTCGTAGAGCGCGTGCTTGAAGTCGCGCAGCCGTCCCTGCTCTCCCGCCCACAGGCACGCGGCGAGCGGGAGCGTCGAGCGCGGCTGGTAGCGCGGCAGATGGATCTCGATCCCGAGCTGCAGTGCACGGCGGTAGACGTGCTGGGTCCAGTCGACCCGCAGATGATCGCCACGGGGCTCGAGGAGGGGTCTTGGGGCGGGCCGAAGCTCGAATGGCAACCACTCGATGTCGACCGCCCCGGCGTCCTCGGCGGCCTCGAGGGCATGCGTCTCCATGTACGAGTAGGGACAGACGACGTCGTAGTAGAAGCGGATCTTTCGCATCGAATGTCAGACTATTAGACTCGCCCCGAGATGCTGGTTGCTGCGGCGCAGATCGAGCCGAAGCTTGCCGAGCCGGAGCGGAATCTCGAGGCGTGCCTGGCCAGGCTGGAGGAGGCGGCCGCTGCGGGAGCCGAGCTCCTCGTCCTGCCCGAGTGTGCGATCCCCGGGTACATGTTCGAGAGCGCGGAGGAGGCGCTGCCCTTCGCCGAGGAGGTTCCAGGCCCTTCGAGCGAGGTGCTGGAGCGGGAGAGCCGGAGGCTCGGGATGCACGTCGTGTGCGGCCTCCTCGAGAGGGACGGCGACACGCTTCGCAACGCCGCGGTCCTGGTCGGGCCCGACGGCCTCGTCGGCACCTACCGGAAGACGCACCTGCCCTTCCTCGGCGTCGACCGCTTCGTCTTCCCCGGCGACGAGCTGACCGTCTACGACACGCCCCTCGGCAGGATCGGCGTCGAGATCTGTTATGACCTGCGCTTCCCGGAGGTCACGCGGACGCTCGCGCTCAGGGGCGCGGATATCGTGGCGCACCCGACGAACTTCCCGATCGCCGCGAAGCTCCAGACCGAGCTGATCACGGTCGCGCGAGCGGCGGAGAACCGCATCTACCTCCTGACCGCGAACCGCGTCGGCAAGGAGCGCTTGGGCGAGTTTTGCGGCTGGAGCCAGATCGTCGACCCGTACGGCACGCGCCTGGCCGAGGCGGGCGAGACGGAGGAGGCCCTGCTCGTCGCGGATGTCGACGTCGAGAAGGCGCGCGACAAGGACTACGTCATCCCCGGGGAGTACGAGCTCTATCTCTTCGGCCACAGGCGGCCGGAGCTCTACGGCGCCATCGTCGAAGAGACGCAGGCCGTCAAGACCTAAGGAGGAATCAATGGCAGCTGACAAGGAAGTCGTCCCCGACGCGATCCTGAATCGGGGCGGGGTGAAAGTCTCGAAGAGTCCTTGGGGACCGCGGGACGAGATCGGTCGCCTGAACTGGATCACCCGCGATACCAACCGGGCGATCCTCGAGCACCTCGACGGCCGCCACGTGTTCGACCTCAACGTCGAGTACTTCATCGGCATGCCGTCCTGGGTAGCGGCAGGCGACCCACCGTACGGGATCTGGATGACGCACACGCCGCAGGGTTCGGTCAACGACAACCTCTCCGGCGTCGGATCCGCCGTACACAAGAAGTACTCCTACTGCGGCGACTCGATCCACCTGTACACCCACTGCGGCACGCATATCGACACGCTGAACCATCTGGGCTTCTACGGGAAGTTCTGGAACGGGTGGACTGCCGACAAGGAGCTCGGCAGCCGCGTCTGGACCAAGGGAGGTCCCGAGAACTATCCGCCCGTGATCGCCCACGGCGTCATGCTCGACGTGGCGGGGATGAAGGGCGTCGACTGCCTGCCGGACAGCTATGCGGTCTCGCCCAGGGACCTGCAGAGCTCGGCGAGGAAGCAGGGTGTCAAGCTGCGCAAGGGGGACGTCGTGCTCGTGCGCACGGGCCGCATGAGCGTCTGGCCGGACTTCCACGGCTACCTCGACGGCACGCCGGGGATCTCGCTCGCGTCGGCGAAGTGGCTCTGCGAGGAGGTGGGCGCGATGTGCATCGCCTCCGACACGATCGCCCTCGAGGTGCTGCCGTCGGAGGAGCCGAACGTCTTCTTGCCCGTCCATGCCTACATGTTCGCGACGGCCGGCTGCCAGATCATCGAGGTCGTGAACATGGAGGAGATCGCGGCTCAGAAGCAGTACGAGTTCGCCTTCCTTGGCTTCCCTCTCAAGTTGCGGGGCGCGACCGGCGCGCCGATGCCGTCCTACGCGGTGCCGCTCAAAGCCTGAGCGACGGGATGGTCAAGCAGCGGCCGTAGGTGAGGCCTCGAAGACGTCGAGCGGGAGCAGGGCCGAGACGACGGGGTAGGGCACATCGACAACCTCGGAGATCCGAAGGTCGACGGCAGCGCTGCAGAGCGCGTAGGCGGCCGCGCGCTCGAAGCCGTAGGTCGCCTCGAGGTGGTCGATCATCTCGAGCAGCGCCTCTCGCGCGGCGGCGTTCAGGTCCATGCCGTCGTCGACCGGGATGCCAATCGTCGCGAACGAGCGCCGCCCGGGCCGGCCAGGCGTCTCGTAGGAGGGAAAACGAGGCCGGTGGCCGCGGTCCTCGTGCAACGCGAAGCGGACGGTCACCGCGCCCGCCACCTCGATCGCCGTTCCGCAAACCTCGCCATCGCCCTGCCCGAAGTGGAGGTCGCCGATCGAGAACAGCGCGCCCGGCACCTCGACCGGCATCCACATGCGGCTGCCCGCGACGAGCTGACGGACGTCCAGGTTCCCTCCGGTCTCGCGCGGCGGGATCGTCCGCAGGCCGTCCGCCGCCTCCGGCGGCACCGCTGCCTCGGGGAACGGGTCGGCGACCGCCTGACCGCGAGCCCGGAGGACCTCCTCACGCTTCCGGAACGCTTCCAGACGCTCGAGCGAGGGCGCGACGCCGACGACGCCGGCGAACATCTCCTCCGGTACCGCCACCCCCGGCAGCTCCTCCGATCGCGCGAGCCCGCCCGCGATCTCCCACTTGACGAGGTACGGCTCCGGAAAGAGGTCGGCGAGGAAGCCGAAGCCGGGGATGACCGCGGTGACGCCGAAGTCGGCCGACTCGTAGGACACGAGCTCGACCTCGAGCACGTCGCCCGGTTTCGCGCCGGCGATGTGCAGCGGCCCGGCGAGGGGATGGCCGAGGCCCAGGTTTAGGCGGCCGGCGTCGGCGTGCGAGCTCTCACGAGTCAGCTCGCCCCCGAGCCCCTCCTCGGTCTCGAGCCTGACGTCCTCGCCCGGCGCGACCTCAGCGACCGGCGGGATGTTCGGATGCCAGCGGTTGTGCATCAGAGCAGTGCCCCGACCCGGGTTGCCGCGGCACGGCAGGCCTCGATCTCCTCCTCGGTCCAGTGCCGCGGCGAGCCGAGCTGGTGCAGGGAAACGATCCCGGCGACGCGCCCGTCGGACAGCACGGGCGTCACGATCTGCGCTGCGAGCCCGCCGTAGGTCTCGCGCATCCGGTGGAAGGCGGGATCGTCGAACGCCTGCGCACAGTCATCCTGGATGACCTGCCGCCCGGCCGCGACCTCCAGCGCGACCGGCTGGTTTCTCAAGTCAACCGTCCGTTCCCACCGGAGCGAGCCAACGCCCGGCGCGAGTGCTTCGTGCGTGACCGGAAACGCGTAGTCGCCGGGCACGTCCTCTCGGAGCGTCACGCGGCTCGCGCCCGTGCTGCTGAGCAAGGCTTGCAGGACATCCTCGATCTCCGCCACGGGTGGAGGGGATTATTCTAGGCCGATGGAGGGTCTCCGCAAGGTGGTCGCGATCGTCGAGGACGTCCACGCGGAGGGCGGCCGTCCGGTCGAGCCGCCGCTCAGGGTCTCGGCGGCGGGCGCGGTGATCACCAACCCGTTCGCCGGCCTCTGGGTGGACGACCTCGACCCGCTGATCGAGACCTACTGCGAGCCGCTCGGGACGCTCCTGACGGCGCGCGCGCTCGAGTTGCTCGGTGGAGACGTGGAGGCCTACGGCAAGGGCGCGCTCGTCGGGATGGACGGTGAGATCGAGCACGGCTCGGCGATCATCCACAACCTGCGCTTCGGCGACCGGGTGAGGGGCCCCGCGGACGGCACCTCGCTGCTCCCGTCAGCGGAGAAGCGCGGCTCACCGGGCACGCCGCTCGACCTCGCGATCAAGCACAAGAGCGACCATCGTGTGCGCTCGCATCACCAGACCTTCGAGGTACGGATTCCGGACGCGCCCCGGTCGGACGCGCCGATGCGCTCGGCGGCCCGACCGCGGCGACGCCGGCCGAAGCAGCCGGAGGCGCCGACTTCGCGCTCCTCTCGCTGCCTTCTCCAGAGGCGGTCGAGCGGGTGGCAGGCGAGCTTCCCCGGAGCATCGCGCTCGTCGACATGTCGACCGGGCCGCCCGCTCTGGCACGGCAGCTCGCGGAGGAGTTCGAGGCCACGCTCGACGCGCCCGTCAGCGGCGGCCCGCGCGGGGCCGAGGCGGCGACGCTGACGATAATGGTCGGCGGCCGCCCCGAGGTGTTCGAGCGCGCGGAGTCGCTGCTGCGCTCGCTCGGCCGGCCGGTGCTCGTCGGCGGGCCGGGCACCGGGCAGGTGACCAAGCTCTGCAACAACCTGATCGCGGGCGCGACGATGGCGGCGATCGCCGAAGCCTGCGCAATCGCCGAGCGCGAGGGGATCGACCCGCGCATTCTCTACGACCTCCTGACGAGCTCGACCGGCGATTCGCGCGTCCTGCGCACGCGCTTCGCGCTGCCGGGCGTCGACCCATCGCACCCGTCCTCGAACAGCTACGAGCCGCTCTTCATGCTCGACCTAATCGCCAAGGACCTCGCGCTTGCGCTCGAGCTCGCCGACGACGCGCCCGTCGCGGCCGCCGCATTCGCCGAATACCGGCGCGCGCAGGAAACCGGGCTCGGCGGACTCGATTACTCGGCTGTCTTTCTCGCGAAGCGCTGAGGCGACAGCAGGCATGTCGAGCCGCGGCGCTTCGCCGACGGCGAGCTCGGCGCTCGTCAAGCTCGTGACCCTCGACGACCACCTGCTGTAGCGCAATGACTGCGACCTTGGCTTCCGTCGCCACGTCTGGGATCATCCAGGCGGCGCGGGAAGGAGGCAACCATGAGCGAGATCACCGACGCCCTCGAGACGATCTTCTCCGCGGACTCCGAGCTCTACCGGAGCCGCGGCTTCATGCGCCGCGTCGGCTTTGGCGAGCGGCCGGCGCTGATCAACATCGACCTTGCAAACGCGTGGACCCGCGAAGGGAACCCGTTCACCTGCGACGGGATGGACGTGATCATCCCCGGGGTGCAGCGGCTCCTCGCGGCGGCGCGGACGAAAGCCATTCCGGTGGTCTTCACGACCACTGCCTACGCCGTCACGGATGGGCCGAGCACCGACATGGGCCTCTGGCACCACAAGATCCCAGTCGAGGTACTCGCGCTCGGCACGGATGCGGTCGCGATCGACGAGCGGATTGCGCCCGAACCCGGCGAGCAGGTGATCGTCAAGAAGTTCGCGAGCGCCTTCCACGGCACCCACCTCGCCGGCTTCCTGCGGGCGGCCGGCGTCGACACGGTCATCGTCACGGGCGTGACGATGGCAGGGTGCGTCCGGCACACAGTCGAGGACGCGATCGGGCTCGGCTTCCGCCCGATCGTCGTGCGCGAGTGCGTCGGGGACCGGGTGGCGGGCGCCGTCGAGTGGAACCTCTTCGACATCGACGCGAAGTTCGGTGATGTCGAGCCGCTCGAGACTGTGCTGGATCAGCTCGCGAACGTCGCGCCGTTCAGCGAGAGCGAAGTGGGAGCCGCCGGAACCGCTCGGGACTGAACGCGTGAGAATCGGATCGTGGACACGACTGACGCGAACCGTGAGGCGATCGAGCGCGCGCTCGCGAGCGAGCCTTGGCTGGTCGGGTCAAGCCCGCCGCCGAGGTCGTGCCGCGCTTTGCACCGAACCTGATCCTGCACGCGGCGCCGCTCGGCTCATGGGACGACCTCTCCGACCTCCTCCGAGGCGGCCTCGTCGGAGCCGCTCTCTTCGAGCAGCTCGCGGCAACGGAAGATGAGGCGGAGGCGAAGCTGCGTATGGGCGAGATCGGGCTCGGCGCGGCCCAGGATCACTCTGCAATGGCCGGTGGGGCCGGTTCGATCACCGCATCCCTGCCCGTGCTCGTGCTCGAGGACCGCGCGAACGGGAACCGGGCTTTTCACTTTCTGATGGAGGGCTTCGGTAAGACGCTCATCCTCGGCATGTACGACGAGGAAGTGAATGAGCGCGAGACCGGCATCCGGCCCGTGACCGACATCGTCGTGGTCCACCGCGAGCCGGCCGCGGGATGATTGGCTTCGGGCTGACCTCTCCGGCGACCGGTTGCTTCGCCCAGGCGGCGAAGGCCTTTCGCGAGCGGTACGGCTAGCAGCGCCTTTCGGCCTCAGGTGGGTACCGAAGCGCCCTGGCCTCCCGCGCCTTGACGAGCGCCGTCACCGCCTCGTTGAACGGGGTCGCGACACCGGTCTCGCGCGCGGCTCGCGGGATCGCCCCGTTGATGAAGTCGATCTCCGACCGTCGACCCGCCATTAGGTCGAGCAGCATCGAAGGCCGCGCGCCAGGGATTTTCAGCCCGAAGTTGCGGACGTACGAGCCCACGTCGTCGAAGCCGAGCGAGACGTCCAACGCCCTGGCGACCTCGAATGCCTCTTGACCGCAACGCGAGGCGACGGTCCATGCGTGACGATCGGCGATCACCTCTCCGATCGTGCAGCCGAGAACAGCGCAGGGGCCGCTGAAGGAGACGTTGCAGATGAGCTTCTCCCAGATGACCCGGTCGACGTCGTCGTCGGTCTGGACATTGAAGCCGGCCGCCCGCCAGACCTGCGCGATCGCCTCGACCCTGGGCGTCGCAGGGCCATTGCGCTCGCCGAGCCGGAGCAGCTCGAGTCCGTGGTGGTGGACGCGGCCCGGCTCGACGATCGAGGCCCCGAAACCGCCAGCGACGCCGATTGCGACCCGGTTCTCCCCGAGGATCGAGGCTGCGATGTCAGGACCGCCAAGGCCGTTCTGAATCGAAAGCACGAGCGTTCCGGGTCCGACGAGGACGCGCGCAGACTCGGACGCGGCCTTCACGTCCATCGCCTTCGTGGCGATGAGGACGAGCTCAGCTTCTCCGACCTCGGCCGCGTCCGTGGTCGCCCGAACACGGACGACCCGGTCTCCGCTCGCACCCTCGACGCGGAGGCCTCGCTCCCGGATCGCGTCGACGTGCTCCTGCCAGCGGTCGACGGCCCAGACCTCGTGCCCGGCGCTCGCAAGCAGGCCGGCGTAGACGGAACCCATTGCTCCGGTGCCGACGACTGCGATCTTCACTGGTGCAATCATCCGCCAATGGAACGCGTCGCGCTCTTCTGGCAACGGGCCTGAGCCTGAAGGGTGTCAAAACCACGTTCACTCATGCGCGGCTCGGTAGTACTCGTGCACAAGGCCGCCGAGGCGGTCGCGACGCTGGACATTGCCGCCGGTCGGTATGAGCTGTGGCGCTTGGGGCGGCTGGAGCGCGAGTCGGCGGTGGGGACGTTGGCGGTTGTAGTGCTGGATGTAGATGCGCAGGACGTGTTCGAGGTGGCGGCGGCCGACGATCAGGAGCCAGTCGAGAGATTCCGTTCTGACGGTGCGGACGAACCGCTCCGCGTATGCGTTCGCCTGCGGCGCTCGCACCGGCGTGTGGATCACCCTGATCCCTTCGCTGCGGAACCCTCGTCGAAACGCACTGTGGTGGCGCGTGGCGGATGTGCGGTGCCCGCAACGGTGGGCTGGGGAACTCAGGCCAACGCGGCCGTCAGGCTCCGAGGAAGATCAGAGGGCCGCCCGAAAGCGGCCCTCTGGTTGGGCACTGCCAGGCCTTGGGTTAGGCGTGGGCGAGCTCAGGAACAACGTCAAGCTGCTGCATCATCCCGAACGTGTCCCAGTTGGTGTACTCCTCGATCACCTTGCCGTTCTCAAGGCGGGAGAGGGTGAGTCCCGAAACCGTCACCTGCTTGCCGGTAGGGCCAATGCCCATCAGGTCACCGTCGTGCTTGCCGCGACCTGTCCAGCGGGTCGCGACCTTGTCGCCCTCGGCGATCTGTTCGTCGACCGTGATGCGGGCGTCCGAGTAGGCCGCGCGATAGGCCGAAACGTTTTCCTTGAAACCGTCGGGGCCGCGCAGCGGCTCGGGCAGGGACGGGTCGTGGCCGACGTAGTTGCGGTCGATGAGCTCGTCGACGACCTTCAGGTTCCCTTTCCAGGGTTCCTCCAAGAGGCGGCGGACGATCGTCTTGTTCTGTTCCGAGGACATACTTCTCCTTTCCTCGGCTCTGGTGCCCTCACGGCGACGCTGCGCCCCGAGGGCTGGGACCGAAGCTGCATCCAAGAGGAGCTTCGGGACATGAGGAGTGAGGGCGCGGCGCTCGCGTTCACGCTTCGGGCGTCGGAAACCGACTTCTCGCTGCCGCAACCCACGCTACAGGCGATCAGCCCCTGCACGAACAACGCGTGGAAACCGGCGAGGGGTAAACCGCAAAGTGCGAGCTTTTCGCACGCGGGGCGCACTATCTGACCGCCGCCCGACCGGGGCGGCAGCCACCGGGTAATCACCGTTCAGGCGCCTCTTGGGACTCGTCTTTGCGGCGCATCGCCTCGTAGACCGCGTTCCAATGACCTGAAATCTCCGCGAGGGCGCGGGCGGTGGTGAGTGCAGCGTCTTCCAGCCGCACGTTCACCTTCTCAACCTCGTCTAGACGCTTCTCGATCGCCTCGAAGCGAGTGCGATACCCGCTGACCTCGCGCGCGATGATGTCGAAATCTGTCAACTCTGAACCAAAGGAACGCGGATCTTCTACCGGTCGATCAGCAAGAGCTGGCCCCGCAGTCAAACTCCGTCGCCTTAGGCTCCTCGCCTCGCGCGCATAGCGCGTTGGTGGATTGCGGGCTTTGGGCCGGGACCGAAAGCAGGGCCAGTTCAGAACATGTTACGCCGTTAGGGACGTGAGAACCGGCTAAGTCTTCTTCCCCATCCCCAACCACTTGCGGAGTCTTGCGATGAGACTTTCCATAGGGCGAGTCTACGCCGTTTCGTCAATCGAAATGCCAAACCCTCCTAGGAAGTAGCTCTCGCCCGGGGGGCGGACTTAGTCGAACGACCCACCAAGGGAGTACGGTCAGATGGCAGTAGAAGCGAGCCTCAGCGAGGGCGGCGAAACAGCTTCAACGAGAGAAAAACCTTCGCCCATCTGAGCTGATCTGATCTGACCTCAGCCGAAGTCAGAACACGGAGCCAGGCCGGAAGATGACGTTGGCTTACCGGGCAACGCCAGTCTAATAACCTGAGCCGACGTCAGCTCGTAGGAGATCACCTCAGGTGAGAAAACCCGGAGGTCGCCGTGAGCTCGGAGCCCGCCGGGTTCAGGGGGCAGGCCCGGTCTGGCCGAGCAAATGTTCCAGCGCGCGCGACTCCGCTCGTCGGAGCGTGATGGGTTTTCCTTCTGAAAGCGCACGCGACAGGATCACGGCGAGGTCGTTAAGTGTCGTGGAGGAGCCGGATCTGGCAAGGGCTTCCGTCCGCAGTTTCTGAACGATCGCCTCTTCGAGGGCGAGCTTGCGCCCGTTTAGATCGAAATGGATCATTGCCGCAGACAACCCAGCAAGGACGTTACCTTCTTCATCGAACCTGGTCTGTGCACCCGCGGCTAACGTCGGGTTATGCCTCGGCTGCGTCGCTGGGCGAAGAGACTCGGGCTGGTGCTGCTCGAGTTGTTCGCCATGCTGACGATCGTCTCACTTGTCTACAACGCGGCTTCGGCGGACGGTGTCAAGCCGGCGACTGCGCTCTACCCCGGGCCGTTCGTGCACGTGGACGGAAAGGCGGTGGCCTACCGACGCTGGGGGGCAGGCGGAACGCCGATCATCTTGCTCGGCGGCTTCGTCGTGCCGAGCTTCGTTTGGGACGGGGTTGGCAAGCTACTCGGGCGCGACCACCGCGTATTCGCGCTCGACTTGCCGCCGTTCGGGTACACGGAGCGCAAGGGCCCGTACACGCTTCGCGGTTGGATCGAAATTGTGCGCGCCTTCGAGACGCGCTTCGGCTTGCGTCGTCCGGTCCTCGTTGGCCACTCCCTTGGCGCCGCTGTCGTCGTCGCCGATGCGCTTTGGCGTAGAGCGGATCCGAAGGGCATCGTTCTGATTGACGGCGACGCGATCTCGGCAGGAGGGACACCGTCGTGGCTGGGCAAGGTGCTTGTCGGACCCTGGTTTACGAGCGTCTACCGGATCGCGACGAGCTCAGACTGGATCTTCCGGCGCGGTCTCGCCGGCGCGTATCCGCACCATCCTTCCTTCACGAGTGCGTTTCTCGAGCAGTGGGAGCGGCCGTTCAAGGTGCAGGGAACGCTTGAGGCCTTCCGAATAATGTTGCGATACGGGATCCAGGGCTTCCAGCTGTCGCAATTGCGCACCGTGAGAGTGCCCGCGCTGGTGCTCTGGGGGGCGCAGGACACGGTCGACTCCGTTCCTGCCGGCCGTAAATCGGCGCAGGCGCTGCGGGCACCGTTTCACCTGCTCGCGGGCGCCGGACATCTCTCCATGCTTGCCGCACCCAAAGCAATCGCACGCGAGCTCGACTCATTCGCGCGACATTGAGGTGGTTTCATGAGCACGATCATTCTTCGTGGTGATGTCGAGGTCGAGAATCCACTCGAGCTGGCGCTCGGGTTCCTCGCGGCGTATTCCAGCCCTGAGGTCGGCGACTCCTCCAGATCCACATCCTTCGCCGAGAGCGACCTGAGGCTGGCGAACCGGGGCGGTGCCCGCATCTCGGTGGCCGAGATTACGGCGATTCTCGAGCGCCGCGGAGAGATCGAACGCGCCTTGCGCAAGATCCAGCCTGAAGCATCGCTTGCGGACGCGACGAGTTCGATCCCGTGGATCCCGCTGACGCGGCTCTTCGACGCGTTCGCGGACATCCGCGGAATCGGTTTCTCGAAGATGACGAAGGCGCTGCACCCGAAACGGCCGGCGCTGATCCCGATGCTCGACAGCGTCGTCCAGGCGTACCTGCTGAGGGACGATCCGGGGACGGACTCGTCGGGGTCGTTCGGCGAACGCGCCACCATGCTGGTCCGCAGCTACAAACGAGACGTGGATCGGAACCGCTCGGTCCTCCGCAAGATCCAGCGAGACCTCGCGAGTCACGGCTACGGCCTCACCGAAGTGCGAATCCTCGACCTTCTGATCTGGTCCTTATCAACCGCGACCCGAACGTAAGTGGCGGCTGGGCATCAGGAGGACGCCTCGGCGTCCACCGAATAGGTCGTGTGATGCTCGAGTCGCTCCCGTTGCGGAGCTCGGTCCTCAGACCGTGCGGGCGTTCCAGGTGAAGAGCAGATCAAGCACGTAGCTGTCGTCGTCGAGATGGTGTTCGACCTGCACCGCGAGCCGGACGAAACCGACCGGTTGCGCTGCAAACACGCGAGTGCTGTAGGCATGGCTCGTCGTCGTCGCGGCGGCTGCGCGTTGCGCCCAGGCGGCGATCTCGCTCTCGTCCAGCTGCCATTGCTGCGCGAAGCGCTCTAGTCGTCGCTTCGCGTGCGCGAGATCGCTCGACGGTAACTTGATACTGAGCCGGCTTGGCGGACCATCCGCTGCGGCACCAAGTAATACGGCGAGCACGGTGTCGGTCGAGAAAGTCTGCCCGCCAGGCAGCAGAACCGAGATCGTGAACAGTCGGTGCTGCAGGTCTCCCCAGATTTGGCCTTCCGTCGGGGCGGTGCGCAGGTCGACGACGGCGTCCATCGAGCCCGGGACCGCAGCCCGAGCCGGTTCGATACCGACCCGCCAGTGTGTGAAGGCGGCGAGGACGATGCGGCCGAACCGCCGGAGCAGGCGGAAGCTCCCCATACGCTGCGCGACTGGCACCTCGATAAGCGCGCGCGCTCCGCTTGACCCGCCGGCGATCAAGCGGATGTACGCGGGTAGCGTGTCGGTCTCGATCAGGCTCCAGCGATTCGTGAAGAACGCGAGATTTCCGGCGGCGAGCGGTGTCCGAAGCACGAGTCGTGAACGGGGTGAGATTGGCGCCGC
>WNGO01002286.1_pt1 | contig 15086 bp, 14 predicted proteins | sample 5400511 | NCBI WGS metagenome assembly WNGO01 (sample SAMN13153380, study PRJNA577476) | soil metagenome | isolation source: 20 cm soil or saprolite under Garry oak tree replicate 2 | place: USA:California | collected 2016-06-15 | reverse complement strand
CTGACCGTCGCGCCCGATGCGAGCGTGCGCGCCAGGGGCCACTCCTGCGGCTCATACACCACCCCGTTCGGGTGCAGACCCTTGAACGCGATCGACGCCGAGCTCCACGGCGTTCCGAGCATCGGCAACGGGAAGGGCAGGCCGAAGAGTTTCGCGGCGCCTCGATTGCCGTAGATGACCGTACCGGACGGGGCTTCCACCATCAGCATGGCGGCCGGCATCTGGTCGATGGTCGCTTGCAGGCGCGCCTGGGCGGCATCGACGGCCTGCTCCGCGTGCTTGCGCGCCGTGATGTCCACGAAGGTGATGACGATGCCATCGATGCGATTGTCGGCGGTGCGATAGGGGACCGTACGCCGCAGATACCAGGCGCCGTCGTGCGTGCGTGTTTCGGCTTCCGAGGGGATCAGGGTCGCGAGTACCAGGCGCGCCTCCTCGGTGAGATCGGCGTCGCTGAATTTGGGCTGGAAGTGATCGATCGGCCGTCCGACGTCGGACGGACGCAGCGCAATCAGCTCGTTCATCGCCGGAGTGAAGCGGCGTACCCGCAGCTGAATATCCAGGAATACCACCCCGACACTGGTGCTGCTCCACAGGTTGGACAGGTCATTGTTGGCGGCCTCGAGCTCCGCGAGCTTCGACTGCAGCTGCCCATTGACGGTGATCAGCTCCTCGTTCATCGACTGGAGCTCTTCCTTGCTGGTTTCCAGCTCCTCGTTGGCGCTTTGCAGCTCCTCGTTGATCGAGATGACTTCCTCGTTGGAAGCCTTCAGCTCCTCGTTGCTGGACTCGAACGCCTCGATGGTGTCCTGCAGCTCGCGGCGCGCGACGCGCAGCTCCTCCTGCAGCAGCGCGTCGTTCGCGGAATCTTTCGTCATGCCCTCCGCTGGCACGGTGCGCACGGCCGAGCCCGGCGCCGCGGATGCTGCACGCGAGCCCTCGGGCTGGAAGCTCACCCGCAGGTACCCCGGGCCACCCGCCGCCGCGAGCGGTGCGACCGTAATGCGAACCGGCGGCGCGCCGGCGCCGTTTTGCATGTCGACCGCCTCGATCACGATACGTCCGCCGCCGGCACGCGCCTGACTCAGAGCGTCCCGTATGGCGGAGCGGATGCCGAGGTGCAGCACCTCGAACAGATCGCGCGTCGGTTCGCCGAACGGCTGAATCAGAAAGGGCGTCGTGTCACCATGAAAATAGACGATGCGATTCTCGGCATCCACGACCACCGTGGGCGGCCCGAACTGCTCGAACAGCGCCTGTTGCACGGCAAGGGTCGTTGCCGGACGCGGGCCGTACGATGCGAGCCGCGGCGCCGCAGCGATCATGCGCGCGGCCAATGCGGGAAGCTCCGGATGACGATGGCCGTGCGGGCCGATCCGGCGGTAAATGCGATGCTTGAGGCTGACCGACTCGAACACGCCCTGCAGCGAGCTCGGAGTTTCCGCAGTGCCGAGGAACAGCGTGCCACCATGCTTGAGCGCGAAATGCAGCAGCGCCAGCACGCGTTCCTGGACGTCGGGCTCGAGATAAATGAGCAGGTTGCGGCAGGTGCAGATATCGACGTGTGAGAACGGCGGGTCACGCAACACATTCTGCGGAGCGAACACCACCATGTCGCGGATCTGCTTGCGGATCCGGTATACGTGCTCCTCCTTCTCGAAGAAGCGGTCGAGGCGCTCGAGTGACAGATCCCCCTCGATGCCTCCCGGGTACACGCCCGCGCGCGCCAATTCGAGCGACTTGACGGCCGCATCGGTGGCAAAGATCTTGACCTCGATGCTCTTGCCGGAGCGCAGGATTTCCTCGGCGAGCAGCATGGCGAGCGAGTAGGCCTCCTCGCCGCTCGAGCACGCCGACACCCAGGCGCGGATCGGTATATTGCTCCGCCACCCGGTCACGAGCGGCCGTACCACCAGTTCGCGCAGCTCCTCCCACGCCTGCAGATCGCGAAAGAAGCCGGTGACGTTGATCATCATGTCGTTGGCCAGCGCGCCCACCTCGTCGGCGCTGTCGCGCAGGCGCGCCGCGTAGTCGGCCAGCGTGAACAGCGACGCGAGTCCCATGCGCCGCTGCAGGCGACGCAGCACGGTAGCTTTCTTGTACCCGCTGAAATCGTGACCCGCGTGCGTTCGCAGGATCGCGAGAATCTCGCTCAGATGCTGGCGCTCGCGCTGCAGGATCTCCTGCCCGCGCGCCGCCGCCGAGCCTGCGGCGCCGAGGCTCGAATACTTCAGGTACTGAACGATGGCCGGCCCGATCTCCCTGGGCGGGAGTACCTGGTCGGCGTAGCCGGCGTGGATCAGGCTCGTGGGCATCGCGGGAAATTCGGCGCTCTCGGGCGACTGCGCGAAGCACAGGCCACCGGCGGCCTTGATCGCCCGGGCGCCCGCGGTGCCGTTCGTGCCCATTCCGGAGAGCACGACGGCGATCGCCTTCTCCTGCTGCAGGTCGGCCAGGGAGCGAAAGAAGTCGTCGACCGGACGGCGGTGACCGCGCGCCTCGACGGGCTCGCCGAGCTTAAAAACGCCGCGCTCGAGAGTCACCGTGAAGCCGGGGCGCGTGACGTAGACATGGTCCGCCTGCAGCGTCAGCCCGCCCGTCACCTGCAGCACCGGCAGGTGCGTGTGACGCGCGAGGATCTCCGCCATCAGGCTCTCGCGCTCGGGGGGCAGATGCTGAACGACCACGAACGCCATGCCGTTTTCCCGCGGCAGTCCGTCGAAGAACGCGTTGAGGGCTTCGACTCCCCCGGCGGAGGCGCCGATGCCCACCACCGGGAATGGCAACAGGGCCCGGTCGACGAAATCATCGGCAGCGGTAACCTCCGGGGGTTCGGAGGCTGATTCGCCGGGCTGAGCGGACTTGGAGCCTTCGGACGTCATGTGGGAGCGCGACGAATACGCACGGCGTGCGGTGCCATAATGCTGCGATCAGCCCTGCCGGGAGTCGGAATTTTCAAGGTCTGCGTTCCCCCGCATCGCGGCGCTGCGTTGGCCGATCTCGGCAGCGGTTCGATCGCCGCAGTGCGCATTGTGGCTGAGTGGCGCAGAGGAGTGATGCGTGAGCCTCAGCTGTGCAATTAGCCCGGCGCCCGCATCACGCCTGCACAGCCGCCGCAGGCATATAATTGCGGGTGCATCCTCCAGTTCCGACTCAACGCTCATGCCCGACCCCATGACCCGGCGTCCGGCTCACTCCGGCGAGCCGCCCGCGCCTCTGGTGCCGCTCGAGGTGGTCATTTCGACCGCCGAATTGGCGTGGCGCTCGTGCCGCGCGCCCGAGTACCAGGCGGAGAGTGAGGTCCTGCTCGAGCTCGCCCGGCACCTGGTCCGATCGCCCGCCGGCATTCTGGAGCATCTGGCGGCTGCGGTCATGAGACTGTGCCGGGGCGGTTCCGCCGGCGTGAGCCTCGTCGATGAGCACCACGGCGAGGAGCTGTTCCGCGCGCACGCGTTGAGCGGCGAGATGGCTGAGCACCTCTGGGGCACGACGCCTCGCGACTTCAGTCCCTGCGCAATGGTGGTCGACAGCAACTCCCTGCAGTTGATGTCCGACCCGGAGCTGCACTACAGATACCTGGCGGAACTACGCCCGAAGATCTTCGAGGCACTGCTGATTCCTTTCACCTCGGGCGCGCGAACGGTCGGAACCCTCTGGGTCGTGACGCACGATGCTACGCAGCACTTCGATGCCGAGGATGGGCGCCTCCTCGCGGATCTCGGGAAATTTGCATCGGCCTCCTACCGGGCGTATGTCCATTCGCGCCTAAATCCTGGCGAGAACGGCTCAGATGAGAGCTCCGGAACGACCGCCGCGGCGCTGGATGCCGCAGCGCGCGAGCTGCGTCAGCTGCTGGGGCAGGAGCTCCACTGGCACGCACAGGCTCTCAGCGATGCCAACAGAGAGAGATTAAGGTCGCTGATCGGGCTGATGGACGGCTTGCCTGCAGCGGCTGGGAAATAGCCCGCACCCCGACCGTCGCTCTACGCCAGCGCCGTCTTGAACAGCGCCAGCATCCGGCTCCACGCCTTTTCCGCCTGATCGTGGTTATAGACGCGCGAGTCGGTCGGGCACCAGCCGTGAATGGTACCGGCGTACACCTCGATCTCGGCGGGCAGCCGTGCTTTGGCGAAAGCTTCACGCAGCACATTCTTCGCTTCGGGCTGACGCTGGTCGTCGCTTTCCGCGATGGCGAAGAGATACCGTGCCTTCATCCTCGCTGCCAGCAGATGCGGGCTGTCCGGTTTGTCAGTCACCAGACTGCCGCCGTGAAAGGAGGCGCCCGCGCCGATGCGATCGGGAAGCGCTGCCGCCGCACGCATCGTAAAGGGCCCGCTCATGCAGTAACCGGTCGTGCCCATCTTGCGCCTGCGGTCGACCGACTGTTGGCCGTCCAGCCAGGCAACAAAGGCCTTCGCGTCGCTCACGGCAGTCTGCGGTGTGAGCGAGCCGGCGAGCGCCAGGAGCGCTGCGCGGGTGGCAGGATCCTCGAAATCGGCGTGCTCGGGAGCGGTGGGCGCCCGCTGGGTCCGGTAGAACGGGCTGACGACCAGGACCGAATAGCCTGCTTCGGCCAGTCGCTTCCCCATCTGCCTGAAGGCCGGACGCAAGCCGTAGATATCCGGCCACACCAACACACCCGGATACGTGCCCCGGGAAGGATGTACGAAGTAAGCATCCGCGGTGCCGTCGGGCGTTTTGATGTCGACATCCGATTCCTGCACCTCGACCGCGGCGTCTGTGCCAGGTGGCAGGAGCGAGATCACGCCGGCGCCGAGGGTCAGAGCTGCAAACCGTCGGCGCGACAGCCCGGCCGACCTGAGCCGATATTCGATCATGTCCTCGAGCGAGTCGTTGTCACACATGGTCAGTCTCCTCGATAGAGGCAGGCGTATGTTGCACGCAACGCATCCTTCTGCACCTTGCCCATCGCATTTCTGGGCAGCTCCGCGACCAGCAGCACTCGTTTGGGGATCTTGTAGCGGGCCAGGCGCGCGCCGAGGGCCTCGATGACCTGCGCTTCCGACAACACGGCTCCGGCCTCGGGCACAACGACGGCGGTAACCCCCTCGCCAAAATCCGGATGCGGAGCGCCGAACACGGCACTCTCCGCGACGCCCGGCAGCGCATCCAACTCCGACTCGACTTCCCTGGGATAGACATTGCAGCCGCCGCTGATGACGAGATCCTTGACCCGACCCGCGATGTGCACGTAGCCATTGCGATCGATGCGGCCCAGATCTCCGGTTTTGAACCAGCCGTCGGCGGTGAACTCGGCGCGGGTTCTATCGGGATCTCTCCAGTAACCGGCAAAGACGTTCGGTCCCGCGATCTCGAGTGTACCAATCACATCCGCGGGTTCCACGGTGCCGCTGTCCCGGTCGGTCACGCGGACCGCGACCCCCGGCAGGGCGGGCCCGACCGATCCCGGGACCCGCGGACCGTCGTAGGGATTCGAGGTGTTGATCAAAGTCTCGGTCATTCCGTAGCGTTCGAGAATCACGTGGCCGGTGCGCCGGAAGAAGTTCTGGTGGGTCTCGGCCAGCAAAGGCGCCGACCCCGAGACGAACAGCCGCATGTGCGCGGTCACCTCGCGATTCAGTCCCCGGTCCTGCAGCAGGCGCGTGTAGTGGGTCGGCACGCCCATGAAAACCGTGACTTCGGACATGTGTTGCAGCGCTGACCGGAGTTCGAATTTTGGCAGCAGCAAGATGCTCGCAGCTGACGCCAGCACGGTATTGATCGCTGCACACAGTCCGTGAACATGGAACAGCGGCAAGCTGTGCATCAGCACATCCTCGCCGGTAAAACGCCACGCCTCGACCAGCACCGTGGCGTTGGATGCAAGATTCGCACGCGTCAGGATCGCGCCTTTTGACCGACCCGTGGTTCCGGAGGTGTACACGATCGCGGCCGGCGCATGTGCCTCATGAGGCCCCATAGCCTTGCGGTCCGTACCGCGCAGTCGTGTGAGCTCCGACAACGACCCCTCCCCGTCCGCCCCGAGCGTCTCGAGGCACTGGATGCCGGCGCGATCGGCCAGCGGTGCGAGCACGGCGCTCTCGCCGGGAGGCACGACGGCGAGGCGAGGGCTCGAGTCACGCAGCAGGCAGTCAAGTTCGTTGGGCGGGCAGGCGACATTGATCGGTACAAACACCGCCCCCAGGCGCAGGCAGGCGACATAAAGCAGCACGGCCTCCGGGGACTTTTCGACTCGAGCGGCAACCCGATCGCCGCAGGCCACGCCACGGTGCATCAGTGCGCACGCGAGACGCGCGGACTGCTCGCGCAAGGCCTCATAGCTGAGTTGTCGACCCGCCGGGGTCCTGAGGAACAATCGGTGTGGGTGCTCGCGCGCGGCGTTTTCGATCCAGTCGGCAGGATCGATGACGGACGACGCGGGGGGTTGCGAATTCACGCCCATGACCGTTCAGGCCATCATGCCACAGTGCCGCCCGATCGCGGCCGTGGCGGCCGGCGCACGCACCGAAGCCGGGGCGCGCGCGATGACCCTCGCCCCGATACATGACCCAGGCCGCATTGTGCCCGCCGAGCCGACCGTCCAATTCTGGAGTACAGTGCAGTGGAGCTGCGAGCCGACCACGACCCTTGGCGCGCATGCCCATGCCGTCCCGTGGGTCGGACCGCGAGCCTGCCCCGGGGCTTCACTTCAGCGACACAGGAGAGCCTCGTGGCGAAGCCGAACTACCATCAGGCAAGAAAACAGAAGGAACTGGCCCGCAAGGCGCGCCAGCAGGAGAAGCAGCAACGTCGGTCAGCTCGCCTGGGCGCTCGCGGCGAGAGCCCCGAGGCGAGCCAGTTGGAAGGGTCGGCCACTCCGCGCGATCCGACTACCGGGAGTGCGACGTGAACCCCGCACGTTTCAGCGCCGCCGCACGCCAGGAGCGCATGGACCGGTTGCGTCGCGACCGGGCAGCCGCGCTGGCACTGCGCGTCGCCTTCCCAGCCGTCCAACATCTGCGTCTCGAGCTGAAATTCGAGAGTACGACCTCGAGCACACCGACACTGCAGTCGCACATACTGCATCCGCCGGCGCGGGCGTTCTTCGAGTTCCCCTGTCCTTATGCGGACTGCGACGGACAGTTCGATCTCACCAGTGCCGTCAAAGCCGCGCTCGCTGACCCGGCGCATCAGGCCGCAGGGATGCTGGAGTGCTCCGGCCTGCGTGTGCGGGATTACGCTTCAAAGCGACCCTGTCAGTTGCACCTGATCTACACGGTCACGGCGACCTATCACGGCGACGCAGAACGCGCTGGCTAGGAGGGCAGCGCAGCCTGGCATTCACACCGCCAGATCTCGAAGCAGGCGCGATGAAATCGGATCGACTGCGGAGTTACACCCGGCGTAAAGTCCACCTCATACGACGCTTGCGCCGACGTGATGCGCTCGCCGCATCCACCACACGAACCCCCGCCGGTGTATTCTCCCAGGCAACGCCACAACTCACCGTGCGGCAGAATCCGCTGCCTCAGTCGCCAACGGATGGCGAGCGTCGCTGCAGCATGGTCCATGGGGTACTCCTCGCTCGCGCCGCGACGGCGGATCGTCGAGCCGACGCCTCACCTTGCGCCTTCCCCCCGCGGAGCGCAATGCGCGCGCCGGCAGCGCATGGCGCGCTTCAGAATGGGAAAGATGGCGGCGCAGCCGGAAAACCGGTACTCTGCCGGCCGGCTCGTAACCTTTCGGCTTGTCTGCCTTGGCCTCCGCACGTAACCGACGCCCCGTCCGGCCAATCTCTCACCCTCGCAAAGCTTGACGAACCAGGAGGCAGGACCTACCTGCCGGTGTTTTTTTATTTCTCTCGTGAGTACTCTGCAAATGACCAAACTATATGTCGGAAATCTCCCCTTCACCGCGACCGATGAGGCCGTCCGCGCCCTGTTTTCCAAGCACGGCACCGTTGAGAAGGTCTCCCTGATCACCGATCGCGACACCGGTCGCCCGCGCGGCTTCGGCTTCGTGGAGATGTCGAACGCCGACGCATCCCGCGCCATGCAGGCGCTGAACGGCACCGACTTCGACGGCCGCCCCCTCAAAGTCAACGAAGCGCAGGATCGCGAGCGGTCGGGCGGCAACCGCGGCGGGCCACGCCGCTACTGAAACGCAGCTTCTATCCACACCGCTCTCGGCCGTGCACTGCGGCCGGGAGCGGTGTTTTGCTGGGCATCCAGGTCCCGGTCGACCCGATGCAGGCGCGGAGAGCCTCGGCGGCGCGCTCCTGAAATTCGACGGGCGATCACATGAGCGAATACGAATTCACCATTTCGCTTCGCATCCGCCACCCCAGCGTCGAGCCGCGCACGATCACGGAAACGCTCGGCATCGAACCGCAACACACCTGGAAAGCCGGCGATCCGCGCCGCAGCCCCGCAGGTGAGGCACGCGAGGGCGCCTATCGGGAGAGTTACTGGATGGGCCGACTGATGCCGGAGCCGCAACTGTCCTCCGGCCGGCTTTCGGTGGAGAGCGTGCTGCTGCAAACGCTCGCGCAGCTGCGCAGATCACACGCATTCCTGCAGCAGCTCAGCAGCGACGGCGGCGTAGCCGAGCTTCACGTCAGTGTGTTCGTCCGCGAGACCTTCCGACTGGATCTGACGCCCCAAACCCTCGGGCTGCTCGGCCGACTGGGATTGGCGGTAGCGCTGGAAGTCCACCCGCACTCGCCGCAGGGCGGCGACCCTGCGACGGGGAGCTGACAGCACCGCACGCGCTGCCCTCGAATCCGCCGCGCGTCCGGACCGCATCTCGTAGCACCTGACCGGGGACGGCCCTGCCGTCCGGATGTCGTAGACTCCTAATCGATGAACCGCCTGCTCATCACTCTGGGTGCGAGCCTGATTTTTCTAGGCCTGGCCTGGTCCTGGGTCAAGCGGCTGCCGCTGTTTCGCCTGCCGGGCGATATCGTCATCGACCGGCCCGGATTCAAGTTTTTCTTTCCGATCACGACGATGCTGCTCATCAGTGCGGTGATTTCGATCATCGCGTGGGCTGTGCGCCGGTAAATCGGGCAGCGTCGCGCCGCCCCGAGGCGCGCGAATCTGCGCTCATTGGGGACAAGCGCAGCGCTTCAGCCTCCCCGGTGCGCGACTTGCCGGTGGCCGACAAAAACCCGCTTGGGAATCATGCAATGCACGCCCTTGCGGATATCGACGACCTGCGTCACACGACAGTCCCCCACGATCGAGGCGAGCGCGTACGCCTCCTCGCGACTCATCGGGACGATCTGCTGACTGGCGAGCCAATGGACGGTCTGCTCGACCGCGATCTTCATCGCCTGATTCAGATCCTCGTCGTAACCCATGAATATCCAGTCGGTCTTCGTTTCCGCCCATGGCCAGTCGGTCTTCAGGTCCTTGCGCACGATCGGCCGAATCTCGATTTCCTTGTAGGCGCACTCGAGCGCCGTCAGGTTTACCTCACCGTTCCCCTGCCGGCAGTGGGAATCGCCCGTCCAGATCAGGCCGCCCCTGAGAAACACCGGCAGATACAACGTCGAACCGGCCTGCAGCTCGTTCAGATCCATGTTCGAGCCGTTCTTCCAGGGCCGCAGCGTACTCGTGCGCCCTTTCGCATCGTGAATCGGCGGCCCGGCCTTGGCGTCCGGTTCGTTCGGGTCGACCCCGACCGCGAACGTTCCGGGGAAGGGCTGCAGATCGATCACGATTCCCGGCTTGAACTGCGTCTGCATCTTGACCAGATCGAGCTTGTAGTAGCGAACGAACCCCTCGGGAAATTCCGGCGCCAGCAGACCCACGGTCGGAAACTCCCTGCCCGGCAGGTTGAAGTTGAAAGCGTCGGGCTTGGGAACGATCTTGAGTATGCGGACCTCCAGCGTATCGCCGGGCTCCGCCCCTGAGACGTAAATGGGGCCGGTAATCGAGTGCGGGCCGCCGCCGTCGTTTTCCTTCCGCAGCTTCACGATGCCATCCATGTCCACGCCCGGCTTGATCTGCCCGAGTGAGTGCGAGATCGTTTCGATGGACACGGTGTCACCCGAGTTGATGACCAGCCTGGGCTTCTCACCAGGGTCGTACCAGCCCCATTGCACGTTCTCCGGCGTCGCGCGCAGAAGATAGTGTTTCGATGCGCGTGAGGCGGGCGCGTTGGCTTCGGAGCCGCTTCCCGGTTGCGTGTGGCCCGGACGGGCAACAGCCAAGACCAACGCGAGCGTGGTCAGCCCGGCGACAGATGTTCTCATGGTGAGCTCCCGACGAGGTTCTTATCGACCGCATTTCATGATAGGCGAGAATCGCGCCGGATCGCATCCGTGCAGCGCACCAACCAGGCTTCACGGATCGTCGCGAACCGCAGCCCGATGAGCGCCCAGGTATCGATCGAAGAACTTCACCACCACGCGGTAGACCTGTTGCGACTCGGGCAGATCTGGATCCATGAAGAACGCATGCCACATTCCATCCCAGACGTGCAGCTCAGCCTCCACGCCCACGTTGCTCAAGGCAGCTTGAGTATGAAATAAGGAGCTCACCGTGAAATCGCGCGATCCGGCGATCAGCAGAGTGGGAGGAAACCTGGCGAGCACCCGTTCTGAGCCGATCGGCAGCACCAGCGGGTCCGAGGATGAGGCGTCGCTGAAGTAGGGCAAGGCGCTCAGCGAGCCGGTGTCGGCAGCTGCAAACGGCAACTCTCCCACGAGCAGGGACGCCAGGTGACTCGAGTCACCGCCTAGCGCATCCGCGGACCCGCAGAATGTCCCGATAGCACCGGGCATGGGCAGTTTTTCCTGCTGGAACCAGGCTATGGCCTCCGCCGTCAGGATGCCGCCGGCAGAACAGCCATAAATGCCGATGTCGGCGGCCCGGTGCTCTTTGAGCAACTCCCGGTAGACCGACGCCACATCCTCGCTTGCGGCAGGAAACTTGAATTCCGGCGCCATCCGGTACGCAACTGTGATGACGGTGATTTTCCCAACGCCGGCAATTGGTATTGACTCTGTCTTGGCGCCGTTCCCCTCCCCCCACAGGAACCCGCCGCCATGCAGATTGATGAGCACCCGACCGCGATTCTTGGGCGCGATGCCGGCTTTTGGAGTAATGACTTCCGCGCGGACGCCGCCGATCAGCTTCCGTTCGATATTGACCGGGTAGAGCGTCTCGGCTCGAGCCACGAACGGAGCATTCTTTCGCTCGTCATATTCTCGCAATAGACGAACATCAGCACCTGGAGGGGGCGCGGCCTCGGGACTTGAGAATTGCCTGACGAACTTCCTGCGGGCTTCCGGACTCATGAACCTCGATGGAGGGACGGTCATCGCGGCCAGATGTGCCGCGCCGTCGGCATCCACCTGCGGCCGCGGGCTGGAGTCCTCCCCAGCCCGGGACACTGCAGGCAGCGCCCCCTGCACGACTGCGGTTAGAAGCAACAGCCAGACGAGCAGCTTCCATTTCGTAACGCGAGACGCATTTTCCGCACGCATACCGTGGTTCTCCGGCCGTGGGTGCACCAGAACTGATGCCAGGCCCGGGCTGTCAGGAGCGCAATTTACATAACTCAGCGATTTTTCGGGAGCAACAGCGAGCTCAAATTGCGAGCGATGCCCGGATCAACGACAGCGTCGTCTGGGAAGCTGCCAGGACGCGTCGAATCGCTGTCGGACGTCTCCTACAGCACAACGCGGCGCGCGCTCACCCTGTTTTTGTGAGGGCGCTCACGCACCACGACGATTCTGCCGGGTATCTATGGTGCGCAGTGTGAAGCACTCGGGTGGATCGTTACCGTAAGCGGATGGGCACGTAGGTTCCTGGAGGGATCTGATGAACAATCGAGCGACACTTCCGGTTTGGGGCGGCGCCCTTCCACCCGGCGTTGCGCGCGGTGGCGACAGCAGTTCGCTGCTGGTGGACAGCGCCATCAGCCACTGCGAGAAGCTCAGGCGGGTGTTGGAGCTGGAGGAATGGATCAATGCGACGCCTGACAATCCGATACTCGCTGGAACGCGCCGCAAGTGGCAAGAGGAGCGCGAGCAGTTGCTCAGCGAGCTTCACCTGGAGTCGCTCTGACGCGGCCGCACAATCATTTCAGTCGCAGCGCACCGATGTTGACTGCGGTGCGGTCGCGCGTGGCCACCTCGACCTCGGTGGCGACCGCCGGGAAGTCAAAGCGCCCATTGGAGTCGCTGCGCACCGAGAAACGGCCGTCAAGGACTACCGTGACGTTCGCAGCGCCGGATTCACCGGCGTCGTAGCGGCCGTTCTCGTTCGCGTCCAGGTACACGACACCGCTCAGGCGGCCGGATCCCGAGCCTGGCACACCACCCAACGGCACGAAGTGCGCGCCGCGCGCCTCCTGGTAGCGCACGGTCAGAAACACCCCACGCTCACCGACCGCCGCAATTACGGCTGGAGTCGGCGGCGCCAGCGGCGAGGTCACGACCAGTGGCGTCCACGAGCCGACTCGACTCTCGTAGTAGCTCGCGAGCACCGACCACGCGCGGGCCACCTGCCAGGTGAGTGAAACATCTGCGGACCGGGAAGGCGCCGCCTGACCCTGCACGGCGCTTGCCCCAGGCGCACGACGGTGCTGTCCTGCTCGACGTTCGTGATCGCCGTGCTGCGGATCCGGTCGACGGCGGCGGTGGTGCTCAGGCGAGTGCCGGCACGCATATTCCAGGTCTGCTGCAGCGTAACGGTGACGTCCCGGGTTTGCGGATCGGTCGCATAGTCGAGTTGTCCGCGGCCGATGCCGTAGGAGTTGGCGTTGTCGAGGTACGCTTCCACCGACCAGGCGCTGGCCCTGGCGCTGCGGCGGGCGTTGACCACGGCGCCTAGCCCCAAGTCGCGGGACAGCTGGTAGCGCGCATCGCCGTTGACGAAAGTCGTGCTGGAGCCCGTTCCCGACACCGAGCTGACTTGATCCACTCCGAAGTCCGCCAGCCAACGCCGGCTTTGGTAGTCCACGCGGTAATAGCCTCCCTGAGCATCGCCGGTTATCAGCTGATTGCCCCAGGCGACATCGGGGTCGATACGGAACGCGCCGAAGCTCTGCGTCATTGCGCCATGGGTGTGCGAGGCATCCACCCACACACCGAGCGAGTTGCCGTTGCCATCCACGGTGCCGTCGATGACATTGATCTGTGCGCGCGAGCCGCCATCCTGCCACGCCGCCGTGAGCAAGCCGGTGGTGGAAGAGATGCGTTCGGTAGTCGCCGCGGCGAACGTGGCGCCCAGCGGCTGGTAGTACAGCGACACATCGCGGGCGGCCGCGAATTCTCCGCCCAGCGCCCATCGTGACGCCGGCGCCCACTGCGCACCGAGCGTGGCCGTGGATCCGCCCAGGGTCTGAAACGTCGGGACCTTGATGCCGTCGTAGATGCCCGGCTTGCCGGCGCCGGCCACGAACTGCAGCGCCGACGGGCCCCGCCATTCGGTCTCGACGCCCTCCATCGGCCCCTGCGCCAGCAGAAAGCGCGGTTGCGCGCGCGCGAGGTTGATGAGCGGCGCATTGATATCGCCGAGTGCAGTGTCGGCTTGCCAGCCATCGTCGAAGGGCATGCCCCGCTCGTGCAGAGAGAACGAGGCGGTTGCGTAGTCGTGGCCGACCGCGGGGCGGCTGGAACCGCCAGTGCGTGCCGCGGCATCCGCCGACCAGGCGCCGTAGGACGCGGTGTCCCATTGCGCGTCCGCGATCACGCCGTTCTCGTGCGTGCGGGGCGGAGAGTTAGGACCTTCCTGATCGAGGACGCTGATGACACCATCGATGCGTATCGAGCGCGCAAGTCCACTGGTATCGCTGGTGCCGTAGTCCCCGGTGGCAATGTCCGGACTCAAGCTGCCGCCGGCGATGTAGCGATCCTGGTAGGCGCTCGTCTGGGCCGGCGGCGGCTGCGGGGTGGTCTGTGCCTGTGACGGTGCGATCAGCGCTGCGAGCACCGGCAAGCCACACAGCCACGCCAGCAGGCGCCAGGCGCGGCCCGCCCCGGGGATCATTCAAAGCGCTCGTCGAGCTCGGTGCGCTGATTACCCCATTCGAGTGTTCCCTGCACCGTGACGGGGAAAGTGAGCGTCGGGTGGTCGTCGCCGCCGGTGGACGGTGTCAGGAAGACTTCGCGGACGTCGCCGGGCAGGATCGGCAAATCGGAGGGGTTGAAGTCGTACTTGATGCCCTTCGCATCCGTGCCGGAGAGAAAGCCGCTCATGCGCGCGTGTGCAGTGCCGGCGTTGTGCACGCGCAGAGCCGGCACCTTCTGGCCGTTGAGCGTGACCACCTGCGGACCGAACACTTCGATTTGTGGCTTAGCGTCGCCAACAATCACATACACGATGATGCCGATGCGCCCCACGACCGGAAGCCGCAGTGCGCCGCTCTGGGCCACGGCCGGCTCCTCGCCCTCGATCAGGATGCCGAACCGGCACTCCCCCGCCGGCGCAGCCTTCGGCACCTGCACTTCGAAGCGGTAGCGGATGGTGCCGCCGCCCGGCAAGGCGACCTCAGGCCTTTCGATCGCGACCCAGGGCCGGCAGCTGTCCGGTTGCAGTTCATCCTGGAACGCGACGCTGTAGTCCGCACCCAGCGTGAAGTCCGCCGTGTGTACATGGAACTTGGCGGGTGCGGTGGAACGATTGGTGAGCTCGAATACCTGGCGGACCGTGGTGCCCGAGCGGCTCGCCAGCTCGAAGCGCGGCGGCGACACCAGCGCGGCAAACCCGGCGGCCGAAGCCACCGCCACATGCCCAGCGGCCAGTAGGAAAATCACGCTCAGCGCCATGCGTCGCACGATCATTCCTCGTCCATCTCGAATCTGAAGTTCACGTGGTACAGCTGCTGCATTTGGGTGCCGTCCACGTCGAGGGTCAGTTGCAGGACGTCCTCGAGAAAGGGCGTCGTGATCAACCCCGAGTACACGAGCGCCCGAGTACCGGAGCTCAAGCGTCCCGCAAGCAACCGGCCCTGTGTGGACCAGGAGGCGCTCATCGCACCGGGCTGCTGCGCCGGCAGCACCAGGTAGATGCGGCCGGGTCGGCGCAGCCAGGGCGCGACGTTGAGTTTCACGCGCACAGTCAGCGTGCCGGTCATGCGGTTGTTGACGGGCCGGCGCGGCGACAGCTGTT
>WNGO01002107.1_pt1 | contig 15091 bp, 13 predicted proteins | sample 5400511 | NCBI WGS metagenome assembly WNGO01 (sample SAMN13153380, study PRJNA577476) | soil metagenome | isolation source: 20 cm soil or saprolite under Garry oak tree replicate 2 | place: USA:California | collected 2016-06-15 | reverse complement strand
TCACGTGTCCGGGGGTGGCCTCGTGTGATCGCGAAGAAGGTTGCCCGGGTCATCCCGGAGGCAGTCCAGCGATTCTTCGCTGATCAGTGTCCGCAGCAGGCGGCCGGGATCGCATACCGGGTGCTGTTCTCGATCGCACCACTGGCGATCGTGCTCGTCTCGATCTTCGGGCTCGTGCTTCAGGACGACAGCATCCGCCACGATGTCGTGAACTCAATCGTCGATGCGTTGCCGGTGTCTGCGGCGGGCCGGAAGGACGTCGAGAATGCGATTACGGCGATCGCCACGCCGGCGAGCGCCGCAGGGCTCGTCGGCCTGCTCGTGTTCGCCTGGGCGGCGACCGGGATGATGACTGCCATTCGGCGGGGCCTCGAGTCGGCGATGGGCGTCGCCGAGTCACGGCCGCCGGCGCGCGGGAAGCTCGTCGACCTCGGGCTGATCGTCGGCGCTGCGGTGCTCGTGCTCGTCACGGCGGGAATCACCCTGCTCGGCACTCTCGTGCAGAGGGCCTCCGGGAGCCTGGGGGAGGCCATCGGCCTCGGGGCCGGCACGTTGGCCAGCGGCCTCTTGCACGGAGCGAGGTTCTTCCTCTCGATCGTGGTCGTGCTGCTGCTCTACCGGTTCGTCCCGGCCCGCGGCCTACGCATCCGCGACGGGCTTGCGGGAGCGATCGTCACCGCCCTCCTCTTCCTGCTGATCTCGGTTGCCTCCGGCTGGATCAGCGAGAGGACGACGAGGCTCAGCGTGGTCTACGGCTCGCTCACAGCGGCGCTCGTCTTTCTCTACTCCATGTATCTCTACTCCTCCGCGCTGCTGCTCGGCGCCGAGGTAGCCGCGGCCTGGTCACGGCCGGAGACCGAGCATGGCGAACCGATCCGGACCCAACTCCGGCGTGGCGTCCTGGGACTCTTCGTTCGACAGCACGTGGCGTCGGCCAAGGAGACGATGCCAGACCCAACCCGTGACGACGACGCATCGGGGCCGCGATCGGTGCCGCGGAGCCCGTGACCCATGCGCGCCTTCTCTAGCGTTTTCCTCGCAGCCACTTCGACATCCGAGTCGAGAGCGGTGCCTTTCCCGGAAGCCACTTCGTCTCGGGCGGCGGCGCATGAAACGGCTCGAGCGTGCCGATGTCCGCGGATGCGATTTTGAGGGTCACCTCGCCGGGATAGATCGCGCCGACCTGCTCACCAGGCACGTACCGGATCTGAGTGGGTTGCGCCGACTCGACGGCCAGGCCGTCGAAGATGTCGTCTTGCTTATCCCCCTCGACCTGCGCGACCGTGCCGACGATAACGCCATCGGAGGTGACGATGTTCCAGCCCTGCTCGATTTGCAGCCACGAGACAGGATCAGCCATTAGTCGGCCACGCTAGCAACTACGAAGAATGGCGTTCCCGTACTTGCAACCCGGATCCGCTCGCGTCCAAGAAACTAGACGCTTATGCCGGCCTGATGGGTCGCTTGATTCTCGGCGAAGCTCCTTCATCCCGTCAGGGTGAGGCTATTCCGGAGGCGCCAAATACGCTGGTGGGAGTTCCTCACACCCAAGGGAGACTCCAATTCTCGATCTACTCGTGACGGTGCCCCGTCCATGCTGCAGGAGAGGGCGCGGGCGGTGACGCCCGATTCGGTCGAGGCGTTCTTCGAGGAGCTCGCCAGCCGCGGTCACGAGCCGCTGCTCCGGAAAGCGACCGGCAGCGCCCGCTTCGACGTGGGCGACGGCAAGCGAACCGAGCGCTGGTCGGTAACGATCGACAAAGGGGACATCCGTGTGTCACGTAAGAACGCTGCGGCCGACTGCGTCGTGCGCGCGGACAAGGCGTCCTTCGAGCGGGCCGTCGTCGGCGATCTGAACTTGATGGCGGCGGTTCTGCGTGGCGAGGTGGTCGTCCAGGGCGATCCGAGATTACTCGTGGTCATCCAGCGGCTCTTTCCGAGACCTTCGGGCCGGCGACCGCGGCGGAAGTCCTCGGGCTCCGCGAGGAAGCCGAAATGAGCGACGGCGTCGTCAAGATCCTCGACGGCAACACGTTCGTGGTCAGCGACTCGCGCGGAGACATCGAGGCGTCTCTCACCGACCCCACGGGCCTCTTCTCGTTCGACACGCGCTTCCTCTCGAAGTGGATCCTGAGCATCAACGGAGAGCGGATGAACCCACTCTCGGTCGACGACCTTCAGTACTTCGAAACGCGCTTCTTCCTCGTCCCCGGCACCGGGACCGTCTACGTCGACGCGAAGCTCTCGGTGATCCGCCGGCGCGCGGTCAGCAACGGCTTTCACGAAGAACTCACGATCCTCAACCACGAGGACAAGGCCGTCGACCTGACCGTCCGACTCGACGCCGCCTGCGACTTCGCCGACCTGTTCGAGGTCAAGGACGCGCTCGAGAAGAAGGGCAAGTATTCCGCGCGAGTCGAGGGCGGCAAGCTCGTTCTCGCCTACGACCGCGCGACCTTCGGCCGCTCGACCACGATCTCGGCGTCGAAATCGGCCCGCGTCGACAAGAAGGGGCTCACCTTCAGGATTCGCGTCAGGCCGCACGACAAGTGGAGCACGGATCTCGAAGTCGTCACGGGGCGGCTCGGGGCCGGCCTGGCACGCCCCGGGAGGGAGAACCCGAAGGGCTCACAGCGGCGAATGCGCCGGAACCTGGAGCGTTGGATGGACGACGCTCCGCGCGTCGAGTGCGACTGGGAGCCGCTGAAGGCGACATACCGCCGCAGCCTCGTCGACCTTGCAGCGCTGCGCTTCTCGCCGCTCATCGCCGGAGGACGCAGTCTCCCGGCGGCCGGCCTCCCCTGGTTCATGGCCATGTTCGGCCGAGACAGCATTCTCACCAGCCTGCAGGCGCTTCCGTTCACGTCCGAGCTCGCGGCGACGACGCTGCTTGCTCTCGGGGATTGGCAAGGCGTGGGCCTGGACGACTTCCGCGACGAGGACCCGGGCCGGATCCTGCACGAGATGCGCTACGGCGAGATGACGGCCTTCGAGGAGCGGCCGCACTCGCCGTACTACGGTTCCGCGGACGCGACGCCGCTCTACGTCGTCCTGTTGGACGAATACGAGCGTTGGACGGGGGACAGGGCGCTCGTGCGCGCGCTCGAGGTCGAGGCCCGCGCCGCACTCAACTGGATCGACGAATACGCGGATCTCCGCGGAACCGGCTACGTCTGGTACGAGCGCCGCAACCGGAAGACGGGGCTCGAAAACCAGTGCTGGAAGGACTCCTGGGATTCGATCTCCTTCCGGGACGGCCGCCTCCCGGGCTTCCCACGCGCGACCTGCGAGCTGCAGGGCTACGCGTACGATGCGAAGCTCCGCGGCGCGCGTCTCGCACGGCTCGTCTGGAAGGATCCAGCCTTTGCCGACAGGCTCGAGAAGGAAGCCGCTGACCTCAAGAGGCGCTTCAACCGGGACTTCTGGGTCGAGGACGGCGAGTATTTCGCTCTGGCACTCGACCCCGATGGCAAGCAGGTCGACGCGCTCGCCTCGAACAACGGCCACCTCCTCTGGAGTGGCATCGTCGACAAGTCGAAGTCGAAGGCCGTCGCACGGCACCTGCTCGGGCCGCGGCTTTTCTCCGGCTGGGGCGTGCGCACGCTGGCGGAGGGCGAAGGACGCTACAACCCGATCGGCTACCACGTCGGCACGGTCTGGCCCTTCGACAACTCGTTCATCGCCTGGGGTTTGCGGCGGTACGGGTTCAAGGAGGACGCCGCCGTGATCGCGGCCGGCATCCTGGACGCGGCCGAGTTCTTCGACGGGCGGCTGCCGGAAGCGTTCGGCGGCTACGAACGCACCGAGACGATGTACCCGGTGCAGTACCCGACGGCCTGCAGCCCGCAGGCGTGGTCGACCGGGACGCCGCTCCTGCTCTTGCGGACGATGCTCGGTCTCGAGCCACATGGAGAAAACCTGGTGGTCGACGCGGCGCTTCCCAGCGCCATCGGCCATCTGGAGCTGCTGGACATCCCTGGACGATGGGGTCGGATAGACGCTTTCGGACGCGGGCGCGTCGACACGAAGCACGGCGGGCACCATGACTAAGACGAGCGTCGTGCCTCGACGGAAGGAAGCGGCGGAAGGCAGCTACCGGCGGAATCCACCAGATCGGATGACGCCCGGCGCAGCGCTGCTGGCACGATCAAGCGTGAGGCAGTTGCCATGACCACACACGTCAGAGTCTTCGGGCCGAACCTCTCGGAATTGGCGCAGCAGGACGGGCAGTTCCACGTCCATGCGGAGGGCTGCCCGGACCATCGGGACTACGGACCCGACGGCAAGTTCGGCGGCGTCGATGACTACGGCGAGCGGCTCACCGTCTCGTCGCGCGAGGAGCTCGTGAAGTTCGTCTACCCGCCCGGCGAGTTCGGTTACGAGGAGCCGGACTGGCGCGAGTTCGATGATCTCTACGTCGCGCCGTGCGTCTCGCTGCCGGACGAGGTCGCGTCGTGAGGCGACGGCCAGCTCGCAGAGAGCGCGTTCGGTTCTAGTTCACGGCGTACTTCTGCTTGCGGTTCCAGATGAAGCCGTACACCTGTTCCTCGAGCGGTCGGGCGCGGGTTGTTTCTGGTAGGTCCGGAACGCGCGCTGTCACGACCGCTTCCGTGAACAGCGTCCGCTTGCACCACGGGCGCTCCCGGCTGCGGCTCGTGATGCCGACCTCGCAGACGTCGCCCGGGTACGTCACCGGCACGATCGACGTCGTGACGGTGCGCCGCTAACGACAGACGGCTGACGCGGCAAAGCCGCCACCCGCACCGAGCTTCTCCGGCCCGTCACCCGCAACTTGACTCTCGGAAGCGAGCGGCGTAGCCTCGTGCCGTTCGTCACGGAGGGCGGCGATGGACAAGGAACGGCTCGCGGGTAACGAAGCGGGGGTCGGCCGTCTGACTCGGCGGGCGTTTCTTGGTGCGGGCGTTGCGGGAGCAGCTGCGCTAGCTGGCGGCCGGCTCGAGTCGCTGTTCCCGGTGTCGACCGCTGAAGCGGCAGACGAGCCTTGGATCGAGGCGACGATTCCCCAGCTTCAGGCGCTGATGGCTGGTGGCCAATTGACCAGTCGCGAACTAACGCAGGGCTACCTCGAGAGAATCGCTTCCCTGAATCCACTTCTAGGCGCCGTCATTCAGACGAACCCAAACGCCACCTCGATTGCGGCGCGGCTCGACAACGAGCGACGCAGCGGCGCGACGCGTGGCCTGTTGCACGGAATTCCGGTGCTCGTGAAGGACAACATCGCGACGGATGACCAGATGCAGACGACCGCTGGATCACTCGCGCTGGTGAACAGCAAAGTGCCGGCCGATGCGCCGATCGTCGCCCGCCTGCGCGCGGCGGGCGCTGTGATCCTCGGGAAGGCGAATTTGTCGGAGTGGGCGAACTTCCGAGGGTTCGCGCCTTTCAACGGCTGGAGTGCGCGCGGGGGGTTCACCCGGGAGCCGTACCTCCTGAGCTTCGATCCGTGTGGTTCGAGTTCAGGTTCGGCAGTCGCGCCGGCCGCGAACCTGTGTGCAGCGGCCGTAGGGACGGAAACGGACGGATCGGTCGTCTGCCCGGCCGGCAACAACCTCGTCGTAGGCCTGAAGCCAACCCTCGGGCTGTTGTCGCAGGAGGGGATCATCCCGATCGGGCACAGCCAGGACACCGCGGGCCCGATCTGCCGGACCGTCACGGACGTCGCCGCCCTTCTCGGTGCCATGCAGACACCGTTCGGCCTCGCAGCCGGACGCTCGTTGCCGAGCGACTACAGAGTCTTCCTCCGTCGGGGGACGCTACGCGGAGCCCGGATCGGGGTCGACCGCCGCTACTTCACACCCGATTACGGCGGTGAGCCTGACCTGGTGGCGGTCGCCCAGCACGGGCTCGAGGCGATTACCGACCTCGGCGCGACACTTGTGGATACAGACACAGGCGATCCCTTCGCGTACTTCGACGCCGAGTTCACGGTGTTGCTCTTCGAGTTCAAGGCACAGATTGCGCAATACCTGAGCACGCTCGGTCATTCGCGGCTCCTCACGCTGGCCGACCTCATCGCCTTCAACATCTCGCATTGCCCCGCAGAGATGAGGTATTTCGGCCAAGAGCTCTTCGAGCTGGCGGAATCAACGAGCGGCGACCTAACCGATCCCGACTACCTCGCCGCGCGCGCCCTCTGCCTCGATCTCGCCAGAACTCACGGGATCGATGCGGCGTTGCAGCGCGACCAGCTTGACGCGATCGTCGCACCGACTTATAGCTTCGCGTCCTCTCCTGCGGCGGTTGCCGGGTATCCGAACATGTCGATCCCGATCGGACTTACACCGGAGGGGAAGCCGGCAGGTCTCTGGATGTACTCGGGTTTCCTCCAGGAGCCAAAGATCCTGGGCTTTGCATACGACCTCGAGCAGCAAGTTCGGCCACGAAGCACGCCCGAATTTCTCGGGGCCGTTCCGCCTGCCCCGCCTGATGCCGGCATTTGCGCGGCGCTACCGTCGAAGCCGCACGTCTTCACCGGCAAGTCGCACCTGCCGCACCATCTCGGCACGGGCAAGCCGCTGAGACGCTAAATCCACTGAGCGGCTGAGATGACCCAGCCCGGACCGTGTCAAGCACCGGCTCGGTCAGGGCGGACATCAAACGATCTCGGGAGGGAGCCGGGTGGCTCCCTCCCGCTGTTGTCGCGACCTACGGGCCGACGTGGAGCGTGGCCTCGTAGATGTTCTGGTTTCGGTTGCCGATGTTGTTCGTTGGTGGGCCGGGATCGTCCGACAGGTCGCACTGTGCCGCCGGAACGTCGCGGTTGTCAGCCCACGCGATGTGGACGATGTTGGTCGTGCCGTTCCAGAAGGCGTCGAGCTCGTTGTAGTCCCCGTGGAACGCAGCCGTGCCGCCGCCGAACATGCGGCACTCGGGGTTATGCGACACGTTGCTGACGCGTGTCGATGCGTCGAACGTCGGCCACGACACGCCATTGCAGTTCGTGCACGAGTAGTAGACGTCGAGCGCCTGGTTATCGGGCGTGGACGAGTTCCTGAAGTCGTACCAGGCGACGTGGAGGGCGTGGTTCGACACGTCGATCGTCGGGAAGATCTGATGCCTCGCGCCAGGATCGTCGTTGACCTGGACGGCGGGGCCGAAGCTCGCGCCGCCGTTCGTCGATCGCTGTGCGTAGATGTCGTAGTCCCCGGCCAGGCTCTGGTAGGCGACGTAGACGAGGTTCGAATTCGTCGTGTCGGTGACGACGAAGCCGAAGGTCGGCGTGCGGAACGCGACCCCCGGCGCCTGAGGCGCGTTGATCGCGTTCACGGTCACCGGATTCGTCCAGTGCGACCCGCAGTCGGTCGACTTGACGAGGTTGATGGTGTCGAGGCCTTGCTGGCTGAACGCTTCGAAGACGACGTAGATCGTCCCGTTCGGGGCGACTGCGATGTCGGCACCCTGGTCGTGGGACGCAGCCTGCTGACCGCCGCTCGAAATCGTCCGCGGAGGCGACCAAGCCGCACCCCCGTCGGTCGAGCGGCTGAAGACGACGGGCGAACTGCCGAAGGCGCCGTGGAAGTTGGTGTCCGCCATGTAGACGTTGCCCGAACAGGGGCTTGATGAGGTCGGGTTCAGATCGACGTCCATCCACGGCTTGTCTGTGAAGTTGCCCGCGAACCCGATACGTCCAGGAACGGCGAAGCCGACCGCACCGTGGTCGACGATGCTCGTCCCCTGGTAGGTGAAGTGCGGTGGTGTACCTGCCGAGGCGGTCGTGCTCGCTGTCGCCGCAGTCCCTGGTGTGAAGCGGTAGCGGGCGACGAACGAGACCGTGTCGAGCGGCCGCTCGCCCTGGTCGAAGTTCCGGTTGAAGGCGATCCCACCGACGAGCAGGTTGCCTGCCCGATCGAAGCGGATCACGGGATCGCCGGCTCCGTCGAGGCCGAGCAGCGGCGATGCAAGTCCGGCGGCTGAAGTGTCGGTCGGGAAGCCCGGAACCATCGTGTTGAAGCCGTGCGGGAACGGCGGATTGCCGAACCAGGTCGTCCCGCCGTCGAACGAGAGGTAGATCGGCATCCAGGTGTCGCCAAAGTGCGGCACCATGCGGTAGTCATTGGCGGCCTCGGCGACGATGTCGCCGATCTGGCCGGTCACCGGCGAAGGGAGCGGGCTGATCGCAACCGTCGTCTCGTTCGACTGGCGGTTCTGCGCATCCTTGCTCGGCGTGACGCTCCCGGTCCCGCCGTCGACGTTGTTGTTGTCGTTGGTGACCTTTGCGTTCGGGCCCACGATCGCGTGGCTTCCCTGGGCGCCCGGCGCCAAGACGAGCGCACCGCCGAGCAGCACCAGCGCGAGTGTGAGTGGGAGGCGACGCCTCATAGGGCGACCCCCTTTCCGACCCCTGAATCTCCCCTTGTCGGCCTGGTCCCGGCCTGCCTTGTTGAATCCAGGAGGAGTTTAGGAAAGCTTGGCGAGGCGCAGTCGGGGTAGGGAGCTCGCGAACCACCAGGAGGCGGCGCTCAAGCGCTTTCCCGGCCTTTTGGGCGCCCACGATGGTCTGTTCGCTCCATTTGCGGTCGGCCGCGAGGGAAGCGTGCCGCGGTCCCGGCCATTCGCTCTCGGCCGGGACCGCCACGCTTTGTCGGTTACGGAGAGATCCTCGCCAGGTAGGCGTTGTCCTTGTCCGTCGCCGTGGTCTGGGAGAAGAACGACGTGAACGTCGTGCCGATCGAGTCCAGGCCCTCGTAGTCGCCGAGGAAGAAGCCGCCGGCGGTTGCAGCGTTCTCGATGTCGAAGGGGCCGCTCACATGGTTCCCCGCCCAGTTCGCCGGATTGGTGCAGTCAGTGGTGGGATGGCAGTGGATGAACCACTGGTCGGTGGGGAGCCCGGTGGCCGGGGTGTTGTTGCGGAAGTCGTAGTACGTCACTCCCACCGTGCCGTCGCTTGCAACGTGAACCGACGGCGTGAAGGCCTGGACGTCGCCGGGAGACTGGTCGACCCGCGACAGCGGCGACCACGTCAGGCCTCCGTCGGTGGACTCCGTGAAGACGACGGTGCTGTGGAAATTCGACTTGACCTTCTCGCTGCCGAAGCTGTCGCCCCAGACGGCGTAGAGGTTGCCGTAGCCCGGGCTCGTCGGATTCAGGTCGGCGGCGATGTCCGGCAAGCCGCCTCCCGCCCGTACCGAGCTACCTCTGTCCGGGTCGAACACCCGCACAGCACGCTCCGGGGCCACTTCGATGGGTTCCGACCAGGTCGCCCCATGGTCCGTCGACCGCTGCACCTGGATGTCGAATCCGGGGATGTTCTTCCCCGAGCCCTGGAGAGAGTCGAAGATATCGACGAGCGTCCCGTTTGGAAGCACTGCGATCTGATTCCCGATCGTGCCTGCGTTGTTGGTCCGTTTGAAGATGGCCCGCGGCTGCTCCCAGGCCTGGCCGCCGTTGGTGGTCCGAGAGAACAGCGTGTCGCCGCGAAAGGCAAACGAGTGTTCAGCGTTGACGCTCTCAGCCTCGCCTGGCTTCCGGAGCCGATCCCACACCGCGTAGACGTAGTTCGAGTTGAACGGATCGGCTGTGATGGACTCCTTGTCGTTGAAGAAGAAGGGAGCCACATCCGCGTCACCCGTGTTCCGGACGAGCGTTACCGGGTTGTTCCACGTGTCGCCGCCGTCAGTGGACTTGCTCACCAAAACCCCGCTTCCGGTCGTCGAGACGGGACCGAGGAAGGTGAGCGAAAGGCTGATGAAATACGCGTCGCCGTTGGGGGAGAAGGTGACCCAGGGATCCGAGGCTCGCTGGAAGTCGCCGCCGTTCGCTTCGGTTCCGCCCGCGCAGCTACTGAAGTGCGGATACGTCGAGCTCCACGTCGTTCCGCCGTTGTGCGTGACCGCTGCTGCTAGTCCGCGGGCCCCGCCGAGGGTGTACCGGTCCTGCTGGTAGACGCCGATGATGTTCAAGGGGTTCGTCGGGTTCACCGCGACCCAGGGCTCGAGTTCGGTGTTCACGTAGTTGGTTTCCCCAGGAATCAAGAACCCCGAGATGTCGCACGAAGCGAAGGGGCTGTTGCCATTCGCCGGCGGGCTAGGGGTGCCCGAAGCCTGGTAGACAACTGTGGTCGCGTACGGCGCAGCGGACGCGGGGGCCAGCGGAATCAGAAGAATCATCAGGGCCGAAACCGCGGTCGCCGCTCGAGGGATGCCTTTCCTCATTTCGCACCTCCATCGGATCGGAACCCATACCGCGGCTCATCTTCCTGGGGCGGCCTCGACGATGTCAAGCTCGGCGGAGCACCGCGTTGACGCGACTTCAAGAAAGTCGTAGTGTCGCTTCAGTTTTCCTTCGACGGGGTCTAAGGAGATCTGGATGCCGTCGAGCGCGCCCGACGTTTCAACCGAAGTCGACGTCGGCGAGCGACTCCAGGCTCTTCGCCGCTTCCGGCGCTGCACGCTCCGTGAGATCGCGCAACGGTCGGGTCTCAGCGAGAGCTTCCTGAGCCAGGTCGAGCGCGGCCGATCGAGTGCGAGCATTGCGTCCCTGCGGCGGATCGCCGATGCGCTCGGCGTCTCGATGGCCGACCTGTTCGAGCCGGACGGCCCGCCCGGATCGAGGGTGCTGCGGCGTGACGACCGGCCGGCGCTCTCATTCGGAATCCTCGGTCGCAAGCTGCTTCTGACGCCGGGGCCGCTTCATCACCTCGAGGTCTTCGCCGGGGAGCTCGAGTTGGGGGGGTCGACGGGGACGGAGCCCTACGCACACGGGGACTCCGAGGAGCTGTTCGTCGTCCAATCCGGGACGGTGCAGCTTGAGCTCGGCGGCGAGCTCTTCGAGCTCGAGCCAGGGGACAGCATCGTCTACCACAGCTCGACGCCGCACCGTGTCTCCAATGTCGGCCAGGAGCTCGCAGAGGTGATGTGGATCATCAGCCCGCCCAGCTACTAGGGGGAAGAAGGAGGAGCGCACGTGGATAAGCAGGAGGCAACGGAACGACGGCTGAGCCGCGAACACCTCTTGAGACTCGCGGCCGCCGCCGGCGGAGCCGGTCTACTCAGTCGGGCAGATAAGGCGCAGGCTGCGCTCGACTGGCTGAACGCAGAATCGGGACGGCTGCAGGTGCTCGACTGGGCGGGGTACGGCAACGACGGTGGCCAAGCCATGTTCGCGCAGTACGTGAAGACGCACCCCAAGAACAAACCCCAATTCACGTATATGACCAACGAATCCGACGCACTGGCAAAGATCCACGCCGGGCTCAAACCCGACCTCTTCCGGCCCTACGTCGGCTGGGTCAAGTACTTCGCGACGAGCGGCCTCGTCCAGCCCTGGGACCCGAAGCTGATCTCGAACTTCAAGCACCTGAACCCGTTCATGGTCAAGGCCGGCCAGTACAAGGGAAAGCAGTACGGGATCCCGGATGACTGGGGCTTCGACGCCATCCTCTACAGAAGCGACAAGGTGACGCCGAAGGCCCGCTCGTGGGGCCTCCTTTTCGACGAGCGATACAAGGGCAAGATCGCCTGGTTCGACGACCTCGAGATGCTCACCATTGCCGGTCTCTACCTCGGGTTCGATAAGCCGTGGCGGCAAACGGACGCCCAGCTCAAGCGATCCCAGAAGTTCCTCATGTCGAAGAAGCACCTCGTCCGTCTGATCTGGTCGTCCGAAACCAACCTGTGGGAGGCCTTCGGCTCGGGCGACCTCTGGATCGCCTACGCCTGGCCGAACGACTGGGTCCAGATGAAGAAGAAAAAGCTGAAGGTCGTCTACATGCGTCCCAAGGAAAAGCCGATCGCCTGGGTCGGCATGTTCATGCTCCGCAAGGGATCTCCGCGACCAAACCTCGCGCACGCGTACGTGAACGCCTGGAGCTCCGCCCGGTCGGGCAAGTGGCTCGAGGACAACTACGGCTACGGGCATGCAAACACGCTCGCACGGCCGTCGTCGAGCGACCTGCTGAAGGCGCTGCAGTTGACCAACCCCAAGGCAGTCACGGAGCCGAGCGCGCACCTCGACCGCGACATCCCGCGCCGCGCGGTCTACGCCAGGATGTGGGAAGAGGTGAAGGCTTCCTGACGACCGCCCGGTAACGCATGGCGATTGCCGACGCCGGTAGTTCGCCGGGGCACATCCCCCGCCGGAGACGACTGCGGGTCGACCTGACGACGCCGACCTTGCTCGGCCTGCCTCTCGCGTGGCTGGCCGTGTTCTTTCTCGTGCCGATCGGAATCGTCGCCGCGTACAGCTTCGACGTCTATTCGCTCGACCCCGGCCCGCACAGCTTCACGCTGACCGCTTGGCGCGACTTCTTGCACAGCTCGGTGTACCTGCGGCTGTTTTGGAAGTCCGTACGGATGTCGTTGACGGTCTCTGCGATCGTCGTTGTCCTTGCCTACCCGCTGGCGTACTACCTGGCGCTCTCTGGGACGAAGCGCAAGTACATCCTCTTGCTTCTGCTGATCGCTCCCTTCCTGACGAGCTACCTCCTTCGCGTCCTTGCCTGGAAGGTGATCCTCGGCAACCAGGGGGTCGTCAATACGTTCCTGTTTTGGACGGGCCTCCGCTCTCCGGACCACCCGCTTTCCCAGCTCCTCTACAGCAGGTTCGCGGTCATGCTGCTCGAGGCCGCGAGCGATCTGGGGGCCAGCCGTCTGCAGGCCTTCCGTCGGGTGACGCTGCCGCTCTCGTTGCCCGGCGTCGTCGCAGCCTTCCTCTTCGTGTTCATACCGACGCTCGGCGAGTTCGTCACGCCGTCGCTGGTGGGTGGCGCAAACGGCTACATGTACGGGAACCAGATCGTCGACCTGTTCGGAACCGGCTTCCCCGACTGGGAGACGGGTTCGGTGCTTGCGATCTTCCTGCTCGGCGTGGTCGCCGTCCTCACCGTCGTCTTTGCGCGCTTCCTCCAGCCCCGCCAGGTGGCTGCGGACTAGATGGACGTCGCCCTCTCAAAGAACGGCGCACGGCTTCTACGGGTTTTCTTCACCCTGGTTGTCGTCTTCCTGTACGCGCCGATCGCGATCCTGTTGATCTTCTCGTTCAACAAGTCGGCCGTGCCCACCTTCCCGCTCTCCGGGTTCACGCTGCACTGGTACCGCGAGTTCCTCGGCAACTCCGAGATCAAGGCAGCACTGGAAACGAGCGCGATCATCGCGGCAGTGTCGAGCGCAGGCGCGGTGGTGCTCGGCGTTCTCGCCTCGATGGCGCTGACCCGCCGCTTCTTCCGCGGGAAGGCTGCCGTCTCCGCACTGCTGCTGAGCCCGCTGGTGATCCCGTACGTGGTTTTCGGGATCTCCCTGCTACTTCTCTTTCACACGCTCGGGGTGCCGCGCTCGCTCCTGACGGTGGTGATCGGGCACATCGTCATCAGCCTGCCCTACACGATCCTCGTCCTCGTGCCACGCCTCGACCAGATCGACGTCTCGCTCGACGAGGCGGCGTTCGACCTCGGCGCGAGCCGCCTCCGGACCTTCCGCTCGATCACTCTGCCGCTGATTTTGCCGGCGGTCGTTTCGGCCTTCCTGATCGCTTTCACGACATCGTTCGACGAGTACGCAGTGGCGTCGTTCGTCGTTGGTACGCGGGTCACGTTCCCGATCTATCTCTACTCCGCGCTGCGCTTTCCGAGCCAGCTTCCGCAGGTGATCGCCGTCGCGGTGGTCGTCCTCATCCTCTCGCTCGCGGTGGTCGTCGCCGCAGAGGTCGGACGGAGGATCGCGGAGCGGCGCTTCGCCTCGCTCGAGATCGACTAGGAGGGCCGGCTCGCCGAGCCGTCGCCGAGCAGGGATGCCTGCTCGGGTTCCCAACTGAGCGTGACCCGCGACCCTGGCTCGAGGGGCCCGAGCGACTCATCGGCGAGCCGGTGGCAGACGAGGCGCCCGGCCTTTGTGTCGACGTGGAACTGGGTGTACATGCCCAAGAAGACGATCTCGGCGATGGTGCCCTCGAGGCGCGAGCCGCCGTCGAGCAACGGGGTGCCCGCGGCCTCTATCTGCACACGCTCGGGACGCACCGCGACGCGCAGGGTCTCGTCGGGCCGATGTCCGCCGCCGACCGGGACGACGATCCGCTCGGCCTCCGCGAGCCGCATGACCGCACTCTCGCCGACGAGCTCGTCGATCCTGAGGTCGAACGCGTTGAGCGAGCCGATGAAGTCGGCCACGAAGGCGGTGCGCGGACGGTCGTAGATCTCGCGCGGATCTCCGGTCTGCTCGACGCAGCCGCGGTTCATGACCGCGATCCGGTCGGACATCGCGAGCGCCTCTTCCTGGTCGTGCGTCACGTAGACGAAGGTCGTCCCGAGGGTGCTCTGGATGCGCTTCAGCTCCAGCTGCATTTGCTTGCGCAGCTTCACGTCGAGGGCGCCGAGCGGTTCGTCCAGGAGCAGCGCCGCAGGACGGTTGACCAGCGCTCGCGCCAGCGCCACCCTCTGCTGTTGGCCGCCGGATAGCTGACGCGCCCGCCGTCGGTCGAGCCCTTCGAGCGAGACGACGCGCAGCATCTCCTGGACGCGCTCGCTGTGCTCGGCACGCGGAACGCGCTTCACCTTCAGGCCGAACGCGACGTTGTCGTAGACGGACATGTGCGGGAAGAGGGCGTACTGCTGGAAGACCATGTTCACGGGCCGGCGGTTCGCCGGAACCTCGGTGACGTCGTTTCCCTTCAGGACGATACGGCCGGCGTCGGGAAGCTCGAAGCCGGCGACCATCCGAAGCGTCGTCGTCTTGCCGCAGCCGCTCGGTCCGAGCAGCGAGAAGAACTCGCCCTCGCCGATCTCGAGCGTCACGTCATCGACTGCAACATGCGTGCCGAAGCGCTTGCTGACGCCGACGAGGCCGATCGCCGGGCGCGGCAGCTTCTCAGGCATCCTCGACCGAGTCTATTGCCTTCGCGACCCCGTCTCCAGGTGAGCCAGGGGCGCCGATCCGCGGTTCGGCGACAAGCAATGGGCGTCGCGTTGTTGACGCATCGAGAACGGCTGGTCCAACATGTGAGCGCGATGCCACCTGGTATGCAGGATGTCGACCTGTCCTTGGTCGACAGCCTCGTGGTGCCCGCGAGCCTGCACGACGTTGACGGCAGGTTCGTGCACCTGAACGCGGCTGCGGAGCGGGCCATAGGCTTCTCGAGGGCG
>WNGO01001750.1_pt1 | contig 15124 bp, 8 predicted proteins | sample 5400511 | NCBI WGS metagenome assembly WNGO01 (sample SAMN13153380, study PRJNA577476) | soil metagenome | isolation source: 20 cm soil or saprolite under Garry oak tree replicate 2 | place: USA:California | collected 2016-06-15 | reverse complement strand
CCAAGCTCGCCCCCATCGGCGCCATGGCGGAATCGGCGCCGGCGGAAATGGATCCCGATTTCCAGCCCGGGATGAATCTCCTCGAAAAGCTCCAGGCCGCGATCGACGAGTCACGCGCGCGCGTGAAACAGGATCTCGTGCTGTACCGGACGCAACGCCCCGTGAAGAGGCTCGAGGGACGGACCGCGGTGATCGTCGAAGGGCAGATCGTCTATCCCTGGAAGGTGCTGGCCGCGGCCAAGGCCGCCGAGGGGTTAGGCGCGCGGGAAGTCGTGATTGCGGCGCCGGTCGCGACTCAGGCCGCGGCCGACCGGATTCGGGCGCGTACCTATGCCCTGGTCTGCCCGAGTGTGACGATGGAAGCGGAAGGACATCCGTCGCCGTACGGCGACGCGGGGGCTGATGCGCCCGAGCGTTTGAAGAGCATCATGATTGCCCACCAGGCTGCCTAGCGGCGGATGGGCGGATCGGCGGATCGCCGGATGGTTGACTGCACCGCTTTGTAGAGTCCCATCGTTACTTTTCCAGCTCGGGAGCATGCCTCGCTAATTTCCTGCCCCTGCTTCGTATCGATGTATGAGAGATCCTTGGCGAGACGAATCGCCACGGACAGCTCGGAAAGCGACCCAAGGCTCATATCGAGAAACCGTCGAAACTCCGCGCGTCCACGCTTAGCAGCCCCCTCAGCAATGTTCGCGGCCGTGGAAAAGGCTGCGCGACGCATTTGCGATACGAGACCGTATCGTTCGTGGCTTGGGAACTGAGCTGTGATTCGATAGGTGGCTAGTGTTAATGCATAGCATGCGTGCCACGCATCGAAGCGCTGATAGGGCATCATGGAGGAATCGTACCGAAGAAGACAAGAAGGGATGAATCAAAACCGCGCGGTTAGGATCTAGATAATGCGAAGCGATCCGCCCATCCGGCGATCCGCCCATCCGACCTACTCAGGCAGCTCGACGATCTCCCGTTCCAACCAACGGTGCTCTCCGGCGAGAATCTCCTGCGCGAATTTGTAGGTCGGCACATCCTCGTTTCGCCGTAGCCCGTTGAACTTGGAGCGCACCCGCCGGCGAGCTTGTCTGCAGAACAAATCCGCGAGTTTGACCGCCCGCGCGCCGGTGGCGCGGTCGCGCGTATACAGCGCCTGCGCTCGGGAGCACGTGGCCGCCATTGCGAACAGCTCGCCCGCCACGTCCACCAGCCGGAACAGCACCGACTGGCGCAGCTCGAGCTTGGGTCCGAACCGAATCATCGAGTGGAAGACGCTGCGCGCCAGACGGCGGCAGCTGCGCTCGACGAAGCGCACATGTTTCGCGAGTCGCCCGAACTCGGCGTAGCGCGGCCACAGGCTCCATCCCAGCCACCGCGACGGATACCACCACCCGTAGAACCCCGCGGAGCGGACCAAACCGGCCAAGCGCTCCCGCGCCGTTTTTCCAGGCAGGACGACGTCGCCGGCGACCTGGAGATGTTTGTCCACCGCTTCGCGCGCGATGAACAGGTGCATGATCTCCGACGAGCCCTCGAAGATCAAATTGATCCGGAAGTCCCGCATGATGCGCTCGACGGGTATCGGCGCCTCGCCGCGCGCGCGCAGCGAATCGGCCGTCTCGTAGCCGCGGCCGCCGCGGATCTGCACGGTGTCGTCGATGATGCGCCAGCCGGCCTCGGAGTTGTACAGCTTGGCGATCGCCGCCTCGAGCCGGATGTCGTAGCCGCCGCGCTCGGCCATCGCGCCGCACAGCTCGGCGACCGCCTCCATGGCGAGAGTGTTCGCCGCCATCGTGCCGATTTTCTGCGCGATCGCGTCGTGCTGCCCGATCGGCCGGCCCCACTGGACGCGCTCGGCCGCCCAGCGGCGTGAGACTTCGAGGCAGCGTTTCCCCGCGGCGACCGACGAAATCGGCAGCGTGAGCCGTCCGGTGTTGAGCGTGACGAGCGCGAGCTTCAAGCCCTTGCCTTCGCCCCAGAGCACATTCTCCTTGGGCACGCGCACGTTTGTGAAGCGGATCACGCCGTTGTAGAGCGCCTTCAGGCCCATGAAGTGACAGCGGTGCACGACCTCGACGCCCGGCCAGTCCATCTCGACGATGAACGCCGTGATCTGCTTCTTTTCTTTCCCCTTGATCATCTTCGACGGCGTCCGGGCCATCACGACGAGCAGCTCGGCCTTGGTGCCGTTGGTGCACCACAGTTTCTCGCCGTTCAGGATCCAGACGTCGTCGTCGAGGATCGCGTTCGTTTCCATCGCCGCCGGATCCGAGCCGACGCCGTGTTCGGTGAGGGCGAATGCCGAGATTGCGCCTTTCGCGAGACGCGGGAAGTATTTCTTCTTCTGCGCGTCGCTGCCGAACATCTTGAGCGGCTGGGGCACGCCGATCGACTGGTGCGCCGAGAGCAACGCCGTGAGCGAGCCATCCACCGACGACACCAGCTCGATCGCCTTCATGTAGGACAGCTGCGACAGGCCGAGGCCGCCGTACTCGCGCGGGATCTTGATGCCGAACGCGCCGAGCTGCCGCAGTCCCTCGATCACCGTCTCCGGGATTTCGCCTTCGCGATCGATGCGATCGGAATCCACGTCTTCGCGCAAGAACCGCTCGAGCTTGTTGAGGAACGGTTTAGCGCGGGCGACCTCGTCAGGATCCTGTTCGGGGTAGGGATGAATCAGATCCATCCGCAGCTTGCCGAGGAACAGATCGCGCACGAAACTCGGCGCGGCCCATTCCTGCTCGCGTGCCGCTTCGGCGACTTCACGCGCCTCGTCGGCGCTGACTTTCCGTTGTTTGGGCTCAGCGAGGGTAGCCATGCTCTCTTAATGTAATATCTTCTCGTTCTGTTCAGCCCGCCGTCAGCCTTTTTGAGGAGATTCCCATGTCCCGCATAGCCTTTGTGACCCTGGCGCTCGGGCTCGCCACGGCGGTGCCCACGCCCGGAACCGCCCAACGCCCGTCTCGAACCGCCACGCGGCGGCCCGCCGCGCCGTCCGCGCCGGCGCCCATCACCATCCCGTATCAGCGCTTCGGGCTGAAAAACGGCCTGACGCTGCTCGTCCACGAGGACCACAAGGCGCCGATCGTCGCCGTCAACATCTGGTACCACGTGGGCTCCAAGAACGAGCGGCCCGGCCGCACGGGGTTCGCCCATCTGTTCGAGCACCTGATGTTCAACGGCAGCGAACATTTCAACGACGACTACTTCCAGCCGTTCGAGCGCATCGGCGCGACCGATCAGAACGGCACGACCAACGAGGACCGCACCAACTACTTCGAGAACGTGCCCACGAACGCGCTCGATGTGGCGCTGTGGATGGAATCGGATCGCATGGGCCATCTGCTCGGCGCGATCGACACGGCGAAGGTCAACGAGCAGCGCGGCGTCGTCCAGAACGAAAAGCGGCAGGGGGAGAATCAGCCCTACGGCAAGGTCGACGACCTGATGACCGCGGGCACGTATCCCGCCGGCCATCCGTACTCGTGGACGGTGATCGGGTCGATGGAAGATCTGAACGCCGCTTCGGTCGAGGACGTGAAGAACTGGTTCCGCACCTACTACGGTCCGAACAACGCCGTCATCGTGCTGGCGGGCGACATCACGCCCGAGACGGCCCGTCAGAAAGTGCAGCAGTTCTTCGGCGACATTCCGGCGACGCCGCCGATCGCCAAGCAGGAGACCTGGATCGCGCCGCGCGCGGGCTCGCATCGCGAGATCATGCAGGACCGCGTGCCGCAGGCGCGGATCTACAAAGAGTGGAACATCCCCGAGTACGGGTCGGCCGACGCCGATTACCTCGATCTCGTGACCGACGTGCTCGCGGCGGGGAAGACGTCGCGGCTCTACAAGCGTCTCGTCTATGACGAGCAAATCGCCACGGACGTCGCAGCGTTCGTCGATCTCCGCGAGATCGGCGGACAGCTCGTGATTCGCGCGACCGCGAAGCCGGCCGGCGATCTCGCGCGCGTGGAACGCGCGATCGACGAAGAGCTCGCGCGCTTCATCCAGACCGGTCCGACCGCCAGTGAGCTGCGTCGGGTCAAGACGCAGTCGCGCGCCACCTTCATCCGCGGCGTCGAGCGGATCGGCGGCTTCGGCGGCAAGTCCGACGTGCTGGCGCGGAACGAGGTGTTCACGGGCAGCGCCGATCATTACTTGGTGACGCAGCGGCGCATCGCGGCGGCAACGGCCGGCGATCTCAAGTCGGCAGCGACTCGCTGGCTGAGGGACGGCGAGTGGGTGCTCGAGGTGCATCCGTACCCCACGTTCGAGACCGCCGCGAGCGGCGCCGACCGCACCAAGCTGCCCGATGCCGGCACGCCGCCTGATGCCCGGTTCCCGGCCATCGCGCGCGCCACACTGCCGAACGGGCTCAAGATCGTGCTCGCCGAGCGGCACTCGATTCCGCAGGTGCAGCTCACGCTACTCGTGGATGCCGGGTACGCCGCGGATCAGTTTGCGGCCCCGGGCACGGCGAGTCTCGCGCTCGACATGCTGGATGAAGGGACGACGCGCCGCAGCGCGCTGCAGATCAGCGACACGCTGTCGCAGCTCGGGGCGCAGCTGTTTACCAGCTCGCAGCTCGACGTGTCCCGCGTCGCGCTGTCGACGTTGCAGGAGAATCTCGATCCGGCGCTCGACGTCTTTGCCGATGTGCTGCTCAATCCGTCGTTCCCGCAGGCGGACTTCCAGCGGCAGCAGCGGCAGCGGCTGGCGCGCATTCAGCGCGAGAAGGTGCAGCCGGTGCAGATGGCCCTGCGCGTCTTCCCGCAGCTCCTGTACGGGGCGAATCACGCGTACGGCAACCCGCTGACGGGATCGGGGACGGAAGCCTCGGTGTCGGCCATGACGCGCGACGATCTGGTGCGCTTCCACCGCACCTGGTTCAAGCCGAATCATGCGACCCTGGTGATCGTCGGCGATGTGTCGATGGCGGAGATTCAGCCGAAGGTCGCGCGCCTGTTCAGCAGCTGGCGGTCCGGCGATGTGCCGCAGAAGAACGTGAGCACGGTCGCCGATCAGCCGCGGCCGCTCGTCTATATCCTCGACCGGCCCGGGGCGGAGCAGTCGGTGATTCTCGCGGCCGATCTGGCGGCGCCCAAAGCCAATCCGCGCGAGTACGCCATCGAGGCGATGACCTCGCTGCTCGGCGGCCAATTCACCTCGCGCGTCAACATGAACCTGCGCGAGGCGAAACACTGGTCGTACGGCGCGTTCACCTTCATCTGGGACGCGCGCGGCCAGCGGCCGTTCATCGCCTACGCACCGGTCCAGACCGACAAGACCAAGGAGTCGATGATCGAAGTCGATCGGGAGCTGCGGGGCATTCTCGGCCCGAAGCCCGTCACCGCCGACGAGCTCGCGAAAGCACAGGCGAATCTGACGTTGACGCTGCCCGGCAATTGGGAGACGATGGACGCCGTGCAGGGCTCGCTCGAACAGCTCGTGACGTTCGGGCTGGATGATCACTATTTCGAGACGTATGCGCCGCGGATCCGCGCGTTGACGATTCCCGACGCCGCGGGTGCGGCGCAGGAAACGATCCGTCCCGATCACCTGGTGTGGGTGGTGGTGGGCGATCGGGCCAAGATCGAGGCCGGCATTCGAGAGCTGAACTTCGGGGAGATCCGCTTCCTGGACGCCGACGGCAAACCGCTGGCGGCGCGGTAGTCTCCACGTAGTGCGAGTGGCGGGACGGGAGTAGCTTCTCCCGTCCCGCTTTTCCTTGGAGATCTCGTGCGCGCGCTCTACATCGCCATCCTCTCGATCAGTACGGCCACAACTATCGCGGCCCAGGCCCCCCCCCCAGCACCGCAGCAGGTTCTCATCAAGGCCGGCCGGCTGGTCGACGGCCGCTCGACACAGGTTCAGACCAATGTCGGAATCCTGGTGGAAGGTGAGCGCATCAAGGCGGTCGGGCCGCTCGCCCAGATCCAGGGACAGGCCGCGAACGCCCACGTGATCGATCTCAGTCAGATGACCGTCCTGCCCGGGCTCATCGATGCCCACACCCACCTCCTCCTGCAGGGCGACGTGACGTCGCAGGACTACGAAGACCAGCTGCTCAAGCAGTCCACGCCCTACCGCGCCATTCTCGCGGCGCGGAACGCACGGATCGCCCTGGAGCACGGCTTCACCGCCATTCGGGATCTCGAAACCGAAGGCGCGATGTATGCCGACGTGGATGTGAAGCTCGCGATCAACAACGGCGAGATTCCGGGGCCGCGGGTCTTTGCGTCGACCCGCGCGATGGCGCCGACGGGGATGTATCCGATCACGACCGCGAACTGGGAGCTCGAGCTCCCCCATGGCGTGCAGCCCGTGGACGGCGTGGACAACGCCCGTCTCGCGGTGCGGCAGCAGGTCCAGCACGGCGCCGATTGGATCAAGTACTACAGCGACCGCCGCTACTACTTTACGCCGGACAGCGTGCTCCACAGCTGGGTGAACTTCACCGACGCCGAGGCGAAAGCGATCGTCGACGAGGCGCACCGTCTGGGCCGCTCGGTGGCAGCGCATGCGATCGGCTCCGACGGCATTGGCGCGGCGCTCCGGGCCGGCGTCAACTCCATCGAGCACGGCGACGGCCTGACCGACTCGCTGATGGACGTGATGGTCCGCACCAACGTCTATTGGGTTCCCACGGTCACGGTCGGTGTTCACGTCTTGCCCCGGGGCGGTGTGTGGCCCGCTCTCGTCAATCTCGAGCGGCGCGCCTTTGGCCGGGCGCTGCGGCGCGGCGTCAAGATCGCCATGGGCACTGACGTCGGCGGCTTTCCCTGGACCGAGATCAATCAGGCGAAGGAATTCGAGTACTACGTGCAGTACGGGATGACGCCGATGCAGGCGATTCAGTCGGGAACAACGGTGGCCGCGGCGTTGCTCGGCCAGGAGCAAAACTTCGGCGCCATCGCGCCCGGACTGTACGCTGACATTATCGCCGTAGCGGGCGATCCCACGCGCGATATCACGGAACTGCAACGCGTCAAGTTCGTTATGAAGAGCGGCGCCGTGTACCTTTCCCAATAGTGAAACTGTTTGTCGTCGGGCTCCTCGGGCTCGCCCTGAGCTTCGGCGCCGCCCGTGTCTCGCAGGGACAACTGTCCCCGCCCGGCACCGGCGGCGTCGCTGCGCTGGCGAGTACGCTGCGGCAGCTCGGCAGCAACAAGCGCGTGCTCATGATCGGCGCCCATCCCGACGATGAGGACACCCAGCTCCTGGTGTTGTTGTCGCGCGGCATGGGCGCGCAGGCCGCGTATCTGTCGCTGACCCGCGGTGAAGGCGGGCAGAACCTGATCGGTCCCGAGCTCGGAGCCGAGCTCGGCATTATCCGCACCGAGGAGCTGCTCGCCGCCCGCGAGCTCGACGGCGCGCGGCAGTACTTCACGCGGGCCTACGATTTCGGCTTCTCGAAGTCGGTGGACGAGACGTTCCGCTTCTGGCCACGCGACTCGATTCTCAAAGACGTGGTCGATGTGATCCGGCGGTTCCGGCCGCAGATCCTCATCGCGGTCTTCTCCGGGACGCCGGCGGATGGGCACGGGCACCATCAAGTCTCGGCGATTCTCGCGCGCCAGGCATTCGACCTGCTGCGCGATTCCACCTGGGGGCCGCAGAAGTTGTACCGCTCGACCCGCGGCGATCCGAGCGCCACGACGGTGTCGCTGCCCGTCGGCATCCTCGATCCGATCCTCGGGCAATCCTATTTCCAAGTCGCGAGTGCCAGCCGCAGTCGCCATCGATCCCAGGACATGGGGCAGTTGCAGCGACCTGGGCCCGCGACGTCCGGTGTCGCCCTTGTTGCGTCGAAGACCTCAGGCGCCGACGGCTCAGTCTTCTCGAGTGTCGACACGACGATTCATGTGCCGGGTTTCGCCGCGCTCATCGATTCGGCACGCGCCGCGCTGACACCGTGGCGTCCGTCCGCGACGCTGCCATATCTGGCTCGCGCGCTGCGACTCGTCGGGACCGCCGACACCGTACAGCGCGCACTACTCGAGCGCGCCATCGCCAGCGCCGCCGGGGTGAGTGTGGATGGGACCGCCGATGACGGGATCGTCGTCCCTGGCGAGCGCCTGCAGATCGAAGTCACGGTGTGGAACGCAGGCGACAGTGCCCTGCGTGTCGACAGCGTGACGGTGGCCGCACCCACCGGCTGGAGTCTCGAGCGCCTGGAGCTGGGTACTCCAACCGTCGCGCCCGGGACGTTGCTGACGCGCCGTTTCGTGCTCACGGTCGCGAAAGATGCCGAGCGCACTCAGCCCTATTTCTTGCGGCGCCCGCTCACCAATCGCGGCGGGCTGTACGACTGGTCGACGGCGCCGGCGGATGTGCGCGGGCTGCCGTTCGAGCCGCCGCCCGTCAGCGCACGCGTGCGTTTGGCGATCGGCGGGGAGCCGGTGACGCTCACGCGCGAGGTCGTGTATCGCTATCGCGATCAAGCGATCGGCGAGATCCGGCGTCCGATTTTTGTCACGCGGGACGTGGACGTTGCCATTGCGCCGGATGAGCTGCTGTGGCCGATCGACGGCGGATCGCGCGAGCCGCGGCACTTCACCGTCACGGTGACCAATCGCGCGCGCGGGCCCGCATCTCTCCGCGCCGCCGTGACGTCGCCAGCCGGCTGGCCGCCGATCCCCGCCGAGAGCCTCGCGTTTACGCGCGAAGACGAGACGAAGAGCGTCGCGGTGACGGTCGCGCCGCCGACCGCGGACAGCCTCAAGGCGGGGACGTACGATCTGCGGGCCGGTTCGGGATGGCTCGAGATCATCGACTACCCGCACATTCGGCCCCGCGCGCTGACTCGACCCTCGGTCGCGCACATCCGCGCGGCGCGCGTCGCGTTGCCGGGACTCTCGCACGTCGGCTACGTGCGGGGCGCCGCCGACCGCGTGCCCGAGGCGCTGCTGGCCATCGGCGTGCCGGTCGAGCTGATCGGCCCCGATTCGCTCGCGCGCGGCGACCTGTCGCGCTACGACGCGATCGTGATCGGCAGCCGCGCCTACGAGACCGAGCCGGCGCTCGTCGCCAACAACGGGCGACTGCTCGACTACGGGAGGAACGGCGGTCTCGTGATCGTGCAGTATCAGCAGTACCCGTTCGTGGACGGCGGATTCGCGCCGTATCCGTTGACCATCGCCCGCCCGCACGACCGCGTCACGGACGAAAACGCGCCGGTCACGGAGCTCGATCCGACCCATCCCGTCTTTCATTATCCGAACGCCATCGGTGACCCCGATTGGCGCGGTTGGATTCAGGAGCGTGGGCTGTACTTCGCGCACACGTGGGACACGACCTACGTGCCGGTCCTCGAGACGCACGACCCCCCACCTCCGAGCCCACCGCCGGAGTTGAAGGGGGGCCTGTTGATCGCGCCGCTCGGACGCGGGACATATGTCTACACCGGATTGAGTTTCTTCCGGCAGCTGCCTGCGGGTGTGCCTGGCGCTTATCGGCTGTTTATGAATCTGCTGGGTCTAAAGCGACGCAATGTTCCCTAAGGCAATGCGAAATTCGAAATTCGGAATGCGAAATCGACGCCTTCACGTCCATTCCGCATTTCGCATTTCGCATTTCGCATTATTGCTGCTGATCCTCGCATGTTCCCGAGACTCCCGTACTCCGTTAGTGATCTACAGCCCCCATGGCCGCGATTTGCTGACGCTGTTCGAGCACCGGTTCGAGGCGCTGCATCCCGACATCGACGTGCGCTGGCTCGACATGGGGTCGCAGGACGTCTACGACCGCCTGCGCTCTGAGCGCGCCAACCCGCAGGCGGACGTCTGGTTCGGGGGGCCGTCGCTGGTTCTCGCGCAGGCTGCGCACGATTCGCTGCTCGACTGCCGGCGCCCGGTCTGGGCCGATGCGATCGCGCCGCGGGGACGGGGCGCCGGCGATTGCTACTTCGCCGCCTACGAGACGCCGGCGGTGTTTCTCTACGCCGAGAAAGTCGTGTCGGCCGCCGAGGCGCCCCAGGATTGGGACGACCTGCTCGATCCCAAATGGAAAGGGAAGATCATCATTCGCGATCCGCTCGCGAGCGGTACAATGCGGGCTGTGTTCGGGGTCATCATCGCGCGCGGGCTCAAGCAGACCGGCGACACCGCCGCGGGCTTCGCGTGGCTGCGGCGCCTCGATGGCCAGACGAAAGTCTACGAGCAGAACCCGGCGCTCGTGAGCGAGAAGATCGCCCGCCAGGAAGGGCTGGTCACCATCTGGGATCTGCCCGACGTCTTGATCAGCCGCCGGCGCGGCATGCCGATTGGTTACGTCTTTCCCAAGAGCGGTACGGTCGCGATCGAAGATGGCATCGCGGTCGTCCGCAACGCCAAACACCTCGCGGCGGCGCGCGCTTACGTGGATTTCGTCGGCAGTGTCGAGATGCAGCTCGCGGCCGCGCGTGAAGTCTTCCGCGTACCCGCCCGCCAGGATCTGCCGGTCGATTCGCTGCCCGACTGGGTGCGCGATGTGCACCGCCGCATGGTCGTGGCAGACGTCGATTGGAACTTCCTCGCCGAGCACGGTCCCGAGTGGATGCGGTGGTGGGACCAGCACGTGCGTGGGACGGGAGGCCGTTGACCGGCTTTCTCGAAATCCAAGCCCTCGAGAAGCGCTGGGGCCACGGGGTGACGGTCGGTCCGATTACCCTCGAGATCGCGCGCGGCGAGATTCTGGCGCTGCTCGGGCCGTCGGGAAGCGGCAAAACGACGATGCTGCGACTGCTGGCCGGCTTCGAGACCGCCGACGGCGGCCGCATCGCGGTGGCGAACGAGGACGTCACATCGGTGTCGCCCGCGCAGCGCCGCTTCGGCATGGTGTTCCAGCACTACGCGCTGTTTCCGCACCTGGATGTCGGGCAGAACGTTGGGTTTGGATTGGGAGGAAGGCCGGAGCGGGGAGCAGTCGAGACCAAGGTCGCAGCCGCGCTCGCGCTCGTGGATCTCGCGGGGTTCGAGCGGCGCAAGGTCCACGAGCTGTCCGGCGGCCAGCAGCAGCGTGTGGCGTTGGCACGCGCGCTGGCGCCCGAGCCGCGCGTGTTGCTGCTCGACGAGCCGCTGTCCAATCTCGACCCCGCATTGCGCGAGCGCACGCGGCACGAGCTGCGGGAAGTCATCCAACGCGTCGGGATCACCACCGTGTTCGTGACGCACGAGCAGGAAGAAGCGTTCGACCTCGGTGACCGCATCGCGGTGCTCAACCAGGGACGGCTGGAGCAAACAGGCGCGCCCGACGAGCTGTACGAGCATCCGGTTAATCTCTTCGTCGCGACGTTCGTGGGTCGGGCGAACGTCTTCCGTGGCAATGCCGCTCGCGCTCTCGGTGCCAACGGCCAGGGTGTCCTGGTGGTGCGGCCGGAGCGGCTGCGATTTGCCGGAGCCGGGCTTCCGGGGATCGTTCGCGAGCGGCGCTACATCGGCGCCGCCGCGTTTTTCGTGGTCGAAGGAGACGACCACGAGCGCTTCGAGGTTCTGGCCGAGTCTGACGCCGCGAAAGTGGGCGAGCGCGTGTATGTGGAAGCCACGCGGGTGATCGCGCTGTGACGGTGCGGTCGAGGAGATCCGGCATCGCGGCGGCGGCGTTGACGCTGCTCCTCGCCTGGCTCGTGATCTATCCGATTCTCGTCGTCGCAGCCGATGCGGCCCACCCCTCGGCGCTGCGCGCCTTTCTCACGCGTTCCGGTGAGTGGGCGGCACTCTGGGCCAGCGTCTGGATCTCGCTGGTGAGCGTGATCCTGGCGGCGGCGATCGGCATCCCGCTCGCGTTTCTGTTCGAGTGGTTCGATTTCCCGGGCCGCAAGACCCTCGGCGCGCTCATCGCGCTGCCGGTGGTGCTGCCGCCGCTCGTTGGCGTGATCGCATTCCTCTTTCTGTACGGCGAATCGGGATTCATCGCGCGCGCGATCCAGTCGCTGCTCCACCTCCAGAATGCGCCGTGGCGGTTGCAAGGGTCGGTGGCGATTCTGCTCGTCCATGCCTACTCGATGTACGTCTACTTCTATCTGTTCACGCGCGCGGGACTCGCGAAGCTCGACGTCTCGATGCTGGAAGCGGCGCAGGCGTTGGGCGCCGATCGACGCGCGACGCTGTGGCGCGTGATCGTGCCGCTCCTCCGTCCGTCGCTCGTCGGCGCGGCGATCCTGACGTTCATGACCGCGCTCGGCTCGTTCAGCGCGCCGTACATCTTTGGCGGCGGATTCCGCGTGATGACGACGCAGATCGTGGCGACGAAATTGAACGGAGACTTGCCGCTCGCCATGGTCGAAACGGTCGCGCTGGCGCTGGTCGCGGTGGCCGGCCTGATCATTCTGCGCCGCACCGAGGGCGACGATATCCTCGTCGCCTTGGGGAAGGGGATCGCACCCCGGCCGCGCCCGATCCGGCGCGCGAGTGTGCGCCGGCTGGCGACCATCGCGGGATGGGGTCTCGCGGTGCTGCTGCTCCTGCCGCATCTGACGCTCATCCTCGTGTCGTTGGTCCCCTACGGCGCCTGGACGACGGAAATTCTGCCTCCCGTCATGAATCTCGAGAACTATCGCCGACTCTTTTCCGAAGCCGAGCGGCTGCGGCCCATGTGGAACTCGCTCTGGATGGCGGCCGCGAGCACCGCGGTCGCCGTGGTGCTCGCGTTGGCCGCGGGGTGGTTGGTCGTACGGCGGCGAGTCGCGTTGCGTCGTGCCATCGAAGCACTGCTCGCGCTGCCGTGGGCGCTGCCCGGCACCGTCTTCGCGATCGCCCTCGCGATCACGTTCAGCGTCCATGCGCCGCTGCAGCTGCGATTCGTGTTAGTGGGGACGGCGGTCATCCTGCCGCTCGCGTTTCTGGTGCGCGCGCTGCCGCTCACCGGGCGAGGCGTGCTCGCGGCGTACCGGCAGCTCGATCCGTCGCTCGAGGAAGCCGCGGCGAGTCTCGGCGCCGGCCGCTGGCGCACGCTCATGCGTGTCACGCTGCCCCAGCTCCGGCCCGGCCTGGCGGCCGGGGCGAGCCTTGCGTTTGTCGCGGCGCTCGGTGATATCGTGGCGTCCATTGTCCTCTACACGTATGAGACACGGCCCGTATCCATCGAAATCCTCTCGAGTCTCCGGCTCGCCGAGACCGGTGTGGCCGCGGCGTTCGGTGTGGTGCTCATGCTCGTGAGCGCGGTCGTCCTGGGTGTGGGAGCGAGGCGATGAAGCGGCTCTCGGTGCTGATGGCGGTCTGCTTCGTCGACATGCTGGGCTTGATGCTGGTCGCGCCGCTCATGCCCTTCTACGCGACGCGCATGCACGCCCCCGAGTGGATGGTCGGCTGGCTGATCTCCGCGTTTGCAGTCGCTCAGCTCATTTCGTCGCCGATCTGGGGCAAGTTCTCCGATCGCTACGGCCGGCGGCCCGCGATGCTCATTGGGCTCTCGGGATCGGCGATCGCGTATGTCGTCTTCGGTTTCGCCACGAGTCTCTGGATGCTGTTCGCCTCGCGTCTGGTGCAGGGCCTGGGTGGCGGAACGACCGGCGTCGCCCAGGCCTATGTCGCCGACACGATGGCGCCTGGGGAGCGCGCGAAGGCGCTCGGCTGGATTTCCGCTGCGACGAGCGCCGGAGTGCTCATTGGTCCAGTGATCGGCTCGATCGCGCGCAGCTTCGGAACGGAAGTGCCCGGGTTGGTCGCGGCCGGTCTCATGCTGCTGTGCGTGGTGTTCGCGTGGAAGTGGCTCCCCGAATCTCGCATCCACCACACGCATACGCCCAGTGGCCAGCAGCTGCGTCGTCGGAATGCTCGCCCTGAACGTCGTCATCGGGGTGATGGCGTTGTACTTCAAGGACGTGTATGGCGTGACGGAAGAGACGATCGGCTACTTCTTCACGATCTTTGGCGTGGTCGGTGTCCTGATGCGGTTCGGACTGGTCGGGTGGTTCAACCAACGCTTCGGTGAAATCCGGACCATGCAGATGGGGACGATCTCCCTGTTTCTGGGTCTTGCGCTGATGCCCCTCCCCGCGGCCGTGCTGCCGCCTGGGGCCGCGATCGTGGTTTTCATTCTGTTTCTCACGCTCGTGCCGGTGGGGACCGCGCTGCTGTTTCCCGCGTCGACTTCACTCGTCAGCCAACGTGTGCCACGGCACGAATTGGGGTTGGTCATGGGCGCGCAGCAGACGCTGCGCGGCATCGCGAGCATCGTGGGCCCCGTCGGGGCGACGTTCGCCTTCGATGCGCTGGGACATGGGGTCCCGTTCCTGATCGCCGCCGCCGTTGTGGCGGTGGCGGGCCGTTTGGCATTCCGTGAGCGCCCCGATGAGCCGGTGGCGGCAACGGCCTGACAATCGCTAGTTTCTGGCCATGAACTTCGCCGTCTATTTCGCGCTCCTCGGCTGGGTGCTCAGTCCGGCGCCCGCGAGGCCCAAGCTCGTGGTCGTCATCACGGTGGACCAGCTGCGGCCCGACTACCTCACGCGCTGGAAAAGCCAGCTGACGGGCGGATTGGGGCAGTTGGCGACCGAGGGGGCGTCCTTCACCGACGGCTATCAGGACCATGCCGTCACGGAGACGGCACCGGGCCATTCGACAATTCTCTCCGGAATGTGGCCCGCGCATACCGGCATCATCCGCAATTCCGAAGGCGTGCAGGACTCGCTGGCGCCGCTGATCGGCACCACGGGTCCGGGCGCGTCGCCGCGCCGCTTCCGCGGTACGACGTTGATCGACTGGCTGAAGGCCGTCGATCCCACCACGCGCGTGCTATCGGTCAGCCGGAAGGACCGCGGGGCGATTCTCCCCATCGGCCACGCGAAAGAGCAGGTCTACTGGTATCAGTCGGGGCTGTTCACGACGAGCCGCTATTACGCCGATTCGCTTCCAACGTGGGTCCAGGCGTTCAACGCTCGCCGCTTGCCGTTCAAGGCGGCGAGCACGGTGTGGTCATTGCTGCTCCCCGACAGCGCGTACAAGGAAGCGGACAATGAGGTGTGGGAGAATGGCGGCGTGGGCGTCGTCTTTCCACATCCGCTTCCTGCCGACAGCGTGCTCGCCGCCGCCGTCGTTGCAGGGGTGCCGGCCATGGATTCGCTGACGCTGCTGTTCGCGCTCGAGGGCTTCGAGGCGCTGCGATTGGGCCGCAAGGGCACCGACGTTCTCGCCGTGAGCTTGTCGACCAC
>WNGO01001480.1_pt1 | contig 15125 bp, 18 predicted proteins | sample 5400511 | NCBI WGS metagenome assembly WNGO01 (sample SAMN13153380, study PRJNA577476) | soil metagenome | isolation source: 20 cm soil or saprolite under Garry oak tree replicate 2 | place: USA:California | collected 2016-06-15 | reverse complement strand
CAGGCCGACCACGACGGGCTGACCGGAAAGATCCTCAAGTGGCCGTCGCGTGACGAGATCGACACGCCGGTCCAGGAATCGCTCATCGTCGAGCTCTACTCGAAGTAAGGAAGGAATCGCATTGGCTACTCGCACAAGCTTGATGGAGTTTCAGGTCCCGAAGATCGTCCACGAGGAGTTGGACGAGCAGCGTGGGGTCTTCGAGATCGAGCCGCTCGACCGCGGCTTCGGTTACACCTTCGGCAACTCGCTGCGTCGCGTGCTGCTCTCGTCGCTCGAGGGCGCTGCAGTCACCTCGGTCAAGATCGAGGGGATCTCGCACGAGTTCACCACGCTTCAGGGTGTTCGTGAGGACGTCACGGACATCATCCTCAACCTCAAGAACCTCGTCTGCCGTCTGCACGGCGAATCGCCCGAGATCGAAGTGCACGTCGCGAAGCGCGGCGCCGGCGCCGTCAAGGCCTCCGACATCGAGGCTCCGGCCGAGCTCGAAATCCTCAACTCGGACCTCGAGATCGCCCATCTCTCCGACAAGGGCAAGCTCGAGATGACGCTGACGATCGGCCGCGGCCGCGGCTATGTCCCGGCCGAGATGAACCGCGGGCCGGAGCACACCATCGGCGTCATTCCGATCGACTCGATCTTCTCGCCGGTTCGGCGCGTGGCGTACGACGTCGAAGCGGCACGCGTCGGTCAGCGCACCGACTACGACAAGCTGCGCCTCGACGTCACGACCGACGGCTCGATCAGCCCGAAGGACGCGATCGGTCAGGCGTCCGAGATCCTGATCAGGCAACTGGCCATCTTCACCGACCTCGATCGGATCGAGGGCTTCGGCGAATCCGCCGCGGCTCCCGGCGACGGCGTCCCGACGGAGATGCCGCTCGCGCACGGGATGGAGAACTTCCCGATCGAGGAGCTCGAGCTGGGCGTGCGCTCGTACAACTGCCTCAAGCGCGTCGGCATCGAGACGATCGGCGACCTCGTCGTCAAGACCGAGAACGAGCTGGCGGCAATCCCGAACTTCGGCAAGAAGTCGGTCGAGGAAGTCAAGGAGACGCTGTCGGCGCACGGTCTGACACTGCGCGGCGACGAGAGCGGCGGGGGGAACAACCTCTAGCCATGCGCCACCGCCGGGCCGGCAAGAAGCTCGGGCGCGACTCGGCGCACCGCAAGGCGCTCTATTCGAGCCTCGCGGGCGCGCTGATCGAGCACGGCCGGATCAAGACCACCGTGGCCAAGGCCAAGGCGGTCAAACCCTTCGCAGAGCAGATGATCACGCTCGGCAAGCGCGGCGACCTCCACGCGCGGAGGCTCGCACTCGCCGAGCTGCGCTCTCAGGACGTCGTCCACCAGCTGTTCGCGGACGTCGCCCCGCGCTTCGCAGAGCGGCCGGGCGGCTACACGCGGATCGTCAAGCTCGGCCCTCGGCTCGGTGACGCCGCGGAAATGGTGTACCTCGAGCTCGTGGACTACGAGCCGCCCGGGGCGTCGTCGCCGGCGGCCACCGCAGCGTCCTAGCGCAGCGTAGGCATGCTCCTGCTCGGAGCGATCTTGCTGGCGATCTTTGTCCTCCCCTCCCCGTGGGGGATCGTGGCAGTCGTCGCCGGCGGGCTCATCGACGTTGCCGAGTCGCTCGCCTTGCTGCGGTGGTCGCGTCGCCGCCGCGCAGCCACCGGCGTCGAGACCCTCATCGGCCGGACCGCCGTGGTCAGCTCGCCGACTCAGGTCCGTGTGGCCGGTGAGCTGTGGGAGGCGATCTCCGATGTTCCTCTGGTGCCCGGCGAGAGTGTGCAGGTGACCGGCGTCGACGGCTTGACGCTGAGGGTCAGCCCGCGGAGCCGAGCGCCGCGCTGACCGCCGCGATGATCACGCCGCCAAGCGTGACGGAGGCGAGCGCGCGGACGAAACCGACTTCGAAGAACTTCCAGCGCAGCCAGGCGAGAATGAGCAGCTCGAGCGCGACGACCGCGATCGCGGAGTAGATCGCCGCCTGATAGTGGGGGATGAGGAACGGCAGCGTGTGCAGGATTCCGCCCACGAAGGTTCCGGCTCCGGTGATGCCGCCGCGAACCATCGGGTTTCCCCGGCCGGTGAACTCGCCGGTGTCCGAGAGCCCTTCGGAGAACGCCATCGAGATCCCTGCCCCGAACGCGGTCGCGACGCCCGCGACGAAGGCGTAGTGCGGCTTGTGGGTGACGACCGCGACCGAGAAGATCGGCGCGAGCGTCGAGAGCGAGCCGTCGATGAGGCCCACCATCGCCGGCTGCACTCGCTGCAGAAGGAAGGCTTGCTTTTCGGTCACCAGTAGAGTGTACCAAACATATCGCAAATCACCAGAGCATAAGGCAAGCCTGACAAACAAAGTGAGGGAAGCCTGACGTGCGGATGAAGCTAACGCTCGAGTACGACGGCACCAATTTCCACGGCTGGTCGGTGCAGCCGGGGCTGCGTACGGTCGAAGGGGTCTTGCGCGAGGCACTCGACGTCTTCCCGTCGTTCGCGGGGCTTGCCGTGGCCGGGCGGACCGACAGCGGGGTGCACGCACTCGGCAACGTCGTCAGCGTCGACGTCGAAGGCGGGCCGCCCGCGCCGCGCGTCGCCGACGCGCTCAACGCCGCACTCCCGCACGACCTCGCGATCGTCTCTGCGACCCAAGCGCCGCCCGACTTCCATGCACGGCACTCTGCGCGTTCGCGCAGTTACCGCTATCGAATCTGGCGCCGTCGCGAGCGCTCGCCGTTCGAGGAACACCGTTCCTGGTGGTACCAACGTCCGATCGACTCGGAGCGTCTGGCCGCCGCGGCCGACCTGCTCGTGGGTGAGCACGACTTCCGCGCGTTCACGCCGACCGAGACGCAGCACCGGATGTTCCGGCGCAACGTGCTGGCGGCCACGTGGCAGCATCGCGGCGACGCGCTCGAGTTCGAGATCACGGCCGACAGCTTCCTCAGGCACATGGTGCGGACGCTCGTCGGCACGATGCTCGAGTTGCCTCCGGAGCGCATCGTGCCGCTGCTCGAGGGACGCCCGCGCAACGAGGCGGGCTCGACGGTTCCAGCTTCTGGGCTCTATCTCGAGCGCGTGATGTACTGAAACCGTGACCGACTACTTCCTCGTCAAGCATGTTCCCGGGCCTCGCTGGGATCACACGCGTCGCCGGCGAGAGCAGGCGGCCTGGGACGAACACGCCGCGTTCATGGACGGGCTGACGGAAGAAGGCCTGATCTTCCTGGGCGGGCCCGTCGGGAGCGGCGACGGCGACTACGCGCTGCTCGTCTTCGACGCTGAAAGTGAGGCCGACGTCCGCGCTCGGCTTGCAGACGACCCGTGGGCAGACGGAACACTTGTCATCGAGAGTGTCGAGCCCTGGTCGGTCTGGCTGCGCTCTGCGCCTGGCTAGCATCGAAGAGATGCGTTTTCCGGTCGTCCTCTTCGATCTCGACGGCACCGTGATCGACTCCGGCGCGATCATCCTCGCCTCGATGAGACATGCGGCAAAGGAGGTTCTCGGCGCCGAGGTCCCGGACGAGGAGCTGATGGCTGCGGTCGGCGGGCCGGGTCTCGAGGCACAGATGCACGCCCTTTCGCCTGACAAGGTCGACGAGTTGGTCGACGTCTATCGCGCGCACAACGAGCCGTTGCACGACGAGCTCGTCTGCTGCGCGGGGATGGACGACGTGCTGGTTGGGTTGAAGGACGAGGGCCGGCGGTTGGGGATCGTCACCGCGAAGCGGCGCCAGACCGTCGAGCTCGCGTTCGCGCGCATTCCGATCGCGCATCTCTTCGAGACGGTCGTCGGCGGCGACGAGACGGCCCGACACAAGCCAGACCCCGAGCCCCTGCTCCTCGCTCTCGAACGGATGGGCGCACGCGCCGACGAGGCGGCTTATGTCGGGGATGCACCGTTCGACGTGCAGGCCGCGAAGACTGCAGGCCTCTTCGCGATCGGCGTCACCTGGGGCGGCATTCATGCACGAGAGCGGCTCGAGGCTGAAGCGCCCGATGCCCTCGTCGATACCCCAGAGGAGCTGCTTGCCGTCCTCTAAGGAGAAGAAACGCGCGGCCGAGTTGCGCGACGTCCTCGATTACCACCTCTACCGCTATCACGTTCTCGACGACCCCGAGGTCACCGATGCGGAGTACGACCGGTTGTACGACGAGCTCGTCGCGCTCGAGGACGCGAACCCCGAGCTCGTGACTTCCGGTTCGCCGACGCAACGGGTGGGAGCGCCGCCGTCGGAGAAGTTCCAGAAGGTCGAGCACCTCTCGCCGATGGGATCGCTCGAGAAAGTGACGACTGCCGAGGCGCTCGAGAAGTGGCACCAGGACGTGTGCAAGCGCCTCGGGACGAGCGACGTCGCGTACGTGACGGAGCCGAAAATCGACGGGCTCTCGATCAACCTCGTCTACGAGGACGGGGTCTTCGTTCGTGGCGCGACGCGTGGCGATGGACGGCTAGGGGAGGACGTGACGCCGAACCTCCGCACGATCAAAGCGATCTCGATGCGGATGCAGCTCGCCGAAGGCGAGACGCCGCTGCCGCTGCTCGAGGTGCGCGGTGAGGTGTACCTGCCGCTCAGCGGCTTCAACCAGCTCAACGAGCGGCTGATCGCCGAAGGCAAGAAGCCGACGCCGAACCCGCGCAACGCAGCGGCCGGCTCTCTGCGGCTCAAGGACTCGACGATCACGGCCGAGCGTCCGCTGTCGATCTGGGTCCACGGCCTCGGTCGTCGCGAGGGCCTGCCCGCGGCTGGCCACTGGGACTCGCTCGAGTGGCTGCGCGAGCACGGGTTCCGCACCAACCCGTACGCCGAGCGGCACGAGACCGTCGAGTCTGTCGCCGCGGCGTGTCGTGATTGGGAGAAGCGGCGCATCGAGCTCGACTACGAGATCGACGGGATCGTGATCAAGGTCGATTCCTTCGATCAGCAGCGCCGCCTCGGTGCGCTGCACGACCGGCCTCGCTGGGCGCGCGCTTTCAAGTGGGCGCCGATGACCGCAGAGACGAAGCTGAACAAGATCCACATCCGCGTCGGCCGCACCGGTGCGCTGAACCCGTGGGCGCAGCTGGAGCCGGTCGAGGTCGGCGGTGTCACCGTGTCGCAGGCGACGCTGCACAACGAGGAGGACATCAACCGCAAGGACATCCGCGAAGGCGACAACGTGATCGTCCAGCGCGCCGGCGATGTGATCCCGCAGGTCGTGGGGCCGGTGCTGCCACACGTGAAGGGAACGAAGCCGTTCAAGATGCCGAAGCAGTGCCCGCTCTGTGGCACCGACATCGTCAAGCCGGAGGGCGAGGCGATGCATCGCTGCCCGAATCGTGCTTGTCCGTCACGCGGCCTCGAGTCGCTGATCAACTGGGTGCAGGCGGCTGCAGACATCGAAGGAGTCGGTGAGCAATCCGTGCGTCGCTTGTGGGATCTCGGGCTCGTGCGGTCGCTCCCCGATCTCTACCGGCTGACGAAAGAGCAGTTGATGGAGCTCGAGGGCTACGGCGAGATCTCTGCGACGAGCGCGATCGAGTCGATCGAGGCCTCGAAGGAGGTTCCGTTCCATCGCGTTCTGTTCGGGCTCAACATCCCGGACGTCGGATGGGTGACGGCACAGAATCTCGCGCGCCACTTCGAGACCGTCGACCGGCTGAACGCCGCCGCGCAGGAGGACATCCTGGAGGCGGAGGGGATCGGCCCCGAGCGCGCTGAGGCGATCGCGGAATGGTTCTCCGACGAGGCGAACCGCGCGCTCGTCGAGGAGCTCCGGTCGCTCGGGCTCCGCTTCGAGATCGGCGACGAGCTCAAGCCCGTGGAGGGCCCGCTCACCGGCAACACGTACGTGATCACCGGCACGCTGGAGAGCTTCACTCGCGACGAAGCCGCGGCCGCACTGGAGGCGAAAGGCGCGAAGGTCGTGAACTCGGTGTCCGGCAAGACCACCGGATTGATCGTCGGCGAGGAGCCGGGCAACTCCAAGCTGACGAAGGCGCGCAAGGTCGACGTTCCGACCCTGTCCGAAGCCGACCTGGTCGAGCTTCTGAAGCGCACGTAACGAACTAGGAGCCGGCCAGTATCTGTGCGAACTGGTCCTGGGCGCGGCGGGCCCACCAGTACGACAGCGGATGGCCGTTCTGCACGACCGCGAACGCGTAGCGGCCGCTGACGTAACCGGACAGCGACGATGCGATGTCCGTCGTTCCCGTCTTCGCGAGCACGCGTCCGCGCGCGGGCGGCTTGCTCAGCCGATGCTGCAGTGTTCCGTTCACTCCTGCCACCGCCAGGGAGGCGAGTAAAGCCGGGCCGACGGTTGGATCGGCCCAGGCGGCGTGTAGCAGGCTGCCTAGCGCATTCGCCGTCAATCGGTCGAGCTGCGACAGACCCGAGCCGTCGACGATGCGTACTCCCGTCATCGGCACGTGCGCCTCGGTAAGCGCCTGCGTGACCACGGCCGCTCCCGCGGAGCTCGTGCCGCGGCCGAGCTCCGTGAGGCCCAGCTGTTTCAAGAGCATCTCGGCGGTGAAGTTGTCGCTCTCCCGGTCCATGAAGCGCAGCATCGCCCCGAGCGTCGGGGAGGAGACGCTGGCTAGCTGCTCCGACCATTCGGTCGCCACTGCGGCCCGGACAGGGCCCGCGACGGCGATTCCCGCCTTCCGCAACGCGTTGCGAAAAGCCGTTGCGGCCGCGAGCGCCGGCAAGCGAGTCACGACGCGCCCGACGCGGGCGCGGTCGACCACGAGAGCAGAGAGGGGCGGGGACTCGTCGATGAAGAAGCTCGGCTTCCAGCCGGCCACGATCCTGCGAGCGTCGTATGCGCTCTCGTCGCCGCTCACTCCTCCGGTCACGCTCCGGATCCCAGATGACTTCACCTGCGCGGCGAGCGCGCGCAGGTCGGCGCTCGAGAGCGTGGGATCGCCGTTCCCCTTGAGGACGAGAGTGCCGGTCCACTGAGTTCCATCCAGCTGCCCCTCGCCGAGCACGTCCGTCTCGATCCGGAACGCCGGACCGAGCCGGACAAGTGCCGCGTACGTCAACGGCAGCTTCTCGTTCGAGGCCGGAGCCAGCGGCCGGCCCGGGTTCTGCTCGAAGAGGACCGTGCCGGAAGCGAGGTCGAGAGCCACGGCACCAGACCGTGCGGGAGCGACGTGGGGGACATGCAGCGCACGGGCGAGCCGGCGCTGGAGCTGCGAGTCCTGGGTCGGTCCCGCCGTCGTCGCGCCGGGGGCCGCAAGGGCAACCAAGGCGAAGAGGGCGGCGAGAAGTCGGCGGCTCACGCGGAACCCATTTTTCGAGCTTGACCCGATTGAGTCAAGAAGATGGGCCGCTGCAGGGCAGAAGATAGTCCGAGAGGCCCATGTGCGCAGCGGGTCGCAGCCTCGATACTTGTCGGGACCCCGAAAAATCAAGGTCGTAGCCCCTCATGATCCACGACGAGATCCGCTCGCTGCTCGACGCGCCGGCCGACGGTGACGAAGCGCCGACCATCGACACCATCGAAGACACGCTCACGGCCGGATATGCCAAGGCGTTGGCGCTCGAGGCCGAGCGCTGGCGGCTCGAGCGCAGGATCGCGACGGTCGCGGCAGCGCTCGGTGGGAAGTCGCAGGACGACGAGCACTCCGAGCTCACGCAGCTCGGACGGCGGCTTTCGGCGGCCGACGGCGACCTCAGCAACCTTCGCGGCCTCCTTTCCTCGCTGCGCAGCCGCGCGGACGAGGTCCGGCAGCCGTCTGGTCAAGCGTCTAACTAGACGATCCCGCTTCTGACCGCGTAGACGGCGGCCTGGATGCGGTTGTCGATCTGCAGCTTCATGAGGATGTTCGAGATGTGATTCTTGACCGTCTTCGGGCTGATGTGGAGCTCGCCGGCGATCATCGCGTTGTCCTTGCCGTTCGCGATCAGCTTCAGCACCTCGATCTCGCGGTCCGAGAGCTCGGCGCGGATCGTGCTCTCGATCTCCGGCTGCGTGCTGGACGCGCGCACCCGCTGCAAGACCTTGGACGCGATCGTCGGCGAGATCAACGACTCGCCGAGCGAGGCCGCCTTGATTCCCGCGATCAGCTCGTGGATCGACGAGTCCTTCAGGAGATAACCGCAGGCCCCGGCGAGGATCGCGTCGATGACGTCGTTGTCCTGGTCTGAGATCGTCAGCATCACCACGCGGGTGAGCGGCGCGATCGTCGAGATGTGGCGCGTCGCTTCCACGCCGCCCATGCCGGGCATGTTCAGATCCATCACGACGACGTCGGGGGCGACCTCGCGGACGATGTTCAGCGCCTCTTGCCCGGCGGCGGCCTCTCCGACCACGCGTACGCCCTCGTCCTCCAGGAGGTTGCGAAGCCCACTCCTGAAGAGATCGTGGTCGTCGACGATCAGAACGCGGACCTCGGCCAGCTCCTGATCGCCCGCTTGTACGGACTGGCTCATAGTGGGCGCCCCCCGCGGGCCGACGAAGTTTAGTGAAGGGTGATCGTGACCGTGCGCCGGCCCCAGGCAAGGGCTTGGGCCAGCGTGGGGAACCAGAGGTCGATCGTCATGCCCTGCACCGCGCTTCCCGTATCCGCAGCAACGCCTTCGCCGTAGCCCGGGATGGACAACCGGGAACCGAGCGGGATCACTGCCGGATCGACGGCGACGATTCCGAAGCCGACCGGGAGCCCGGTCGAGGTCCTGCCCGGCAGCGAGTAGCCGGTCGAGGTCACCGTCAGCGTCCGCGTGCCGTTGGTGAGCGAGGGTGCACCGACCGGCGGCGCTGACACCGGTTCCCCAGCCTGCGACTGGACGACCTCCGCCTTGGCCACCACTTGCCGAGCCCGATGATCGAGAGCTCTGATCTGACGGGCGTTGAGGCGCCGCTGCCGCGCCAGCGCCGCGAGGTAGGAGACCCGCCTGGCCCGCGCCGTTTCGAGCGCTGCCGCCGTCCGCTCCGCCTGGGCCTCGAGGGCCTGGATCTGACGGATACGGGCGTCGAGCTCGAGGGCCAGCCCCTGCAGCTTGGCTCGGCCGTCCCTGGCATCCCTCGCCGCCTGGGCCCCCTGACGAGCGCTCAACTCGAGCTGGTCGAGACGGGTGACGGCGTCGTCGAGCGACCTGGCGCCGAGGAGGACGGCAATCGCATCCGGTTCTCCCTCCTCGTAGAGGACCCTGAGCCGCTCGCCGAGGAGCCGCTGGGACGTCTTGACGTTGCCGGCAATGACGTCGACCTCCTGCTGGACCCGGTCCCGCTCGAGCCGGAGGCCGTCCGCACGGCTCCGCAGGGCGGCCAGCTCGCTCCGCGTTTGCAGGAGCCGCGAATCCAGGGCGTAGAGGCTCAGTAGGGCCCTGTGGGATTGGGCCACGATCCGAGCCCGCTGCTGGGCTCCCTTCTTCCTGGGGCGCGCGCCTTCGGCCCCCGGGAGAAAGATTCCCAAGAGAAGCGCGACTCCGAGCGCCAGCCCGAGCGCGAGGCGGCTCTCCCTGCGCCAACGCACGGCCCGTGACCCTAGCAAGCTAGGACTTTGTGCGGTCCGTACACATGGGAGAAATCGTCACTTTTACGCTCGGAAAGCGGTTGCAGACAGCCGAAGACGTTGCTAGGGTGCGCCACTTGTGACGTACCGGCCCCCTCCGGTGCGCCCGTCGACCCGGATCTTCCGCGTGCTGGTGCCCAGCGGCAGGAAACGACAGGCGCAGGCGTTCTGCATTTGCCTTCGGCGTTCGCTTGCGACGCCGATGGTAAGAGGCCGTGCGGGCTTTGCCGGCGCGGCCGTTCTCGCACTGCTGTGTGCGGCGGCATCGGCGAACGCCACGCCCGGGACGGTCGCCGCCAAGCAGGCACAGGCGCAGCACGTGCTGGCCCAGATCCAGAAGATCGACGACAGTCTCGGGGCGGCCGTCGAGTCCTACAACCTCGCGAACGTCCGCCTGCGGCAGATCGAAGTCGCCCAGCGCGAGAACCGCGCCCAGTTGAAGCTCACGCGTGCGAATCTGAAGATCGCGCAGGCCTCCCTCTCGGCACGGCTCGTGAGCGCGTACACGTCGACCCAGGACAACTCGACGCTGTCGGTGCTGTTGGGTGCGACGAGCCTCGACGATCTGTTGAACCGCATCGAGGCCGTCAACTCGACGTCCCAGCAGGACGCGAGCATCGTCCAGCAGGTGACGTCGTTCAAGGCGGAGATCCAGCGTCACCGAACGGAGTTGCTCCGAGCCCATTCCGAGCAGCAGACCATCGTGGCCCAGAAGGCCGCGCAGAAGCAGCGGATCGAATCGCAGCTGGCTTCGCGCCGGCAGCTGCTCTCGTCGATCAAGGGCGAGATCGTCCGCATGCGCGCAGCCGAGGCGGCCCAGCAGCGCCAGCTGGCCGCTGCCGCACGGTCTCGTCTCGCCGGCGGAGTCCAGGTTCCCGTGCCGGACGGTGTTGGCATCTCGGCCTCGACACCGGAGGGCTCGACGGTTGCACCTCCGAACGTCCACGGCGGCGTCGTCGGGATTGCGATGCGTTATCTCGGCGTGCGGTACGTATGGGGTGGCTCGTCGCCTAGCGGCTTCGACTGCTCCGGGCTCGTCTCGTACGTCTTCGCCCAGATCGGCGTCTCGCTCCCGCACAGCTCGTATGCGCAGTTCGGGATGGGGACGTCCGTTTCGATCGGCGAGCTGCAGCCCGGCGACCTCGTGTTCTTCACCGGTGCGAGCCACGTCGGGATCTACATCGGCGGTGGGCAGTTCATCCATGCACCGCACACCGGTGACGTCGTGAAGATCTCCTCGCTCAGCGGCTACTACTCGTCGAACTTCGCCGGTGCCCGCCGGATCTAGCGCGCGACGCGGCGTAGCGACAGCCAGAGCACGGCGGCCACGGCGAGTGGCAACACCCACCATGCCGGGATCGACGTCGTCGCGAGCAGCGCGGTGAGCCCGAACGCGATCACGATCCCGACGGCGACACGCCAGTCGTCTCCGACGATGAAGTCCCACCAGAACTTCGCGAAACGCCTCATGCGAAGGCGAGCTTCCGGCGTCGCAGGGTGGTGACGAAGCCGAGCGAGACCAGCGAGACGAACGCGAGGACTCCCAGCAGCGCCGCGTCGCCGCCAGGCCACTCGACACCGGCTCCCTCCGCGCCCCAGAAGATCCCGAAGGTCGTCAGCATCACTCCGACCGCGAAGGCAAGCGTGTTCTCGGGGACGCGGCCGAGCGGTTCGCGGACCAGGATCCCCGCCACGACGACGAGGACGATCGCTGCGCCGGCTCCGAGCGCTGCCAGCGGGATGCTCCCCTGTGTGCTCCCGAACGTCAGCACGATGAAAGCGACCTCGAGCCCTTCGAGGAGGACGCCTTTGAAGGAGACCGTGAACGCATACCAGTCGAGCCCGGCGCGTTCGACGTGCGGCGCGTTCGCAGCCTCCGCGCGCTCGCGTGCGAAGACCGCGTCCTCGTCGCGCACCGCGCGCCAGCCGCTTGCACGGAGGATCGCCTTGCGCAGCCACTGGAGGCCGAAGACGAGCAGCAGTCCCCCGACCACGAGCCGCAGCGTTCCGATCGGGATCACCGTCAGCGCCGGTCCGAGCGCGGCGACGATGGCTGCGAGCGCCAGCGTCGCGGCTCCGGCCCCGACGAGTGTCGAGCGCCAGCCGCGCGTGAGGCCCATGGCGAGGACGATCGTGAGGGCCTCGACCGTCTCGACCGCACTCGCGAGGAATGCGGACAGAACGAGGAAGACGTCAGTCAGGAGTAGAGCTCCTCTATCTCTGCCGCGAAGTGCTCCTGGCACACTCGGCGCTTGAGCTTCAGCGTCGGTGTCACCTCTCCCGCTTCAAGGGTGAAGTCTCGGGGCAGGATCGTGAACCGCTTAATCTGCTCGTAGCGCGATAGATCGCTGTTGACCTCGTCGACGGCACGCTGAACGGCGGGTGCCGCGTCCGCCGGATCGACCTCCTCCGAGAGCGTGATCAGCGCCGCGACGTAGGGGCGCCGATCTCCGACGACGAGCGCCTGCGAGATCACCGCGTGCGTCTTGAGCGCGTTCTCCAGGTTCTGCGGCGCAACGTTCTTTCCACCGGCGGTGACGAGGATGTCCTTCAGGCGGTCGGTGATCGTCAGGAAGCCGTCCTCGTCGAGATGCCCGACGTCACCCGAGCGAAGCCATCCGTCCGCCGAAAGGATCTCGCGGGTCGCCTCCTCGTCCTTGAAGTAGCCGCCGAACACCGTGTCGGTCTTGATCAACACCTCGCCGTCGTCTGCAACGCGCAGCTCGACGCCCGGCAGAGCCGGTCCGACGGTGCCGAAGCGGTACTGCGTCGGGCGGTTGATCGTCGCGCCGGTCGTGCACTCCGTCAGCCCGTAGCCCTCGAGGATGATGATGTCCAGCGCCGCGAAGAATTCGATGATCTCCTTCGCGAGCGGTGCCCCGCCCGACACGCCGATACGCAGGTTGCCGCCGAGACGCGATTTGACCTTGGAGTAGACGAGCAGGTCGGCGAGCCTGTGCTGTAGCTCGAGCAGCGGCGGCACCGAGCCTCCGGCCTCGCGCAGCTTGCTGACCCTGCGGCCGACCCGCAGGGCCCAAGCGATCAGCCGCCGCTTCGCGCCCGTGGCCTCGTCGAACTTGGCGGTGACCGCCGTGTGCACCTTCTCGTATACGCGAGGCACGCTCGGGAAGACGGTCGGGCGAACCGCGGGGAGCGCGTCTCCGACCGCATACGGATCGGGACAGAACGCGATCGTGTACCCGATGTGGGCCCCGAGCAGCGTCAAACAACGGCCGAAGTTGTGCGCGAGCGGGAGGTATAACAGCATCAGGTCGTCGGTGACGGTGAAGTCCTGCACCTGCCGCACCTCGTCGACCATCGCGTAGTAGTTGCGGTGCAGGATCATGCAGGCCTTGGGAGGGCCGGTGGTGCCCGACGTGTAGATGAACGTGAAGAGATCGTTCTCGTCGACCGCCGCGGCCGCCTCGTCAACTGCTTCCGGATGCTCGGCCGCATGGGCCCGTCCACGTTCGCGCAGCGCGGGTAGGTCGGCAAACGTCAAGACGTGCTCGAGGTCCAGCCCGGCGAGCTTCGCGCGCTGCGCCTCGTCCTCGCAGAGCACGCCGACCGCTTCGGAGTGCTCGGCCACGTAGACGGCGTCCTTCGGCGAGTTGTTCATGTAGATCGGCGCGCCGACCGCTCCGATCAGCCCGAGCGCGAAGTCGAAGAGCGCCCACTCGACGCGGGTCGAAGCGAGGATGGCGAAGGCGTCGCCTTTCCGGACTCCGAGAGAGAGCAGGCCGTGCGCAATCTCGTCGACCGCGTCGGCGGCCTCCGTCCACGACACGGGTCGCCATACCTCTCCCTCCTGGACGAGGTAGGCGGGACTGTCGAGGCCACGGGCGACGGCGTCCTGCCACAGCCGGGCGATCGTCCGCGTCCCCGTGACGGTGGTAGTGGTTGCCACGTTCCCATCGTAGTTTCCGACGGCCACGGGGCAGAGCCCTTGCAGGGAAGCCAACAGCGACGGAGAATCACGCCGGTCCCTCTACAATTCAAAGGCGGCCATGCGCACGATCTGGAACGGATCCATCTCCTTCGGCCTGGTCAACATCCCCGTTGGCCTGGCTCTTGCGACGACTCCGAAGGCAAAGCAGTCGGACGTCAGCTTCCGCACGCTCCACCGGGAGTGCAAGACGCCGATCCGTCAGAAGCGCTGGTGTCCCACCCACGACCGTGAGGTCGGCCCCGACGAGATCGTCAAAGGTTGGGAGGTGGCCAAGGGCGAGTTCGTGATCGTCGAGGACGCAGATCTCGAGGCAATCCAGCTTCACGACGAGTCACGGTCGATCGAGATCACCCGTTTCGTCCCGCTCGACGAGGTCGATCCGGTCTACCTCGACCGCACGTATTACCTCTCGCCTGCGCAGGCGCCCGCCCAGCGCCGGCCCTACGTGCTCCTGCTCGAGGCCATGAAACAGGCGGGAATGGGAGGCATCGGCAGGTTCGTCCTCCGCGGCGCGGAGTACAACGCCCTCATCCGCCCGAAAGGCGAGGCGCTCGTTCTCGAGACCCTCTTCCTCGCCGAGGACGTCCGCTCGCAAGCGGAGATCGAGGAGGCGGTCGCCGGCACCGAGGTGAAGAAGGCCGAGCTCGATCTCGCCCAGCAGGTGATGCAAAGCCTCGTCGGCGAGTTCGATCCGTCCGAGCTCGAGAGCCAGTACCGCAGCGACCTACGCCAGATGCTCGAGGCGAAGCTGGACGGCCAGGAGATCGCGAAGCCCGAGCCCGCGCCTGAGGCGCCGGTCGTGGACCTGCTGGAGGCGCTGAAGCGCAGCGTCGCAGAGGCCAAGGGCCGCAAGCCCGCAGCGTCTGCCGGCTCCAAGACCAAAGCCGCCCCGAAGAGCGGCTCTGGCAGCCGGCGCGCGCCGGCTCGCAAATCGGCCTGAGCTCTAGTGGTGCGCGGGCATCGCGCCCAAGGCTTCTAGCTGTGCCTGGAACAGTGTCTTGTCGATCTTGCCCTGGTAGATGGGCACGCCTTCCTCGACGCAGACGCGGATGACCTCCTGGCGGTCGATCCCGAGTTCCTTGGACAGCTCCTCGGGCGTTAGGTGGTTCGCCATCGACGCTCCTCTCTCGGTCGCACGAAAAAGCCCGCCGGCGCGAATGCGCTCAGCGGGCTAAGTCCAGCCTCCACAGTGTCATTGCCGGATTCAACGGGCCGGCACTCCCAAAGCAGTCATCGCTCCTAAGGATAATCGGCCTTCATGACGGACGCAAAACTGCCCGGTTTGGAGGAACGCTTCGCCCAGATCAAAGGCGTCCACATGCGCTATTTCCTGGGAGGGGAGGGGCCGCCGCTGATCCTCGTCCATGGGCTCGGAGGAGCCGCCGCGAACTGGACGGAGCTCGTTCCCCTCCTGGTGAGGCGCCACAGGCTGCTCGTCCCGGACCTCCCCGGGCACGGTGGCTCGACGGCTCTGCCTGCGGTTGCCGGGCTCGAGCCCTTCGCCGACCGGGTGGCCCTCGTCGCCGCGAGGGAAGGGATGCTGCCGGCCCCCGTGATCGGACATTCGCTCGGAGGAATGGTCGTGCTCCGCATGGCCCTCCGGCAGCCGGAGGACGTTTCCGCACTGGTGCTCGCGGCTGGGGCCGGCCTCAGCGTCGGCAACCTGTGGGG
>WNGO01001683.1_pt1 | contig 15143 bp, 15 predicted proteins | sample 5400511 | NCBI WGS metagenome assembly WNGO01 (sample SAMN13153380, study PRJNA577476) | soil metagenome | isolation source: 20 cm soil or saprolite under Garry oak tree replicate 2 | place: USA:California | collected 2016-06-15 | reverse complement strand
CGCGGAGCTGCGGGATCCCGAGCTCTCGGCGATGACCATTCAGCGCGCGGAAACGATATCGGACGCAATCGATCTCTGCTTCGGCTAACCGCCGAGGCAGTCCGAGCCCCGATTCGCCGCCGGTGTTACCCGCGCGGTAAAGGGTCGTGCGCAGCTGAGCGGCTCGGAGCCCGACGCGATAAATGTGGCACGGCCCCCGGCGAAGCAATCGGCCGTGATCCGGGCGGCGAGCTCCTCCTCCGTCCGGTCAGCGGCCCGGCTAAGGATCCGCTCGATGCAACGGGACTGGCGAAGCGATAGCTGAGGGGGTGGCGCCGCCGTCGCGCGAACCGATGGTGCCGAAGCACCGGCGCCCCGGTTCCCGGTGATCAGCGCCACGGCCAGGATCGCCGCGGCCAGCCAGCAGGTTCCTTCGAGGCCGCGCGCGGCTGACATTGGACGGAGCGGCCAAACTGCCCGTGGACTCACCGTGTTCATGCTTTAATTAGGGCACGATGGCGGTCTTGTTTGCGCGCCTGCGCGAAATTGCGTTGCCCATCCTGAGAGAAGGAGGTGATAGCGATGCGCGTGGAACGCGTCTTCCGGCTGCTGGGCCTGTTGCTTGGACTCATAGCGGGCGTCGAGTACGCCTCATTCATAATCCAGGAAGCCAAAATCGACGGCTACACGCTGAGAGCGGTGGTGCTGATGCTGACGGCATTGGCGGGCGCGCTCTTCGGCTTCTTCGGGCTCCCGTACGTTACGACCAAGCCATTCTTCTGGCTCGAAAATAAGCTGAATGTCACGCCGCTGCCAGATCTGGTGGCGGCGACCGTAGGACTCCTGGTTGGGCTGCTGTTGGCGGCGCTCGTTGGTCTGTTCCTGGCCAAGCTGCCCTGGTATCTCGGCTTCGTCATCTCGTTGATTGTGGCCCTCGTCTTCGCCTACTGGGGGGTGACGCTCGGGCTCAACCGGCGACACGAGATGATGGCTCTTGTGCTCGGCCCGGCCCGCGCGGGGGCCGGTCTGATCGAGGGCCGCGCGGTAGAGACGGGTGTACTGCTCGACACGAGCGTCATCATCGACGGTCGCATCATGGACATCGCCCAGACTGGATTTCTTCGCGAAAAGATCCTTGTCCCGCATTTCGTGCTGGCTGAGCTGCAATACATCGCCGACTCCAGTGACGCGTTGCGCCGCAACCGCGGACGTCGCGGCCTCGAGGTCCTCAACCTGCTGCAGAAAGAGCCATTGGTCGACATTGAATTTATCGACGAGGACGTGCCCGATGTCACTGAAGTCGACATGAAGCTCATCAAATTGGCAAAGACGCGAACCGCCGCCATCATGACGAATGATTACAACCTCAACCGGGTGGCGCAGCTGGAAGGGGTTCGCATCCTCAACCTCAACAACCTCGCCAACGCGCTCAAGCCGGTTGTCATCCCCGGTGAGGAGATGAACATCCAGGTGATCAAGGAAGGGAAGGAGCAGAACCAGGGGGTCGCCTACCTGGATGACGGCACCATGATCGTGGTGGAGAACGGCCGGCGCTACATGAACCAGACCATCGGCGTCATCGTCACGTCGGTGCTGCAGACGGCGGCCGGGCGGATGATCTTCGCCACGCCGGCCAGCGAGTCGACGATGGGGCGGCCGAAACCACTGCGGAGGATCCAGGGCGGCGGCACCGGACCCTGATCTCGCCGTCCTCACCATCGCCCCCGGGCCAGCCATTGTCGAGCGGCTTCGTCAGGCGCTGGCCGCCGCATCCCCCGGCGCGAACCGCTTCGTAATCCATGAAGTAATTCCCTCTCCCCTGGAGCAATATGTCCCTCCCCCTTCGGGGAAGGGCAGGGTGGGGTCATTCCCCAGCAGCGTCGCCACCGTTCCTATCACCGATACGTGCAAAGAGGTCGTAAACGGTCTGGTTCGCCGGACCGTGCCCCGAGAAACGCTCGTCGAGGCGCGCGGTCCGTGGCTGATCACCCGCGAGGGGCTGGTCGATACGTTGGCTCGGGCGGTGGCGCGGGAGGGCGAGATTACCGACATGCTCTCGCTCTGCGAAGCCGCGGGAGTGCGCGTCAGCATCCTGCCGAGGAAATGAGCACGGCCGCGATCGTCGTCGCCGGCGGTGAGGGCACCCGCATGCAGGCAAAGAAAACCAAGGTTTTCCTCGAGATCCGTGGTCGATCGATTGTCGAATATTCGCTGGCTCTGCTCGAGTCGAGCCGGCACGTCGCCGACGTCGTGCTCGTCGCCCGGGCTTCAGACCTTCGCGCGTGCGAAAGCCTGAAGGAACGATTCCCCAAGCTCCGCATGGTCGTCGCTGGCGGCGACGTGCGGCATCGTTCCGAATTTGCCGGTCTCAAGGCGCTCGCTGCCCGGATCGACGCCCAACAAATCGAAAAGGTCCTGGTGCACGACGCGGTACGCCCGTTTGCGAGCCATCGCCTGATCGAGCGGCTGCTGGCCCAAACCGATCGCACGATTGGCTGTGTTCCGGGCCTGCCTCTTGCCGGGAGCGTCGTGCACGTCGCCGATGGTTGGATAGCCGGTTATCCCAAGAACCTTTGGGCTGTGCAGACGCCGCAGGCCTTCCAGGCGACCTGGTTGTTGGAGGCGCACAACAAGGCGGCCCGTCAGGGATTCGTCGGCACCGATACCGCCTCGGTCATCGAATGGGCGGGCGGCGACGTCGCCGTGATCGACGGCGAGCCCGACAACATTAAGATCACGACCCAGGACGATCTTGCCCGAGCTGAGCGTATCGCCGCGAGCCTCGGCTGATGGCATGGAGTAGCGCCAGCACCATTGCCAGGACACTCAGCAGTGGTCCTAACGTGAACAACCCGACCGACTGGAGTACGACGCCGATGCCGGCTGGTACTCCGCCGCCGCCGATGGTGCCGGCCGCAAGGCCGTATCCGACCGCATGGGCGGTCATCCTGGTGCCAACCCGACCCGGGGTGAGTGAGAGCAGCAGGGGAAAGATCACGCTGACGGCGGCGCCCAGTAGGGGGAGCGCGATCAGAGCCGACACCAGCGGCGGCGCGAGCCAGAACATAAGCGTCGCGAGCACGGAGATGCCGATGCCGGCGTCGAGCAACCGAATGGGTGGGAAGCGGTTGCCCAGCACGCCGAGTGCGACCCGGCCGGCGGCCAATCCGGCCCAGAACAGGGTGGCGCCCCAGCTAGCCAGCCCGGCCGACAGGGCCCGGCCGACCGTGAGCTGCGTGTATGACCAGTCGCCGGCCGTCGCCTCGAGCCCGGCGGCGACCAGAAACAGCCCGGCGAGGACCACCATGGCCCGACGGTAGGCGGGCCGACCCGGCGCGTTCTGCGACGGGTTACCGGCCGGGGGCACGGCTGCCTCTGCCCAGTCCTGACGCCTGGCACTGACCAGAAGTCCGACCGCCAGGAACGCGCCGCCCATCGCCGCGAACCCCGCCCGCCACGAACTGGTGCCGGCCAGCGACACCACTACAACCGGCGGACCCAGGGCCGCGCCCACCGCCCACGACGCATGCAGCCAACCCATATATCTGACCCCGCGGTTCAACGAGATGTGCGCGTTCACGCTGGCGTCAATGAGGCCCGAGCCGGCGCCCGCCAGGAAGCTGACCACCATGACGATCCACCACTCAGGCGCGAGGGCCAGGCCAAGCCAGGCCACGGCGCTGAGGGTGCAGCCGCCCACGAGGAGGCCCGAGGTGCCGAGCCGGCCGGTGAGCGGTCCACTGGTGGCGCTCGCCAGAAAATACGCAATCGTAAAGGTCGCCAGCACGAGCCCAAGGCCCGCCAGCGGCGCCCCGAACGAGGCGCGCATGTACGGCCAGGCGACGCCGAGTGCTCCCGCCGGGAGCCCAAGCGTCACAAAGGTCAGAAGCGGGATGCTGCTTCTGATCCACTGACCGGCGCGTGGCCGTGGTTGGATGTCGCTCACGCGCACGTCGAGGATTATCATTCATCCTCTTCATGGACCCCGATGGGCGGATGATCGCGTGACCGACGCTTTCGCCGACGAGCTTGTTTCGCTGCTCACCCAACTGGTCGTCATCGACTCAGTCAATCCTTCCTTGGTCCCTGGTGGGGCCGGTGAGGCCGAGTTGGCGCGGTTCGTCGCGAACTGGTTCAAGAGACACGGGATTGAGGCGACCCTTGAAGACGTGGCAACCGGACGGCCCAATGTCATCGCTGTCGCGGGCGGACGCAGACCTGGTCGCACGATCATCCTCAATGCACACCTGGACACGGTCGGCGTAGCCGCTATGAACCAGCCCTTCTCGGCCGCTATCGAGAGCGGCCGACTCTTTGGCCGGGGTGCCATGGACACGAAAGGTGGCCTTGCCGCATTCATGCTCGCGACTGCGGCAGCAGCAGAACGCCAACTTGAAGGTACGGTGATCTTCGCCGGTGTCATCGACGAGGAATTCGCGAGCCTCGGAACGGAATCGCTCGCGGCCCGATTTCATGCTGACGCTGCCATCGTGGCCGAGCCAACCGCGCTTGAGATCGCAACCTGTCATAAGGGATTCGTTTGGCTCGATATTGAGACCAGCGGGGTCGCCGCCCATGGCTCGAGATTCGAAGAGGGAGTGGACGCGATCGTCAAGATGGGCAAGTTCCTGGGCGCCCTTGAGGCCCTGAGCAGCCACCTGGAGGCCGGGCCGCGTCATCGCCTTCTCGGCCCGGCCTCCGTGCATGCCTCAGTTATTGAGGGCGGACAGGAGTTGTCGAGTTACCCAGCATTGTGCAAGCTGAGCCTTGAAAGGAGGACCTTGCCGGGAGAGACTCCTGAGATGGTACGCGACGAAATCCAGGCCGTGATTGATCGTCTAAGCGCAGCTGATCCGCACTTTCGCGCCACGTGTCGACCGATCTTCAGCCGTGAGCCTCTCGACGTCAGCGCGCAGTCGGATATCGTCAAGATTCTCGGCATGCAAGTTCTAACAGAGCTTGGGCGGGATCCGGTGATCAGCGGACTAAGCGGATGGACTGATGCGGCGCTGCTCACCGCAGCTGGCATTCCCAGCGTCGTTTTCGGTCCGGCAGGCGAAGGACTTCACGGGGCGCGAGAATGGGTCGACTTGGAATCAGTCGCTCAGTGCTGCGCAATCGTTTTGGCCGCGATCACTAAGTTTTGTGCGAATAACGGTTTCTAGCCTCTCCGCAGCCATCGAACCGTCACTTTCAACCCCTCTGGCCCAGGCGGTGTCCGTGGTCGATCACGCGCCCGCTCCTCAATTCGCCGGCCGCCGCCCGTATACTCAAGCCACCAAACGCCAGACAAAGGGGTGAAGCGTGCAGGTACAGGCCATCATCCCGGCAGCCGGGGCCGGGCTTCATCAGGGGGAGTCCAGCGCAAGGGTCTTGATGCCGGTTGGAGGCCGGTCACTGATTCGGCGAACCCTCGAGGCGTTCGACCGCTGCGCCGAGATCACGGGCATCACGTTGCTGATCTCGCAGCGCAATTTGCTCGAAGTCGCGCGCGAATTGGAAGGTGATGGCTGGCGGAAGGCGATTGACATTCGCCTCGGCGGTGAACGACCGCAGGACTCGGTTCGCCTCGGACTGCAGAGCCTCGCAAAGGATCCGCCGGATTTTGTGATCGTCCATGACGGCGCGAGGCCGCTGATCAGCGACGAGCTGATCCATGCCGGGCTCGAGGCCGCTCGCCAGCATGGGGCGGCCACCGCGGCCATCCCGGTCCGCCATACATACAAGCATGTAGACCGCGCCGGCTTCGTTCACGGCACCGTCGAGCGCTCCGACCTGATGCAGGTCCAAACTCCGCAGGTGTTCCGTTACGACTGGATTGTTGCGGCGCACGATAAGGCGGTACGTGAGCGGATCGTCGTGGAGGATGATGCGGAGTTGATCGAAAAGCTGGGCAAGCCCGTCAAGGTCTTCACAGGCTCATACAGCAACCTCAAAGTTGCAACCCGTGAGGATGCGCTGATGGTGGAAGCCCTGCTCGCCGCCCACCCCGTGTCCGTGTAGCCGCTACGCGGGCCGTAACGGTTCCGACGTTTTATTCAGTAGGGGCAGCCCGGCGCCGGCCAGGACGAACAGCCAATATGAAACAGCTCGACCCGCATCAAATCGCCGCTGTGCTCACAGGCAATCCGTGGAGCCCGTGGTCGGAGCTGCGTTTGCTCATGCTATTTCAGTCCGAGGATGGCAACGTGGTCGAGGTCGGGCCGGAAGCCATCAGAGCGTCTTTGCAGAAGGCCGCCTGAACAGCCCTAACAATCGCCGAGATCGACGGCCGCTGTATAGCAGAATGCAGTAGATGCGACTGGACGGCGGGGGTGGGCGGCGGTGCGCGTAGGGATCGGGTTCGACCTTCACCGGTTGGTCGTAGGCCGCCGGCTTGTGCTTGGTGGCATCGAACTTCCCTGGGACATGGGGCTGCAGGGCCACAGCGACGCGGATGTCATCTGCCACGCGCTGATTGACGCGCTCTGCGGCGCCGCCGGAATTGGTGACATCGGAACGCTCTTTCCCGATGACGACCCGAAATACAAAGACGCCCGTAGCCTCGATTTGCTCCACGAGGTGACCGATCACTGCCGGCGGGCGAAGTGGGCGGTCGAGAACGTCGACGTGACGCTGCTCGCCCAGGTACCGCGGCTGGCGCCGTATCGCGAGCAGATTCGGAACAGCCTGGCGGATGCGCTCGGCGTCGATCCGGCAGCGGTCGGGCTAAAGGCGACGACCACCGACCACATCGGCGCGATCGGTCGCGGCGAGGCCCTGGCCGCGCAGGCCGTGGCCCTGCTTCGAGAGATTCCGTGACGCCGCTTCGGCTCCACAACACGATGTCCGGCAAGACCGAGGAGTTCATGCCCCTGGTTGCTGGCCAGGTGCGGATGTACACCTGCGGCCCAACGGTGCACGACTACGCCCACATCGGGAACTTCCGGACCTTTCTTTTTGAGGACCTCCTGCGTCGCGTTCTGATTCAGCAGGGCTACCAGGTCACACAGGTGATGAACCTCACCGACGTCGAGGACCGGATCATCAAGAAAGCGGCGGACAAAGCCATCACGATTGACGAATTCACGGAGCCATACATCGAGGCATTCTTCGAGCACCTCGATATCTTGCGGATCGAGAGGGCGGAGCATTATCCGCGTGCCACTCAGCACATCTTCGAGATGGTCTCGTTGATCGAAGTCTTGAGTGAAAAGGGCCACACGTACGTCAGCGACGGCTCGACCTACTTCCGGATTGCGACCTTTCCTCGCTACGGGCGGCTGGCGCACCTTGATGTCAGCGGCCTCAAGGCTGGGGCGCGGGTCGACGTCGACGACTACGGCAAAGACGACCCCCGTGATTTCGTCCTCTGGAAGGCACGCAAACCAGGCGAGCAGTCGTGGGAAACGCCGCTGGGGGCGGGGCGCCCCGGCTGGCACATCGAGTGCTCCGCGATGAGCATGAAGTACCTGGGTCAGAGCTTCGACATCCATACGGGCGGCGTCGACAATATCTTTCCCCACCACGAGAACGAGATCGCGCAGAGCGAGGCAGCGACCGGCAAGACATTCGCCCGCTACTGGCTGCACGCCCAGTTCCTGCAAGATGCCGTGGGCGAGAAGATGTCAAAGCGGCTCAAGAATTTTTCGACACTGCGCGACGTCCTGGCCGAGGGCTATCAGCCGCGCGCCATCCGCTATGCGCTCATGACCGGCGCGCATTACCGGAGTCCACTGGCGTTTTCTCCCGAGCTCCTCAAGGCCGCCGCAAGTTCGGTCAAGCGGCTCGACGAGTTCGCCGTGCGCCTCGGCCCGATTCCCTCCCGCCTTGCGGGGGAGGGTCAGGGTGGGGGGCTCGAGGTCCAGCAGCGCTGGGACGACGCGCTGCGTGATGACCTCAACCTCCCGGCCGCGGTCGGACATCTCTTCGAGTTCATTAAGGCCTTCAACACGCGCCTGGAGTCAGGCAAGGCGACGGCGGACGAGCGCGCTGCGGCGATGGCCATGCTGCGGCACGCGGATCGAATCCTGGACGTGATCGACTTCCCGCAGGCGGTCGACGCCGAGGTCGAACGGCTCATCGCGGAGCGGCGGGCGGCACGCGATCGCCGTGACTTCGCCCGCGCCGACGAGATCCGGCAGCAGCTCCTGGCGATGGGGATCCAGCTGGACGATACCCAGGACGGCACCCGCTGGAAGCGGATCCGGTAAGTCCGACAACGGCATGCCCCGCCCGCCCGACATCATTTACGGACGCAATCCGATCCTGGAGGCCTTTCGCGCCGGCCGACCAGTGAAGCGATTGCTCTTCGCCGAAGGCCTGCGCGAGGAACCCCGGCTCAAGGAGTTACGCCAACTGGCGGCCGGCCGGCGGATCACGATCGAGTCGGCAGACCGGCGAAAGCTCGATGACATCGCGCACTCCGAGGCGCACCAGGGAGTGGTGGCCTACGTGGGCCCGCGCACGTATTGGGAGTTGGAGCCGATGGCGCGTGAGGCGCTGGCCGACCGATCGGATGCCGTCCTCCTGATGCTCGACAGCCTCCAGGATCCGCAAAACCTGGGGACCATCAGCCGGACGGCTGAGGCGACCGGGGTCGGCGGTATCGTGACGTCTCACAACCGCTCGCCTGAGGTCACACCGTCGGTGGTCAAAGCCTCTGCCGGCGCCGCCGAGCACCTGCGTTACGCTCGGGTCGCCAACCTCGCCCAGGCGACCGAGACGCTAAAGCAGCTTGGCTTCTGGATTGTCGGGCTGAGCGGCGATGCGCCCACGCTGTACACGGACTTCGACTACCGCCGGCCGCTGGTGCTGGTCATCGGGGCCGAAGGTGAAGGGTTGCACGAGCTACTGCGGAAGAAGTCGGACGCCCTGGTCCGCCTCCCCATGCTCGGCAAGGTGAGTTCTCTGAACGCCGCCGTCGCCGGGTCGATTCTGCTCTACGAAGTCCTGCGTCAACGCGCCCGATGATACGGCGCCAGCCAGGGCCAGGCTAGCTCGGCTGACCGGAGGTGCGCGCCCGATGCTCGCTCAGGGCGGCCTCGTACTCTTCCAGCGACTGGAACTCCTCCGCCTCGAGCAGCACCTTTTTGGTCGCGCCTTCCCAATCCCGTGGAAGCGTCTTGAATATGGGCAGGCCGCGACGTCGTCGATACATGGCGAACAGGATGATGGCGGCCACCACCCAGAGTGGACCGACGATGCGCGCGTAATGATGGGTGAGCAGCACCAGAATCAGGAAGAAGAGGACGCCCAGGAGTCCGAGCAGGCCGAGCACCGGGAACCAGACCTGGTTGCCCTTGTAGGTCACGCGGATGTTGAGCGGCATCTTATAGGGCCGGGGCGTGAAGGGATCCTTGAATCGCAGGACGAGCAGCGAGATGAAAACGAACAGGTAACCGGTAGTGGCACCGAAGGCGTAAAGGTCGGCGAGGACATCGATCGCTGCGGTTTTACCAGGCTGTCCAGGTGTGAAGAAGGCGAAGATCGTTTGCAACATCGCAATCCCGCCGAAGACGATCACGGCCCGCGCTGGCGTCGCGAAGCGCTTGTTCACCTTCTTGAACCATGCGGGCAAGAGATCGAACTGGGCCATTGAATAACTCAGCCGCGACGAGCTGACCACCCCCGAGTTCGCCGAGATGAATACGATGAGAGCGCCGATTACCGCTGCCAGGGGGGCGGCGACCACTCCAATGATCGGGATCCGACTCGCAATCAGGGCGACCGACTCACCCTCGTGGCCGGCAAACTCCGACGGATTGACCAGGCCTACGGCGAGGATCGAGAAGGCCATGGCGAAGAGAAGCACCGAGATGACCAGACCAATCGACGTGCGCGGGATGATGGTCGCGGGCCGTCGCGTTTCCTGAGCGACCTGCGAGATCGTCTCCAGTCCGACGAAGGCGATGATTGCGAGTGAGGAGCCAAAGGCGAACTGACTCAGCGTCGGCCGGTTGTACAGCATCTGGTTCGCAACAATCTCCGGCTTCCAGACGAGCACGAAGCCGGCCACCACGATCACACTTTGCGCAAAGATGGCGATGGTCCCGATGATCTCGTTGAAATTCGTGGAGACCTTGATTCCGCGAACGTTGAGCCAGATGAGCAAAACAATGCCGGCGACCGACTCGAGCAGCCACAGCCAGGCGAGGTGAACCGGCCCGAGCGACACGGTGAAGTCACCCGCATGGTGGCCGAACGTGATCAATGGCAGAAAGTAGTTGAAGTAGCCGAGCGCGACCACCGTAAAGAGCGAGATGTCGATCGTGTAGTCGAGGACCAGGGCCGCACCGGCGATCAGCCCGGACAGGTCGCCGAGGCCTCGCAGAGTAAAGTACTGACCGCCTCCGGCCAATGGATACGAAGAAGCCATTTCCGCGTAGCAGAGGCCGACGAGCGCAAAAACGATCCCGGCGGCCAGGAAGGCTAGTGGCGCCAGGCCAAGGGCAGCCAGGGTGATGATCCCCAATGCGGTGTAGATGTCGGCGCCGACCGCCGCGTAGCCCCACATGTAGGAGCCCCAGACCGAGACATCGCGGCGAAGCTCGCTGCCGGTGATCGCGTCTGCGGGATGGGGACCGTCCGGTGGCGTCCGCATTCAGGCACCAACCTACCATGCCAACAAACGGAGGTGCCCGGGTCGTAGGCTGAGCGAATGGAGCGGCTGATCGTCGACGGCTACAACATCATCTTTGCCTGGCCGGAGCTTTCGGCGGTCAAGGACGTCAAACTGGAGGACGCTCGAGATCTGCTGATTTCCGTCCTCGCCGACTACGCGGCCATGACGCGCCAGAAGGTTACCGTCGTCTTCGATTCCCATCGGAGACCTGACGCCGAGGCCTCTACGCAGACCGTCAATGGCGTCCAGGTCGTCTATTCTGGCCGGAAGACATCTGCCGACCACGTGATTGAAAGGCTCCTGTTCGAGGCGAAGGCGAGCGATGAGGTGACTGTCGCGACCTCGGATGCCGTCCAGCGCGACCTGGCTCTGGGTCGCCAGATCAAGACCGTCTCGGCGCTCACCCTGAAAAGCCAGGTCGATGCCGTGCTGGCGCGCCGGAACGAGCAGATTGGCGATAGCCGTGCCCGGTCCGACATTGCCCGTCGGCTCGAGGATCGCCTCGATGCCAGGACTCGCGAACGGCTCAACCAGATTCGACGCGGCGAGCTGCCCCCCAAATGAAAAGAGGGCCGCGCGATGCGGCCCTCCTATCTGCAGGGATTAACAGCGCGGAAGTCCGGGGCTGAAGCGATTGAACGCCGGGGTAGACGTGTAGTAGTCGGTCACGTAGGACCCGTTGCTCAGCCGGTCCCAAATCCCGGTCCCGTTGATGACGCTGCCGGACCGAACCTGGCAGACGATCATGATCCGCTGGCCCGCAGCAATGATCCCCACGGTGCGATACCAGGTGGCGGGCCCGGAGCGTTGCCGGACGACATCCGTGGTGCGATACGGATGGCCCACCGGCACCGTAGGAGCCTTTGGCGGAAGCACCACCGGCCGGGTCGCCGCGCCCACGAAATGGATGTAGCGGCGTGCCTGGGTCGTGCGCTGGCCGTACCGCAGATAGTTCGACCAGTTGTACTCTTCAATGACCGCATTGCCCGCGCCATCCACTGCCATGACGTACGCGACATGGCCACCCGACCAGGCACCGTCCTCTCCGCCGTGCCAGACGGCCACCGAGCCAACGGTTGGATGGGCATCGACGACGTAGCCGATCGATGCGGCGGCGGCGTCCCATGTCCCGCCATTCCCGAAGAACGCCGACTTGCCGTTCGGGCCTTGCAGTGTCGCTCCATGGAGGACGACCCCTTCCTGGCTCAATCGAAACGCGGCGAAGGACGTGCAGTACCCGGTATAGAAGCCCCACCGATCCAACAGGTTGGACGTCCCCCGATACGGATAATCGTCGATCCCGGCGGCGCTCACGGTTAACGCCGGAATCCCCAGTAGGAGCACGGTCGCTCCCATCAGCGCCGACAACGCCTTGCGCAAGCTGAACCTGTCGCGATCCATTGGGCTGATGCCCCCTCACCATCGCGCGCGTTCGCGCGGAATTTGCTCCCCGTCCGCTGCCGGTACAACGGACATGCCCCGCCGATGGCATCGCCGGTCTCGCGATCGTTGTCAACTGGTCGCAGCCTCGTTGGCGGCCGTCACCGGCTCACCAAAAAATCGTGATAAGTCGGGCGGTTGGCTACTTTTCCCTCGCCCCCTCGCGGGGGAAGGTCAGGATGCGGGCTCCAGGCTCGGCCGAGCCCAGTGGAAAACGAGTAGCGCCCAGCTCCACCCCAGGAGGAGCCCGGCTGCTACGTCCGTGGGATAGTGCACGCCGAGATAGACTCGCGACCAGGCAACGACCACGGCGATCACCACGGCGAGGCCGATGACGAGCTCCCTCAAGCCGCGGCCCAGTTCTTTTGAGAGGACGATGGCGATTGTCAGATAGATCGCCGCCGCCTGGGTAGTGTGCTCAGAGGGAAAGCTGAGCGACGACAGATGTTGAAGCTGCTCGAGGCTGGGCCGCGGCCGCGCCACGATCAGCTTGACCAACCACGGCAGAGCGGCGCTGCCGGCGGCGATAACCACCAGCGCGATGTCATCGGCCGGCCGATTCCAGCGTCGGAGCAGGACGACGGCGACGGCGATCGGAGCAAGGATTGGGAATGATCCCGCATAGGTCACGATCTCGGCGATCGAGGTCACCGTGGCATCGCGATGTGCGGCCACCGCTTGAATGATCCCGATGTCGAGACCCAGGCTCAACGCTCTGACGCCGAACCCGACCACCGCTGTGATGATCGCCAGGCCCAGGAAGCTGCCGAGGACGCGTAATCCAAACGTCACGAGCTCCGCGCGGTTATCGATGGTCGTCCCTGAAGTGGGCAGGCGTGACAACCCTTAGCGCGGCCGGCACGACCTCGAAGATCCCTGGGAGCTTTCCAGCGACCTCCCCGTCAAGCGTTACATCCATCGATTCGGTTGGCCGTACTTTCAGCCGCGAAACCTGGAGCGTGCGAATGCCCCGGATGCCGCGCCGAACGCCGACGGCGGGATAGATCGCCGATCGGATCAGGCGACGGATCGGCAGGTGCTCGATCATGATGACGTCGAGCGTTCGATCGTCCGGATCCGAACCCGGAATCCTCAGGTCGAGGAAACCGCCGAAAACTGGGGCGTTGATCACCGCGAGGTGGACCAAACTCGATTGCTCCTTTCGGTTTTCCCACTCCATTTCACAGCGAAATACCGGGCGCTCCCGAAGTGCCAGCGCCACCGCCGCCGCGTACGTGAGGCGCCCGAGACGCGCCCGAATATCGGCTCGGGTCGCGAACCGGGCGAAGGCGACGTTGAGGCCTACCGCTGCAGCGTGCACGAAATGACGGGGCTTCTCGCCCTCGCCGGTAAAGCGACCCGCATCGACCCTTGAGATACGCCCCCTGGCGAGCAGCTGGACGGCACGCTCGACGTGCATGGGGACACTGATCGATCGGGCGAAGTCATTCGAGGTGCCGAGCGGAATGATGCCGAGCACCGCCGGCGTCCCAACGATGGCATTGGCGACCGCACCAACCGTCCCGTCGCCGCCGGCCGCAACGACCATCGGTGAAGGACCGGAGCGCTGCAACAGCCGCGCCACGAGCGCCGCGTCCTTGACCGGGATCTCGGTGGCGATCTGCAAGCCCATTGCTTCGATGGCCTTTTTCGCCCGCACCAGCTTCGCGCTGCGGCCCGCGCTCGGGCTGACAACGAGGATCAGCTCGTTGCTCGAGGGACGTTCCGACTCCGGCACCGGCGCCATCGAGTCCCATCCGCGGCGGGCGGCGCGAATGACCGGGCCGCTCACCAGGCCCATGCCAACTCCGATAACGGCCCCCGCCAGCACGTCAAACGGATAGTGGACCCGGAGGTGGACCCGAGAGTACGCGACCGCGCTTGCCAGCGGGAGGATTGGAAGAGCCATCCAGGGGTGCTCAAGTCCAACGCCGGTGGCGAACGCGAAGGCTGAGGCGGAGTGACCCGACGCGCAGCGCCGCCTGCCGTGCACGGTGGCCGCCGAAGACGGCCATGGCTGCGGCGATCGTTAGCCAGAGCATCGATCGGTTGGCGATATTGCTCAACCGTTTCAGGCTTCGGTCGACGATACGACGCTCCGGTCGGGTCAGCCGGTCGAAGAGCCGTCGATCGAACGCATCGAGCGCCGCCAGCGGGCGAAACACCGTCAGTCGGCGGCAGACGGAGCGATAGCAGCCACCAGCGCCAGATCGCCGGGTCTGATGGACTTCGGGTCAAACTTGCGCACATTGGCCGCCATCTTGGTCAGCGCCTCCGCCATCGACATCGGCGGCGCAGCATCCTTCTTGCGTGACGGCGGCACGAAGCGAACGGGGTTGATGCGGGCGACGATGACCGCGCGCAGGTATGGACTCTTCATTCCCATGGCCTGCATCGTCTTCAAGTGGGCCGCCACGCGGTCGTCGATATCCATGATCCGGACCGCCCACTGCTCGCGCTGGCGGAGCCCCGCCGGGAGCGTGCTGTCGAGGAAGCGATCGACCTTGTTCAGCACCGGCTGATACGACGAGCCGGCAAAGCGCGAGCGTTGTTCGTAGGCACAACCGAGGGTAAGGAACGCCGGTGATTCAAAGGTCACCGCGTGCTCGTTCTCTTTTGAGCGGGGCTGCTCTTTGGCGAGCTGCCGGGCCATTCGGATCACCTCGAGGCTGCGGTCCCGCAGGTTGTGGGCCTTCTCCGTGTTCAAAGCCAGGATCCGATAGGCGATCTTGTCATCGGGCACCAGCAGGGCGGTCACGGACCGCATGCCCAGGCGCCGAGCCGCTTCCAGCCGATGGCGGCCATTCGGCGACCAGAACCCATCAGCGGATGGCACCGCGATGACGGGATCGAGGAACAGCCCTGCAGCACCGATGGCATCAGCGAGCCGGGTGGCGTGGGTTTTAGAGAGATCGCGCTGAAACGGCGTAGCTACGACTTTCTTGATCGGGAGCGACGCCAGCACCAACGCCTGACCGGCGAAGGGGTCGCGGTAGGCGCCTACGACGGCGCCACCATGCTTCTCGACCTGCCCCGCGAGTTGCGAGACGTCATTTCCAGATAGATCGATAACGCTATCGCGTGGCTCCGGGCCGCGCGCCGCGGCCGGCTTCCGACCTCG
>WNGO01001476.1_pt1 | contig 15151 bp, 8 predicted proteins | sample 5400511 | NCBI WGS metagenome assembly WNGO01 (sample SAMN13153380, study PRJNA577476) | soil metagenome | isolation source: 20 cm soil or saprolite under Garry oak tree replicate 2 | place: USA:California | collected 2016-06-15 | reverse complement strand
CGCCGTCGCGGTACACCGTGACGCCCTTGCACTTGAGCTGGAAGGCGAGCCGGTAGATCTGCTCGACGTCGTCCTCGCTCGCCGCGTTCGGGAAATTACAGGTTTTGGAGATCGCCGAATCGGTGAACTCCTGGAACGCCGCCTGCATCCGGATGTGCCACTCGGGCGTCACGTCGTGCGCGGTGACGAACACGCGCTGCCACCGGGCCGGCACTTCGTCGAAATGGATGTGACCAGACTCGGCGATGCGCTGCACCAGGGCGTCGGAGTACCAGCCTTCTTGCCGCGCCACGGCCACGAACGCCTCGTTCACGTCGGGCATCAGCACGCCCGCCTGGTTGCGCATGAAGGCGATGGCGAACAGCGGCTCGATCCCCGAGCTGCAGCCCGAGATGATCGAGATCGTGCCGGTGGGCGCCACGGTCGTGAGGTTGCAGTTGCGCATTTTCCGCATCGGCCGGATGCGCTGGCCCTGCGCGTCCTTGGCGCAGGTTTTGTCGGGGCCCCAGATCGAGCGCTCCCACTCGGGGAAGGCGCCGCGCTGCTTGGCGAGCTTTTCCGAGGCGACCTTGGACTCCTCGTCCACGAACGCCATCAGCTGGCGACCCAGCACCACGCCCTCTTCCGAGTTGTACGGCACGCCGAGCTGCACCAGCAGGTCGGCCCAGCCCATGATCCCCAGGCCGATGCGGCGGATGCGCTTCGCCAGGTCGTCGATTTCCGACAACGGATACTTGTTGGCGTCGATGACGTTGTCGAGGAAGTGCGTGCAGAGGTGCACCACGGTGCGCAACCGGTCCCAGTCGACGGCGCCGTCCTTCACGAACAGGCCGACGTTGATCGAGCCGAGGTTGCACACGTCGTACGCGAGCAGCGGCTGCTCGCCGCAGGGGTTGGTCGCCTCGTAGTCGCCCAGCGCCGGCACCGGGTTGTAGTGATTCGCCTGGTCGATGAAGAACACGCCCGGCTCGCCCGTCTTCCACGCCCCGTGCACGATCTTCTTGAACACCTCACGCGCGTCGAGCTGCCCCACGACCTTCTTGGTGCGGGGGTGGATCAGGTCGTAGCTCTTACCCTGCCCCAGCGCCGCCATGAACGCGTCGGTGACGGCGACCGAGATGTTGAAGTTCGTCACCTGCGTGAGGTCGTCCTTGCAGGTGATGAACTCCAGGATGTCGGGGTGATCCACGCGCAGAATGCCCATGTTGGCGCCGCGGCGCGTGCCGCCCTGCTTCACGACGTCGGTGGAGGCGTCGTACAACTTCATGAAGGACACCGGTCCCGACGCCACGCCCATAGTGGAGCGCACGACGTCGTTCTGCGGCCGCAGGCGCGAGAACGCGAACCCGGTGCCGCCGCCCGACTGGTGTACCAGCGCCATGGCGCGCAGCGTGTCGTAGATGCCGCTCTTCCCATTGGAGAGGGCATCGTCCACCGGCAACACGAAACACGCCGAGAGCTGCCCCAGCGGCCGGCCGGCGTTCATCAGGGTGGGCGAATTGGGCATCCATACCCGGGTGGCCATCAAATCGAAAAAGGTCTCCGCCAGAGCCTCGACCGCCTTATCCGACGCCCCGTAGGTCTTGTCCGGGGCGGCGATGGTCCGGGCCACCCGCCAGAACAGATCCTCGGGGGCCTCGACGGGCTTGCCGTCTTCCCCCTTCACGAGGTAGCGGCGCTCGAGCACGGTGAGCGCGTTGGCGCTCAAGTCGAGTTTTTTGGCGGAAGCAGTCATCCTGGCTCGTCCCTCACGGTGAGAGCGGTTCGCGGTTGCTCAGTGCTCGAGAAGACTGCCTGAAGTAGTCCCAACTACTCGCAGACCAGCATTCGAAGCGCGGAGGGTCAAGGTAGAAAGTTGTGGGCGGTACGGCAAGACGCGAGCGAACCCGCGCCGGTACGACGTTCCCCGCAATTCACATCACAAACTTGGCTTCGCCAACGGAAACCGTCCGCTGCGGTGCCGCGCGGCCTCTGCGACATAGTGCTCCCACGTGGAGCGGATCCGCGCCGCCAGCGCCGGGTCCACGGCCCGGGCCACGCGCGCCGGCACACCCACCGCCAGGGACCCCGGCGGCACCTTCATCCCCTCAGGCACGACGGCCCCCGCGGCCACGACGCTGCCCTTGCCGATCCGTACCCCGTTGAGCAGCACGCTCCCCATGCCGATCAGACATTCATCTTCGATGGTGCAGCCGTGGATGATGGCCCGGTGGCCCACGCCCACCCGGGCGCCGATCAGGGCGGGTTTCCCCTCGTCCACATGAACAATGACGCCGTCCTGAAGGTTCGTGGCTTCGCCCACCACAATGGGCGCCATATCGCCCCGCAGCACGGCCTGGTACCACACGCTGGAGCGCGGGCCCAGCGTGACGTCACCCAGGACGGCGGCCGTCGGGGCGATGAACGCCGTCGGATCGATGTTGATTACTGTCTCGTCGGCTGGAACGGCCACTGCACCCACGCGTCCACGGGGTCGCCGTTCTTCTGCGCGGGATTCCACCGGATGAGCTTGGCCAGGTCCAGCGCCTGCTGATTGAAGGTCTCGACGTTCGACCCCGAAAACACGCGCGACTCCATCGTTTCGCCGTCCTTGGAGACGTGCACCAGCAGAATGACCTGGCGCGGGAAGATCGGCGCGTCGGCGGGGACCGGAATGAAGGTCGGCGTGAGCGGCACCGGGCGCGTGTCCCAGCACATGCTGTTCTGGTTGTACGCGGGCCCGTACTGGCCGCACGGATCGCCGCGGCTCGTATTGTCGCTTTCCTCCATCGCCACCTGGATCGTGGTGGCGAGACCCGCGACGATGGTGAACGGCCGCTCGAACGCGGCGTAGCCGGGCGCGGTGATGTTCAACCGGTAGCTCCCCGCTTGCAGCTCAGGCTGCGCGCTGTGGGTGGGCTGACCGTTGACGCTCACGCGGGCGCCGCGCGGCAAGCCCTGCAGCACGAGCTTGCCGGGTGTGCCGGGCGGCACGGTGACGTGGGGCGTGGTGTCGGGCGCCGCGGCGGAGTCGGCCGCCGTGGTGTCGCCGCTCGCCAGCAGCGCCGAGTCCCGCGCCCGTGACGCCGAATCGGCGGGCGGCTTGGCGCCGCCGCCGGCGAACACCCAGCCCTTCTTCATCGCGAAGTAGCCGCCGCCGCCCAGGATCACGCCGACCAGCAGCAGCCAGGTGGCGATCGCCCCCACCACCGAGCGCTTGTGACCCCCGCCCGCTCCGCCGACGCTGACCCGCGGCAGCGGAGTTGTGGCCGCGGTGGCCACGCGCGGGATGCCCGAGAGCGACGGCAGGGCGCGCGTGGCGGCGGTCGAGATCGACTGCTGCAGCGGCGCGAAGGCGCCGCCCTCCACGGCCGTGACCATCTCGTCGGCCGACTGGAAGCGGTCGTCGGGCGACTTGGCCATCATCTTGCGGACGATCTGGAACAGCTCGCGCTTCTCAGGAGAGTCGAGCGGCGGTGTGGGCAGCTCCTCCATGATGTGCTTGTAGCCGATCGAGAACGAATCTTCGCCGTCGAACGGCACGGCGCCGGTGAGGCATTGATAGGCCACGACGCCGAGGGAGTAGAGGTCGCTGCGGCCGTCGAGCGCCTGGGCGCGGGCCTGCTCCGGGCTCATGTAGTGGGGCGTGCCGATGGACATGCCCGTCCCGGTGAGCTTGCCACCTGAGGCGGCCTTGGCGATGCCGAAGTCGGTGACCACGGCCTGGCCGTGCTCGTCGAACATGATGTTGTCGGGCTTGATGTCGCGATGGACGATGCCGCTCTTATGGGCGTAGCCCAGGGCGCGGCCCACCTGCGACAGCACGACGCGGATTTCCCCCGGCGGCATGGCGCCGCGGCCCGCGAGAATCGCGGACAGCGGCTTGCCGCGCAGGAACTTCATCACGAAGTAAATGACGCGGTTCGACTTGCCGACGCGGTAGATCGGGATGATGCTGGGGTGCTCGAGCTTGGCCGACGTGCGCGCCTCGCGCTGGAACCGCTCGACGAATTCCTTGTCGAACGCGAGCGAGAACGGCAGGACCTTGATGGCCACTTCGCGCTCGAGCTGCCGCTCGCGCGCCTTGAATACGATCGCCATGCCGCCGCGGCCCAGCTCGTCGAGGATGTCGTACTCCTCTTTGAGCTGTTCCCGCACCATGTCGATTTCCGTCATCTCCGGGTTCTGCTCCCGGATGGCACTGATCGGCGTCGTCGCCGTCAGGTCCAGGCCGCAGGACCGGCAGAATTTGGCGGTATCGATGTTCTGGGTGCCACAGCGGGAGCAGTACATAGGCGTCCGGGAGGGACGCGGAAACTTACGGGTCGCAGGCGAGCAGTGTCAACCGACTAGCGCCCCGTAATTTGGAAGCGCTGCGTGCGCGTGATGACGCGCGGACCGGCCGTGACCGTGAGACTCAGGAGGTAACGCCCGCGGGGCGCGTCGCGCAGGTCGAGACCGCGATGCACGCGCGTGATCGGACCGTCGGCCGGCTCGGCGAACTCGAGCACCACGGGCGCGCGCCGCGCGCCGAACAGTCCCTTGATCGCCCCGAACAACGAGCGCCCGCCCTCTTTTTCGAGCCGCACCACCGTGTGCATCGCCGCGCCGCGCTCCATGCCGTAGACCTCGTAGTACAGCTCCGCGGCGCTGCCCTGCGGGAAGCGGCCCAACGGGTTCAGCAGCACGGTGTCGCCCGCGGCGGTCCAGACGAGCCCCGCGCCTCGCCGCCCCAACACCAGATCGCTCGCCGCCACAGTAGACCCGTCGAGCCGCTCCGCGGTGATCGAGTCGCCCAGGACCACGTCGCCACCCGCGCTGTCGGGTGTGTTCACGAGCAGCCGATAGCGGTAGTCGCCGGGCGGCACGGGCACCGCCAGCTGGCCGGTGAGATAGGCGCCGCCGCCCAGGGGCGCAGGGGCGCGGAACAGGCGCGACGTGTCGACGCGGGCCACCAGCCGATCGCTGGTGTCCGAGACCAGCAGCCGGAAGTGCAGCGGGTACATCACGCCGCCGCCGGGCGCCGGGCGGCTGGTCAGACGGCTCGCCGGCACCGCGAAGACCACGTGCAGCGCCTGGCCCGAGCCCGTGCCGTCGCCCGCCACGAAATCGCGCGTGACCAGATCGAGCGACGCGTCGAAGCGCTGGCGATAGGTGTCGGTGGTGGTGCCGATCGCGATGCTGTGCTGGCCCAGGCGCCGCTCCTCGGCGAGCGCACTGCCCTGTGCCACGGTGCCGTGGCTGATGCGCGCGTACAGCGGCCCGAACTGATCGCGCGACGAATACAGATCGGACACCGATCCGAACACGCCGCTCGGCGCCACCACGCCGCCGGCGAAGCCGAACACGTCCACCAGGCTCTCCACCAGCTTGTAGTCCTGGTCGTGTTCGCGGGCCACGAAGTGGAATACCAGATCGCCGTCACCCCGCAGGTACAGCCAGCTCTCGTTCGGCTCGATCCCCGGCTTGGCGTAGAAGGCGCGGCGATCGGGCTCGCCGTGCCGCAAATAGATCAGGCCGCGGTCATCGAATTCGCGCTGGGTGGTGCGATAGACGTCGGTGATGTCGTAGTGCCGGTGCCGCGTCGCCAGGCGGAAATTCTGGTGCACGTAGAACCAGCGGCGGTAGTGCTCGGCGAGCCGCTCGCCGGCATCGCGCGCGTCGGCGGCGTCGCGGCGGTCCCAGAACCGCTCCAGCCAGACCACGCGGTGCTCGCCGGTCGCGACCGTGTCGTAGGCCGCGAGGTCGGCGGGGCTCGCCACCCAGCTCAGGTCGTCGCGGTAGGCGCCGCGGGCCTCGTCGCTCCGCGCCGCGCGGGCGCCGGCGTAGTACCAGCGCGCGCCGGCGGCCGAGCGGCCGCCTTTGTAGGCGCTGCGCGCCAGCTCGAGGTAGCCGACACCGGAATCACCGCCGAGCGCGAGGTACGACTGGAAGCCCGCGACAGCGGAGTCGACGTCGCCCACGGCGCGCTCCACGCGCCCGCGCATCAACTGGAGAATGGGCCGAGCGCCGGCGGGCGAGGCAGCCGCCTGCCGCACGGCGGCGAGCGCCACGTCGAGCCGCGGTCCCACACGCTGCGACAGCGCCGTCGTGGCGAGGTCCACCGTGGCCTGCGCGAATGACGGATCGGCCAACGCCGCGTGCGCGAACGCGTCCGCCGCCTTGGTGAGATAATCCTTGTGGAGCCACTGCTGAATGTTCTCGACGATGAGGCTGGGATTCTCGCCCACCGCGAGCTCGGCGGTGCCGAGGCCGTACCAGGGATACGGCCACTCCGGCTGCAGCTCGCTCGCCCACTGGAACTCGCCCGCCGCGTCGTCGAAGTGCGATTTGGCGTTGCTCAGCTCTCCCAGCCGGACCGCGATGAACCCGAGCCGCAGGTGCAGCAGCGGGTTGTCGCGATCCAGTTTGGCGCGGGCGATGGTCGCCTGCTCGAAGCGGTGCAGCGCCAACGAGTCGCCCACGCCGCCGAGCGAGTCGCGCAGCCGCTCGAGGGCGGCGCGATCGGCCGGCGCCTGGGCGGCCAGGCGGACGGTGAGTATGAAGAAGAAAGAGCCAACGGTCGCGACGCGCATCTCTTCCATTATACGCCGCGCGACGCGGGGCGTTCGTCAGAAATCCGAGGAGAATCCGAGATATGCCTGCAACCGCCGCCTGCCGCCGCCCGGCAGCGGCGCGAGCGGCTCCGCTGCGCCCAGGCGCAGGCGCAGCGGGAAATCGTAATTGATGTTGACGTCGGTCACGAGCTCCGCGCCGGCCGAGTACAGGTGCGTGAGACGCGGCTGCGCGCCCGGGTCCCAGGCGTCGCCCGCGTCGCCGAACAGCGACAGCGACACCTTGTCGGCCCCCAGCGGCAGATGGCCCACGCCCCGGCCGATGAGCGCCAGCGGCATCCGATACTCGACGCTCGCGGTGACCGCGCGCCGGCCACGCAGCGTGCCGCTCGCGTACCCGCGCACCGGGAAGGCCCGTGCCGTCCCCAAGGTCTGGCCAAATCCCAACGCGAGTGTGCCCGACGATACGCCGCCCACGCCCAGCGTCTTCGTGATCGGCCCGGCCGTGGCGCCGGCGGCAAGCCGCAACGCCAGCACCGAGTGCGCGAAGCCACCGGGCCCCGGCACCCGCAGGTACAGTCCGGCGCGCGCCCGCACTTCATTGGCCCAGCGGGTCGAGCCTTGCTGTTCGCGGCGCCGCAACAGACCGGCGACCGCGAAGCCGTTCTCGGGCGAGACCGACAACGCACCCGCGAACGCCCGCGCCAGCCCGAAGGACACCGAGCCGCCCACGAGATCGCGGGCGGTGCAGCCGGTGCAGACCGCGACCAGCGGCGTATCGGGCTCGGCCACGAAGCGCCGCCCTTCATACTCCCCGGCCGCGCGCAAGCTCATGAACGTGCGCCAGCGCTGCCGCACGAACGTCAGCCCGACGCCTGCGTCCTGATCGCGCTCCGACACGGCGACGCCGCTGGAGCTCGTCCCGACGAACGACCAATCGGAGGACCCCGAGACGTCGAGGGTGGGATTGCCCAGGCGCTGATCGATCAGCACGAAGTCACCGGCGGCGCGCTGCGAATTGGGCGCCACCAGCGCCTCGGCGAAGTAGTAGTCGCGCTCGATCGCGTCCGAGCCCGCGGTCGCCGCGCCGACGAACGTGCCGGCGCCGCTCGTGGCGAGCGAGATCGGCACCCAGAAATGCGGCCGCAGCGAGGGCCAGGCGCTGTACCCGGTTTCGCGCGTGACGACGGCAGGCGCCGTGTCGCACGGCGCGGGCTCGGGCCCCGGCTCCGCGGCGGCCGCGAGCGGCGTGGCCCGGCGCAGCTGCCAGCCCCGGGCGCCGAGGGTCGCGTAGACGATACTGCCGTCGGCGAGCGGCGCCGGATGCCGCGCACCTGCCGGGTCGGCCGTGAGCCGCACCGCGCCGGCATCCGTCCAGCGATAGATCTGGGCGAGGCCGCTCGGATCGGCGACGAAGAGCAGCCCGCCATCTTGCGTCCATGCCGGATCGGCGACGATCCCCGCGCGCTCGAACAACACCGTCACTGAGTCGGGGGCGTGCGCCGGCCAGCGGACGAGCGCCCAGTGCCCGTCGGCGTGCCGGGTGGCGGCCACCCAGCGCCCGTCCGGCGACGGTACGATGGCGCCCCACGTGGTGCCGGGCGGATCGGGCACACCGGACAGCGTCGGCCGGTTGTCACCGGCGCTGACGGCCACGGCGGAGAGCACGCCGCCGCCCGCGTGCGGCTCAGTGAGACGCGCGGCGTGCGTGCTGCGGTGCCACGCGCCGTCGGGCGTCCAGCGATAGAGATCCGAGCGAATGCGCCAGCGCGATGTGAAGTCGATCTGCGACACGACCAGCGTGTCGCCGAGCCAGCCGGGGCTCGCGAGCGCATTGACGCCATGGCGCCGCAGCGGCTGCCACGTCGCCGCGTCAGCGATCACGACGCTGCGCCCGCCCTTGCCGTCGTCCTGCACGTAGGCGACCCGCCGGCCGTCGGGCGACGCCGCGGGATCGGGCACGGACCACAAGCCGTCGGCGAGCAGCGCGCCACGCGGTCCGTCGGGCGACGCCGCCGCGTCGTGTGTGATGCGGCGCCAGTCGGCGCTCAGGTCGCTCGACGCGCCGGCGCGGCGCAGCGGCCGGCCCACGCGATAGGGAATGAGCTGCCCCGACATCATTTCGACGAACCGCGGGATCACCGAGTCGCCGTGCTCGCGCGCGACCGCGGCGAGAAAACGACTGCCGTAGGCGTAGGGCACTTGGCCGTCGGGCCAGCGCGTGAACAGCATGGCGTCCCACGGGCGGCGCGACGTGCCGCCGGCGCGGTCCGCGCCAAGCAGCGCCGTGTGGAAGCTGCCGGTGACGCGCCCGCCCGCCGTCAGCCGCGACTCGTAATAAACCGCGAGCCCTTCGATCACCCAGCTCGGCTGATATTCGTTGGGAAAGAGGCCGGGCACCCGGCCGAACACGTGTTGCAGTCCACCCCAGAAGCTCGCGCTGCGGTCGAGGTGGAACACGTGCGCGAGCTCGTGCGTGATGACCAGGCGCAGCCAGTCGTCGTAATGCTGCAGCGCGGGATCGGTGGCGGGCGGCGCCAGCAGCACCACGATGCGATTGGACGGGAACACGGTGGTGAGGCCGTTCGCCGCATCGACGTCATCGGACAGGGTGAGGTCGATGGTGCCGCGCGGCACGTGCAGCTCCCGCGCCAGCAGGCCATAGGCCCGCTCGGCTTCGCGCGCGGCGTCCCCCGCCACGGCGCGGAAGGCCGGCCGGAAGTGCACGCGGAAGTGGAGCGTGTGCAGGGTGCGCCAGGGCCCGGAGGGGTCCTGGGCCCGCGCGACAGGCGCGAGGATGGCGGCGCACGCGACCAACGCCGCTGCGCGCTTCACGCGAGGGTGACCGGCGTCACGCGCGCAACCTACCATCTTCTCCCCTTTCGATGGGTCAGTTTCACCAATAGATTGGCGTACCTTAACTTGGGTCTCGTGAGGTTCCCCCGTCCATGACGACGTGCCAGTACTGCGGCCGTGCGAACGATCCCGGCGCGCAGTTCTGCATGGATTGCGGCAAGCCCCTCAGCAAGGAGGCTGCCGCCGCCATGAAAAAGGCCGCCTCGGGCGCGTCCGGCGGAGCCGCAGCCGCCGTGCCCGGCACACAGGTCCTTTCGGACCCGGAACCCACGCCGGCCCGCGCTGTCGCCACGACGCCCTGTCCATTCTGCAACGAGCCGATCAGCGTCAATCTGCCGTACTGTCCGCACTGCGGGCGGCGCCTCTCCGCCCCGGGCTCGGGGCCGGCGTGCGCCCGTTGCGGGTCGCCCGTGCCCATCGGCACCAAGTTTTGCGCCACCTGCGGCGCGACGCTGGGCGACATCGCGGCGCCGGGCCTGCAGCGCCCGTCGTCGCAGCCGCCGGTGCGGACCGAGTTCGCGTTCGTGCTGGTGCAGCTCGACGACGCCGGCCAGCCGCGCCAGCGCTTCGAGCGCAAGACCGTGGACACGACCATCGGCCGGATGGATGGCGACGTCCGTTTCCCCGAAGACGTGTTCATGTCGCCGATGCACGCGCGCCTCTCCTGGGAGAACCAGCAGCTGGTGGTGCGCGATCTCGGCAGCCGCAACGGCACCTGGGTGTTTCTCGAGGAGCCTTACCGCCTGATGGACGGCGACCTGCTGCTCGTCGGCTCACAGGTGCTGCGGTTCCGCCGCTTGGGGTATCCCGGGCCGCACGCGCCGGAAGCGGACGCCACCAAGCGCATGGGCAGCCTGATCCCCAGCGCCGACATCGCCAGTCTCACGCAGCTGCGCTCCGACGGCAGCGCGCGCGACGTGATTCATTTGTCGCCCGGCCGCGACGTGTTGATCGGGCGCGAAAAGGGCGAATGGCTGTTCCCATATGATCCGTCGATGAGCGGCGACCACGCCATCATTCGCTCGGAGGATGCCGACTTCGTCGTGGTGGACGCCGGCAGCCGCAACGGCGTGGCCCTCGCCGCGCGCGGCGCGATGCCGCTGAAGCATAAGTCCCGGATACTGGTCGGCGACAAACTCATGCGCCTCGAGCTGCCGTGAAGCTCTGCCCCGTCTGCTCCACGGAATTCCCCGATGACGTGAAGTTCTGTCCCAACGACGGCGCCACCCTGCGGGCGGCGGCCCCGATGTCGGACCTCGTGGGGCAGGTCGTGGCCGACCGCTATCACGTCGTGAAGAAGCTCGGCGAAGGCGGCATGGGCCAGGTGTACCTCGCCGAACACGTGAAGATGGGACGGCGCAGCGCCATCAAGGTGATGAATCCCTCGATGGTGCACGATCCCGACGCCGTGGCGCGGTTCAACCGCGAAGCGTCCAACGCGAGCCGCATCACCCACCCCAACGTCTGCGCGATTTACGATTTCGGCGAAACGCCCGAGGGGTTGATCTACCTCGCGATGGAGTACATCGAAGGCGAGGCGCTCACCGACCTGTTGGAGCGCGAAGGCGCCCTCAAGGTGCCGCGCGCCGTGCACATCTTTCGTCAGGTGGCCGACGCCCTGCAGGCCGCGCACGATCTCGGCATCGTGCACCGCGACCTCAAGCCCGACAACATCATGCTCACCAAGAACAAGGGCGGCGCCGACGTGGTGAAGGTGGTGGACTTCGGCATCGCCAAGGCCGTGAGCGGCGATGAGTCCGGGCAGAAGGTCACCAAGACCGGCCTCGTGGTCGGGACGCCGGAGTTCATGAGCCCGGAGCAGCTGTCGGGCGACAAGCTCGACGGCCGCAGCGATCTGTATTCGTTGGCGCTCGTGTTCTACAAGATGCTCGCGGGTGAGTTGCCTTTCAAAGCCGACACCGTCCAGGAGACGATGATCAAGCGCCTCACGGATGAGCCTGCCAAGCTCGCCGCGACGCGCCCCGATCTTCCCTTCCCCGCGGGCCTGCAGGAGGTGCTCGACAACGCGCTCGCCCGCACGCCGGTGGATCGCTACCAGACGGTGACGAAATTCGCCCAGGACGCGGCGAGCATCACGGGCGTGGGGTCGGCCACCGTGGCCGTGCCCGCGACGCGATCCAACGTCGAGAGCGAGAAGACGCAGCTGCTCGACACGACCGCCACCAAAGCGATGGCGGCGAAAGGCGGCGCCAAAGCAGTTGCGACGAAGCGGTCGTTCATGCCGATGGTGGGCGGCGCGGTGGCGGTGTTGGCGCTGGGCGGCGGCGCGTGGGCGGTGTTCGGCCACAAGACGCCACCGGCCAACGGCGGCCAGCTGCCCGCGGATACCACCAAGCAGGTCGCCACAGTGCCGCACGACACCAACAGAGTGCAGCACAATCAGACGCGGCCGAACAACACGACCAACCCCGGCAACACCTCCACGGCACAGCACCGGGTGGATCCCGCGAAGGCGTCCGATGCGTTGGACGCACTGCTCGGAGCAGTGGATGGCAATCCCACTGGCGTGCGCGATTCCGCACTCATTCTCTACAATGCGTCGACGGTAGCGAACACCGATCGGGCCCTGGCCGCCTTTATCATCGCGAACGCGTTCGGCAAGCTTAACGACAAGACGCAATACTGCTCTTGGATGAGCCGAGCGAAGACGCTCGATGCCGCGACGCCGTCGTACGGCACGACGTTCGCGAAAGACTGTCAATAGCCATGTTCGGACGCCCTTCCAACCCCAAGCCCATCCGGGTCCGCGTCTTCGGCAAGACGGACCTCGGCAAGACGCGCGACCACAACGAGGATTGCTTCCTCGTGGCCGACCTGACGCGCGGCGACGCATCGCTGAAACCGGACGTCCGCGAGCACGAGCTGGGTCCGCGCGGCACGCTGCTGGTCGTGGCGGACGGCATGGGCGGCGCCGCGGCGGGTGAAGTGGCGAGCGAGATGGCGACCAAGACCATTTACGAGCAGCTGAAGAAGAGCTGGGGCGAGGAAACCGAGCTCACCGCCCAGCGCTTCGCCGCACGGCTCAAAGAAGCGGTCGAGACGGCCAACGGCCACATCCACGCCTACGCCAAGGCCCACCCCGAAGTCCGCGGCATGGGGACCACCACCACCGCCGTCGGCGTCCTGGCCGACCACCTCTACCTCACGCAGGTGGGCGACAGCCGTGCCTATCTGGTGCGCGACGGCGTGGCGGTGCAGCTCACCAAAGACCAGTCGTTGATGCAGCGCCTGGTGGAAGCGGGCGAGCTGACGGAAGAAGAAGCTGCGCAGAGCGAGCGCCGCAACATCATCCTGCAGGCGTTGGGTCCCGATCCCAAGGTCAAAGTCGATCTCACGTTCCAGGACCTGCGCCGCGGCGACGTGCTGGTGCTCTGCTCCGACGGCCTGTCGGGCCTCGTGAAGAAGGAAGAGATCGCCGCGATCGCCGGGAAGGAGCAGGACCTGGCCACGGCCTGCGACAAGCTCATCGCGCTCGCCAACGATCGCGGCGGCCCCGACAACATCACCGTCGTGATCGCGCGGTTCGAGGGCGACGGCCTGCCCGCCGAAAGCGCTGAGCAGGCGGGGCATCAGACATATCCGCTGATCGATACCGAGACGAGCACCGAGCCCGTGCCGGTCTACAAGGGCAGCAAGCCACCGGTGCCGGCGCGCAAGGCGCGCGCCCGCTGGCTCATTCTGTTGCTCGCGGGCGCGGGCGCCGCCGCGCTGTACCTCGCCCTCGCCCGGTGAAAGCGCAGTTCAAGTTCCTTTCGGGCGCGCGCACCGGCCATGTCGAGGCGTTCGACAAAGCGTACATCGGGATCGGACGCCATCCGCTGTCGGACGTGCGGTTCGACGCCGAGCGCGATCTCGACGTCTCGTCGCGGCACGTCTCCATCACCCGCGGTGCCGACGGCTTCGTCCTCAAAGACCTCGACAGCAAGAACGGCACGTTCATCAACGGCAAGCGCGTGACCGCTGACGTCGCGCTCACCGACGGCGACGTGATCGGTTTCGGCGACAAGGGGCCGGCGCTCGAGTTCCACGTGATCGCGGCCGCCGCAGGCGCTCCGTCTGAAGACGGCGCTTCGGATCTGGCGCGCCGCTCCTCGGTGCCACGGCAGGAATTCGTGGCCCAGCCCCGCGCACCGGCGGCGAGCCGCTCCAGCACCGGCGTCCGCATCGCGCAAGAAGTCGCCCGCCAGACCTCCCAGCTCCGCCGCACCACCAAGCTGTTGTTCGGCGCCCTGATTCTGGCATTCGCGTTGTTCGGATTCCTGCAGTGGCAAGGCGGGCGTGAACGTGCGCGCGATCAGCGCGCCATCGCCCAGGCCCAGAACCAGATCCAGGCGCTGCAGGATGCGCTGGCGCAGTCGCACCAGGAGGTCTCGCGGATCCAGAGCCAGATCGACACGGCGGCCCGCACCGGCGACAACACGACCGTCACGCGCCTGCGTGCCGAGCTCGACGCCGCCGAGCATCGCTATCGCAGCATCGTGGGGGCTGCCGCGGTCGACTACCGCGGCATCAGCCTGCGGAACCAGGACGCCGTGGCGCTCGTGCTGGTGGAGTTCGGACCGGGCGAAGTGTTCAGCGGCACAGCCTTCTCCGTCGATTCGCAGGGTACGTTGGTCACCAACAAGCACGTGCTGGTGGGCGAAGAGGGCAACCGCACGCCGCAGCGCATCGCGGTGAAATTCTCCGGCTCGAAGCAATGGTTCCCGGGCCGCATGCTGGGAGTCTCGAGCAAGGTGGACCTCGGCGTGCTCAAGGTGGACATCACCGGCGGCGTGCCGCGGGTGGCGGGCATCGCGCGCGAGACGAAAGCGGTGCAGCGCGGCGATCCCGTCGCCATCATCGGGTTCCCGCTCGGCGTGGATCTCCCGATGGAAGGCGGCCAGGGAGTGAATGCCGTCGCCGATCCGACCCTGACGGCGGGAACGGTGAGTAAGGTGCTCGACAGCCTCGTCCAGGTGGACGGCTACGGGGCGCCGGGCTCCTCCGGCAGCCCCATCTTCGATCGCGATGGGCGCGTGGTAGCGGTGTTGTTCGGGGGCAACCGGGAGTCGAACGGCAAGATCATCTTCTCGGTGCCGTCATACTTCGTCGCGGATTACCTCAAGTCCCTCAATCTGCTGAAATAGCGCGCGCTGCCGCGCGCTGCATCACCGCGTCTCCGCCCCAGGCACACAGCACCGGCGCTCGACCCGCGATCTGGGCCGCGAGTCGTGGGTGCCCGAACACCACCACCAGCGCCGCACCAGGCACGAGCCGACGCAACGCCGCCCGTGCGCGAACGCTCAAGTCGGCGTGGCCTTTCCGGGACAGCGGGTTGGCGAACAGGGCGACGATGCGTTGTCCGTTGTCCGTCATCCGTTTTCCGTGAGCGCGCAGCTCGGCTGAAAACACGGCGCGCGACCCCACGACGTATGGGCCACCAGCGTCGTCGTCCACCATCGTCACTTTCACGGTCGCGCGAACCTTCGGCTTCTCGCCGCGCACCCAGTGCAGCGCGCGCTCCGCGAGTTGATCCGCGAACAACCCGTTGGCCGCCACATCGATTCCCCCTTCCCCCTTCCCCCTTCCCCATTCCCCGATGATTTGCTCGTATCGCGCCAGGGCTTCGTCGGCGCGCGCCTGCGGGATCTCCCGCCCCACCGCGGCGTCGAGGGCCGCGATCACGCCCGCAAAGTCCTCAGGGTACAGCAGGCCATCGCATCCCGCCGCCAGCGCCGTTACCGTGGCGGGCGCCTCGGCCT
>WNGO01003858.1_pt1 | contig 15167 bp, 16 predicted proteins | sample 5400511 | NCBI WGS metagenome assembly WNGO01 (sample SAMN13153380, study PRJNA577476) | soil metagenome | isolation source: 20 cm soil or saprolite under Garry oak tree replicate 2 | place: USA:California | collected 2016-06-15 | reverse complement strand
GGCATCGGGCGTGTCGGCGTCGAGTTCCTCGATCGTGATCCCGTTCGAAAAGCATGCCGTCGGCCCTGGCCACTACGTCGGCGCCGCGGGCGACGGCGGCACGATCGAGATGCAGGTCTACGACTCGCGCTTCACCGGCGGCGACCCCGAGACGTCGGACCACTGGGTCCAGCACTTCAAGGCGACCCTCCGGCTGACGGTGGGCGGGCAATCACTGACCGCCGCTCTCGACGGCCAATTCAACTTCACGACGCGCCAGACCGTCCTCAACGGCGTCGTAGTAGACGGCTGGTTGAGCGGCGCCCAGATACACGAAGAGGGCCAGGTCGTCGGCTTCAGCCCGCTGACCTTCGTCGGCACCGTCATGGTGATGCGCGGGAGCGCGAACTGAGGTCAGCGCATGGACGCTCGGACGTACCTGCTCGAGACGTACATGTCGCGAACGAGCGCGAGCGGGCCCGCCGCGGCGGCCACCCGCGCTCGCGCCGCAGCAGCGCAGATGCGGCGCGAGGGAACGCCGATCCGCGTCCTGCGCTCATTCTTCGTTCCGGAAGACGAGCTCTGGTTCTGCCTCTACGAGGCTCGCTCGAGCGACACCGTCGCCGAGGCGAGCCGCCGCGCCGAGCTCGGGCTCGGCCGGATCCAGAAGGCCGTGGACGCCGACATCGGGACTCGTGCGAGCCAAAGCGAAAGGAGCAAGAGATGAAGAAATTGGACAGGGGAGTAGGTATGGGCAGGCAGATGAAAGCGTTGGCCGGCCTCGGTGCCGCAGCGTGCTTCGCGCTCGCGGCGGCCGCCGGCCCGGCGGGCGCCGATCGGCAGTCATTCAACAACTGGCACGTGCACGACGGGGGGGCCGGCACTACCGACGCGACTGGTCTCACGCACAGGGGCGTCGCGTTCTTCCCGGCGATCTTCACCGGCGGCGACGTCCCCGCGTACAAGAGCAATTCTTCGTTGCTCGTCTACTGCCCGAACGCGACCGACAAGACGCTGCTCCACGACGGAGCACTCCTCGGTGAGAACCTCCGCGACGGGGTGTGCATGAACGACCTGTACATCATCCACCTGAAATCGGTGCCCGACGCGGACGTTGGACAAGTCCCGGCCGGGTGGACGCAGGTCTTCCACGAAACCGTTGCGGGAACGGGCTACACGACCTTCTACATGCTGACGCCGCACTAGCAGCACATTCTGCGACCGCGCGAGGCACATTTTGCGCCTCGCGCGGTCGTCGTCACAGCCGCTAGCGCAAGGCGAGACTTGGTGATCGGCCGGCAGGTGGCGCTCTTCAATGGCGCGTCCCTACGTAGTCGATGCGCGTCGGTTGGATCTGGCCGGCATGGATCGCGGTCCGCTCGTCGGCCGCAGTCGTGTCGACGAGATCGGGAAAGAAGTAAGGCCCGTGCGTGAGAAGCTGGCGCTCGAGCCGCTCGTCCAGGAGCCGGAGCAGCAGCTCCCCGGGATGAATCCTGTCGCGTTCTGCCCAATCGCGGAGGTAGCGCGGCCAGTCGTGGCCTGAGGCGAGCCATTCATCGCGGCGGCGATGGAGCCAGCCGGCTTGGTCGTCGGGTCCGAGGCGCTTGAAACACCACGCCGCAGTTTGCTCGTCGAACCTTTCCCAGGCCCATTCCACGACGACGAGCACGCCACCGGTTGTGAGCGTGCTGGTGATGCGGTCGATGACCTGGGCTGGATCGGCAACGTGATGGAGTGAGGTGGAGGCGATGACGGCGTCGAATTGATGAGGTAGCTCGGCGCGCTCGAACTCGATCGGCTGGTAGTCCGCGTCATCGGGTGCTTGCGGGTCGATGCCGACGGCGTCGTAGCCGTCGGCGCGAAGCATCGGCACGAACCCGCCGAGCGACCCGCAGCCGACCTCGACCACACGTGCGGGCGCAGCCGGCAGGCGGGTGCGTATCAGTGGCCATAGCGTGTCTAGCCAACGCGCGGCGGGCGTCATCTCCGGATCCTAAGACGGCGCCGAGAACGGGGCGCAGTACCGCAGCCGGGCTGACTGCCTGCTGCTTGTACGCGACAATCGGGGCATGACTATCTGTGGCCGTTGCGCAGCGGAGATCTGCGTGACGCGCGTTTGTGCCCGGACCTGTTGATGTCGACCTTCGGGGTGTTGGTCCAGCCGTTGTGCCCTCGCGTTCTCGTTACGCCGAGCTCACACCGCGACCCTCACCCGTAGGAAGGTTGCAGGAATCGAGGTCGCATCCGGGTTCGAACTTTCGTTCTGGCTCTTGAAGAGGGCGTCCAGCTCGGCCTCCAGTTCGGCCTCGCGGCCGGCGGCCGATGCAGCTTCGAACGCGTTCATGGTCGGGCCGTAGTAGTTCTTGAAGAGACGGAGAAACGCCGACGGCGGGCCGGGGAAGTTGAACGTATAGGTATCTCGCTCGAACGAGATGTTCTCTTCCGGCACTCCCGCGGCTGTAAAGCGCTCGATCACCTCATCCTCGACCCCCCACGTCATCGGACTGACGAAGCCTTCAGGAGGCGGCGGCGAGTAGGCGGAGCTGATCTTCAGGATCTGGGCGACGAACGTCGGATCGTTGGGAATCCAGTTGCCCATCACGATCCGGCCGCCGGGCCGTGTCACCCGCACCATCTCCTTTGCCACGTCAAACGGCTTGGGAGCGAACATCGCGCCGAAGATGCTGACGACGAAGTCGAAGCTGTCGTCGGCGAGCTCGTGCAGGTCAGAAGCGTCGCCTTCCTGGAATCTGATGTTCGACAGGCCGAGGCTGCGCGCTCGTGCGTTGCCTGCCTCGACCAGGTTGCTGGCGATGTCGACGCCCAAGACATTCGCCCCGAGCTTCGCTGCAGGCAACGCGGTCGTGCCGTCGCCGCTGCCGAGACGTCGAGGCCGTCGGTGATTCCAGACGTGTTCACGAGCTCCTCGCCGCTCTCCCGCATGCTCTCCGCAATGCGAGTGAAATCGCCCTTCTCCCACAGTGCTTTGTTCGGATTGATGGTCGTGGACATGGTCGCCTCCGTTCTGTGCGAGTAGGGACTTGTCGCACCGAGCGTAATGCTTGATCCTCAACTATTCAAGTGATAACTTGAGAGTGTGGCAAGCGGCGCAGCGAAGGTGGCCTTGTTCGACGCGTTCGCGTCCGTGGCGCAGGCGCTCGGCAGCGGCCGCCGGGCGGAGATCGTCGATCTGCTCGCGCAGGGCGACCGCTCGGTCGAGGAGATCGCGAACGAGATCTCGCAGAGCGCCGCGAACACCTCGCAGCACCTGCATGTTCTAGCTCGGGCGGGCCTGGTTCGCTCGCGCCGGGAGGGGACGCGGATCTTCTACCGGCTTGCGAGCGAGCGGGTGGGCGACCTGTGGGCGGCGGTGCGCGATGTCGCAGTCCGACACGTCGCAGAGGTGAATCAGTTGGCGGACGAGTATCTGGGCGAGCGGGACGGGGTCGAGCAGCTTTCGGCCGCAGATCTTCACCAGAGGCTGGCGCGGGGCGACGTCGTCGTGCTCGACGTGCGGCCGGAGCCCGAGTACCGGGCCGGGCACATTCCAGGTGCGCGATCGGCGCCGCTCCCGGCACTCGATTCGCTTGCTCCCAAGCTGTCGCGCCGCCGACAGATCGTCGCTTACTGCCGAGGTCCGTACTGCGTCTATGCCGACGACGCCGTTCGCCTGCTCCAAAGGCGCGGGCTCGAGGCGCGCCGCCTGGACGTCGGCTTTCCCGAGTGGCGGCGGGCGGGCCTTCCGGTCGAAATGAGCTGAAGAGGAGGAGTCCCCGATGCTGCTACGCCCGTTTCTGAACGACGCGACCTCCTGTGCCAGCTACGTGTTCGGTTGCGGCACGCACGCCAAGCTCGCGGCCGTCGACCCGCACGCTGGGCTCGTCGACGGCTACCTCGCTACAGCAGCCGCGCTGGGTGCGCCAATCGTGGCGGTCTTCGAGACGCACGTGCAAGCGGACCACGTGTCCGGCCTGCCCGAGCTCGAGCAGATGCTCGACGAACGGTTCGGCATCGACCAACCCGTGGCAACCCACGGCAACGGTTTAGGCTTGTTTTTGCGGCTTCCGCGCTGATCCGATTTGCGACTGATTGCCACCGGTTGCAACCACGGGGCTCCATAACGGCTCCATCTTCTGTTGCCCATGCTGGCTACGCCGCTGAGGCAGAGCGCACCGGATTGCCTGCCACGGTGAGCGTGATGAGGCAGACGAGGGCGCCGTAGCCGAGCGCGATCTCGAACAGGCTGAAAATGCGTGTCACCTGCCCAGCGATAAGCCCGGGGTCGCCGCGCCGCTGAGCGGAACCGTCGCACGGTCGCCTTGGCAGTGGGGGCCGTCGCACGGTCGCCTTGGCAGTGGGGGGCCGGCGCGCGTCGGCCGACTAGGAGACCGGAATGCCAGGGACCCCGGAATCGACCGGTGTCATGCCGGTGCTTACAAAGGCATCGATCACTTCGTCCGGGGTTGCGCTTGTTAGCTCTCGATCAGCGCGTCGACGGTCACGAGCTCGTCGCCAAGGCCGTCGAGGATCCGCGGCAGCGCCTCGGCGGTCGCCGCCGGCCAGCCGTGCAGGAGCACGATCGTGTCCTCTTTCCGCGCGCGAACGCTGTCGAGGACGAACCGCGCGACGTCCTCCGCGTCGTGCGCCTCGTTCCAGTCCTCGGGGTCGACGTCCCAGCCGACGGGGCGGTAGCCGACCTCGGCGAGCGCGCCCAGCACGCGCTCCTCCTCCATCCCAGCGCCGAATGGGCAGCGGAACCACGGCTTCGGATCGACGCCGACGATCTCGCGGATCGTCTCCTCGGCCTTGCGGACGTCGCGGCGCAGGAGCTCGTCGTCGAGACCGTCCATCGGCGCGTGGAAGTTCGAGTGGTTCGCGACCAGGTGGCCGGCGTCGGCGATCCGCCGCGCCTGGTCGGGATTCGCCCGCACCCAGCGGCCCTGGAGAAAGAACGTTGCCCGGATGTCCGCGGCCGCGAGCGAGGCGAGCAGCCGGTCCTCGACGCCCGCGACCGTCGGCCGCCCGGGAAACTCGGTGTCGAACGTCAGTGCAACCCGCATCTACTGCGCGAGCGTCACCTTCGTCAGCCCGACCGGCTGGTCGGCGTCGAGGCCCTTCGCTCGCGACAAAGCAGCGGCGAAGAGCTGCCCCGGCACGACCGAGAGCAGCGGCGAAAGAACCGGAAGAGGAGCCTCCGGCACCGGCAGCCGCAACTCGGCGCCGGGAACCTTGTCCGCCGCGGAACCGGACGCGACGAGCGTCGCCCCGGCCTTTCGCGCCAGCTCGGCCGCCGCCACGAGCGCCGGCAGGCACTCGTCCATCGAAGCGATCGTCCAGACCGGGAACATCGCGTCGACGGCGGCGATCGGCCCGTGTGAGAGGTCGGTCGAGGTGACCGACTCGGCCGGGATCCGGCACGTCTCCGTCAGCTTGAGCGCGATCTCGCGCGCCGTCCCGAGCTCGATCCCGCGGCCGATCACGTACATGCGGCCGACGTAGGCGCCGGCGGCGCACCCGGCGAGCAGCGCCAAGACCGCGAACGTGTTGGCCAGCGTCTTCGAGGCGGCGACCGCGCGTTCCTCGCCGGCATGCAGGAGCAGTGTCAGCTCCGCCGCGCGCGCAAGCTCGGAGTCGGCGTCGTTCGTGACGCCGATCGTGAACGCACCGCGCTTTCGCGCGTGCTCGACGTACGAAACGACGTCGGGAGTCCGGCCGGACTGTGAGAGGGCCACGACGACGGAGTTCGAGAAGTCGACCTCGGCCCCGTAGTAGACGCTGAGCGAGACCGAGTCGCGCAGGGCGGTCCAGCCGGCCACGAGGCCGAAGGCGTAGACGCCGTACGTCGCGGCCGCATCGGACGAGCCGTGGCCGACGAGCCGGAGCACCGACGGAGCCCGCTCGGCGCAGGCTTGGCCGGCCGCCTGGATCTCGTCGAGGTGCCCGAGGAGCGACTCCAGCGCCGCCGGCTGCTCGTGGATCTCGGCGAGGAAGCGCCCCTCCGGCTGATTCATCAGACGTCTGGCTCCGCCACGTGACAGGCGACGCGGCGGCGCGGCCCGATCTCTCGCAGCTGGGGGGTCACCGTCTCGCACTCCGCGATCGCAAACGGACAGCGATCGCGGAACCGGCAGCCCTCCTTCGGATCAATCACCTTCGGCGGCTCGCCCACGTCGGCGGCGTCCGAGATCCCGAGCGCCGCGCGCGGGTCCGGGACGGCCGAAAGGAGCAGCTGCGTGTACGGGTGCTTCGGCCGCTGAAGCACATCCTCGGCCGGCCCCTCCTCGACCAGGTGACCGGCGTAGAGAACGAGCACGCGGTCGGCCACATAGCGTGCGCTCGCAACGTCGTGCGTGATGTACAGGAACGAAAGACCCTCGCGCTCGCGCAGCTCGCTCATCAGGTTGAGAACACCGATGCGGATCGAGACGTCGAGCATCGAGACGGGCTCGTCGGCGACGATCAGCTTCGGCTTGCCCGCGAGCGCCGCCGCGAAGCCGACGCGCTGGCGTTGGCCGCCGCTCAGCTCGTGCGGGAACTTTCCGGCGACGCGCCCGGCCGGAACCAGTCCGACCGTCCCGAGCGTCTTCTCGACCTCGTTCTCGCGCCTGCGGCGCGCCACGTCGCGACGGTGGAGAACGATCCCGCGCTCGATGGGGTGCGTGATCCGGTAGGCGGGGTTGATCGAGCTGTACGGGTCCTGGAAGACCATCGCGACGTCGCCGGCGTAGCCGAGCCGCTGCCGCCGCGTCCTGAGCGTGCTGACCCGCTTGCCCTCGAAGTAGATGTCGCCGGCGGTCGCCTTGTAGACGCGCGCGAGCAGCCGGGCGATCGTGCTCTTTCCGCTGCCGCTCTCGCCGACCAGCGCCACGATCTCGCCGCGCCCGATCTCGAAGCTGACGTCGTCGACCGCGTGGAGCCGCTGGCGCGAGAACAGCTTGCCGACCCGGAAATGCCGGGTGAGCCCCTCGGTCCGAAGCAGCGGCTCGCTCACGCGACCCCCTCCTTGGCCTCGACAACTGGAACCACCGGCTGGTCGTGCAGGAAGCAGCGAACGAGCTCGCCGTCGACCTCGAGCAGGCGCGGCCGCTCCGCCGTGCAGCGTGCGAAGACGTGCGGGCACCGTGGCGCGAAGCGGCAGCCCGCCGGAGGGCGGAGCAGGTCCGGCGGCGAGCCGGGAATCCCGAGCAGGTGCTCCTTCGGCCCGTGGATCGACGGGAACGCCTCCAGCAGGCCTTCGGTGTAGGGATGCAGCGGCTTCCGGAAGAGTTGCGAGGTTCGCCCTAGCTCGGCCACCTGCGCGGCGTACATCACGAGCAGCCGGTCGGAGAAATGCCGGACGAGCGACATGTCGTGCGTGACGAAGACGACTGCGAAGCCGAGCTGCTCCTGAAGCTCCTTGATCTGCACCATCAGCGAGCGCTGCCCGACGACGTCGAGTGCCGAGGTCGGCTCGTCCATGATGATCAGCTCCGGCGTGAACAGCAGTGCCATGGCGATCATCGCCCGCTGCCGCATCCCGCCCGAAAGCTGGTGGGGATAGCTGTGCAGGTGCACGGGGTCGATCGAGACCAGCCGCAGGACCTCCCTCGACCGTTCCTCGATCTGGCGCTTGTTCATGGTCGAGTGGGCCTCGCAGGCGTCGCGCATCTGCGCCGCGACGGTCAGCACCGGGTTGAGCGCATTCATCGCGCTCTGCATCACGACCGAGTAGTCGCGCCAGCGGATGTGCCGCAGCTGCTTGTCCGAGAGCGTGACCATGTCGCGCCCCTTGAAGAGCACCTGGCCGTCCGTGATCTCGCCGGCGAGCGGCGCGCCGAGAAGCCGCGCGATCGCGTAGACAAGCGTGGACTTCCCGCAGGCGGACTCGCCGACGATGCCGAGGAACTCCCCGCGGCGAAGGTCGAAGGAGACGTCGTCCACGGCCACAACCGGCCCGTGCTCGGAGGCGTACGCCACGGACAGCCCGCGCACCTCGAGGATGTTCTTCGGGTCGGGCGAAACGGCCGGGACCGCGGTCGCACGCTCGGCGTCGACGCCGGCCCGCTCCAGCTTCCGCAGCCGCAGCGCGGGACTGCTGATCTCGTCGAAGGCGTAGTTCAGGAGCGCAAACGCCGCGCCCAAAAGGGCCACGCAGACCCCCGGCATAATCGCCCAGTAGGCCATCCCCGCCCCGAGCGCTTCGTTGTTCTCCGCCCAGTAGAGCATCGTCCCCCAGCTCTGGCTGTTCGGGTCGCCGAGGCCGATGAACTGCAGCCCGGCCGCGAACAGGACGGCGTAAAGCGCGGCGCCGAGGAAGCTCGCCAGGATCAGCGAGGTCATCGTCGGCAGGATCTCGTGCACGATCACGTACCGCTTGCGCTCGCCGCGGACGACCGCGGCCTCGAGGAAGTCGCGTCTGCGCAACGACAAAGTCTGCGAGCGCAGCTGGCGCGCCCCGTACGACCAGCCGAGCGCGCCGAGCACGATCACGAGCGTGAAGAAGCCCGAGTTCCGCTCATAGGCGGCGATGACGATGATCAGGGGGAAGATCGGGATCACGAGGATCACGTCCGTGATCAGCGAGAGGACGCCATCCGTCTTGCCGCCGAGGTAGCCGGCCGAAACACCGACGATGACCGCGATCACAGTCGCAAGGCCGCCGACCGCGAGCGCGATCAGGACCGATTGGCGCGTCCCGAAGACGAGCTGCGAGAACACGTCCTCGCCGTAGGCCGTCGTGCCGAACAGGTGGTGGACCGAAGGCCCGAGACCCCGCGGGTAGATCTTCGCGCGCGGGTCGTCCGGGGCGATCTGACCCGGAAAGACCGCTAGCACGCCGAAGAAGAGCAGCAGCCCGAGCCCGACGAGCGCCTTGCGGTTGTGAGCGACCGCGCGGAAGACGTCGGCGCCAGCGCCCCGCCTCGTCGCCTCCTCAGGCGGACCGGAGCCGACCGTCGCACCGGCCGGCTCCACCGAATCCGCTACGGAGGGAAGGGTCATCCGCGCTCCCGCGTCCGCGGGTCGAGGATCGCAGTCGCCACGTCGGCGGCGAGGATCGCCAGCAGAACGGTGACCGTGATCATGAGGAACAGCGCCTGCATCAGCGCGTAGTCCTGGTTCTCGACCGACTGGAGGAACATCCAGCCGACGCCGGGATAGTTGAAGACGAACTCGACGAGGATCGCTCCGCCGACGACGAAGCCAAGCGACATCGCGAAGCCGACGAGGTTCGGCAGGATCGCGTTCCGCCCGGCGTAGGTCCACATGATCCGCCACGGCTTCAGGCCTTTCGCGCGCGCCATCCGCACGTAGTCCTCGGTCAGGACGGTGATCATGTTGTTGCGCATCGTCAGGATCCAGCCGCCGATCGCGGTGACGATGATCGTCAGCGCCGGCAGGATCGAGTGAGTGAAGGCGTCGGACACGAACGTCCAGTTCCAGCCGACGGTCGTCGTCACCTCATAGCCGCCGCTTTCCGGGAACCAGCCGAGCTTGAGCGAGAAGAGCCAGATCGCGAGCAACGCGAGCCAGAAGTACGGGAAAGCCGAGGTGATCACGAAGAGCGGCGGCAGCACGCCATCGAGGGCACCGCCACGCCGCCACCCCGAGACCAGGCCGATCAGCGTGCCGAGAAGGAAGGCGAGGATCGTCGTGATCCCGACCAGAGCGAGTGTCCACGGCAGCGCCTGGAGCACCTGGTGGGCGACCGTGTCTGGGAAGAACGTCAGCGAGACGCCGAAGTGCCCGCGGGCGATGTTGCCGAGGTAGGTGAAATAGGAGCTGACCAGGCTCTGGTGGTTGTGGACGCCGAACGCGATCTCCAGCGCGTGCATCGCCTGCGGATTCACGTGCCCCTTGTAGCGGGACATCATCGCGATCGCCGCGTTGCCCGGCATGAGGCGCGGGATGAGGAAGTTGAGCGTGACCGCCGCCCACAGCGTGACCAGGAAGAATCCCAATCGCCTGACAACGAACCTCATCGACCGCGCCTCATGCCCGAGTCTGCCTGCTCAGTCCGTCAGGCCTTCGGTTTCAGATTCAACAGCACCACCGCCCAGTCCGGGTAGACGTAAGCGGCCGGCTGGGCATACGGGTTCTGCTCGGTGACCCAGCCGCTCAGCTTCTTCGTGTTGTACTGGTACCAGTCGACCCCCTCGGTCACCGGGATCACCGGGATGTCGTCGACCATCACCTTCTGCAACTTCCGCACGATCTCGTGCTGCTTCGCCGAATCGGCGGTCCCGGCGTACGAGTCGATCAGCTTGTCGACGGCCGGGTTCTCGTACCGCTCCCAGTTCGTCGTTGCGTTCTGGCCGATCGGCGCCGAGTTCTTCGAGTAGAGGAGCTGGCGAAGCTCGTAGTACGGAGCGGGCCCGCCACTTAGGTTGCCGTTGTAGCTGAGCTGGAACTTGCCGGCGTAGTTGTCCGCATCGTAGGTTGTGCTGGAGAGGTTCTCGGGCGTCACCTTGATCCCGATCTTCTTCAGCTGCTCCTGCACGAGCTGGGCGGATGCAACCCAGTCGGAGTAGCCGCCGATGTTGATCATCGTGAAGGAGAGCGGCTTGCCGTCGGACGTGTAGAACTGGCCGTTCTTCTGCTTGTAACCCGCCGCCTTGAGGATTGCGATCGCCTTCGCCGGGCTGTACGTGACCTGCTTGGCGAGTGTCGGGTCCAGCCAACTGCTGAACGTCGGCGTGACGATGCCGGTCTGGTTGGACGCGGGCTCATAGCCGTACTCGCCGACCTCGGAGACCTTCTGCCGGTCGATCGCGTACGCCATCGCCTTCCGGACGGCAACGTCCTTCAGGATCGGGTCCTTCTGGTTGATGAAGACCGAGACGTTGACCGTCGGTGGGAACCAGTAGTGGTTGTCCGAGTTCCCTTTTAGGTAGAAGGACTTGATGTTCGGGATGAACTGGCTGCCCCACTGGGCCTTGCCGCTTGCGAGCTGCTGGTTCGCCGGATCGTTTGAGGTGAAGGCCGGGTAGTAGATCGTCTCGATCGTCGGCTTGCCCTTCTGCCAGTAGCCACCGTTCTTCGTGTACTTGATGACCTGCGGCGAGCACCGGTCCATCTTGAACGGGCCCGAGCCGATCGGGTGGGGATCCTTGTAGGTGACCGGATTCGCGATCTTCGACCAGACGTGCTGAGGGACGATCGGGGTCTGGTCGGCGATGTAATAGAAGTAGGGGACGGCTGGGGTCTTGAACTGGAAGACGATCTGGTCGCCCTTTTGCGTCACGCTCTTGAGCACCGCCCATGACGCATTCAGGTCGAGCGCCGGGTACTTCTTGATCAGGTTGAACGTGTAGAGGACGTCGGCCGCCGTCAACGGCTTGCCGTCCGTCCACTTGACACCCTTGCGGATCGTGAAGGTCAGGGTTTTGTTGGCGTTGCCCCACTCGTACGAGGAGGCGAGCCAGTTCGTCGTCTGGCCACTCTTGAGGCCGTTCACGAAGGTGAGCTCCTCGTAAACGGTGCCGGCCGAGAGGAAGTTGACGTCCGAGTTGAAGGGGTTGAACCCGCAGGTCCACGTCGTCCCCTGCTCGTTCGAGATCGTGACGGCGCCCTTCTTCCCGGCGCTCGACTTGTGGCCCCCGCAGGCGGCCGCCGTCAGGCCCACCGCCAACAAGAGCACCAGCACACGCTTCATCTTCGACTCCTTCCCGGTCGCTTTCGACCGTCGCCGTGGAGGTTTTCGACTCCTGGGAACACCTCTGCGAGCTCGCGCCGCAGCCGCTGTTGCGCCTCCTCGCCGGCGCCGAGCTCGTCCAGTCCGAGCAGCGCAGCGCCGACGATCGGCGGCGAGCTCGTCACGCGCACCGTCGCCGCCGGCGCCGTGTCCTTGACTCCTGCTTCGATCGCGCCGATCAACCGCTCGTCGCGCGACTGCATCAGGCCGCCGCCGAGTGCGACCTCGACCGGCTCGCCGCGCAGCTCGAGCCGCTCGAGCGTGACGCGGATCATCGTCACGACCTCCTTCGCCAGGCGATCGACGATCTCGGCCGCGACCGGGTCGCGCTCGGCCTCGGCGAACACGACGGGCGCCAGCTCGACGACGCGGCGCTGGATGATGCGCCCCATATGGAACTGCTCCGCGAGCGCCGATGGCGTCGGCTGGCCGAAGTGCGCCGGCACCGCCTGCTCCAGCGTCGTCCGCTGGCCGCGGCCGTCCTCGCTGCGGGCCGCGGCGGAGACCGCCTCGACGCCGACGTCGTAGCCACCGCCCCAGTCGCCCGTGATCCAGCCGAGCGCCGGGAAGCGAGCCTGACGTCCGTCCGGGGCGACGCCGACGCAGTTGATGCCTGCGCCGCAGACGACGCCGACGCCCCAGCCGTGCTCGGTGCCGGCGCGGAGGACGGCGAAGGTGTCGTTGCCGACGGAGATCCGGGACGCGAGGCGGCGCGAACTCGCCGCCGCCGTCATCTCCTCCACCTCGGAGGGGAAGTCGACGCCGGCCAGCAGCAGCTGCCCGACCTCCGCGACTGGGCCGTCGCCGTTCGGCAAGCCGGCCTCCTCAATCGCCTGCGCGAGCAGGTCGCCGATGACGCCGAGCGAGCCGTCCAGGCCGAGGTGGTGCGGCGAGCTCTGGGGGCCGCGGACGAGCGCGAGCACCCCGCCGTCGTCGCGGACGAGCGCGAGGTCGGTCTTCCAGTTGCCGCCGTCGATCGCGAGCACGAGCGGGCGGCTCATCGGACCGCCTCCCGCGAATCGAACTGCGGCAGGTGTGCGCGGCCGGCCTCGAGGAGCTCCTCGGTCAGCCGCTCGGCCTGCGGCGCCTGGCCGACGAGTGGGTGCGCAAGCAGCGCCTTGTAGACGAGCTCGCGGTCGCCGCTGACGGCGGCCTCGGCGGCGAGCCGCTCGTAGGCCGCGACGTGCTGGACGAGGCCGAGCAGCTCGGGCGCGAGCGGTGGCTGCGGCAACGGCGCGGGCCCGACTCCGCCGATCCGTGCCGGCACCTCGACCGCGTCGTCGTCGGCGAGGCCGGCGAGGGTGCCGTGGTTCCGCAGGTCGACGACCTGGACGACGCCGCTCCCGGTCGCGAGCGCGGCGACGAGCTGCGTCGCCGCCTCGCTGTAGTGGGCGCCGCCGCGCCGCTCGAGCAGGGCCGGTTTGGTCGTCAGCGCCGGGTCGCGGTAGAGCTCGAGCAACTCATGCTCGATCTCGGCGACCTCGGCAGCCCTGGGCTTCGCGCTCAGCTGCTCCTCGAGCACCCGGTCGTGGAAGTAGAAGTAGCGCAGGTAGTAGGACGGAATCACGCCCAGCCGCTCGAGCAGCGACGGTGGCAGATCAACGCTCTCGGCCAGCTCCTCCGCGCGCTCGGCGAGCAGGTCCGGGAGGACGTCGTCGCCGTCGACGTGGACGGCGCGCACCCAGGTCAGGTGGTTGAGGCCGACCTGGTCGACGAGCACCCGCTCCGGCTCGACGTCGAGCATCCGAGCCACGCACCGCTGCAGCCCGATCGCCACGTTGCAGAGGCCGACGGCGCGATGGCCGGCGTCGAGCAGGCTCCGCACGACGATCCCGACCGGGTTCGTGAAGTCGACGATCCAGGCGTCGTCGGCCGCGAGTTCGCGCACGCGCTCGGCGATCTCGAGCACCACCGGCACGGTGCGCAGCGCCTTGCCGAGCCCACCGGCGCCGGTCGTCTCCTGGCCGATGCAGCCGCACGCGAGCGGGATCGTCTCGTCCGTCAGCCGCGCCGCCTGGCCGCCGACACGGAGCTGGACCAGGACGAACGAGGCGCCGTCGAGCGCGCGCTCGAGATCGTCGGTTACCGACAGCCGGCCGTCGTAGCCGGCGGCGTCGAGCATCCTGCCCGCGAGCCCGCCGACGACCTCGCGTCGCTCCGGATCGATGTCGTGCAGGACGAGCTCGCGCAAGTCGAGCCGCTCTTGCTCGCGCGCGAGGCCCGCCACCAGCTCCGGCGTATAGGTCGAGCCGCCGCCGATGACGGCCAGCTTCATCGCTGGGAGGGGCCTTGTCCGCATCTAGTTAGGAACACAGACAAGATGATGCTTTCATCTCTGGCCGTCGGCGTCAAGCCCTGGGAATCGGCGCGCCGTTTGGTTAATGTCCCTCACGAAATGACCACTAGCCGCGCGATTCCCACCCTGCTCCGCGACCTGAACGAGCGCACCGTGCTCGAGACGATCCGCGCCGGCGCGCCGATCTCGCGGGCGGAGATCTCCAGGCGCTCGGGCATCTCGAAGCCGACGGTCTCGCTCGTCCTCGAGTCGCTGCTCGAGGCCGACCTCGTCCGCGAGGCGGCTGAGCGCCCCGACGGCCCGGGCTACGGCGCCGTCTACTTCGAGCCGGTGGCCGAAGCCGCGGTCGTGCTCGGTCTCGACCTCGGCGCGCGCTTCGTGCGCGGCGCCGTCTGCGATCTGGCCGGGGAGGTCCGCGCGCGTCAGGACGTCGAGCTCTCCGTCGCCGAGGTGGCAGGTGCGGTGGAGGCGATCGAGCGCCTGCACTCGTCGCTGCTCGAGGCGTCGGGGCTCGATCCCGACCGCGTCGACGGCGTCGTCGTCGGCGTCCCGGGCGTCGTCGAGGAAGGGACCGGCCTGCTGCGGCTGGCCGAGAACGTCGCCGGTCTCGAAGGCCGAGCATTCGCGAGCGAGCTGCAGAGCGCCCTCGGCCTGCCGGTCACGCTCGAGAACGACGTCAACCTCGCCGCGCTCGGTGAGCAGTGGCAGGGAGTTGCGCGCGGCGTCGACGATTTCGTCTTCCTCTCGATCGGCACGGGCATGGGCGCAGGCGTCGTCCTCGGCGGCGAGCTCCACCGCGGCCGCCACGGCGCCGCGGGCGAGATCGACTTCGCGCTGATTGCTTTTGACGGCGTCGATCCCTCCGCCCCGCAGGTCACGGCGCTCGCCGGCGGCGCCGCCGATCCGCGCGCCGTCTTCGGCGCCGCGCGCGAGGGCGACGAGGCAGCGCAGGCCGTCGTCGCCGAGGTCGCGCGGCGGATAGCGCTGCACATCGCCCCGTTCGCCGCGGTCGCCGACGTAGAGCTGGTGATCCTCGGCGGCGGGATCGGCGCGAACGGCGACCTGCTGCTGGACCCGATCGGCCGGCAGCTCGCCGAGTGGCTCCCGTTCCCGCCCCGGCTCGAAGTCTCGACTCTCGGCGAGGCCGCCGTCCTGACGGGCGCCCTCGCGGTCGGCGTGGAAGCGGCGCGCGAGAACGTGTTCAGCCGGCGCTGACGCCAC